>Ga0070717_10002370_pt1 | contig 13284 bp, 7 predicted proteins | sample LARL113metaG_FD_71366 | JGI IMG/M metagenome (GOLD analysis project Ga0070717, IMG submission 71366) | Corn, switchgrass and miscanthus rhizosphere microbial communities from Kellogg Biological Station, Michigan, USA - LAR L11-3 metaG | ecosystem: Host-associated > Plants > Roots > Rhizosphere ... | reverse complement strand
GCGGCGAGCCGCGGACTCGGTCCGCTCCCTCTCCCCGTAGGGGAGAGGGTTGGGGTGAGGGGGGTCGGATGACGAGAGCGAATACCGCGCCCCCCCGGCGACTGCGCCGCAATCAGACCGATGCAGAGCGACTGTTATGGTTTCGACTACGCGATCGGCGATTGGACGGATTGAAGTTCAAGCGGCAGGTCCCGATCGAGCGCTTTGTCGTCGATTTCTTCTGCGCGGATGCCAAGCTCATCGTAGAGCTCGATGGTGGTCACCACACCCAAAATAGCGAACGTGATGCGGACAGAACCAGAGTCCTGGAAGCGATGGGGTACCTCGTGCTGCGATTTTGGAATCACGACGTGATACGAAACATGGACGGTGTGCTCGAAGACATTCTGAGCACCATCAATCGTGACAGATCGGAACCCCCTCACCCCACCCCTCTCCCCTGCGGGGAGAGGGAGCGCACCTGAGCGCATGGCAATGGTCGTGTCTATGTCACGTACCGAGCAAACGCTGCGCCGCGTCGCCGCCGAGCGCATCCTCGTGCTCGACGGCGCCATGGGCACCATGATCCAGGCGCTCGGGCTCGACGAGGACGGCTATCGCGGCGCGCGCTTCGATGCCTGGAACCGCGAGGTGCGCGGCAACAACGATCTCCTCATCCTCAGTCAGCCGGCGAAGATCCGTGACATTCATCTCGCCTATTTCCGCGCCGGCGCCGATATCGTCTCGACCAACACCTTCTCCTCGACCCGCATCGCCCAAGCCGACTACGGCATGGCGGGCATCGCCTACGAGCTCAACGTGGAAGGTGCCAGGCTTGCCCGCGCGGCCGCCGATCTCGCGCAAAATGAGGACGGCCGTCCGCGCTTCGTTGCCGGCGCGATCGGGCCGACCAATCGCACCGCCTCGATCTCGCCCGATGTCGCCAATCCCGGTTTCCGCGCGATCACCTTCGACGAGCTGCGTGACGCCTACGCCGAGCAAATCAAAGGCCTGCTCGAGGGCGGCGCCGATCTTTTGTTGATCGAGACGATTTTCGACACGCTCAACGCCAAGGCGGCGATCGCGGCGGTTGCCGATGTCACCGAGCTGCGCGGCGAGCACGTGCCGGTGATGATCTCCGGCACCATCACCGATCGCTCGGGGCGATTGCTGTCCGGGCAGACGCCGGCGGCGTTCTGGAATTCGGTGCGTCACGCCGCGCCGTTCTCGATCGGGCTCAATTGCGCGCTGGGCGCGCGCGAGATGCGCGCCCACATCGCCGAGATCGCGCGGATTGCCGACACCTTCGTCTGTGCCTATCCCAATGCAGGTCTGCCCAACGAGTTCGGCCACTATGACGAGAGCCCATGCTTCATGGCAGATCTGCTCGGCGAGTTCGCGGAGGCCGGACTGGTCAACGTGGTCGGCGGCTGCTGCGGCACCACGCCCGAGCACATCTCCGCGATGGTGCGCGCGGTCGAGGGCAAGGCGCCGCGGCGTGTTCCGGAGGTGCCTCGGCTTCTGCGTCTGTCCGGGCTCGAGGCGTTCACGCTCACGCCGGAAATTCCCTTCGTCAATGTCGGCGAACGCACCAACGTCACCGGATCGGCCAAGTTCCGCAAGCTCGTCACTGCCGACGACTATGCGGGGGCGCTCGCCATCGCCCGCGACCAAGTCGAGAACGGCGCGCAGATCATCGACGTCAACATGGACGAGGGTTTGCTCGATTCCGAGAAGGCGATGACCACCTTTCTCAATCTGATCGCCGCCGAGCCCGACATCGCGCGCGTGCCAGTGATGGTCGACTCCTCGAAATTCTCGGTGATCGAGGCGGGGCTCAAATGCCTGCAGGGCAAGGCGGTGGTGAACTCGATCTCCATGAAAGAGGGCGAAGCCGCTTTCATCGCCCACGCCAAGACGGTGCGCCGCTACGGCGCCGCGGTCGTGGTGATGGCTTTCGACGAGCAGGGGCAAGCCGACACGCTCGAGCGCAAATGCGCGATCACCAAGCGCGCCTACGATATCCTGGTCGAGGAAGTCGGCTTCCCGCCGGAGGATATCATCTTCGATCCCAACATTTTCGCCATCGCGACCGGGATGGAGGAGCACAACGGTTACGGCGTCGCCTTCATCGAGGCTGCGGGCTGGATCCGGGCGAACTTGCCGCACGCTCACGTCTCCGGCGGCGTATCGAACCTATCGTTCTCGTTCCGCGGCAACGAGCCGGTGCGCGAGGCAATGCACTCCGTGTTCCTCTTTCACGCGATCAAGGCCGGCATGGACATGGGCATCGTCAATGCCGGGCAGATCGCGGTCTACGACGATCTCGATGCGGAACTGCGCGCGGCTTGCGAGGACGTGGTGCTCAACCGCAGCGCCGATGCCGCCGAGCGCCTGCTCGCGCTCGCCCAGCGCTACCGCGGACACGGCAAGGAGAAGAAGGAGGCTGATCTCGCCTGGCGCGAGCGGCCGGTCGAGGAGCGCTTGTCGCATGCGCTCGTGCACGGCATCACCGATTTCATCGAAGCCGACGTCGAGGAGGCGCGGGCCAGGGCCGAACGTCCGCTGCACGTGATCGAAGGGCCGCTCATGGACGGCATGAACATTGTCGGCGACCTGTTCGGCTCCGGACGGATGTTCCTGCCGCAGGTGGTGAAGTCCGCGCGCGTGATGAAGCAGGCGGTCGCCTATCTGATGCCGTTCATGGAGCAGGAGAAGAAGGAGAAGGGAATAGACAAGAAGAGCTCCAACGGAAAGATCGTCATGGCCACGGTCAAGGGCGACGTGCATGACATCGGCAAGAACATCGTCGGCGTCGTGCTCCAGTGCAACAATTACGATGTCGTCGATCTCGGCGTGATGGTCCCGGCGGCGAAGATCCTGGAGACGGCGCAGAAGGAGAACGCGGACATCATCGGGCTTTCCGGCCTCATCACCCCCTCGCTCGATGAGATGTGCCAGGTCGCCGCCGAGATGGAGCGACAGGGCTTCGACTTGCCGCTGTTGATTGGCGGCGCCACCACCAGCCGCGTGCACACCGCGGTGAAAATCCATCCGAACTATCGTCGTGGGCAGGCGGTGTATGTCACCGATGCAAGCCGCGCCGTCGGCGTCGCCGCCAACTTGATGTCTCGCGAGGCGCGACCCGGCTATCTCGCCGACGTGCGCCAGGAATACGCCCGCATCGCCGCGGCGCATGCACGCGGAGAAGCGACCAAGCAGCGGCTTTCGCTGCAAGACGCGCGCGCGAACGCGCTCAAGCTCAACTGGTCCGGCAATTATGTTCCGCCGCGGCCGAGCTTCCTCGGACCGCGCATGCTCGAGGACTACCCGCTCGCCGAGCTTCGCGACTACATCGATTGGTCGCCGTTCTTCGCCACCTGGGAGCTTGCCGGCAAGTTTCCCGCCATCCTCGATGACGCCAAGTATGGACCTGCCGCGCGCAGCTTGTTCGACGACGCCCAGGCGATGCTCGATCGCATCGCTGATGAGCGATGGCTCTCCGCCAGCGCGGTATTCGGCTTCTGGCCGGCCAATTCCGAGGGCGACGACATCATGGTTTACGGCGACGAGGCGCGCACACGACCGATTGCCGTGCTGCACACGCTGCGCCAGCAACTCACCCGCCGCGAAGGGCGCGCCAACATCGCGCTGGCGGACTTCGTGGCGCCGCGCGCGAGCGGGCTTGCCGATCACATCGGCGCCTTCATGGTCACGGCCGGCATCGGCGAGGACGCGGTGGCGCAACGCTTCAAACGCGCGAACGACGACTATTCGGCCATCATGATCAAAGCGCTCGCCGATCGGTTGGCCGAAGCCTTTGCCGAGCGCCTGCACCAGCGCGTGCGGCGGGAGTTCTGGGGCTACGTCCCGGACGAAGCGCTTACCAGTGCGGAGCTGATCGGGGAAAAATATCGCGGCATCCGCCCGGCGCCCGGCTATCCGGCGCAACCCGACCACAGCGAAAAGGCGAGCCTGTTCGCGCTGCTCGACGGCGAGCGGCGGATCGGGGTCAAGCTCACCGAGAGCTTCGCGATGTGGCCGGGCGCTTCCGTCTGCGGCCTCTATTTCAGTCATCCCGACAGCCACTATTTCGGCGTCGGCAAGATCGAGCGCGATCAGGTCGAGGACTACGCCGCCCGCAAAGGCTGGACGCTGGCGGAAGCGGAGAAGTGGCTGACGCCGGTGCTCAACTACGATCCGATGGTTGCGGCGCGCACGGCCGCGGAGTAGCGCGCACCCGAGTTATCACCGCAGCGGGCCTTGGATGGAGTGCGAAGTCGCGCGTCGAGCCCTCATGAAATGCAAACACCGGAGAGCTTACGCTCTCCGGTGTCGGAAACGTGGGTGCAAATGTGATCCGCGCCGCGATACTCGAACTCAAAACGCGCCGAGCAAGATGGCGCTGACGAACGCAAATACGGCGAGCACGGCCAGCACGTCGAGCTTTAAGGCAAGGTCCACGTCGCGTTCTCCGCCTCTTCTGGATGCTTGAATCTAGCAGAGCGCGGACGTCATTCTAATGACAATTATGCTGCGCCGCCGAATGTGGGCGCCCGAAACTCCCCCGTCGCCTCGCCAAGAGCCTGATATTGCGAGACGAACAACGCCGGCCGGTTATCGCTGATCGGGGAGAATGCCCGCTCTGCAGCTTCAATGATTTGACCCGCGGAGAACGGATCCGCGCTATTGATCGCGTGGCATATCACGTGGCCGACCATGGTGTTAGGCCGATGCCGCAGGCAGCCGCTTGCATCAGGCCACAAGCGCCGCGGCGATGAACGCAGCTGCGGTAAGCGCGCACTCCAAAAGCACGTCAGCCGCGACGGCGCGGCGAGCGAACGCCCATGCGGTGTCAGCGCCGGCTAATCGATCTGCGCGGCGATACGATCATGCTCCGCAAGACGGTGGCGGATGGCTTGAGTGAAAACGACATCCATCACGTTGGCGCAGTTCTTAACCATAGCGTGAGGCGCGCAGGCGCCGCCCAACGGCCGCGCTAATCTTTGAAGAAACGTTAACAGAAGCCATCGCATTCTGGCGCCATGGCGTGGGGAGTGCGTTGCTATCTCGTTGGCTCCATCGTCCTTGGCGTTCTCGGCGTGTTGGCGGGTTGCAGTGGCGGCATGTTTTTTGCCGAGCGCGAGCCGTGGCGCCACGACGCCGAGGTGCAATGCCTTAACAGCGGGGCGGTGAAGGAGGGCGCGGGGATTGCCCGCATTCAACCGATCCGGGGGCCTGGCGTCTGCGGCGCAGATTTCCCGCTCAAGGTGTCAATGTTGGGCGAGACCGCGCCGCTCGGCTACAGCGACGATCTGCGTCCGCCCGGGGATATTCCACGTGTCGCGCCGCGCTGGCCGATCAGGCCCGCGGCGCCGGACCCGCCATATCAATCGCGCGTGTTGCCTGAATATCAGGTGCTCTCGCCGCAACCGGCACCTGTTCCCGATCAGCCCATCTCGCTCACGCCACCGGGAGTGACGGATCCGCCCAACGTTGCTTCTGAGCCTTACGACTTTCGCCGGCCGTACGGGGTGACGCCGGTTGCTCCACCGCCAAGATATGGGACGCCGGCGGCGGGCTTTCCTCGCGACGATCTCTCGCCGGAGCCTTACGAGCGCCGGCCGCTGATCGATGCGCCGGGCGCGCCGCGCAACAACTCAAGCGGCGTCAGCCGCGCCCCACTTCGCGAGCCGCTGGCCGAGCCGCCGGGCGCCCCTGCGCGCGAGCCGGTCGTTCCGTTGGCGCCCTCGCGCGGCGGCGCCGCCTCGTTCACCGCCGTCGCCGTGAGCCCGCCAGCGACGCTCGCGTGTCCGATCGTGTCGGAGCTCGAACGTTGGATCAGCGGCGCCGTGCAGCCGGCGGCGATGCGCTGGTTCGGCTCGCCGGTTGCCGAGATCAGGCAGATTTCCGCGTACTCGTGTCGCGGCATGAACGGCAATCCGCGCGCCAGCATTTCCGAGCACGCATTCGGCAACGCGCTCGACATCGCCTCGTTCACGCTCGCTGACGGACGCAAGATCACGGTCAAGGACGGCTGGCATGGCTCGCCCGAGGAGCAGGGATTTCTGCACGATGTGCAGGCGGCGGCCTGCGATCAATTCAGCACGGTGCTGGCGCCGGGCTCGAACGTCTATCACTACGACCATATCCACGTTGACTTGATGCGCCGGCGCGATGGTCATCGCGCCTGCAACCCGCACGCCGTGTCGGGCGAAGAGGCCGCTGCCCGCGCCGCGCGCTATGCACACAGGCGCGATCCCGGCACCACCGGCTCGCTCGGGCCGCGCCGATCGGCGTCGGCGTGGTCCTTCGAAGAGCGCCCGCCGCGCACGCTGCCGATGGCCGAGCCGGGCGGCGACGGCGAATTCGACAACTGACCTATCCACGCCGCAAGGTCGGCGCAGACAAGTTCCGGCGCACACAAGTTTCCGCATCTGCGCAAAACTTGACCGTGTGGCAGGCATGACGGCTGGGCACTTTGCGATGAGCAGAGGCTAAACCCAGGGAAAAGGCCTCGTCTGCGACACCATGAGGCACCTCTTCCAATGCCGCCTTGGGATACCAATATTGGGGTCGAACCAAACCAGGGTCCTGGGAGGACATTATGCGCCGTTTTCACGCCCGTCCGCTGCTTGCGCTTTGCGCCTTGCTGGCGGTGTTGGCGTTCGCGACAAGCGATGCCGATGCCCGCGCGGGGCGCGGGGGGAGCTTCGGCAGCCGCGGCTCGCAAACCTTCTCCACGCCGCCGTCGACGACGACGACGCCGACGGCACGGCCCATCGAACGCAGCATGACGCAGCCCGGCCAGCCGGGCGGCGCGTTCGCGCAGCGGCCCCCGATGTCCTCGCCCGTGGGCGGCTTCTTCAATCGTCCTGGCTTCTTCGGCGGCCTGTTCGCCGGCTTCCTGGGCGCTGGCTTGCTCGGCATGCTGTTCGGCCAAGGTTTCCTCGGCGGGCTCGGGGGGGCCGCCTCGCTCATCGGCCTGATGCTGCAGATCGGCATCATCGCGATCATCGGTTATCTCGTGTGGACGTGGTGGCAGCGCCGCAGCCAGCCGGCGCTCGCCAGCGGTCCGGCATTGCGCGACTACGCGCCCGGCAATTCGCGCTCGGCGATGGGATTCGGATTGGGTGGCGGCGCGCCTCCATCGAGCGCGCGCGCCTCCGGCACCGACGAGGTCGGGCTTACGCCGGACGACTTCAACGCCTTCGAGAAAACCCTCGGCGAGGTGCAGAGCGCCTATAGCGCCGAAGATCTGGCGCGGTTGCGCCGCCACGTCACGCCCGAACTCCTCTCCTATTTCTCGGAGGAACTCGCCGCGAATGCCAGCAAGGGCGTGGTCAACCGCGTCTCCGACGTCAAGCTGCAGCAGGGCGATCTCGCCGAGGCTTGGCGCGAGGGCGACACCGATTACGCCACCGTCGCGATGCGTTTCTCGCTCAACGACGAGACGCTGGATCGCGACAGCGGCCGTGTGCTGCAAGGCGGGCCTGATGAGGCGACCGAAATCTGGACCTTCATGCGCGTGCGGGGTGGCCACTGGCTCGCCTCGGCGATCCAGCAGTCGTAACGCAATCACGACATTGAACACGATGGCCGGGCTTGTCCCGGCCATTTCATTTGGTCTCCGTTCGGTTCGAAAATTCCTTGACTCGTGTAATCCGAATCTTTCAGACACGATTATTCACCGGAGCTGCGCCAAGCCGCCCGGGGGTACCGCGCGAGCTTTTCGCCGCGCCTCACTGTGCGGGCAACGCCTGTTTTCGGCGGATCATGCGAACATGGTGATGCAAACCGCCGGTTGCAGGAACCGAGCAGTCATTGTTGTGGGATTGTTTTTTACAATGAAAATACCTACCGCAGCGTGTGGAGGCGCAAACGACCTTTAGGTGTGGACCCCTTGTGAACGTTTGTGACGACGAGGGCGGCAGTCTCGGCACCTTTTCCCGCTGAATGTTTCTCGGCGACAACCTTCATCGGTGGGTGGCACCCCCGTCGATGGTGAGAGCCTGTCCCGTCATGAAGGACGAGGAGTCGCCGGCCAGGAACAGCAAGGCGCCAACCAGATCTTCAGGCACCTGCGGGCGGGGCACGCATTGCATGGCGACAATCGCCCTTTTTTGTTCCGCAGTGACGGTCTTGCGCGCGATTTCGGTGAAGGTTGCCCCCGGAAGGATGGCATTTACGGTGATGCCGTCGGCGCCGAGCTCCCGCGCCATGGAACGGGTCATCCCCTCGAGTGCGCCCTTTGAGGCGATATAGTGCAAGTAGTTCGGACGTCCGAGCGTGACGGCGCCGGAAGCGATGTTGATGATACGTCCGTGGCCGCGCTTGCGCATATACGGAAGAACGGCACACGCGCAAAGGAACGGTCCGGTGACGTTGACCCTCAACACTCTTTCCCATTCCTGTGGCGGAATTCGATCGAACGGGCGCATCTCGAGCGTCGAAAAAATCGCGGCGTTGTTGACCAGTATGTCCGCGCTGCCGAACCGGCTGACGGTGTGCTCGACTGCGGCCGAGACCGCTCTTTCTTCCGATACATCGGTCTCAATCGCGACCGCTTGCCCGCCATCCTGCGCGATCTCCAACGCGACGCGGTCCGCGCCAGGGACATTGCGCTCCAAAATCGCGACCGCTGCCCCCGCCTTCGCAAGCGCCTTGGCAAACACGCGGCCGATGCCCTGACCGGCGCCGGTCACGATTGCGACGCGCCCATCGAGCGAGGGTCGCGCTGCCCGATCAATCGAGATCGGATCGATGCTCATGTCACGCCGCCCGTGCGATCGAGGACAGCGCCTCTTCTGCACTCCAGGGTTTCCACCACAGCTTAGCGCCAAGGTCGCGCGCGATGATCCCAGCGGTGATGTAGCCAGCGCCGCCTGAAATCGCGCCGCCCGGGTGGCCCGAGGATCCCGACAGATACAAATTGGGAATGGGGGTGCGGTATCCGAAATGGTTGTACATGACCTGTTCGGCGTTGAACGCACCCATGAAGATGTCGCCATTGCGCATATTGGGGAATTCCGCCGTGTATTCCTGCGCGGTGTAGGCGTAGCGCTGGATGACATTCTTCGCCGTCATGTTCGGGCAATAACGCGACCAGGTCTCGAGAATGGCGTCCGAGAACTCGTCCTTGAAAGTCTCGTGGTCGCGCCCGCCAAGATCCGGGTTGAGCGGCATCACATGCCAGGCATAACTCGTGTGCTTGCCCGGGGGCGCTTGCGTCGGATCGAGGAGGCTGAGCGGCCCGGACCCGAATTGCACGATCCGTGGCACGCGGCCGACATTGACGTCCTCGAAGGCCGAGAACAGATCCTGCATGGTCTCGGCGCCGATGCTCCATTTGAGCGTGCGATTGATGTTGGGATCGAATGTCTCGGCCGAAAACCGCGGGCTCTCCTCGAGGGCTAGATGCAGCCCAAACAGCGTCCAGCCGGTGTAGCGGAAGTCGTCGAGTTTTTCGAGCAGGACTCGCGGCATCTGATTGCGCCCAACCAGTTTTTCGAAAGTCTGATGCACATCGAGCGTGCTCGCCACAAACCTTCCGGCGCGCACAATCCGCCCGTCGACAAGCGCGATGCCCGTGGCGCGGCCGCCTTCGATGACGACGCGATCGATATCGACCTGCGGCTGGTAGGTGCCGCCCGACGCGATGAAGGTCTCCATCAGACCACGAGCCAAGTTGAACGAGCCGCCCTGGCAGAGCTGATAGCCGCTGTCCAAGTCGAAGGCGCGAATAACCGAGCCCATCGGACTGGTTTTGGACAGGGTGTCGGTCAGCCAGGTGCCGAACAGCGAGACCTTGAAGAGGAAGAGAAGCTTGACGTGCTCGTTCTCGAACAGCTCATCCACCACATCGAGCGGCTGGCGCCGCGCGATCTCCAGGAAGTCGCGGCCGACCGTCGTCATCGAGAGCAGCCGTTCGCGTTCAGCCTGCAGAAGCGGCTCGGAATAGCGCTCGGGAATAAGCACGCGGCGCGTAACCTCCTCGGCTTTCCTGTTCCACTCGCGGAACACCACCGCGTCCTTCTTCGAGAACCGCGCGACATTGATGACGGTCTCTTCCAGATCGCGTCCGAACACTAGCGCGGTGCCGTCCTTATGGGCCTGGCCGAACTCGTAGCGCGGCGTGATGTAGGTGACTTTGTCAGCGAGCTCGAGATCCGCAAACCACGGCGTGTGTCCGATATGAAAGTGATTGATCGAATGCAGGTTGTGGTAGAAACCGGGCTTCGTGACCTCACGTGTCGAAAGGCCGCCGCCGTAATCGAGCCGGCGCTCGACCAACAGCACCTTCAAGCCGGACCTGGCGAGATAACACCCAAGGATCAGGCCGTGATGGCCCGCGCCGATGATGATCCCGTCGTAGCTGCGTTCTAGGTTCCTCATCACATTCCCTGAAAGCCGGCGCGCGCCGCGTAATAGTCCCAGGCGCGGTTGGTTGCGAGGTCGGTGCGCAAGAGCTCGCCATGGTGGTGTGCGACGCATCCCACGTCCGGCCGCGCTCGATAGGGCCTCACCATGGATCGGCCGTTCAGCATACATCGCCCGTCCCATCTGGTCGACCGGCTCGCCGTCCAGAGTGAACTCCATGATGTCTTCTGCGGAGACGATGGCCGGCGAGCGTGAGCGTGACAGCAGACGCCACCGTCGCGATGCGTTTCTCGCTCAACGACGAGACGCTGGATCACGACAGCGGCCGCGTGCTGCAAGGAGGGCCTGATGAGGCGACCGAAATCTGGACCTTCATGCGAGTGCGGGGTGGCCACTGGCTCGCTTCCGCCATCCAGCCGTCGTAACGCCGAAGGGCAGGTTTCAACTTCGACGTGATGGACGGGGCACAGCGCGTCGGAAGACGCGCTGTGAACGGCTCATGTCTCGCCATTTCGTTGGCAATTTGGGACGCGCCGATTGCCTTGCGGCCGTAAGCGGCAGGGCCTAGCGTTCTCGCGATTTCTCTTCGATGGCGGCCAGGTTCTTCTTTTACGTCCCATGACCCGCGCGCAGGCGTCCGCCGGACCGACAACCTCGCCATGGAGCCCGTTCCGGCACTCGGAATACACGGTGCTGTGGGTTGCGACCGTCGTCGCCAACATCGGCAGCTGGATGTACAACGCCGCGTCGGGCTGGCTGATGACGAGCCTCGATCCGCAGCCGCTCGTCGTTTCCATGGTCCAGGTCGCGACCACCCTGCCGATGTTCCTGTTCGCGGTGCCGGCAGGCGCGCTTGCCGATATCGTCGATAGGCGAAAATTTCTCATTGTCGCGGAGATAGCAGCAACCGTTTTCTCCGCGATCTTCGCAGTGATCGTCTCCTTCGATCTGGCAACTGCCGGCAATCTGTTGCTGTTCACGTTTCTGATCGGAGTGGCCGGCGCGCTGACGGCGCCGGCGTGGCAAGCGGTCGTGCCGCGGCTCGTTCCCAGGCAGGACCTCTATGCCGCGATCGCTGCCAACAGCGTCGGTGTCAACATCAGCCGTGCAATCGGCCCGGCGCTTGGCGGGGTGATCATCGCCGCCTTGGGGATTGCCGCGCCGTTCTGGCTCAATGCCATCGCCAATCTTGGAATCATCGCAGCGCTGGTGTGGTGGCGTCCGCGCCGGCAGCCGGCGCGCCGCCTGCCGGCCGAGCGCTTCGGCAGCGCGATCCGCGCGGGTCGCCCGACACAACGCGCATTTGCGTGCGACGTTGATCCGAAGCGCCGCCTTTTTTCTGTTCGCCAGCAGCTATTGGGCCTTGCTCCCGCTTGTTGCACGCAACCAGATCGCCGGCGGGCCGGACCTCTACGGCTCTCTCCTGGGCGTCATCGGGGCGGGCGCGGTCGCTGGCGCGTTCGCGTTGCCCTGGTTGAAAGCCAAGCTCGGCCCCGATGGGGTGGTGGCGGCGGGGACGTGCGGCACGGCAATCACATTGGGCTTGCTCGCCATCGCCCGCGATGCCGCCACAGCCTTGTCGGCATGCGTGATTGCCGGCGTGTCCTGGATCGCGGTGCTGGCGAGTCTCAATGTCTCCGCGCAGGTGGCGCTGCCCGAATGGGCGCGCGGGCGCGGGCTTGCAATGTTCGTCACGACGTTCTTCGGAGCGATGACGCTCGGCAGCGCGCTGTGGGGGCAAGTCGCCGGAATGGCGGGCCTTCCCGCCGCGCACCTCGTTGCAGCGGCGGGTGTGCTTTTGGCCATTCCTGCGACCTGGCGTTGGAAGTTGCAAACCGGCGCCGATGTTGACCTGACGTCGTCCATGCACTGGCCGACTCCGGTCGTGAGCCACGATATCGAGCATGATCAGGGACCGGTGCTGGTCACGGTCGAATATCGGATCGATCCGCGAAATCGCGAACCGTTTCTCGATGCGCTCGAAAAGCTCGGCCATGAACGCCGGCGGGATGGCGCCTACGCTTGGCGCGTATTCGAGGATGCCGCCGAGGAAGGGCGGATGGTGGAGACGTTTCTGGTGGAATCCTGGCTTGAACACCTGCGCCAGCACGAACGGGTGACCAACGCCGACCGTGTCCTGCAAGAGGTGGTGCAGCGCTTTCATCGCGACGGCGCGCCCAAGGTCACCCATCTCGTCGCGGCGGAACGTGAGTAGGATAGTTGATGGCTCTTGTCGCGCGAGACGATCGAACGGGTGCCAGGTTATGAGATGCTCACGTGCGTCTGAGAGCCGCCGCGATTGAAGCTATGGCGTCATTCTTCCGGCTTTCCATATCCGCCCGCGGTCGGCGGCTGGATGATGATCGCCTCGCCGGCATCGATGACGGTGGCGTCGGCGCCCTCAAGCTTCTCGATCCGGCCGTCTTTGCGCCGCACGGCATTCTCGCCGATCTGACCGGCCTCGCCCCCGGCGAGGCCGAACGGGCGCACGCGGCGGTGGCCTGAGAGAATCGTGCAGTCCATCTTCTCCAGAAAGCGAATGGTTCGGCGTACGCCATCCCCGGCACTCCAGTGGCCGCGCCCACCCGAGCCTTTGCGAATATGGAAGTCCTCGAGCACGACGGGGTAGCGAAACTCGAGCACCTCCGGGTCGGTCAGGCGCGTATTGGTCATGTGGGTGTGCACGGCGTCGGTGCCGGGAAAGCCCGGGCCCGCCGGCGAGCCCGAGCATATCGTCTCGTAGTATTGGTAGTTGTCGTTGCCGAAATTGAGGTTGTTCATGCTTCCCTGCGCCGCGGCAAGCGCGCCGAGCGCGCCGAACAAACAGTTGGTCACGGCCTGCGAGGTTTCCACGTTGCCGGCGACGACCGCGGCGGGATAGATCGGCGACAGCATCGATTGCTTCGGAATGATGATGTTGATCGG
>Ga0070717_10002369_pt1 | contig 13286 bp, 13 predicted proteins | sample LARL113metaG_FD_71366 | JGI IMG/M metagenome (GOLD analysis project Ga0070717, IMG submission 71366) | Corn, switchgrass and miscanthus rhizosphere microbial communities from Kellogg Biological Station, Michigan, USA - LAR L11-3 metaG | ecosystem: Host-associated > Plants > Roots > Rhizosphere ... | reverse complement strand
TAAGATTTCATCATGATGTATTGTCCCGAGATCGCGGAAGCCGATTTCCAAACGCATCCGCAACGCCGCCGCCATCCCCGGTTCCCATTGCGATCGCTTTCATATGTGAAGCTCGATCAGGCGAACGGCGGAATCGTTCGCGATTTGACGGAATCTGGAATTGCCATCCAGGCGGTCGCTCCACTGCAACCCAACCGGGAAGTCAAATGTTCGTTCGACTTGCTCACGCCGCGGGTCCGTATAGAAACAACCGGCCGGGTTGCGTGGTCCCACCCCAGCGGCCAGGGTGGCATTGAATTCTCTGCCATGAGCTCGCGAACGCAACGCGCCCTTCGCGATTGGATATTGACGCAAATGCTCTCCTCCGCTTCAATCTCGGGCCGCGATTCGATCTTTGAAGCGCTGGAGCCGCAGTTGATCCTGTCGGCCGCGTCCAGGCCTGCAATTCTAGTTGAGCCATCTGAACTGGAGGAGCCCGAAACCGCTCGCGTGACTTGGGGACTTCTCTCTTTCTCGATCCGCACTTTCTCTTTTCTGATCGATGCGCTAGTACTGCTGTGCGCCATTCTGCTGTTCAGTACCAGTTCTCTCGCGGTGATGGGAAGTATGCCCGCATGGCCGCTGGCCACGACGTTTTTTGTCACCACAGCCCTAATTCTTGCCTCGGTATATCAATTGCTCTTTTCAGAGTTGTTTTGCGGAGCCACCCCCGGCCGACGTCTGGCAATACTTGCATCCATGCAATCGGCCCATGAACAGCAAATGCAGAGGTTCCGCTAAGTCGCAATCCTTTAGCCGTTTCTGCCAGCCGTTACCGATGTGCCGGGGTTACCTTGGGCGATGCACCTTGGGTACGTAGGTTAGCTTCCTCCTTCTGCCTATCATGACTACAGTTAAGGCCGGGATAGTTGTCCTAGGCCACGTGCCATCGTCGCAGCAATAAAGGCGGCGACACACTTTAAACCGACAGGTCAGGATGCAATCAATGCGCAAGCGCCACCAAATTGGTCTTTCGATGCTGGAGTTATTGATCGTGCTCGGCGTCGGCATGGTTCTTGTCGCAATGGTCGCGCCGCTGGTGAACACGACCATCAACATGTATCGGCTGCGTGGTGTCACCGGTGAATACGCCAACCTATTGCAGAGGGCGCGGATACGTGCCGTTACCGATGACAGATACTATCCAGTTTATGCTGCGACCAAGCCGTACGCTGGTTCGGTCAACGCGTTCGCAGATTTCAACAATGGCAATGGTGTCGCAGCAGGCACCTATGCGGTTAAGCCCACGGCCGATCCGGCTGTGTCGTTCAACTCAGCCGTGAGTGTGAAGTCGCAAGCTTCCGCGCCGAACATAAACAATCTGTACACCCGATTCATGCCCGGCATTGCGCTGACCGCAGTCCAAATCAACCCGAATACCTGGGCGGCGGCCGGTTCGACGGTAGTGACCTTTGGGGCACGGGGATTGCCGTGCTATCTGGCGGCTGCGCCTGCTCCCGGGAGTACTTGCTCGTATACCTGGCCCGGCGTCACACCTCAACCGATTGCCTTTGAGGTCTTTATGCAGAACACCCGAACCAATGCCTGGGAGGCGGTGACGGTGAACCCCTCGGGCCGCGTGCGCGAATGGCGCTATAACACTTCGAGCCAGACCTGGCAGCCTTTGGACTGATCATTATGCGAATCAAAAAAGGAAAACCGCAACACGGCTTCATGATGATCGAGCTGATGATTTCCATGGTGGTCCTGAGCGTGGGGCTCGGGGGAGTGCTGATTCTGCTGATCTCAGCCATGTACACCGACAAGCGTTCGAGCAACGACACGACGGCGACGATGGTTGCTGAACATGTGCTCGAACAAATCACCGCGCAGGGGCTGCAGGCTACTGGGCCTTTGCAGATTACCGACTGCGCCAACAACCTGTTGAACATCGCCACCAACCGCGCTCCCCTTGGCGCCGGAAACAGCGGGGCTTATGGAGGCTACGGAGCGACCCTTACGATCAATGGAGTTATCGACTGGTCGCAAGCTCGCGCCAATGTCCCCACTGACCCGGTCAGCGGCGCGCCTTATGCGATTGAATACGAGGCCTGCGGCGCCAACGGAAAACAGACCGTCTACGACGTGCGCTGGAATGTAATTCAGATGCCTGGAACGGGAAATAACCGTTTGACAGTGATTGGAGCGCGCCCTTTCCATTCACCTCAAGTGGGAGGGCTCAAATTCATCGTACCCGTGAACCTGCGCACAGTGGACTAAGGCGGATATCCCATGCAGAAAAATATTCACCAACTCGACGCTCATCATTCCTGGTGCCAGTGCGAACTCGGTTTTTCCGCGATTGAAATGTTGGTCGCGGTTGCGCTCTTGATGGTGGTCCTGGGAGTCGTGGTCCAGGGCATGATCGATGTGCAGAAACGCAACACCTCTGAAACATCGAAGGTGGATGCGGTCCAGGACACGCGGAACTTCGTTGACCAGATGGTGCGTGACATTCACGGCGTGGGCTATCCACCGCCAGCCGCTATCTTGACCGGACAGCCCTACTGCAATGACCCGACCACGGGGGCCGTTACGGCTATGCGGATGAACCCGAATGTGGCCTGTGGGGTGGTGTTGTACAGTCCGACTCAAGTTGTCTATGAGGGAGACCTCGGCGACGGCACAGGAGTGTCAGTGGTCTTTCTGAACTTGGTTGCCGGGAATGGAAATCAGTGTCCGTGCACGCTGCAACGGGGGGTGGTCCGGAAACTAGATTGGGCGGCCAACCCTGCTAACTTTCCGGTGCCCGGAGTCCAATACTTCACCACCGTAAACGGGGTGCTTAACAGCGGTAATGGGGCCAACCCTCCGGCGTCCACCTATGGCGTCAAACTGTCGGGTACCGGGAACTATACCAGCTTCTCAAGAGCGGATGTGTTCGATGCTTATAACGCGAACGCTCAGCAGGTAACCGTCACTTGTAACCTGGGAACTAATGCAACCGCGGGAGTCAATGCCAGCACCTGCAGTCAGATTCGCAGCCTTCAGATCACTGCCAATGTGGTGCCGGCTTTTGCCGATCCCACGATCAAGCAGTTTCAAGTTTATTCCATCACCTCGAAGGCCCGGATCAATTTTTGATGGCAAAGGCTTAGTGGGTTTTGAGACGGCAGGACATTGAGTTCAGGGGAGGAAGCGAGTTATGCGAACCAGAAATCGCCCGAACGAATCAGGGGTCGCGCTGTTGCTTTCGATTCTTGCGTTGCTGCTGCTTTCAGCCATCGCGGTATCGATGATGTACATGTCTTCGACGGAGACCTCGGTCAACGCGAGTTTCAAGAATGAGGAGACGGAGTATTTTGCCGTGCGCGCAGGTCTCGAAGAGATACGCGACCGGATGATTCCCGGCACCGCGCCTTATTCGATCAACGGAGTGGACGGAATTAACCCCAACGCCCCGAACCCACAATGCCCGGGCGAAGCCAACTGCTACCTTCCAACCCAACTGCCCGCAGCGGGGAACGGCGGCGTCGTTTACTTATTGCAGAGTCGTATGACCACAGCCAACATCTTCACAGCGCCGACCGCGACCACACCGAATCAGTTGTTCGATGACGAACTGTGCCACGACTACGCGGCTTATGGAGGCATGCACGCAGCTGCCGCAAACGTGCGCTGCGCTGATTTACCTAATACCGCTGCGTGGTATTCAATCCCGGGGCTGGGAGCCGGGGCCAACGTCGCCGCGCCCGGGCTGGCTCTGAATTCACCGGGCCTCAGCGTTTCGCCCACATGGAAGAATGGGAACTTATCCAATCCACTCGATTGGAAATGGGTTCGGATTACATTAAAAGCTAATAACAGCACGGCGTATTGCGTGGATGGAACCACACCTTGTTTACCCACAAGCAGCAATGCCCTTGTGTGCTACAACGGTACTTCCGAAGTGCCGTTGACGGCTGCTATTACTGCACTTGGACTGCCTGCGCCAATCGCTTGCCAGCAAATGATCCCCGCTGCTTCTCCCGTCTATCTGGTCACGGCGTTGGCGGTCGGCAGAACTGGCGCGCGAAGGCTGATCCAGTCTGAAATGGCCCAGGTGCCTCTCATAGCTGTTCCCGGCCTGTTTGCCACAGGAACAGGTTGCGGCGCAGGCGGCATCCCGCCATTCCAGATCGGTGGCGGAGCCACGACGTACAGCTATGATGGCAACACGCTGCCTAACCCTACGCCTGCTACCGCGAGCATCACAGGGGGAAACATCGGTGCAAACGGCAGTCTCGGCGTTCAGGGAGCCAGTACCACCATAAACGGACACATTTCCTCCACGCTGCCCTCGGGCATCAATGCGGGATGTCCAGCCGGCTCGACAAGTGTTTCAGGAAACGGGCAAATCTGGGACCCAAAGGCGATCCCCCTTCCCAAATACGTCCCACTGACGAGCCTGACGCCGCAGCAGATAACAAATGATGGACTCATGCCGCAGCTGGGAGCGCCCTACAATCCGCCCACGCCGCCGATCCCGGCCAAGGTACCGACCACACTCTGCACCGCTGGCAACGGATGCTTGTCTCCGATCCAGAAATGCACCCAAACCTGCAATAAGGTAAAGGGGAAATCGGTCTGCACCACAACTTGCGTCACTAGCGGTTATACGCTCGCGCCTGGCTCCTATGGAGATATTTCACTGACGGGTGGCACACAGCTGACCCTTACTGGCGGCAATTACAACATTAACAGCATCACCGTTACCGGAAACTCGAACATCACTATTGCGGGATCAACCACGATCAACTTGGCCGGACAGGCCGATGCAAATTTCTCAAATAGTACAGTAGCTGATTTTACCGGCGGTACAATTACAAACAGCTCGGGCAATCCATCGAACTTCACCATCAACTATGGTGGAACCGATACCATTATCCTGAACGGCGGCGGCGGTCTGTTTGCGGTAGTCAATGCGCCGCAGGCGAATTTGACGCTCAAAGGCGGCGGCAATTTCTATGGACAGGCCGTTGCCCAAACCATTGACGATCGTGGCGGGACGAACTTCTTCTACGATACTAGTCTCAACAACAACGTGAACGATGCACCGTTTGTTGAGGTCAGCATGAGGGAGTTGAGCTACTAAGTAGGTGATAAGAAATTCGAGAGGGCGGACTGAACGTCCGCCCTCAATTTTTTGTGTAATGGTTCGTTAGCTCGAGATACAGTCTCTTACGGACAAATGGAACGAGACTCAATCACCTCGCCACTCTTGCAGCAGACTTGTTTCGTCGCAACACAGTGCTGTTTTCCGCGGCTTCTCTCACCAGGAATCCCATCTTCGGATGCGATGGCTCAAAATCCACGCTGATGGCGTTCTTCCGCAACGTCTCTGAAGCGATGGGACCGATGGATACGACCACACTTCGATTCAACGCATTTGTGAACTTGTCTGCCAGGCCAATTTCTCCGGCGACCCGCACCGCGTGTACGAACTGCACCGAAGAGGTGAACATGACTAAATCAATTTCACCGTTCGCCAGCGCTCGAATAGCGTCCTTCAAGGGCGCAGTATCTTCGGGCAATTCCCAGCGATAAACTCTGACCGGCACGACCTCAGCGCCTCGTTCGCGAAGCGCGTCATAAAGCTGGGGACTAGGTTCGCCGTGCTCCTGCACTGCCACCGTTTTCCCTTGCACCGGCACGGCCTGTTTGTTGGCATCAAGCGCCTGCACAATTTCGCGCCAGGTATTAGGTTCGGGGACGGTCAGTGCCACCGGGACCGCAAATTCGCGCATTGCAGCCGCCGGCTTCGGCCCACGCACCACCACTCGCGTACGGCCGAGAGCGGTCAGGAATTCCTGGCGCGGTCCAATTGATTCTGCCGCTTCGACCAGCGCTCGCGAGCCAACTCCCGTCATGAAGATCACTGCGTCGAATCGCTGCTCGAGAACGCCGCGGATGAACGTCAATTCATCCTCACTCGCGCCAGCCGGCACCTCTCGTGTGGAAGGCGCAACCATGGGTACGCCTCCGTTATTGGTAATGAGTTGCCCGATCTCTTTGGCGCGACGGCTTTCGAACGAAAGCACTCGCAGTCCGTTGAACCCTGCCATGCGCAAGCAGGATAGCAGAGGCCGTTGTGGGACTTCACCTCAACTCCAAAATCTGTCGTTCCGAGGCGTCGAACGAAGCGTGATAACGAGGAACCCTTCGCCAGCTCAGGCAGGGAACGAAGGCACCGCCACTGATGTGGGTGCCCCATCCTTCCCGCGTTCTGTGCGGGAGGGTGGGGATTTTGATTTCTTGTCTTGATCCCCTGTGATCTCGTGGACGAGCGGCGCGGATGCCCTATCCTTCCCGCATTCTGTGGGGGGCGGATTTTGAAACCTGCCGGGAGCGCATTCGAAGGGATGGAGCAGCCTCATCCGGGAAGGACACGTCTTCAGACGTGCCGATGGCGCCACTTATAGGGACCGCAACGCGCCATAAGTGGCCGCTCTTCCGCCGAGGTTCCATTACGCAAATGTATTGATTTCCAAATCAACCCCAAAATCTGTCATTCCGAGGCGTTGAGCAAAGCGAAACAACGAGGAACCTGCTGTTCGCGTGGGACCAGCAGATTCCTCACCGCTAAAGCGATTCGGAATGACAAAGGTTTTAGGATATGGTTGCCCCGCCGTAGATGTGGATGCCCCTCTACCGGGATGTCGACCAGCCATCCTTGCCTTTAAAGATCAAGTCGGATGGGGCCATCCTGAGGAACGAGATCTACTGCAGGCGGAAGTAAGAAGAGAGAGGTTAGGAGCAGAGCAAAGGAGATCACAAGCCAAAACGAGCAATACTCAAGAACCCAGAAAAGCGTTCGATCAAACGGATAAACACGGTACGCAAGGGCGAGAATCGCGAGGGAGAGACCTCCACAACTAACCCCTCTCAGCCAACGCCATCTATCCATCCAGTAAATCTTTGACCCACATCTCGGGCAACGTTTTTTTTGCCACATCAGCAAAACTCACAGTCGCCCTGCATTTAGGGCAGTCCATCGTCCCTACCCCACATCCTCGCTCCAACCCTCCAGCGCCTTCTTCACAAAGGCCATGAATTGGTCGGCAACAGCGCCATCAATTATGCGATGGTCGTAGCCCAGCGTCAGGTGCACAACCGAGCGGATCGCGATCGAATCCGCGCCGTCTTTATCCGTGACGACCAGTGGCATTTTGGTGATGCCGCCCACGCCCATGATCGCCGAGTTGGGTTGATTGATAATCGGCAGACCAAACACCGCGCCAAACTGGCCGGGATTAGTGACTGTGAAGGTTGAGCCCTCCACTTCTTCCGGCTTCAGCTTCTTATTGCGGGCTCGTTCACCGAGGTCAGTGATGCCGCGCTGCAAGCCGAGGAAGTTAAGCTCGTCAGCGTTCTTGAGCACAGGAACGATCAGTCCCCAATCAAGCGCGACTGCGATGCCGACATTCACATGCCGGTGATAGCGGATGCCATCGCCTTCTGTCGAAGCGTTCACGATGGGGAATTGCTGTAGCGCGATGATGGCCGCGCGAACGAAGAATGGCATGAAAGTGAGGCGCGCGCCGTTACGCTGCTCGAAGCTCGACTTGAGCTTGTTGCGAAGATTAACGATGCGGGTGATATCCACCTCAAACATGGCGTGGACGTGGGCGCTGGTGCGGCGCGACTCGATCATGCGCTGCGCAATGATCCGCCGCATGTTGGTCATAGGGACCAGATCGCCGGGGATGGTCGCGGGAGTGGGACTTGTAACTTCTCCACCAGATGAAATTTCTTGTCTCGCCGGTTGCCCCGTCCTTGTCTCGCCCGCGGTTGGCGGGACAGGGCGGGTCTGTCCCTGTCCTTCAATAAACGCAAGGATGTCCTGTTTGGTAATTCGTCCCCCCAGCCCGGTGCCCTCCACTTGCGAAAGCTCGACATTGTTCTCGCGGGCAATTTTTCTCACCAGTGGAGACGAACGCGCGTGATCTTCCTCTTCGTGACGAGACGTGGCTGGCGCCGGAGCCACTGCTTTGGGTGGGGCTGAAGCCGGCGCCGGTGCTGACGGAGCGGGCGCTGATGCTGACTGAGCAGGCGCCTTTGCCGCAGGCTGTGAAGGCGTCGCTTTCTTCTCCGCTGGAGCAGGCTTTGCTGTTACCTCGCCATCACTCGCGATCGTGCCCACAACAGTGTTCACCTGCACTGTAGTGCCTTCGGTGACTTTGATCTCCTGCAGCACGCCAGATGCGGGCGCAGGGATTTCGGCGTCCACTTTGTCGGTGGAGATCTCAAAAAGCGGCTCATCACGCTGAATCTTGTCGCCGGGCTTTTTCAGCCACTTAGTGATCGTGCCTTCCACGATCGACTCACCCATCTGCGGCATAACAATGTCGGTAGCCATAGTTCCTCTTCCGTGTGGCTCAGTGCGGAAATCCGAGCCGGTCGCAACTGGTAATTATAGCGAAGCTCGGCCAATGCTTAGGTGGGTGCTTCTCAGCGTGGGACTAAGGGGCGCTTAATGCTTACCCTAGTGATGCTCATGCTGCTCGTGCTCTTCGCCTTGGTGGATTTGCGGGGAGGTCCCATACGCGTTCTTCCAGTAGGTTTGTACTGCCGGTGGAAGCTTTTCGACGCGTGAGAGGAATCCGGTCACCTTCCACATATCCTGATCACTCAGGGCGTGGCTCCAGGATGGCATTCCCGTATACCGAACGCCCGTGCGGACCGAGTAGTAGATGTGCCATTCGGGATCATCCAGGGGATCAAGCAGCAATTGCGGAGGCGGCGGATACATCGAGTGCTCAAGCAGGCTGGGCTTGTAATCCATGCTGCCGTGGCAGACAGCGCAATTCATACTGTAAATCTTCATACCGCCGATCAGATTGTCATCGGTTGCCGGTAGCGGATTATTCACGCGCGGCGCGTGGCGTTCCATCGCAGCATCCAGCGCGTTAGAGGCGATGCGCGTCTCGAACTCCGGCGGTGTGGCATCGGCGTTGGTCGGCATGAAGCCGAATTCAGCCATCAGAAGGACTACTGCACCCAGTAAGACCAGCGTAACGATTACTCCGAGGATGAAACCTCGCATTTACCCTCCTAAGGAGTAGAGCAACTTCGGCGTTATCGGTTACAACTTCAATCAGTACGAATGCAACCAGCGCGCCTTTTCAACCACGTCCCGCAGCTGCGGCAGGAAATGCTCTTCCTGGGGCGGCGAGAACGGCACCGGCGTATCCAGTGCGGCAATTCGGACGATCGGCCCGTCGAGATCATCAAAAGCCTCTTCGTTGATGATTGCTGCCATTTCCCCCGCCAAGCCGCCGGTCCGCGTGTCCTCGTGAAGAAGGATGACTTTGTTGGTCTTTTTCACCGTTTGCACAATCGCTTCCCGGTCCAGTGGCGCAAGGGTCCGCAGGTCGATGATCTCGATCTCAATACCTTCCTTTGACAGCAGTTCCGCAGCCTCAAGCGCCGTGTGAACCATGGCGGCATAGGTAATGACGCTGAGGTGCCGGCCCTCCCGGGCCACGCGCGCTTTGCCGAGCGGTACGACGTAATCCGGCTCGGGAACTTCTTCTTTGATGCGGCGATAGAGGTATTTGTGCTCGAAGAAAACAACCGGATTGTTGTCGCGGATCGAAGCTTTGATCAGGCCCTTTGCATCGTAAGGCGTCGCCGGGCAGACGACTTTCAGGCCCGGGTTGTGAACAAACCACATCTCCGGATTCTGCGAGTGGAAGGGACCGCCGTGGACGCCGCCGCCGCTCGGCCCGCGCAAAACCAGCGGCGCAGGCGCACCCCACAAGTAGTGCGTCTTTGCCACCATGTTGCTGATCTGGTTCATGGCGCAGGCAATAAAATCCATGAACTGAAATTCCGCGATTGGCCGCATTCCGGTTAGTGACGCTCCAAATGCCGCGCCAACAATGGCAGATTCGGCGATAGGCGTGTCGATTACCCGCTCCGGGCCAAACCGGTCGATGAATCCATCGGTGACTTTAAATGCGCCGCCGTAGATTCCGATGTCTTCGCCCAAACAGAAGACAGCCGGATCGCGCTCCATTTCTTCAGAAATTCCCTGGCGTATGGCTTCGAGATAAGTTAGCTGCGGCATGCCGAAAGAGTTTACTACGTTGAGAAAACAGGCATTTGAGCTTGGGCATCGTACTTAGATGGACCGCGTTCCGGGATTGACGGTCACAACCACTGGTGCTGTAATTTAGCCGAAGTGCAGAGGGTACTAGATGACAAGACTTAGTGTTTCACTCACTCTTCTTCTGATTCTGATGGCGATTCCCTCCGCGCTGTTTGCAAAGGACAGCACAAGCAAAATTACTATCTCCGGCAGTGATCTGAAGGTCCCTATTGAAATCACTGATCCAGTCATAAAGAATTTTCGGATTTGGTCTGGCCCTAACCCGGCGATGCCCGCGAGTTCAAGCGAGCCTCAGTCACTCATTATGAATTGGTCCCGGGGAACTGTCAGCGAGCCACAGAACAGAATCCCACGCTACAAGGTTTGCTTGTATGTGAGGGAGCGTGCGGAGAACGAAAAAAAAGATCACGAGCAGCTGGTGCAGGTCTTGTTCTACGCCTTAGACCCATCCAGCGGCCAGGGATACGTGTACCTGCCTGCCGCGACCGACCAGGGGAACGTAAGTGCAATGATTCATGGCGTGGAAGGAAACTGGTTCCACGCTTGGGATCAGTGGCAACAGGTTGCTGACCCGCTTATTGCCAAAGCCACAGTAATCAGTTCAGCTCCTGCGCGTAAACGCTCTTCCCGTTAGCCATTAGGAAATTCGAACACGCGGCAGCGGACATGCTCGTTCCTCTATAGCCTGCTATATTGTCAGTCTCGGAGAACGTCTTGCGTCACCTGATCAACTGGCTTTTGAGCGCGCTGGCAGTCTGGGTGGTTTCGCGTTTTATTTCTGGATTTCACGTGTCCAGCGTTCCCGCCGCGTTTATTGCGGCGCTGGTCATCGGATTAGTGAACGCCACACTCGGTGTACTGTTAAAAATCGTAACTTTCCCACTGACCATTCTTACCCTGGGACTATTTTGGCTTGTAATCAATGCATTGATGCTCGAATTAGCTTCCTGGCTCTTGTCGCCCGCCTTTCGCGTGGACACTTTCGCCGCTGCATTCTGGGGAGCCATTGTCCTTAGCCTGGTAAACATGCTCTTCCGCTGGCTGGCGGGGACCGGCCGAAAGGACAGCTAACTTTCGTTTTTCCAAATTCTATTTTCCAGTTGACTTCTATCGCCCCGCACACGCTAGACTCTTAGCAACGGATTCCCCATCCGAAGCTTTCGTGCTGGAGCGTTGGAATGAGCCATATGGTTCAGTTGCTTATCGTGCAACTGTCGCTTGTATTCGGAGTCGCTGGCCTGCTCTGGCCGGAAAAACTGGTCGCGGTTTTTGACGTGCTCATGTTCCCCTGGCCCGCCACTCACAGACTGGTGCGCGTCAATGCCTGGTGCGCTCTGTGTCTCGCCGCCCTGCTGTTCTTAGCCGTCCTCGCTAGACTTCACGTGTAACCCTGCCGCCTGCCGCTCACCAAAGTGCTCCCGTTTGACTGCCTTCGAGCCAGCGTTTAGCTTCAGGAACGAGATGAAGAATATTGGCATTCTGCTGTCGGGCCGGGGCTCGAACTTTGAGGCGATCGCTAAGAACGTTTCTGAGGGAGAGATTCCGGACGCGCGCATCGCGATAGTGATTTCCAATAAAGCTGAAGCCGCAGGGATCGCGACTGCGAAAGGGCTTGGCCTCGAAACTTTGGTGATTCCTTCAAAAGGCAAAGAACGGGAAGATCACGACCGCGAAGTAGTCGCTGCTTTGCAACATCATAAAGTCGACCTGATCTGTCTTGCCGGATATATGCGGCTTTTGTCGCCCTGGTTTGTGAAGCAATTCCCGCACAAAATTCTGAATATTCATCCCTCGTTGCTGCCTGCGTTTCCCGGACTCGAAGCGCAGCAGCAGGCGTTCGCTTATGGAGTGAAGGTTACCGGCTGCACGGTCCACTTCGTCGACGAAGAACTCGATCATGGAGCCATCATTGTGCAGAAATCCATCCCTGTGCTCGACACCGATGACGAGCACACACTGGCCGCGCGAATCCTGGAACAGGAACATATTGCTTATTCGGAGGCGGTCGATATCGTTCTTGAAGGCCAATACGAAATTACTGGTCGGAGATTTGTTCGTCGGTCAAAAACGTGAGGAAGTCAATCCGCGAAGGTCTCTGTGGGTCTTGCCTCGCACTGCGGCGGGCTGCACTTTGCTGGCGAGGGACACGGTTTTGAGTCGCCTGATTTCAAGATCGTGGTTCGGACAAAAACGCCGTCCTAGTGTCCGAGTTGATTACACCGCGATGTAGGATTCCCTTCGTGTACCTTCGTGTCCTTGGTGGTTGAAAGAAGTCAAAACAATTAACCACGAAGGGCACGAAGGTACACGAGGAAAAGCCTCAAGCAAAGAGCGATTGATCGGCATGGACAACTATCCACGCTGCAATTTCATATAATGCACAGGCATGCCAACCTTCGCTCCCGTTGACGAACAACTGACGTACATCAAGAAAGGCTCCGCGGAAATCGTAAAGGAGTCTGAGTTGCGCGAAAAATTGGAGAAGTCTCGCGCATCGGGCAAGCCGCTTCGTGTCAAGGCCGGATTCGATCCCACCGCTCCCGATCTTCATCTTGGCCACACTGTCCTGCTTCGCAAGCTGAAACATTTTCAGGACCTGGGACACACTGTCATCTTCCTAATTGGCGATTTCACCGGAATGATCGGCGATCCAACGGGCCGCTCGGCCACCCGCCCCCCACTCAGTTCGGAAGAGTTGATGAAGAACGCGAAAACCTACATGGAGCAAGTGTTCAAGATCCTGTCACCGCGGACCACGGAGATTCGCTTCAACAACGAATGGTTCGAAAAAATGAAGGCGGCGGATTGGATCAAACTGGCGGCAAAGACCACTCTTTCACAAATGCTGGAGCGCGAGGATTTTCATAAGCGCTTCCAGGAAGAAAGGCCCATCGCGCTGCACGAACTGCTCTATCCGCTGGCGCAGGGATATGACTCGGTCATGCTGAAAGCTGACGTCGAACTAGGGGGCACCGACCAGAAATTCAATTTGCTGGTCGGGCGCGACTTGCAGCGCTCCTTCGGACAGGAGTCGCAGGTCGTCCTTACCATGCCGATTCTCGAAGGCCTCGACGGCGTGCAGAAGATGTCGAAGTCATACGGCAACGCCATCGGAATCAAAGAGGCGCCGCTCGAAATGTACGGCAAGATCATG
>Ga0070717_10002368_pt1 | contig 13287 bp, 14 predicted proteins | sample LARL113metaG_FD_71366 | JGI IMG/M metagenome (GOLD analysis project Ga0070717, IMG submission 71366) | Corn, switchgrass and miscanthus rhizosphere microbial communities from Kellogg Biological Station, Michigan, USA - LAR L11-3 metaG | ecosystem: Host-associated > Plants > Roots > Rhizosphere ... | reverse complement strand
GGCCAGCCCCGAGGAGGGCGCCGCCCTCAAGCAGACCCTCGACGGGTTCGCGGCGAAGTACCCGAAGATCAAGGTCGACTACCAGCCCGTCCAGGGCGACTACCCGACCGTGATGGTGGCCAAGTTCAGCGCCCACCAGCCGCCCGACCTCTTCTACGTGGACTCGTCGGTGGCGCCCGACTGGATCAAGCAGGGCGCGCTGGACTCGCTCAACGGGTACCTGAGCGACCAGCACTTCGACACGAGCAAGTTCTTCCCGGGCTACCTGGGCGCGTTCAAGAGCCCCGACGGCAGCACCACGTACGGCCTGCCCAAGGACGGCAACACCCTGGCGCTGGCCTACGACAACCAGATGCTGAGCGGCGCCGGCGTGCAGCCGCCGACCACGTGGGACGAGATGATCTCGGCCGGCCAGAAGCTGCGGGCGGCGGGCGTCAGCACCCCGTACTGCCTGGCGGACGACCTGGCTCGGGTCGGCGCGTTCATCTACCAGAACGGCGGCGGCATCATCGACGTCAAGAACCGCAAGGACCTGATCGACAGCCCGGCCACGCGGCAGGCCGTGGCCTGGTACCTCGACCTGTACAAGCAGGGCCTGGCCAGGTCGGACAAGGACCTGGGCGTGGCGTGGTGCGGCGAGGCGCTGGGCCGGCAGAAGGCCGCCATGATCTTCGAAGGCGGCTGGCTGGACTCCTTCATGCAGGGGAGCTACCCGAACGTGAAGTACACGTGGGCGCCGATGCCGAAGGGCAAGCAGCAGGCGACGCTGGGCTTCACGGTCAGCTACTCCATCGGCAAGGAGTCGGCGCACAAGCAGGCGGCCTGGGTCCTGCTCAGCTACCTGACCGGCCAGGACGGCATGAAGCTGTGGACGCAGGGCGGCGTGGCCAACCCGACCCGGACGGACGTGCCGCCGGCGGCGGGCAAGGACGTGCTGGTCCAGGGCGCGAAGTACGCGCACCCGTGGAGCTTCGTCGCCGGGTTCAGCAAGGTGCTGGACGCGTTCAACAACGCGTTCACCGGCGCGGAGCAGGGCAGCGGCTCGGCCGACACCGTCATCAGCGCGGCGAAGACGGCCATCGACCAGCAGCTGAGCGGGCCCTGACGGGGTGGCCCGAGCAGGGCGCAGGAGCAGGTGGACCGAGCGATCGCGCGAGGCGATCGCCGGCTACCTGTTCGTCGCCATCCCGCTGACGCTGTATGCCGTCTACCAGTTCGGCGCGCTCGGCTACGCGTTCTTCATCAGCTTCTGGAGGTGGGAGATCCTGGGCCCGACGGCGTTCGTCGGGGCCCACAACTACCAGGTGCTGCTGGCCGATCCGGCCTTCCACCGCGCCGTGGTCAACTCCGTCTACTACGCCGTGGTCGTCGTTCCCTGCCAGATGGCGCTCGGGCTGCTGCTGGCCGTCGTCGTGAACCAGATCTGGTTCGGCCGCGGCTTCTTCCGGGCCGCGTTCTACTTCCCGGCCATCGCCAGCTCGGCGGCGATCACCGTGCTCTACATCTACATCATGGCCCCGGACGGCCTGTTCAACCACCTGCTCCAGCTGCTGGGCGCGAACCCCTCGCTCTTCGGGAACCGCGGCAACTGGCTGGGCAACGGGGCGACGGCGCTCCAGTCGATCATGGTCCTGAACGTCTGGACCACGTCCGGCACGATGATGCTGTTCTACCTGGCCGGCCTCCAGGCCATCCCGACCGACCTGTACGAGCAGGCCAGCGTGGACGGCGCCGGCGCGTGGCAGCGGTTCTGGCGGATCACGTTCCCGATGCTGGCCCCCAGTCACTACCTGGTCGCCGTCACGTCCGTGATCGGCGCGCTCCAGCTGTTCGACCAGGCGTACATCGCCGGCGGCTCCGACGGGAACCCCAACCAGGCCCTGCTGACGATGGTGCTGTACCTGTACGACGTCGCGTTCCGGCAGTTCGAGTTCGGCTACGCGGCGGCGGTGGGCATCGTCCTGTTCGCGATCATCTTCGCGGCCACGCTGGTCCAGCGCCGGTTCTTCGGCGAGGTCAGCTGGGCAGCGGCGAGATGAGCGTCGCCGTCGAGCGGGCGGCGCCGCGCCCGGCCGGCCGGGCCGCCAGCCCGCGCCCCGCCGCGCTCGCGGCCCGGACCGCCGCGTACGTGCTGCTGGCCGCCTACACGCTGCTGGTCTTCGCCCCGTTCGCGTGGTCCGTCATCACGTCGTTCAAGACGCTGCCCGACTCGGTGACGCTGGGCCTGCTCCCGCACCCCGCGACCACGTACGGCTACCAGAAGGCCTTCACGCAGCTCAACCCGCCGCTGCCGGTGCTGCTGCTGAACAGCACGCTGATCGCGACCACTGTCACCGTCACCAACGTCCTGCTGGGCGCGCTCGCCGGGTACGCGTTCGCCCGCCTGCGCTTCCCCGGCCGGGAGGCGATCTTCCTGGCCGTGCTGGGGACGCTGATGATCCCGGACCAGCTCCGGCTCGTGCCCGTTTACCAGATCCTCGCGGGCGCCGGCCTGATCACGCCCGGGCCCGCCAACTACGCCGGGGTCGTGTCGATCCTGGCGATCCGGGCGCTGAGCATCTTCATCATGCGCCAGTACTTCCTGACGATCCCCTACGAGCTCGAGGAGGCGGCCCGGCTGGACGGGGCGGGGACGTTCGGGACGTTCTGGCGGATCATGCTGCCGGCCGCCCGGCCGGCGCTGGCGGCGGTCGCCATCCTCAGCTTCCAGGACGCCTGGAACAACTTCTTCTGGCCGCTGGTCATCCTGCAGGCGCCGGCCCACTGGACGCTGCCGCTGGGACTGGCCCAGTTCCGTTTCCTGTACAGCACGGACTGGCCGCCGCTGATGGCGGTGACCGTGATCGCCACCGTGCCCGTCGTCGCGCTGTACCTGTTCTTCCAGCGCCACTTCGTCGGCGGCCTGGTATCGGCGGCCGTGAAGGGCTGACACAATGTCCATGTGACCGATGACGACCGGCTGGCCAGCCTGTTCGCCGAGGCCGGCGTGGACGGGTACCTGCACGCGGTGGACCTCGACACCGGGCGCGAGATGCGGCACCGGGCCGGCGAGCCGGTCGTCCTGGCCTCCGTGGTCAAGCTCGGCGTGCTGGTCGAGCTGTTCCGCCGCTTCGACGCCGGCGAGATGGCGCCGGAGGGACGGGTCCGGGTGACGCCCGCCGAGCGGTCGGCGGGGCCGACCGGGCTGTCGGTGATGAAGGACGACGTGGAGCTGTCGTGGCGGGACCTGGCGCAGCTGATGATCGCCGTCAGCGACAACGCGGCCACCGACGTGATCACGCTCCGCCTCGGCAAGGACCCGATCAACGCCACGCTGCGGGAGCTGGGCCTGGGGCGGACGGTGCTCCGCGGCACCTGCCGCGAGGTCTACGACGGCGTGATGGCCGACCTGGGCCTCACGCTGGAGCAGCTCTCCAGCCCCGGCCGGCGCGCCGACCCGGAGCGGATCCGCGCCTCCCGCCAGCTGTCGCCGGAGCACGGCAACGCGAGCACGCCCGAGGGGACGACCCGCCTGCTGGGCCTGATCTGGCGGGACGAGGCCGCGTCGCCGGACTCGTGCGCGGCGATGCGGCGGATCCTGTACACCCAGGTCTGGCCGCACCGCCTGAGCTCGGGCTTCGGCGACGGGGTGCGCATCGGGGCCAAGACCGGGACGCTGTTCACGTGGCGCAACGAGGCGGGCGTGGTGGAGCTGCCGGACGGCGGCCGGGTCGCGGTGGCCGTGTTCACGCGCGACCACGACCCGAGCCGTCGGCACAATCCCGCCGCCGACGCGGTGATCGGGACCGCCGCCCGGCTGGCGGTGGACCAGCTCAGCCGGATTCCACCGCCTGTGCGCGGCGAAGAGCCAGGTAGCCGGCGCACCACCGACGCCTGACCGCGACGAAAGGGGCCGGAGCTTCGTCCCCCGGCCCCGTTCACCGACAGGTCCGCGCCTAGCCGATGTCGCGGCTGCGGGTGAGCATCGTCCCGATCGTTCCCGCCGCCACGGCGTACGCGACCAGGATCACCGCGCCCAGCCACTGCGGCGGGTTGCCCGGGATGTCGCCTCCCGTGATCATCAGCGACGACGCCACCGACGGCACCAGCACCGCCAGCTTCATCACCCAGTCCGCGTGCGTCAGGAACGAGACCAGGGAGATGATCGCGGCCGCCACCTGGCTGGCGACCAGGTACAGCGCCAGCGCCACGATCACGGCCGCGAGCTGGTTCCGGATCAGCGTCCCGAAGCCGACGCCGAACACCGCCCAGATCCCGTACGCCAGCAGGTTGAGCAGCAGCGCTCGGACGACCGCCGGGTCGGTCAGCGCGAACGTCTCCCCGTCGATCTGCAGGAAGATCACGCCCGCGATGACGGCGAGCACCGTCAGGCCGACGCAGAGCACCGCCGCCGACACGATGGTGGCGAGCAGCTTGCCGGCGATGACCCTCGTGCGCTGCGGGGTGGCCAGGAACGTCGCCGTCGCGGTCTGGTGGAAGTACTCGTTGGTCACCACCAGGATGCCCAGCAGGAGCACGAACAGCAGGCCGAAGTACTGGCCGGACGTGTACAGGTTGGCGGCCTGGACGGGCAGGTTCTTCCGGGCGTCGTAGGCGGCCCGGATCTGCTGCTGCTGGTCGGGCGACGCGCCCGGCGGCAGCGACGGCTCCGGCGCGTGCATGATGCTGTGCGCCTGCAGGGCGTTGAACGCGAAGCTGACCGCCGCCAGCACGAGCACGGAGACCAGGAACGCCCACCAGATGTTGGTGGTGAAGATCTTGCGGAACTCGCTGCGCACCAGGTTCTTCACCGGATCTCCGCCCTCCCGCTCGTCAGCTCCAGGAACACCTGCTCCAGGTCGGTCCGCTCGTACGTCAGCTCGTGCAGCTCGATCCCGGCCGCGACGGCGGCCCGGAACACCGCCGCCGTGTCCACTCCGGTCACCCGGACCACGCCGTCCTCGCCGATCTCCGAGCTGGCGCCGTTCAGCGCCGCCACCAGCTTGTCCGGGTTCGGCGTGCGCGCCAGCACCCGGGCGGTCGTCAGCGCGCCGGTCAGCTCGCCGACCCCGGCCTGGCGGACGAGCTTGCCGCCGGCGATGATGACCACGTCGTCGGCCAGGTGCTGCACCTCGCCCAGCAGGTGGCTGGACACCAGCACGGTGCGGCCCTCCTGCGCGAACCCCCGGAGGAGGCCGCGCATCCAGTGGATGCCCTCGGGGTCGAGGCCGTTCGCCGGCTCGTCCAGGATCAGGACCTGCGGGTCGCCGAGCAGCGCGGCCGCGATGCCCAGGCGCTGCTTCATGCCCAGCGAGTAGCCGCGCACCTTGCGCGTGGCCGCGGTCGTCAGGCCGACCACCTCCAGCACCTCGTCGGCCCGCTCCGCCGGCATCCCGGCTGCGTCGCACAGCACCAGCAGGTGGTTGCGGCCGGAGCGGCCCCGGTGGAAGCTCGACGCCTCCAGCACGGCGCCGACCGTGTGCAGCGGCTCGGCCAGGTCGGCGTACCGCAGGCCGCCGATCGTGGCAGTCCCGCTCGTGGGCCTGACCAGGCCCAGGATCATGCGGAGCGTGGTGGTCTTGCCGGCTCCGTTCGGCCCGAGGAAGCCGGTGACCCGGCCCGGGCGCACCGTGAACGACAGGTCGTCCACCGCGCGAACCCGCCTGAAGTCCTTCGTCAGGCCATCCACGACTATCTCGTTGTCAGGCACGTCCCTTCCCTGTTGATTGCAAGTTGCCGCCGTCCTGCAGCCACCAACGCACACGAGGCGCTCGTTGCTCGCCGGATGATAGGGGGGAGTGCCGCGACGGCGTCAGGTGGAGGCGTCGTCCTCGCGCGGTTCGAGGAGGTCGCGCCACGGATGCACCGACTCGACGGCGGGGGAGTCCTCCGCGACCCCGGTCGTGTCGAAGGTCTCTTTCAGGCGCTCAGCCTCGCGCTCCAGCTCGGGCAGCACCCACTCGGCCAGCCCGTCTCGCAGCCCGCGCGCCCAGCCGGAGAACAGCTGACGCCGGCTGACGGTCTCGTCGTCGCTCATCCCAGGACCGACACCACAGTACACCGCTCAGGCCTACGTGGCGGTAATCTTACTCGCGGTAAGTTTGTCCACGGCAGCGTCTCCATGGAGGGAGGGAATGGCGGTGCAAGGACGTCTCCGATGGCTCCGATGGGTCCGGTACCTGGGCCTCGCCCTGGCGGCCAGCTTCGTCGCCGTCGCGCCGGCGGTCCCGGCGGCGGCGAGCGACAGCACGGTCGTCCGGACCGCGAACGGGCTGGTCCGGGGCACGGCCGGCAGCGGCTTCCGATCGTTCCTCGGGATCCCGTTCGCCGCGCCGCCCGTGGGCCCGCTCCGCTTCCGGGCGCCGCAGCCGGCCGCGAGCTGGTCGGGCGTCCGGGACGCGACGCAGTTCGGCAGCCCCTGCCCGCAGGCGGCCGGCGTGTTCGCGCCGAACGGGCAGGGCAGCACGAACGAGGACTGCCTGTTCCTCAACGTCTTCACGCCGAGCCACGCCGGGTTCGCGCGGCCCGTCCTGTTCTGGATCCACGGCGGCGGGTTCGTGGCCGGGTCCGCCAGCCAGTACGACGCGAGCGTGCTGGCGGCGAAGAGCGGCGCGGTCGTCGTGACGATCAACTACAGGCTGGGGCCGATCGGGTTCCTCGCGCTGCCGGGACTCAGCGCCGAGACCCGCGACGGCTCGGCCGGCAACTACGGGCTGGAGGACCAGCAGGCGGCGCTGCGCTGGGTCCGCGAGAACGTGGCCCGTTTCGGCGGCAACCCGTTCGACGTGACGATCTTCGGTGAGTCGGCCGGCGGCCTGAGCGTGTGCGACCAGCTGATCTCGCCGCGCGTCGCGCACCTCTTCCAGCGCGCGATCACCGAGAGCGGGCCGTGCGCCGCCCCCCAGGCGACGCTGCCGCAGGCCGAGGCGCAGAGCCAGGCGGCGGCCGCCCGCGCCGGCTGCGCTGACCCGGCCACCCAGGTGGCGTGCGTGCGCGCGCTGCCGGTCGCGGCGCTGCTGGCGTCGGGCGGGACCTCGGGGCCCAACGTGGACGGCGCCGTGCTGCCGGAGCAGGTGCCGGCCGCGATCACGGGCGGCCGGTTCAACCGCGTGCCGGTGATGGAGGGGACGAACCACGACGAGGACCGGCTGTTCGTCGCGCTCCAGTTCGACCTGGCCGGCCGCCCCGTGACGGCGGCGCAGTACCCGGCGCTGGTCCAGGGGCTGGCCGGGGCCAACGCGCCGGCGGTGCTGGCGCGGTACCCGCTCAGCGCGTTCGCCAACCCCAGCGAGGCGTGGGCCGCGGTGGTCACCGACGCCCGCTTCGCCTGCGGGGCGCTGCTCGCCGACAGCCTGCTGGCGGCGCACGTCCCGACGTTCGCCTACGAGTTCAACGACCGCAGCGCGCCCGAGTTCATCGTCACGGACCCCGTCATGCCGCTGGGCGCCTTCCACGCGTCGGAGATCCCGTTCGTCTTCCAGCCGAACGCGACCATCACGCCGACGTTCTTCACGCCCGCGGAGCTGGCGCTGTCCGACCAGATGATCCGCTACTGGGCCACGTTCGCCGCGTTCGGCACCCCGAACCGGCCGGGCTCGCCGCTCTGGCGGCGGTTCACGACCGCCGGCGGCCGGTTCCAGTCCCTGGCTCCGGCCGCGACGACGTCCATCGACACGTTCGCGACAGACCACAACTGCGCGTTCTGGGCGTCGCTCGCGGCCTGACCTCCAGACGGGGGCCGGGGTGTCCGGCCTCGGCCCCCAACTCGCGCTACAGCTCCGCCGCGACCCGGGCGATCGAGCGGTCGATCGTGTCCACGACGCGCAGGAGCTCGTCCTCCGTGATGACGAGCGGCGGCGAGATGGCCAGCACGTCGCCGCCCAGCGCCCGGAACAGGACGCCCTCCTCCATCGCGGCCAGCATCACGCGCCGGCCGACGCCGGCGGCGGCATCGAACGAGGCGCGGGTGGCCCGGTCGCGGACCAGCTCGATCCCGGCGACCAGGCCCAGCGAGCGCACGTCGCCGACCAGCTCGTGGCGGCGGAGCCCTTCCAGGGCCGGCCGCAGCACCTCGCCCATCGCGCGGGCCCGCTCGACCAGGCCCTCCTCCTCGATGATGCGGAGGTTGCGCAGCGCCACCGCACAGGCGGTCGCGTGGCCGGAGTACGTGAAGCCGTGCGGCAGCGTGCCGTGGAGCTCGCGCAGCGTGTCGTGGACGTCGCGGGTCATCAGCACGCCGGACAGCGGCAGGTAGCCGCTCGTCACGCCCTTGGCGAACACCATCAGGTCCGGCACCACGCCGTAGTGCTCCATGCCGAACCAGCGGCCGGTGCGGCCGAAGCCGGTGATCACCTCGTCCGCGATCAGCAGGACGCCGTGGCGGTCGCAGACCTCGCGGACGCGCGGGAAGTAGTCGGGCGGCGGCACGATCGCGCCGCCGGCGCCCTGCACCGGCTCGGCGACGACCGCCGCGACCGTGTCCGGACCCGCCTCCTCGATCACCTGCTCCAGCGCCCGCGCGTACCCCTCGCCGGCGGAGCCATCGCCGTCGTACCGGTACGGGTGGGGCGCCGGCGCATGCAGGAACCCGGGCGCGAGGGGGCCGACGCCGTCCCAGAACATCGGCAGCCCGGTCGCGCTCGTCGCGCCGTACGTGAGGCCGTGGTAGCCCTTGAGGCGGGCGACGATGTTCACCTTCTCCGGCCGGCCGCGCAGCTTCCAGTACAGGCGCGCGAGCTTGTACGCGGTGTCGTTGGCCTCGCCGCCGCCGCTCGCGAAGTAGGTGACCGAGAGGTCGCCGGGCGCCAGGTCGGCCAGCCTGGCGGCGAGCAGGCTGCCCGGGGCGTGGCCGAACGCGCCGTAGGCCGACGAGTACGGCAGCTCGCGCATCTGCTCGGCCGCCGCCTCCGCCAGCTCGTCCCGGCCGTAGCCGACGTTGACGTTCCACAGGCCCGCCATCGCGTCGAGGAACGGCCGGCCCTCCACGTCGAAGAGGGTTGAGCCGCGGCCGCGGCTGAACATGAGCGCCGGCATCGTCCCGGCGGGCGCGCCCAGGTCACCCTGGGGATGCAGCCAATGCGTGCGGTCGAGCTCGGCGAGCCGGCTGGCCTCGGTCGGATCCATCGCGATGGGCTTGGCCTCCATCTCGGGCAGGGTAACCCCAACGGGGTCGCCCGACACTCTTCGGGCAGATGAGCGCGGACGACGCGTGCCTGGTGAACGCGGCGCGGGCCGGTGACCGCGCGGCGCCCGTCGGTCCGCCGTCGCAGCTGAACGTTTGACGCGCGCTCGCGCCCGCGTGCGACGATTCCCGCACACGGCGGCGACCATGGAGCCGCCCCCTCTTGCCTCAAGGAGGTGTCGGCAGTGGCAGATCGGATCGAGATCGGGGGCATCCATCACCTCCGCCTGACCGTGACGGACGTGCAGCGCAGCCGCGAGTTCTACACCGGCGTGCTCGGCTTCGACGTGGCCGTCGAGTCGCCGCCCGCGGACGACCCGTCCGCCGCCGCCGTCTACCCGGTCCTGTGGGGCGGCGTGGTGATGGCCCGCGGCAGCCTGCTGCTGGGCCTGCGGCCGGTGGCACCCGGAGGCGACCGGTTCGACGAGGACCGCGTGGGCCTCGACCACCTCAGCTTCAGCGTCGCCAGCCGGGCCGACCTGGACGCGGCCGTGCGCCTGCTGGACGAGCGCGGCATCTCCCACGGCGAGATCCGGACGCTGGACGGGTTCGGCATCTGCGTCCTGCCGTTCCGGGACCCGGACAACATCCAGGTCGAGCTGACGGCGCCCGTCGGCTGAGCCGGAATCGTCCGGCCGACTGTCTCGCGAAAGTCTCGAATGTGAATCGGAGTTCTCGTGAGCGTCTTCTGAGGGTCAACCGAGTGTCTAAGATGCCCTCGCGTGGCGCGCTACGTGACCATCAAGCAGGCAACGGAGCAGGAGGGGGTGAGCCGGGCGACGCTGTACCGGTGGATCAAGCTCGGCTATCTCAAGAAGTTCCGGACGCCGGGCTACGACCGCCGGACGCACATCGACCTGGACGAGCTGCAGGAGCTGCGGCGCAACCCGCCGATGGAACCGATCGAGTGAGCGAGGGGGCGCCCCGGCGGCACCGCATCGGTCTGGAGATCGAGGTCGAGCCCGAGCAGGTGCTCGTCGAGCCCGGCGAGTGGGACCTGGACGAGCTGAACGCCGCCCTGCGCGACGGGGTGGCGCGGCCGGTGCGGGTGATCAGGGGCCGGGTCACGGACGACCAGCACGACCCGATGTCCACCACCCTGTCCGAGTGGGCAGAGGACGTGGACGCGGTGCTGCGCCTGCACTGGCTGGTCTCGGACTCGCCGCACCCGGTGCTGCAGCCGGCCGAGGGCGCGCCGCGGCCCTCGCTGGAGACGCTGGTGGAGCTCCAGGCGCTGGCGACCCACCTGCGCCGCCTGTCCGACCGCCTGCGCGGCGAGCGGCTCTGAGCGGCGGCTCCTTCCCGGAGCTGCCGGCGCCCAGGCCGTCTTCGAGCTGACCCATTCCGGGGATCGAGCGCAGGCGCTACGCTGGCGCCGATGGCAATCACTGTTGCGGGGACTCCGCCGGCGCCACTGCGCAATCGCAAGAAGGTCGATGCGCTGTCGGCCGACGAGCTGACCGCGCTGCGCCAGGCGTTCAGCGCGATGTACGGCATCGACGACGATCGCGGCTTCGGGCGGTACGCGGGCATCCACGGCCTGCCGCTGCCGATCTCGTGCAAGCACCACAACCCGCTGTTCCTGCCGTGGCATCGGGCCTACCTGTACCTGTTCGAGCAGGCGCTGGAGGACCAGGTCGCGGGGGTGACGCTGCCGTGGTGGGACTACTACGCGGGCGACGAGCCGGCGATCCCCGCGGCGTACGCGCAGGAGCGCGCCAATGGCGCCGCCAACCCGCTCGCCCACGGGCCGATCACCGGCATCCCGCAGGACCAGTGGGACCGGCTGGGCGACGGCGGACCGCTGCCCACCGAGACCAACCGGACGCCGGGGCAGCTGGCGCCGTTCCCGGACCAGTCGGACGTCCAGCAGGCCCTGGACGCGCCGACCTACAGCGACTTCACGAACTTCATCGAGAGCGTCCACGACAACGTCCACGTCTGGGTGGGCGGGACGATGAGCGAGGTCCCGATCGCGGCGTTCGACCCCGTCTTCTGGGCCCACCACTGCATGATCGACCGGCTCTGGTACCTGTGGCAGCTGGGCCATCCGGGGGGCGACCCGCCGCGGTCGATCCTGAACACCGCCCTGGCGCCGTTCCCGATGACGGTGGCCGACACCCTCAGCATCAACGCGCTCGGCTACGAGTACGCGGCGGCCGAGGTGGTCCTGACGGGGGCGGGCCGGTGAGCGCCGCCTTCGTCTCCCGGCCGATCGCCCTGTCAGGCGTGGGCGGCGGCTTCCACCGCGCCGACCTGGTCTTCCACGGCCTCGACCACTCGGGCCCCTCGTACGAGGTGCGGATCTTCTTCAACAACCGGGACGCGAACGCCGATACGCCGCTGACGGAGAAGGAGGGATACGTGCGCTCCTTCTACCTGTTCGGGCACGGCGGCTGCGCTGGCCAGCCGGGCCACTGCGACGTGCCCGAGACCCGCCGGCCCTACGACGTCCGGCCGCAGCACCAGCTCACGCCGGCGACCCGCTGGGTGACGGTGACCGACGCCACCCGCAAGGCGCTGGCCGCGGGCGGCGACCTGACGGTCACGGCGGTGCCGGTGGTCACGAGCGCGAGCGCCGCGAAGCGCGACGAGGACGAGGACCTGATGGGCCTGCAGCAGATGTCGCTCGTGACGTACGACTGAGCCCCGGGCGGGGGCCTACTGGAGCACGTCCCGGCGCCAGGTCAGGCCGACCGTGAGCGCGAGCAGGCCCAGCGCCCAGGCGCCGACCACGAGCCAGGCGTGCGTGGCGTCGATCGTGACCAGCGGGGTCGCGAACGCCGCGTGCGCCGCGTGGTCCTTCTGCATCAGCACCGGCAGCGCGTTCAGGTTCGGGCCCAGCAGGTACGCCGTGATGTCCAGCCAGAAGTGCCAGCCGGTGAGGAAGTTGAGGACGGCCAGGAGCTGCGAGCCGACGGTGTCGATCGGGAACAGCGCCAGCGCCGCCCCGACCCCGAACGCCACCGAGCGGCCGAGCGTGGCGGCGGCCGTGCCGACCAGGATGCACGCGCCCATGCTGGTCAGCATGACCAGCACGACGATGCCCAGGTCGTGCCACGCCACGCCCGGCAGCGAGGTGATCTTGCCGAAGCCCCCCTCCCAGGCCACGACCGTCCCGTAGACCGCCGCCGAGACCAGCACCACGAAGCCGGCGATCAGGACCAGCCCGAGCAGGGCCATCGCGGTCAGCTTGGCCAGCAGCAGCCGCAGGCGGCCCGCGCCGCGCGCCAGCAGGACCCGGATCGTGCCCGCGCTGTACTCCATCCCGACCAGCCGCGCGGTGACGATCAGCAGGAAGATGCCGCTGCCCGCGTTGAACATCGCGGTGTAGATGTCGAAGAGGTTGAACACGAACGTCGAGGGCGAGCGCTCCAGGATGCCGCGGAAGTTGCCCGCCTGGAGCAGCGCGGCCGTCAGCATGGCGAAGAAGAAGCAGGCGACGCCGAGCATCGCCCAGACCATCCCCTGGCGCCGGAGCTTGAGCGCCTCGCTGCCGACGCTGCCGAGGAAGCTGGGACGGGGCTCGCGGAGGGCGGTCCGGGGCGCGGCCGGGGTCGAGGCTGTGGGCTTGGCGATCGTGTTCAATTCGCTGCTCCCGTGAGGCTCAGGAAGATCTCCTCGAGGCTCTGCTGGCGCTCGCGGACGACGTCGGGCCAGTGGCCGCCGGCCGCCAGGAACCGCATCAGCTCGCGGCCCCGTCCGTCGGGCGCCATCGTGACCAGCGCGCCGTCCTCGAGCCGCGCCGAGCGGCCCCACGGCTCCGCCTGCACGAGCGCCAGCGCCGCGGCCGCGTCCTCGACCCGGACGAGGAACTCGCCGTGGCCCCGGACCAGCTCGGCGATCGGCGCCACCCGCGCCAGGCGGCCCTGGTCGATGATGGCGACGCGGTCGCAGATCTGCTGGACCTCGGCGAGGACGTGGCTGGAGATGAAGACGGTCTTGCCGGCGGCGGCGAGCTGCCGGAGGAGGTCGCGCATCTCGACGATGCCGGCGGGGTCGAGCCCGTTGGCGGGCTCGTCGAGGACGAGGAGGTCGGGGTCGTTGAGGAGCGCGATGGCGACGCCGAGGCGCTGCTTCATGCCCAGGGAGTAGGAGCGGACCCTGTCGCGCTGGCGGCCGGCCAG
>Ga0070717_10002366_pt1 | contig 13289 bp, 10 predicted proteins | sample LARL113metaG_FD_71366 | JGI IMG/M metagenome (GOLD analysis project Ga0070717, IMG submission 71366) | Corn, switchgrass and miscanthus rhizosphere microbial communities from Kellogg Biological Station, Michigan, USA - LAR L11-3 metaG | ecosystem: Host-associated > Plants > Roots > Rhizosphere ... | reverse complement strand
TGCCAACTACGGTTGCCAGGTGAGTCGTAGCCACGCTACACCGACTCAGGGAACCGACTATGTAGGAGTGTCAGAAGCTGCGGGGTTTCAACCCCTGCGGAGTGTCACAGAGCCACATTAGAACACTTGATTGTTGATGCGATCAAGGATGCTGATAATGAAAGAACCTATCATAGCGATCTGAAGGCGCTGTGCCGATTGGCACAACGTGAAGGGCAACCCATTCTGGTAATACTGGATGGGATCAACGAAAACGATGAACCGAAACGAGTACGCCAGGCGCTGAGACAGCTCCTTACTGAAACTCAGGGAAAGGCGCTCCTGATACTGTTGACGTGTCGAGATGCCGCATGGCCGCACCTCGATGATCCTCTCTTCCACAATTTCGCCCACACTGACGGCAATCAGAACGACAGTCAGTTCACTGTACCACTTGGGTCCTACGCAGATGACGAATTTCAACTGGCATGTACTCGCTATTTTACCCATTGGGGCGTAGAGGTGAGTCTTGGGCCGGACGCCGCTCGTATGCTGCAATTGCCGCTACTGCTGCGCATCTTTGCAGAAGCATATCAGCACATCCGACCACGATACCTACCAAGTCTGACAGAAAGCGATCTTTGGCGGGAATACCTCAAACGGAAACTAGCGGACATCCGGGAGGGGATGGACTACCAACTTGATCAGGAGGCGATCAAACAGTGCATCGAAGCGCTTGCAGAAAAGATGTTAGAATGTGGAGCATCTTCCCTCGCCCGAAGATCTCACCTCTATTCCTCACCTTCGCCCGTTTGATTCGTCTCGCACCTCACTGATGACACAATTGCAAAATGCCGCTGTGCTCCTGAGGGAACAAGATGACGAGCAATCAAGCAGATTCAGTTTTGTCTACGAGGCCTTTCTGGAGTTTCTCCTTAGTGAAATTTTTGTCCGCCGCCTCAAGCAGCCAGATCATCGCGAACATATACTTTCCTCCCTTGAACACCTGGCTCTAGGCTACCACTGGAGACAGGTGCCCTTGCTCGTCGCTTCAGGAGCGACAGACCCGGATGCAGTGATCGATCGATTGAGTGAGTGCAATCTGTGGCTCGCCGCTCACGCGCTCGTAAGGGCAAAAGCGCGTGCGTCGACTTCTACGCGTCAGAAAATTATCGACCAGCTTCTATCTCAGTTGGAGAGTACCTTTGCGCTGGACCGTCGCCGCGCTTGTGAGTTGCTCGGCTTACTCCGAGCGACCGAATGCAAGGGGCCTCTGCTTCAGTGCTGGCAGAGGGATAAGCACTTTACTATGCTGTTGGCCCTGGCCCGCCTTGAAGCAGAGGAGGTTATGCATTCCCTCATCGAATTCCTGCAGGGGCAAGGTGATACCTATCGAGCAACAGTACAGGTCTTGGTAGATGACCTTTCAGAAGATTTCCGTAGGAAACTCAAAGAGCAAGCTCTCCTCTTACTGAGCGATCCTGAGCAAGGGAGCGTAGCGATCCATGCTCTGGGATATTTGCAAATACCAGATACTGTTCTCCCGCTGCTGACGTATCTCGAAAAAGCGGCATGGTCTGATGGGGATGCGCTGGTGGCGCTCCTGAGAATCGGGACGCCAGAGGCATATGCAGCGCTGAGGCATGCTATAGACGAGGCTGGCGCATGGATCCCAGAGGGTAATTACCAGCCGTTTACATCGCCTACCCCTCGCTCAGCGCTCGAGCAACTAAGAGTGTACGGCTTTCAGCACAGCGCACCCAAGGTCGTTGTTCCTTTGCTTGTACAATTCCTGGAGCATCCAAGCTTTTTTGTCAGATACCAGGCTGTACTGAGTCTGAAAATTCTCGGAGCTGCTGAGGCTGTTGTTCCTCTGATCATAGCGGCAGCGAAGATGGAGCGTGAAAGGCACGTAGACTCCGAAATACGCATGGCACTTCATGAGCTGGGACCCCAAAGTGATGTGAACGCACTGCTGGCTCTTGTGCAAGGTGACACGGCACCGGATGCCGTTCTTCCCTACGCGATAGAAGCTCTTGGAGCCTCAAGTGACGAACGGGCCTTTGAGCCGCTCACCTTGTTCGCCAGGCAGCGCCGTTTTCTCTTTGAAACGGTACAGGCCCTCGGTAGATTAGGCAGGCCGAGTGCGGTTGCCGTCCTTAATGAGTTACTTGATGCCGAAGATATAGCTTTTGGACCAGAGACGATTGTGAGACGGGAGTTCCTCGAAGAGATCATCATTACCGCCCTGGGCCGTCTTCATCATCCAGGCGCTTTTGAGACGGTAGAGGCCAATGTTCGCCGCAACTGGCCCCGTGTAGGATTGCACAGTGTCAGTGCCCTTGTGGCTACTGGAGGGGAGAGAGCGCTGCCGCTGCTTCGCGATCTCTGGCACCAGGCAACAGAACATCAGACAGTGAACCGTGAAGTCATTATCGAGTGCCTGTTATGGCTGGGTACCGACAGAGCCAATGATTTCATCCTGGAATTGCTTACACCGCTCGATATCAAGAAAGTGACGATCCTGGTTACAGCTCTTATGCAAGGCGGACGGTTACTCTTCTTGACCAGTACAATTCCTATCAGGTACGTAGATGATCGCATTATTGCGATCGTGCGCGCGCAATTTGATGACCTGAATCCGGAGGATCAATGGTGTGCGCTCATTGCGTTGGATCGCATAGCGACTCCTGCAGCACGGGATATGCTCGAACAAATTGCTACAGCCCCTGCCTACAGTCGTCCCTGGTCCTGTACAAACAGGCCAGAGTTTCAGACCTTGCGTCAAGCTGCTACGCAGTTACTCAGCTTTTCAGGCGCGACTTCTGTGGTTGACACTGTTCTTGACGAGCTTACCGGTTCTCATCCTGGCTTCATTGAATGGAGACTCGCGAAGATGGACCGAGAAGTCGTTATCTCAGCTATTCGATACAGGTTGCCTTCAGCGGATGAGGCTGTCCTTGTTCGTCTTTTGGACCTTCTTGGCTGGTTCGGAGGTATACAAGAGCTTACTGATGTGCGCTCCTACATTCATGATCAAAGATTAACCATAGCAAACGCTGCTTACGAAGCCGAGCAACGTATTTTAAAATTGAGTGATTTAGAGTAGCAGGCTCTGCGTTAAGGAAGGAGCCTCGTAGCCGCAAAGTAGATAAGTGCGGCACAGTTTTCGTCTAGGGCGATTCAGATGTCCCCATCATACGAGCAAGATCGTCAGCAGAAACCCTGGTATAGATGGTTGTGGTTGCAATGTCTGCGTGGCCCAGCAATTGCTGGATGGCTGGGAGCGGCATCGGCGGGCGGTCCAGACCATAGGCAGCAGGATCAAGGAGCGCTTTGGCAAACGTATGGCGCAGATCGTGGGGGCCGAGAGGTGAAGAGAGTTTTGCAGCCTGACCAAGTTTGGCAATGATCTCACGCATGCCACGTTCGGCCAGAGGTCCACGCTGGCCGAGGAAGAGATGCCCATCTGGCCAGCGACTCCAGGAAGCAACCGCTTCTCCCCGCGCCCTTGCCCGCTCGCGCCACTGTTCAGCCAGATGTTCGCGATGTTTGAAATAGGCATCGAGTGGTTCGCGCGCTTCCTGGACAAGCGGGAACTCGCGATGCTTGAGTCCTTTGCCCCGTCGAATGACGAGCAAGCCGCGCCGGGCTGAGACTTGCACGTCGGGGATCTGGAGGGCTGCCACCTCGGAGACCCGTGGACCCGCATAGCGGAACAGCGTTGCCAGCGCCAACGCCAGTGCGTGATCTCGACGAGCCGCTGCTTCCGCACACCGCCGTACTGCATTCCATTCGGTTTTGGATAAAGCAACGGGAGCCGGTTCCACGATCTCGATCATGGTCAAGTGCCGATACGGATTGGTGCCCTCGATGGTATCGAAGAAAAGCATGAGGCTAATCAGCGCACGATTGATGGTCGTGGGGGCATAGCGTTTGGCAAGCAGATGGTCTCGATAGGCTTTTGCGTCGATTGACGTGACCTCGGTTGCTCCCAGACCAGGATGTTCCTGCTGTAACCAGGTGGCAAAGCGACGAGCGTCCTGCGTATAGAGCGCGATGGTTTTGGCAGAGAGATCTGGGCGCTCTTTCAATGTCTCCTGCCAGGTGGCAATCTCATTCCACATACCGGCTCCTTGTTATCGGCATAGTTCCATTATCGGCACAGTTTTTCACGAGATAGATCGAGTGACTCTGCCGATAATATACCACCTGGGCGGGAAAACTGTGCCGATAAGCCTCCTTTGCGGTCCAGTTCACCTCTCATCAATCGGAGGCGATAGTGACCATGTTGGCGTAGCTGGTGATTTCGATGTCGTAGCATGGGACAGTCGGATCAAAACCAGGACTTTGCAGCCGCACATTGTTGCCTGCACCGCTCCATGCTTGCTCGTCGAAGACCAGTTCGGAGACCCAGCCCTTGAGGTGAGCGCGGGCTGCGACACCCACAGGGCGCATAACGGTGATATCTGATGCCCCCCCCTTGATCTGTATGGGAACCCGGCCCGTGGGCGCTCCGAGATCCAAACGGATCAGGCTAAATCCCCCCATGATCTCCATCCTGGCGAGATCGAGGCCGTGAAGATGTGCTTCGACCTCCGCTGCTCCACCGTGGATAACGATCTGCCACGGGATGGCAGAGCTGAGGGCGATCTCCGCTCGGCCCTGCTTTTCTCCCAGACCCAACAGACGTCGTGGATAGCGAACGGTGACCCGGCCCTCTTTCGCCGAAACTTTCGGTATCGGTCCCTCGAAGCGGGCCTGGTACAGCTTGGTCATCCTGTCGTCTGCATGCAAGCTCAATCGGGCGATCCCGCAGGAAACGATGAGTTGCCCACGCTCCTGATCTTCGAGTGAAGCGGAGAACACTCCCCCCTCGTCTGGTGACACCTCTTGTTGCAACTGGACCAGTTTCTGTCTGGACAGCGCGTTGCTGTGTGTGAGAAATTCTAGGAGGAAGGCGATCTGCTCCTCATCATAGAGCGACACCACTTCATTCCACGCTGTCCCAACGGAAGAGAGGATCGAGCGCATCTTATGCGTGTCGTCTGTGCCTCTCGCTAGCCGGACGATGACCTTGCGGCCGTCGTTGGGATCACGCTCCCTCCGGACGAGTTCGGTCTTCTCTAATCGATCGAGTATCCTGGTGATTGCCCCAGTGGTCAGCCCTGTGAGCTCGGCGAGCTGACCAGCTGTCGAGGGACCGATGAGATCCAGGAGATCCATGACCTGGATATCTGTGACAGCCATCCCCGTTTGAGCAGCTGCCACCCGGAAGAAAGAAGCGCCGAGTCCATTGAACTGCCGGAGCTCGCACGTCAGCTTCTCTAGGGCCTCCGCGTGTTTGTTCTGAGAATCACTTGACAAGGCTTGTCCCTCCGCTCTATAATATATTTATCTTACAAAGTCAGATAAATATGATAAGCTTATCTGATTATGTAAGAGTAAGTTCTAGATATTCGCTGCTACGAGCAGCGAATATAGTATAGCATGGTCAGGGCCAGGTGTCACGATGAGGCGAAGCGGGAGCGAGGCGAAAGTACCTGGTCAGACAGACTATTCCACGTTTGAGAGGAGGACAAGGAATGTACGTCATGGCTGTTTCCACGATCTCTGATTACGACAAGTTCTGGGGTTCCCTGAAGAAGGCATACGGCCAGCTACCCAAGGGGGCCAGGTGGACCCTGGCAGTGGGTAGTACCGACGGGACCAAGGCGGTGAACGTCATCGTTCATGACTCGATCGACAGCGTCAAGAGCTTCTTCGAGGAGCATGCTGGCCCCTTTGGCACAACGGAGTACTTCGAGGCCGACGCCGCTAACGCGGTCGGCCTCCCGAAGAAGTAGCTGCCGAGAGGAACCAGAACTGAGAGAAGGAGAAGCCCTCAATGACAAAAGGGAGAGATGTAACGCAAATTCAAGCTCGGGTTTCTGAACTCCTTTCGGAATACGGGATCCCGAGTGCTGCGATTGGTGTTCTTCATGATGGAAAGATCACCGACTTCGCCGCCGGTGTCAAGAACCTATCAACGGGGGAACCCGCGACGACCGACGCCATCTACCAGTGCGGCTCCATGACCAAGACATGGACTGCTCTCGCCTTCATGCAACTCGTTGACGAAGGGAAAGTCGGCCTGGACGAGCCGGTACGGACCTACCTCCCCGGTTTCACGGTCGCTGATCCCGAGGTTAGCGCCAACGTCACGCCCCGTCATCTCCTGAACCACACGAACGGGATCGAGGAGGACTACGGCGATCCCGGCGAAGACGACGATGTCTATGAGCGCATGGTCGACAACATAGCCAGCGCACCGCAAGTTTTTCCTTTGGGCTACACCCATGGGTACAGCGCAGCCCTGGGCTACGCGATCCTTGCACGCATCATGGAGGTGATCGACGGCAAGCGGTGGAACGACAGTATGAAGGATCGTCTCTTCGACCCTCTGGGATTGACCAGCACGAGCAGCTGGCGTGAGCAAGTGGACCAGGACCGGGCTGCGACGGGGCATTTGATCCGGTCCCTTGAAGAGGGACCCATTGTTTCGCCACTGGGGTACTTGCCGCGTGCTTACGGCCCTGGAGGCAACATCAACTCGACAGCTCGGGAAGTGCTCACGATGGCGCATGTCTTCCTCAACGGGGGCAAAGCGCCAAACGGGACACGAATTGTCTCGGCCGAGATCATGCGCGAGATGATAGAGTCTCGTGTTCCCATTCCTGACCCATACATGTTTGGGCCGGAGTGGGCCCTGGGTCTCATCGTGTGTGATTGGCACGGCGAGGCGGTCTACGCGCACGATGGCAGCACCGTCGGTCAGAGCGCTCGTCTGCGGATTCTGCCGGATTCGAACATCGCTATCTCGATGCTGACGAACGGAGGACCGCGAGAGAGCTTCTACAGGAAGGTCTTCAACGAGATCCTGGCCGACCTTGGAGCAGTCACGATCCCAGACTTGCCGAAACTCGATCCAACGCTTTCGCTCGACTTATCCAGGTATGAAGGTGCTTACGAGCGGCCCGGTGCCCGTTACGAAGTAGCAGCCGAAGGCGGGAAGCTCTCCCTGACATTCGTCCTCAATCCTCTGCAAGCACACGTTCTCGGGAAACCAGAACGCATCACATACGAGCTGCTTCCGATAAGCGAGACGCACTTCTTGATGCCTTCGGACGATCCGCTCGAGGACACACAGACCGTCGCGATCTACGACTTCAAGAACGGAGTTGCGCATTACCTTCACACCAATTGTCGCGTCAATCCAAGAGTCAGCAACTAGGCCCGAGACTGGGGGGGTTGGAGCTTCGTTCGGTGCTTTCAAAGGGCTGCCCCCTATCAAGCATCATATGACGAGGTGTCCATATTCCAAACGTCGAGAAAAACAATGAACACCATAATACCTTGACAAACATAGTACTATGATATACAATGTAATCATGAGCGAGAACAACTTATCATCAGATCTCCTTCGGGGCCACACCGACACCATCATCCTAGGACTCTTAATGAGCGGGGATAAGTATGGGTATGAGATTACGAAACTCGTCTCCGAACGCTCAGACCACCTCTATGAATTGAAAGAGGCGACGATGTATTCGAGTCTGAAGCGGATGGAGAGGGACGGGCATATCACTTCGTATTGGGGCAACGAAACACAAGGCGGGCGACGAAGGTATTATCGCATAACCAACCGTGGACATGAACTCTACCAAAGGAATAAGCAAAACTGGGATTACGCGAAGAAGATCCTCGATAAAGTGTTGTAAAGAAAGAAAGGAATATGGATCAAAAGCTAGCAACGTATCTGGACGCAGCCTTCGCACCATATAGTGACGAGCCGTCGGTGCAAGAGACGAAAGAAGAACTGCTCAGCGACTTGCTTGAGAAGTTCCACGAGCTCAAAGCCCAAGGCATGAGAGACGAGGATGCTTATGAGGCCACGGTCAACTCGATCGGCGATGTTTCTGAGATGTTAGCTGGGCATAACAAAGAAAGAGTTAGACCGACACGCAAAACAAACGTGTCCTCTAAAAAACTGCTGGGTTCTGATCTTTCGGGTAGCGATGTCCATGCCGGTCGCTTTACGTATTCGGCGCTAAAAGGTGCAGACTTGAGCAACTCTGATCTAAGCGGCAGTGTGTTTGAAAGCAGCGACCTGCGTGACGCTACCTTTGACGGCTCCGACCTAAGTAATACTGAGTTTAAGAATGCCGCATTAGCAGGCGCCAGCTTCAAGGGCTGCAAGTTGCACAATACCATCTTCATCAGGTCTGCCTTGCCAGGAGTTAGCTTTGACGGCCAGACACTGGTTGGTACGGTTTTCAATGGTGCTGGACTCAAAGATACATCGTTCAAGAATGCCATTTTGCGCAGTGTTTCTTTTGAGAACACGAACGTGAAGAAGGCACATTTTGACGGGGCCGTCATGGACAAGCTTACGTATGCGGTGCTGCAAGGCTTGGGCGCCACACTTGAGAACGTCACCGTCATCAGCTGACGCCCATCATCGAAACCACACGCTCCTTGCTCACGCAAGGAACCTTTGGGCGGAGCGACACGGCGGCGTTACTGTGGAGTGTTGGGCTGCTCATCGTCTCTTACGCCATCGCCCTAAGGCTGGATAACCACCAGGCAGCATAGGAAGCCATTCATCTGACGACAAACCGGTCATCGGGGCCAATTCCTCGGTGATCAGGCACAACCAAAAATGGAGGGGTTACATGTCACAGAGTAAATTGTCAGACGTAGCGACGCATATTCGCGAACAGGCAGTTGCCTATTGCGATTCGACCAAGATCCCTGGATATCTTGTCGGCGTCTACCACGGCGGTGACCAGGCCGTCACCGCCCACGGGGTAACAAACATTGTCACCGGGGCACCGATGGTTGAGGACACCGGATTCCTTTTTGGCTCCATAACGAAACTCCTGACCACGACCCTTGTTCTCCAACAAGTCGAGCGCGGTGTCATTGACCTCGATGAGCGAGTTATCACGTACTTGCCGGAGTTCAAACTGACCACGCCTTCGGCCGCCGAAAAGATCCGCGTCCGCAATCTCCTGACGCATACGAATGGGATAGACGCCGACTTGTTTTTCCCTGATGCCAGGGGTCACGATGCGCTCTCGGCCTACGTCGAAGAGCTTGGACTGTCCTGTGGGGTTCTCTTCGGCCCAGACGAGTACATCAGCTACTCCAATGGCGGGATGATCGTGGCGGGGCGACTTCTCGAAGTCGTCACCGGTATACCTTATCATGACCTCCTCAAGCGCGAGGTCTACGCACCTGTCGGCATGGATGACTCCTGCACCTCTGCCGAGGAAGCTATCCTTCGAAGTACCGCCGTTGGTCACTTCCCCGACCCAGCCACTAGAGGTGCTCGGCGTACCGACATGTTCATGCTACCGGAAACCTGGGCACCTGTTGGAAGCTCGGCAAGCGGTCCCATCCGTGACCTGCTTGCATTCGCGCGGACTCATCTCGCTGGCGGCGTATCCCCGTCAGGGAAACACGTTCTCTCGCGCGAGTTAACTGCACGCATGCAATCTGTGTCGCATGACATGGGAACGCCCAACGTTCCACCTTTCGGGCTCGGATGGCTGCTCATATCATTTGGAAAAACGAATGTCCTCTCAATGTCAGGAGCTTCGGCCGGCGGAGTAGCAGTTCTGGCCGTTGTACCCGAATACGATTTTGCCTTTGCGGCCTTTGGCAATGATCCACGAGCGATGGCGCTTCATGACCAGATGATGCTTTGGCTCCTTCGTGAGTACCTTCACGTCGAGGTCCCAGAGCTCATACCAGACACGACCCTGGTAAACGATCTCACTCCCTATGTGGGCACGTACCGCTCGAATCAGCTTCGCGTTGATGTGAGCGTCGTGGACGGTCAACTCGAAGAGAGAATGACCTACGAACCGCTAGACGACGTACAGAAGCGGATCTTTACCGGGTTCTCAGGGGGAGGTGGCTCGTACCCACTCCCGCCGCGGCGCCTTGTACCTATTCGCAAAGACCTCTTTGCGCCAGCCGGGATGCCACTTGGGGCATTCAACGGATATTCGCGTGTACTTCTCGTCTCATACCACGGCATCAGCGCAGGCCGTGCGAACTATCGATGCGCCGCTGGCCGTATGACTCGAAGAGAGCATGCTGGCTAAGAGGCCCAGAAAGAGCGAAGCTGTCATCAAGTGCAAAAAAGTGAGCATGGATGCACGTCTCAATTGCTTGCAAGCTTGCTCCCATTCAACTTGGAGCGGTACTAGCCCGTATGAAATCTCCGTATCTTGTACATGAAATCTCATACGAGTTCGGTCTGCTCAAGGCCGGATGGAAGCTGGCTGAGAGCACACGAAATAGATGCCTGCATCTTGCTACCTTGCACTCGATGTCAGCTTCGCTCCGTCTGGGCCAAGAAGCATGCTCGCTTGCCACACTCAGGCTCGATCTCATGGAGATAATACTCTGTCCCCTACAAAAGCCTAGAATGGATACATGTGGTAGGGTGAACGTTTACCAGAATAGGCCTAAAATCACATAGGGGAACAAAAAGACCAAAGGAAAATGGATGAAGCGAACGTGGACATCGGTAGAGCTACTCGAACATTTTACTCTCCTTCCAGACGAGTTAAATGCAGTTGGCAACAAGTCGGGAGCAACGCGCCTGGGATTTGCCGTTTTATTCAAGTGTTTTCAGTATGAAGGCCGTTTCTTGCGCTCCAGGCAAGAAGCGGCTCCTGAAGTGGTTCGCTTTCTTGCCACCCAGGTCGGCGTTGATCCTGCCCTCTTTGTGCAGTACACCTGGGAGGGGCGCACCATTGAGACCCATCGAGCACAGATTCGCGCAATTACGAAGGTTCGCGAATTTCGCCTGGCCGATGAAGAAGCACTGCTGAACTGGCTCTGCACGGACATTCTTCCGCATGAACACCATCCTGAACGTCTCCGCGAGCTGATTCGTGCCGAATGTCGAATGCATAGGGTCGATATTCCAGACGACATCGCCATGCTTATTGAAACGGGCTTCGCTTCCTACGAAACGCAGATCTATGCGGTGGTTATGGCACGTCTCACCCCTGAGATGCAGAGTCGCCTGGACGCCCTTCTTGTGTCCGTTCCGGTGACAGAGGGAGAAGAGGAAGAGGAATTACCTCTGAACTTGCTGCGCCTTGACCCGGGTCCAGTCGGCGTGGAGAGCGCGCTCTCGGAGATTGCCAAGTTGCGCTCGCTGCGGGCCATTGGCCTCCCACTGGACCTGTTTCAAGGGTATATACCCAAGCTGGTGGAACGCTTGCGACGACGCATTGCCGCCGAGTCTCCTTCCCACATTCGCCAGCGTCCCCAGGCTATTCGCATGACGCTGCTTGCAGCCCTGGTCTTTCAGCGGACCCAGGAAGTCACTGATGCCCTGGTCACCTTATTGATCCAGCTTGTCCATCGCATCGGCAAACGAGCTGAACGCTGCGTGGAAGCCGCCTATATGAACGATCTCAAGCGGGTGGCCGGAAAATCGCGCATCCTCTATCGGATTGCTGATGCCGTGCTTGAACACCCAGATGAACCGGTCCGAGAGGTGGTCTTCCCCGTCGCGAGCGAGCAAACCTTACGTGACCTGGTGGCCGAGTACAAAGCCCAAGGGGGAGCCTTTCGCCAGCAAGTGCAGGAAGTGATGCGTTCCTCCTATCGCAGTCACTATTGCCAGGTCCTCCCGGCATTGCTGGAGGTGCTCGACTTCCATTCCAACAACACGGCCTATCAACCGGTGATTGAGGCACTGGCGGTGGTGCGTGAGTATGTGAGCAGCCGACTCTCCTGGTATCCCCGCGAGGTCAGCCCTCCTATTGAGGGAGTGGTCCCCTCTTCCTGGGAACACATCGTCACTGAACAAGATAGTGCAGGCGAGACCCGGGTCAATCGCTTGACCTACGAACTGAGTGTGCTGCAAACCTTGCGCGAGCGCGTGCGCAGCAAAGAAATTTGGGTCGCGAGGGCCGCCCAGTTCCGTAATCCTGAGGACGACCTCCCGCGTGACTTTGACCAGCATCGGGCCACCTATTATGCGGATCTTCACCTGCCGCTCTCGGCTGATGAGTTTGTGGCCTCATTAAAAACGCAATTGACCACCGCGCTCGCATCATTTGAACGGTTCATGGCAAAAAAGCCGAGCGATGTGGCGATCGGCACGAAACGTGGGAAAGGATGGATCAGGCTTTCCCCTCTACCAAAGCAGCCTGAGCCGAAGCATCTTCCTCGCATCAAAACGGAGGCCCTGCGCCGCTGGGGGGTCATTGGTCTGCTCGATATCCTCAAAGAAGCGGCGATCCTCACGGGGTGTCTCGACTGTTTCCAGTCGACCGGCAGTCGTGAAGCCGTTGCCCCCGACCTCCTGCAAAAGCGCCTGCTTCTGTGCATGTATGGCATGGGCACGAATATGGGGCTCAAGCGCATGGCCGGGGTGGATCCCCATATCACCGCAGAAGATTTGCGCTACACCCGACGGCGCTATCTGCACAAAGAGCACATGCGAGCCGCGATTGCCCGGGTGGTCAACGCCCTGCTCCATGCTCGACTGGAAGCGATCTGGGGCGCAGCGACCTCCACCTGTGCCTCCGATTCCAAGAAATTTCACGCCGTCGATCAGAACCTGTTGACCCAATGGCATGTCCGCTATCGCGGCCCTGGCGTACTCGTCTACTGGCATGTGGAACGGCGCTCGGTCTGCATTTATTCGCAGCTCAAATCCTGTACGTCCTCTGAGGTGGTCACCATGCTGGAAGGAGTGCTCCGTCATTGTACTGATATGACGATTAAGCATCACATGACCGATTCGCACGGGCAAAGCGAGCTTGGATTTGCTTTCAGCCATCTCCTCGGCTTTCGCCTGCTTCCTCGGCTCAAGCCCATTCACTCTCAGCGCTTAGCGCTGGTAGAGGCAGGCACACAGGACGACTATCCCCACCTCAAAGCGGCCTTGGGCAAGGCGATCAATTGGGACGTGATTCGCCAGCAATATGATATGATGGTCAAATACGCCACCGCCTTAAAGACGGGAACGGCGGATGCTGATGCACTCCTGCGGCGGTTTACGCGCAGCAATCTGCAGCACCCGACATATCAGGGATTCCACATGTCAATCCCTACGGACGCTTCACGTTGGATCTGACCCAGCGCCTCCCTTTGTCGCTGACCAACATCGCCTAGAGGCTGTACGAAAAGGCCAGAGAAGCCATTTCCCATTGTTGGGTTTCCATTGGCTTCTTGAGCCACTTGCTCTGCGAGCGAAGCCCATTTGAACGCAAATATCTCGTCTTGGCTTC
>Ga0070717_10002365_pt1 | contig 13291 bp, 13 predicted proteins | sample LARL113metaG_FD_71366 | JGI IMG/M metagenome (GOLD analysis project Ga0070717, IMG submission 71366) | Corn, switchgrass and miscanthus rhizosphere microbial communities from Kellogg Biological Station, Michigan, USA - LAR L11-3 metaG | ecosystem: Host-associated > Plants > Roots > Rhizosphere ... | reverse complement strand
CCAATGGCTCGCTCGGTCTTGGCGCACCTGGACCGTTCTGCGCGGTCAGCACTGCTCCGCCTTGCTCCGGCAACGTTTCGGCCCCCGGTTGCCAGGCTTCTCCGTACTCGACCAACGGCATCACGATCCCGAATCCGGTGACGATCCTCGAGACGCAGTGGTACAACGGTACGACTCCGACTCCGTGCCCGGCAACCACCGGCTACAACGGTGCGGTTCCGACCGGCAATACCTTCGGCGTTTCCGGCGTGACCGGCAGCGGCGGCAACCCTGGCGAACCGACTTGCGACGCGGATGGCTACGGCTTCTACGCGCCCATGTACGACACTCCGGCGAACGTGATTGGCGGCCTCAACACCAGCGCCAACAACCCGATCTCGCCGATCAGCCTGTTCCCGTGGCTCGAGAAACTGTTCGTCGGTATGACCACCGGCGGCACCTCGAACCTCGCTGGCACCTTCGCGACCAACAACCCCAGCCTCTGGGATTTCCGTCCTGGTGATGATGCTTACGACAACTACAACATCAACTACCTCGATCCGGTCAACGGCCGCCACAAGGTGACGACGAACGATCCGTTCGCCTGCAACTTCATCAGCAACTTCAACAACAGCGTCAACACGTTCCTGCAAGGAAACGGTACGAACTTCACCTCCACAACCGGCGGCTTCAACAACTCGAATGCCACCTGCGCGGTGGTTCCGTTCGGTACTCGCGGTGGCGCTTCGACCGATCCTAACGACGGTAGCTTGTGGCTGTATGGCGCCTTCGCCAAGAAGCGCATCGGCCAGCAGGGTGCCGGACCGGGTCAGTGGGGAACTTCGCTCGCCAACTACGCGCTCGACTTCCCGGCGACCGATCCGTACAACAACGACAACTCGTACTTCGCGGACGTGCCGTCCAGCTACCTGTTCTTCACCTGGATTCAGATTGCCAAGAACGTCGGCATCGCTCAGGCCAAGAGCAGCGGCGCCTCGTTCTGCCCCGCCAATCCTGGCGGCAATCCGCCGGTAATTCCTCCGCCAACCGGAAACAGCAATCCTCCGGGTAACAACACGACGTCGGGCGCGGCCCAGAGCTGCAATATCTTTGGACCGACCGACAACGTGACTCGCTCCGAAATGGCTCGCTGGATCGTCCTGGCCCAGATGGATCAGGCGCAGGTACTCAACTACCTGGCGGCGACGGGTGGTCTGCCCAACGTGAATAGCAACCTGGGCAGCTCCTTCTCCGACGACACTGGCGATTCGAACATCAACTTTATCGAAACGATGTACCGCCGCGGTTACACCAAGGGCTGCTCCAACACCCTGGATGTCCTCCGCAAGTTCTGCCCGACTCAGAATGTGACTCGTGCGCAGATGGCGGTCTTCGTGATTCGAGCGAAGATGAACAACGTGTTCCCGACGTCGTTGTCGGGTATCCCGCTGACTGGAATCTACGGAGACAACTTCGGAACCTTCCTCGGCGTGAACCCGAACGGTGTTGCTGTCGGACCGACTGGTGCGGCGGCCACTGGCCAGTACTTCAACGACGAGCCGGTCAGCGATCCGTACTTCTTGTACATCCAGAAGATGCGCGAATTGCGGATCAGCAACGGAACGGGCGCGGGTCTCGATCCGTCCAACCCGTGCGCGACGCTGCCTTGCTACACGCCGAATGGAAACATTACGCGTCAAGAGGTGGCCACGTTCATCATCAGAGCGTTCTTCCTGTAAGTCGAACCTGAAGAGGGAAACGGGGTCCGGTCATTTTGGCCGGACCCCTTTTTTTGTTTCTCTGGCCGGTTCTGATCAGCCTGCCGCGATTCTGTTATCCTGTGAGTTCCCGCGCCCGTTTCCTTATCGAGTAGAGGCATGCCACAGTTAGGACGACTCAAGGAGGCCGTCCGCCCTTACTACCTTCGTTGGTTATACTTTCCGCTACGGCCGGCCCAACGGCCGAATGCGTTTCGTTCCTGCTGGGATTATCCCTTTCAAAGACTGGATCCTTCCGCCCGGCTGCCAGTGTCTTCCTCCGGCCGGCCCGATCTGCTCTTCTATCCGATGACCGACTGGCACATGCGCATCCAGCGCACTCAGCAACTGGTTCGTGCCTTCGCCGGTCTGGGCTTTCGCTGCGTCTACATCAATCCCCACCTCGGCCGGGAGTTTGAAAGTACTCCCCTCTTCGATCGGGCGCACCGCCTGACGAAGCTCGAAAAGAATATCTTCGAGCTGCACATCCGTCTGCCGCAGGAACCTGTCTTTCACGACCGGTTACTCAGCACGGCGGAGGAAGAGATCATATCCGCGGCGGTTAGGCAGGTATTGCCCGAGCAAGGCAAGGCTGTACAGATTCTCAGTTTTCCGCTATGGCTGGGGGTGGCACGCGGCTTTCAATCGGCATCCTCGTGGCCTATGGTCTATGACTGTCACGATTTGCTTTCCGGATTCCAGAACATCTCGCCCGACGTGATTTCGGCGGAAGCGGATTTGATGAGACAGGCGGACCTGGTGCTCTTTTCGTCGGCCGGCCTGCGGGACCGATCCCCCGAGGTTCGGCGATCGTTACTCGTGCGCAACGCGGTGGAGCATGCGCACTTTGATGCGGTCTCGCCGGTGCAGAAGAGAGGATCTCCTGTGGCCGGCTACGTGGGCGCCCTCGACACCTGGTTTGATATGGATGCAGTCGAACAGGCAGCCCAACAGAATCCACAATGCCACTTCGTAATTGCGGGCCGGATCGAATTCGACCCTATCCGCCGTTTGAAGAGTTTGCCCAATCTGGAGTTTCTGGGCGAGGTGCCTTATGACCAGGTACCCGGGCTTTTAAAGAGCCTGGACGCTGCCCTGATCCCTTTCTGCATCAATCCGTTAACGTTGATGACCAATCCCGTGAAGCTGTACGAGTATTTCAGTTGTGGACTGCCAGTGGTGAGTACAGCCTTGCCCGAAGCAGAAGCGATGGGCGACTTGATCTACATCGGGCGCAGCGGCCGTGAGTTCGGACAGCAGTTGTCCTGCGCTTTATCGGAAGCGGATCCGTCGCGAAGAAACCGGCGGCGGGAGCTTGCACAAAGAGAGAGCTGGACCGCTAGAGCTAGGGTAATCACCCAAGTTCTTGATGAAATTGACCCGTTTCCCCACTTTCCCCAGATTGAACCTTGACCGCAACATGTGATCGGTAATACCATCAATTTCGCAGTATGCGTCGTCTTCTGCACCAGACTGAGGTAGCGCGGGAGATTTCCTACTTGACCACTGGTCAAGTCGCCGAAGTCTTGGGTGTCACTAAGAAAACGTTAAAGAACTGGTTGAAATCCAGTTTGATTCCTGAGCCGCTACGCAATCCCGCCAATCAGTATAGACGTTGGACTTTGCAGGATATCGAGAGTGTTCGCCGCATTCTAAGCCATAGGAAGCACCAGGAATGATCCGCCTGGTGATTCTGAATCAGCGGGGCGGCGTCGCCAAGACGACCACCGTTCACACGCTGGCGCGCTTTATTGCCGACCGCGGGAAGCGGGTGCTCATCATCGACACCGACCCGCAGGGGTCGGTGGGAACCGTGCTCGGTCTGAAGCCGGCCAAGTATCTGCACGATTTCGTCATCTACAACCACCTGTTCAAGGATTGCGCGATCCAGGCCTGTCCGGGCGTCGATGTCCTGTGCAGCAACCGGGAAACCGTCAAGACAGAGAGTCACTTGATGGGGCAGGTGGCTCGCGAGTTCGTCTTTACGAATCTGTTTTCGCAGGTGGAAACCGACTATGACGCCGTTCTGATCGATGTGGCGCCTTCGATCAACCTCTTGCAGACGTGTGCGATGACTTATGCGAAGTCGCTGCTGATTCCGGTGAGTATGGATCCCTTGAGCCTTCAGGGCGCGGCCGCCAGCATCGAAACGGCCCGTACCTTGAGCTCGCTGATACGCACCGCCATTCAGCCGGTAGCCATCCTTCCGGTAATGGTGGATCGGCGTCTGCAGATTACCGAGGTTGTATCCGCGTCTCTCGAAGAGTTGTCCGTCCGGACGAAGATTCCGCTGCTGCCGGCGATTCGCACGGACACCACAGTTACGAAATGCAGCCGGGCTAAGAAATTTCTGGCCGATTTCGATCCGAGGGCCAAGGCTTTTGAAGATTATCAACACGCGTTGGGCACTTTATTAGAACTGCTAGGAGAGGGACATGCCACCCACAGTAGTGCCTAAGAAACGCCACCAGATGGAGCCGATCGGGTATGACGAGCTGATGAGCAATGCCGGGATGTCCGGCTTTGTCTCCTTCCTCATCCCATCGCCTGTCCCCGAGGCGGCGCCGGCAGCCGGCGAACCTTCCAAAGCCGCGCGCAAGGGCCGTGTCCACAGGGCCAGTGTGGTGGAGGACGGCCACTCCCACGCGGAACACGCGATCTACGAAGCCATGTGGAAAGCCGCCCAGCCGCTGGATGGAGAAGCTGGGGACCGCACCATCCGGATCGGATATCATCGCCTGGCTCAACTCAGTCGACTCAGTTGGGTGAGTGTGAAGAGCAATCTGCGCAGCCTGGAAAAGAAACTTGCGATTGACGTGACCGGCAGCGAAAATTCAGCCACGCGTGAAGGGAAATCTTATCGGGTATATTCCCGTACTTCGATTCTGGAGAGACGATCGAAAGCCGGATTACTCTGGGTTCGCCGATCTCGAGGAGTCGAATTGTTGAACCGGCCGGAGTAGGCGAATTCCCGCGGGGGGAAGGGTGGGCGCGGGCGAGCAATTGGGCACTGGACGCGGAGGACCAGGATCAGGAGGAAACGCCTATCCTCGGCGTGCACAACTACCCACCCGCCAGATTATTCTACCGGATTTCTGCCTATACGGTATACCTTTCTTTTGCGGACCAGGTCCAGGTACCGTAAGCTGTGCAACAGAGGACCGTACGGGTTTGCGCACCGGGTGCGATACCGTCCTCGTGCCGGCCTATTTTCTATTTGCAAAACGTCTCAATTCCGGTTGCAACGAATTCGACGGCTTTCTTAGGTCCATCGCCTCCCGTGATCTGAAATTCCTTTCCGCGCTGGCGGTTATAGGAAACCAAAAATTCTTCTACCTGATGGAGCAGAATTTTGCTCAGGTCGTCGATCGATTTCCAGGTCCTGCTGAGCATAAGAATTAAACGGTGACTCCCGGGTTGAGTTGAGGAGGCAAACTGGCTGGATCGTGCATGCTGGAAAACCAGCGAGGCACCTGCCATTGTGCCCGGTGGTTCGGTTTAAGCGTGGGGACGGGCCAGCAGCCTCGATATCGTTGCCGGATGGACCTTGAAGAGGCGGGCGGCATCCGCGGGCGTTTTCTCGCCCTTGGAGACCATTTTCCGGATTTCGGCCTGCTGAGCCGGCGTCAACTTAGGCCGGCGGCCACCGATTCGGCCCTCGCGGCGGGCAGCGTCCAGACCGGCCTTGGTACGTTCCCGCAGCATGGCGCGCTCGAATTCGGCAAATGCTCCCACCATCTGCATCATCATGCGGCCGGCCGGGGTCGTCGTATCGATCGCCTCCGTCAGGCTGCGGAATCCAGCCTGCGCTTCTCCCAGCCGTTCCATGATCGTCAGGACATCGCGCAGGGAACGGGAGAGCCGATCCAGTTTCCACACTACGAGGACGTCGGCTTTACGGAGCTGGTCGAGGAGCCGCTGGAGCTCCGGCCGATCCCAGCGCCCGCCAGAGGCCTTTTCGCGATAGATACGTTCGCATCCGGCCGACTGCAGGGCCGAAACCTGCGCGGCGGTTTCCTGCTCGTTCGTAGAGACGCGGGCGTATCCGAGGAGCATTTGCACAAATGTATCGCCATTGAGTGGAATTAAGCAATATGTTTTTGCAACACCGGAAGATCTGTAAATGGCGGGGGTGAGGGGTTGGTGCAAAAAGGTTCGTTTATGCAAGCCGGTCGCGACCTCGGCAAGTCAGGTGGCCAGTGGAGGACCCGGCGTGGAGCGCGATAGAGAGCCGGTTATTTTGCGCAGATGCGCAATAACGCTATGGATTGGTGGAGGCGTGCTAAAGCGTCCGCTACCGCGTCTTAAACCGTTGATCCTGCGCAGCGGCTTGCTCGTGCGCAACCAGCAGGTCGGTCCCGGGCTTTGCCATCCGCAATGCAGCCTTGATCGCGATGCTCTCGCTGACTCGCCTCCCTTGTCCTGCCAGGTAAGCCATCAGTTCGCGGATGATGCGGCGGTCGCCGTCATGCAGGAAGATGGTGACGCGCTTTCCCTTGCGGCTGCCTGCATGCAACGCCGGCGCCCCCACGGAACCCGGAAGGCCCTCCAGCAAAGACGGTTCGGTGGGCGCATGGATCAAATCCAGCAGCGCCGACGCTTTATTGGAAGCTTTCGCCATATAGTGTGGAGTGTAGCGAGTATACGTACAGTATGCAATCCGTACTCTACTTGCGCAGCGCGTGCAGTGCGAGAACATCCGTCGCCAAACGGAATACCTCTTCCCGCGCGGGGCCATCCAACGCCTTCCATCCCTGCCCGATGGCGTGCTGGTAACATTCGCGCGCGCTCACGGTGGTGGCGAGCGATGCCGTGCTCAACCCCTTGGCACTCTCCTCCACCAGGCGCCCCAGAATCGTCGAACGCCGGACGCGATTGAACACCACCCGGGATACCGCTTTGGGATTCTTCTTCAGCACGAACTGGACTGCGTCTTCCGCTTCCCACAAATCCGCCGGGGCCGGGGTTGTCACGATCAGGGCGACGTCAGCCGCCATTACCCCAGCCGCCGTGGCCGTGTGCTCCAGGCTGGGCGGAGTATCGTAAATCAAAATGTCGTAAGATTGACCGGCCGACGCCTTCTCTCCTCCGAGAAAACGCAGGGCGTGATTGCTGGTGCCTTGTGGGTCCCAATCGCGGATGGCCGCGGATTTGCGCGCCTGCCGGAAGGCTTCATAGAGAAGGATCGACAGGGTACTCTTGCCCACGCCGCCTTTTTTGGCCAACAGCGTAATCGTCATGCGCTTTATTACACACTATCCTTACAATCATGACAAATCATAATGTATGCATCGTACGCATGATCTGTCTCGACAAATCAGCCAACCTGCAGTTTTGCGAACGATCCATTCGTGCGAACGATCCGGTTTTCCGGGATCCACGAATCCGCGTCGGGGACCGCTGGCTGGCGGGGACGAGGAGTGAACGTTGAGGGATAATTGGTGAAAATGCAAGATGGTTTGCAATCTACAGATACTGCACCCACGCATTGGAAGAATGCTGTGAAGCATTCCCGGCTGGGCGGACGATTAGTCCAATGGCGAAATGCCTGGCGTTTGCACCGGTGGACAACGGAAGATAACCGGGCGGCCGCATTCTATCGAAATTTCGTTGAACCGGGTGACCTTTGTTTCGATATCGGCGCGAATCTTGGAGCCAGGATTAAAGTCTTCCGGCGGCTTGGTGCATCTGTCGTGGCGGTGGAGCCCCAAGAATACTGCCTTGCAGTTTTGAAACCGGCCTACTGGTTGGACCGCAAAGTCAGAATCGTTGGGGCGGCCTGTGGTGAAAGCGTTGGCGCCTCCAAAATCATGCTCGCCGATGAAAGTCTTCTATCCACGCTGTCCACGGATTGGATTGCGGATACGCGCGCCAGTGGACGATTCACCCAAACGAAATGGGACCGGGAGCAGAGTTGTGAAGTCACTACGCTGGACTCTCTAGTCCAGGCTTATGGTGCGCCGAGATTCATCAAGATTGACGTAGAGGGTTACGAACTGGAAGTTTTGCGCGGTTTGTCGCGGCCGGTTCCAAGCCTGTCTTTCGAGTTTCTGCCTGAGCGATTCGAGCGAACCAGCCAGTGTATTCGACGCCTGATGGATATAGGGTTTTCCGAGTTCAACTTTTCACTAGAAGAGTCGTTTTCACTATTTCAGCCAAATTGGGTAACCGCAGATGATCTTATGGCGTTACTCCGCCGTGTGAATCCGGCAGTTTTCGGGGACGTGTACGCCCGAACGGCGATATGATGAGCAGCGCTTTCCGCGCGGAATGCTTGCAATTCGCGCCAGGATCGCCGCCGGCGCCATAGTCGAGCCCGGGCAATATAGTTTCGACAGTGGAAAGTGCTGGATTCTGTGCGGAGGAAGGTATGAGCGGTGTTCAGTGGCTGGTTATTTGCACTGTCGCGGTAATTGTGGCGCTCTGGTTATTCTTCAGATTGGCCGCTAGCGGCTTGGTGCTGGATGCCGTGCTCATCGGCGCCCTGCTTGTTTGGCAGTTGGGTGAGCGGAAGGACGCTTAAAGGTCGTACCGTGTACGCTCCGTGATAATCTGAGGCTCCTGATTGGTACCTCCTCCGCGTGCCGAGCCGATCCCCCCAACCCTCCCAGGCCCTCCCACCGAAGACGAGTATCGCGGCGACAGCAATCATTACCGCGGCCATTCCGGCAACGCCGCTTACCCAGATCGGGCTATTGATCAAACCTTGGCTCATGCTTAGTGCCTGTCTTCAAAAGAATGTATCAGAAAACACTGTTTGTCAATATATAATGACACTTTCGTGCGTCATCGTAGATTGGCTTCGAGGTCTCGCCCTTCCCGCCTTCCCGGACAGCTTATCGATATTTGCCCCAGAGACTCACGCGTGACTCCTCAGTGCTAAGACACCTTGCTCATGTCGCCCTCACCAGTCGCCTGCAAACCTGGTCGAGCATCTAAAGTAGAATGTCGGAATAACCAAAATGGAGAACCGACCGAGCGCTATCCCGCGAGCACCCGAAAAGCCGGTCCCTGTCCGAATTCCCAGTCTTGACGGATTGCGGGCCATCGCGATTTCAATGGTGTTGGCATCCCATCAAGGCATAGTGACCTCCATGCCAATCTCGCCTCGACTCCGTGGCCAGATCGGTCGGCTTGGACCTTCTGGTGTCCGCGTGTTCTTTGTATTATCAGGTTTTCTCATCACCTCCATTCTTCTGGCTGAGCTTCGAAAGACTAATGCCATTTCCCTTCGCCGTTTCTATCTGCGCCGTGCGCTTCGTATCGCTCCAGCGTACTTGGCATTTCTGATCTGTCTCGCCGTGCTCTGCGCGCACGATTACCTGGTGATTGAAAAGCCATCGCCTCGTGACTTCGTCCGCTGTTTGTTCTATGTGTCTAATTACCTCCCAGTTGTTTGGCCACTATCACATACATGGTCACTCAGTGTCGAGGAGCAATTCTATATTCTGTGGCCCGCGGCCCTGGCATTCTTAAAGCCCAGGAAGCTGATCCTTGTCTCGGTAATCTGTATCTCCCCTCTGTTCCGCTATGCCGCTCTTTTCGGCGCTACGATATTCAGTGATGTCCAGTTTGAGTCGGTCGCGGACGCTCTGGCGGTCGGATGCCTGTTTGCTGTATATAGAGAGCCGATCACTTGCAGTCTCTTGCGATGGATTCCTGCCGCCTGTCACCGCTGGGTGTTGCCGACAGCCGGACTAATCATTGTGCTTATCGACGCAACCGCAAATCATCCGCGAATCTTGGCGCCGCTAGGATTGTCGCTGATGAATCTCGTCATCGGCTGTGCAATCTTATTCGCGATCGAATGTCCCCCGGGGTGGCTCAATATCCCGGTTCTGGCGGGGTTGGGGCGCATCAGCTATTCCTTGTATCTCTGGCAACAGCCACTTTATGAAGACGTCCGCTTAAGGTACTCGTGGCTAATTATCGCGTTGGTCTGTGCCTGCCTCTCCTACAAATTGATTGAACAGCCAATCCTATCCTGGCGTGACAGGAAGAGATGGCAGTAACTCCGACGATTGTTTGCTTCGAAAGCACCTTGTGAGTTGCCCACCGGGGACCCAGATGGTCACGGGGCCAGCTGGAGTAGGTGAGCATTGCCGGAACTTCCGGCGATGTCGTACCCGCAACGAAAGGCCCGGAATCCCTTCCTGATGTTTGCCACAGGTATAGTTAGGATAGCCCCGGCTTAATAACCCCAGGCGCGTGGTAGTGTGCTATTGCTTTACAGCATGTGCCCGGCTATTCTACACTGTACCCGATGCAACTGATAGCCGGTCAAAACATGCGACGAGCGGTTCTGCCGTCTTTCCTTATTAGTCGCGCTGTCGTGTTTGCATTGATGTTGATCGGCGGGGTGGCGTTAGTCTCGGTAGGCGATGACAACATTCGCAGCTTGCAAGTGCGAAGGGGAGTTTCGTTGTATGCGACGCTTTCTGAACTGGCCCTTTCCGGTGACGCAACTGGGTACAGGGAAATTGCGATGGAGGGCTACACGCGTCCCCAAAACCGGGCTTATTTCCCTGGATTCCCTCTTGCTTGGCGCGCCGTTGCAACGTTCACTCATGAGTATCCAGTGACAGGGTTACTCCTCTCGAATGTCTGCTTCCTGGGCGCCTTACCGGTCCTGTATCTCTTCTGCCTCAGAATTGGCCTGACTCCTGGCGCAGCGGAACGCGCCGTATTCTATGCGTGCTTCTGGCCGGCAAGCCACTTTTTTTCATTGCCGCTCTCGGAATCGCTATTTTTACTTCTCTCTGTTGTGTCGGTGTACCTTGCAACGTGCGAGAAGTGGGTTCTCGCCGGGCTGTTTGGGATTGCCACAACAGCAACGAGGTTGGTCGGTTTAATGCTCATCCCCACGCTGCTTCTAATGTGGTGGCAACGCTATCGCCGCCTCTCTCCCGCAGCCCTCCTCACAACCGTGCCATTTCTTGGGTTAGCCGGATTCTGCGTCTACCTGTCTGCTGCCTATGGCGACGCAATTGGCTTTCTCCACACCCAGTCTCTTTACGGCCATTCTCTGCGATGGGGTACGGCATTGCTGGACTACATCCGGTCGCCACGCATATTTCATGCCTGGCACTTTTATCCAGTTCACGTTGCGAGTATTGTCATTGCCGCCATGGCCGTTCTCGCTCTGGTTCGACACTCCCAGATCCCCTTGGCGGTCTATCTTGGTGGTTGCGTGGCTATCCCGCTCTGTAGCGATCTTGCGTCGATGACGCGCTACGCAATGGGTAGCTTTCCCTTGTTTATCGGAGTTGCGTACCTCACTGACAACCCAACAGTGGATACTCAAGCGCGCGCAGTGTGTGTGTCTCTGCTCGCCGTGATGGCACTGGCTTGCGGATTTCACCTCGGGCTGGCGATGACCTAGAGAGGGAAAGGCACTATAAGTTAGCCGCCGTCGAGAGATGGTTTGGACGAACCCCGCGAGCCGGGAAGGCACGAGATACAAAGCGGCCGAATCGCGAAACCACAAATGGGAACTTAGCTATAATCGAAAAACGTCAACCGCCTTTACCAGCCAGCGAAGGTATCCGGAAGATCCTCCAATGTTTTCGAACGTTCCGCTCAAGACTCTCCGTTTCACTCCCGCAGTGGTCGTTGCGATGGTCGGCCTGCTGGCCGCCGTAATTCTTCTGTCTCCGATCACAGTCAGTCTGGACGGATATAGCCACCTCTATAACGCCCATATGCTTGCTCGCCGCCTGGGTGGTGATGCCACGGCGAGGACTTACTTCGTTTACAATTCCCCTTTTCTCCCGAGCTGGGTTTTGCCCTTGGCGTTGGCAGCCCTGTCTCGCATCCTCTCGCTTGAAGTTTCCCTTAAACTACTGATTCTGGCTGTCGGGATGGCCCTTGTTGGAGCCCTCTTGCGGGCGACAGACTCCGGCAGGATGGAAGTGGGCCAACAGTGGTCAAAGGCTCTCCTCCTCCTGCCCATTGTCGTGAATGGATTACTGACGCTCGGATTTTACGCGTTCCTGTGCAGCTCCGCTATCTGCATTCTGGTTCTCAGATCCATTCTGCGGCATGGGTTGAAGACCTCGAAGGTTCGTCAAATTGGCCGGTTGGCTCTCCTCTTGGCAGCGTACTTCTTTCATCCGTTTCCACCCCTGCTGAGCCTCCTATTTCCGTCCTCTTATCTGATAGCCGTTCTGGTGAGTCTTCCGCGCTGGAGCTTCCGGCGCGCAGTTCGTATCGTGCGCCGGAAATTGATATATTTTTGGCCTTGGGCACCGATCCTCGCATTGACCCTGGTTTTTGCCCTCAGGCTCAACTCGCAACACCCCACTACCGCGCCGCCCGATTCGCTCGTGCACAGCGTCGCAGCCCGCGCGCTTGAGGTCAGCAGGCCGGATGGACTCTTGTACTTGTCCCCCAGCCCCGCGGCAGGATCACTATTCCTCGCATTCTTGACCGTGGTGGGTACACGCGCGCTGCTGAATCGGGCATCGTCGCCCCGCGCCGGCCTACGCTTGGCGACGCTCCGGATAGGCCTGCTTCTCATCCTTCTGGCTTACATCCTGACGCCGGATGCGATCGGCGATGGCCTCTATTTGCCGCAACGTATTCTTTTCTATGCCATCCTGCTGCTGGTTCTGCTATCGCTGAACGAGAGCACCAGCGATCCGCGGCTCGTTGCTGCGGGTTGTCTCCTGGCAACGCTGGTCCTCAGCGCATTTGCAGGGGAGTACGTCCTGGTTTCGCGGCGTATGGCGCCATCGCTCGTCGCATTTCGGGAATCCATGAGCGTGGTGCCGGCCGGTTCGCCAACCCTGCTCCTCGGTTACCGGACTACGCCGAACTGCACCGGGTGGCCCTTATTGGAAAGAGCCGTGCCCGAACGGCATTGGGCCATGGGAGTTGCCGCCGCCAAAGGTCTGATGGTGCTGAACGACTATGAGGCCGCCACTAACGACTTCCCGCTCCGGTATCGCCACCCGGAGATCGGGAGCGACGTAGTGGACGAGTTGGATGTAAGTAACGAGAAGAAACTAGCCGCTTGGAACGCCGTCTTACGCCGCAACGATCCATCCGCGGAATTCGTGATTGTGTGGGGAGTGCCCCGCGGGGTCTCCAGCTGTCCGGCTCCGATCGCGCCACCGCTGGAAGATGTCTTGTCACTCCATTACGAGCGCATCATATCCACCGAGGGTGCCTCTCCGATCCAAATATGGCGTCGTCGCTCCAGCTTAGCCAGACCTTAGTTGCAAGCGCAAAGGCCGTCGGTGTTTGGAATGGACAACCAGGCGCCTTGGTTCATACTGTATGTATAATATGCAGTATATGGTTAGCTGGGGCCAACCCGAGTAATCCTTGTCTAGCGTACAGGCTAGTTATAGTTAGTCCTGCTGCCTCATAACCTCGCCATTCGAATAAGTATCGAAAAATCAATTTCTTACCGGCGACGCCCTGATTTTTGACATTCCTCAAAATGTCAGTCACAAAGAGCCGCTTGCAAAATTGGGCTAAATTGCTGAAATAAAACAAAAGGGTCTATTTATGTTTGAAAGAGGGCCTCACGGCGTTAAGCTGTAGCTGTC
>Ga0070717_10002364_pt1 | contig 13291 bp, 15 predicted proteins | sample LARL113metaG_FD_71366 | JGI IMG/M metagenome (GOLD analysis project Ga0070717, IMG submission 71366) | Corn, switchgrass and miscanthus rhizosphere microbial communities from Kellogg Biological Station, Michigan, USA - LAR L11-3 metaG | ecosystem: Host-associated > Plants > Roots > Rhizosphere ... | reverse complement strand
GTATTGCTTATGCCAGTGTGCAACCGGGCAAACCGTTGAAGATCTCCGTCATCTCTCCTACGGGTGGGAGTTCTCAAGATATTCTGCCGGAAAGCCGGAACCAAATTGATGCCAATTGGTCGTCGGATGGCAAGCGGATTATGTTCGGATATTTTGTGCATGATACTGGCGACCTGAACATTCGAATTGTGGACTTGAAGACGCACAAAACCGTGACCGTTCCCGGATCTAAGGGGCTGTTTAGTCCGCGCTGGTCGCCTGATGGACGGTATGTTGCTGCGCTATCCCCCGATTTCACAACCGTGATGCTGTTCGACTTCGACACTCAGAAATGGTCAAGTTGGCTGACCGAGCCTGCAGGCGCGGTGAACTATCCCGTTTGGTCTGCGGACAGCAAATATCTCTATTTCGACGATCTGGTCACCGACGAAGAGTCAATTCGCCGGGTGAAGGTCGGCGAGAACCATGCTGAACGGGTTTTCGTGCTCGAAGGGATTGAGCGCTATCCCGGGCCGTTTGGGCTTTGGACAGGCCGGGCGGCCGATGGCTCGTCGATGTTTGTGCGCGATCGTAGCACGCAAGAGGTTTACCAGCTTAGTGTAGAACTGCCGTAGCCGGTTTCACGAGGTGATGGGAGTTATGTTGAAACGCGAAATTGCGAGCTGGCGGATGCTGGGTGGGTGCCGGCTTCTCCTCACGCCATGCGTGCTCCTGATGGCTCTGTTTCTCAGCGTAATGCCACTGGCATCCAAGACACGCGACCACAGCGCAGCAGAACGGAAAGTGATCACCCGGGTAGAGCCCGATTATCCTGAAACTCTGAAGCGACTTTACGTCGGTGGAGTGGTACGGGTAGAGGTTGTCGTCACGCCCAACGGGACTGTGGAAAGCGCGAAGCTGCTCGGAGGGAATCCGATTCTGGGTCAGTCCGCGATGAAGGCGGTAAAGCAATGGAGATACGCCCCGGCCGGCTCCAAAGAAGTCCTGGCCGTGAAGCTTGAATTTGATCCTCACCGCTGAATACCTTCGTAGTGCAAGCAGAGTCGTCCCCCTCCGGCCCGTGAAACTTGACAACCCCCCCTTTAAGGCCTGGCATCTTCTGATCTAAAATTGGTTTAGGGACTCGAGTCTCAGGAGGCCAGCGATGAGACGAGGATGCCTTGTAGTTTTCTTTCTTTTGGTTGCTGCCCTTGTGTGCCTCGCAGAAGATCAGGAAAAAGCCGTAAAACAGCTGCGCATGATCACCGCCATGTCGCGGGACGAAACCGCGCGTGCTATCGTCAGTCGCACATTCGCGGATGTGTTCAAGCTGGAACGGCCTCAATTGATTGCCGAGCGAAAATCCATGGGTTTGAATTACGGCACGCTTTTCCTCGTGCATGAACTTTCTCTGTCCGGCTCAAATATGGCGGAAGTTGCTGCACAGTTCCGCCAGCATAAGAATATGTTTGAAATCGCGAATGCCTCGGGCGCCGACTGGAAACGCATTGCGGCAGATGCGAAAAAGATCAATGGCCGCATCGGCGACAACATCTACAAACATTTCCTTCACCAGAAGCCGGATAAGGAGCGCGACTTGCTCGATCACTACGATCCTGCCGTAGATCTAGTCCGCGCCGATGTCGATTGCACACCGGAGGAAATCCAGAAAGCGCAAACCGAATACATTTTTCGGCGAAATCTGGCCGCGCCCAGAACTGATGGCGCGGCAAATCCCTCCACCCCACTGGGAAAAAGTTATCAGCAAACCCGCGAGAACATTGCAATTACCCACGGCGATACGCCCACCCGCTGACGACCGATAGATCCAGAAAGATGCCCTGAGTACCCAAAGTTTATCTAACCAGGCCTCGGTTCCGGGCAGCCGGGCGATTGCCCCAATCTCTGCCAGATTGATATATTCTTAACTTCATGTATCGCGACTTCCACGCGTTCGATCGCTGGACAAAAAAGCAAGCCCATTGCATTTATCAGGCGCTTATTGTCGCGGTTGCGACTCGCCATGCCGATGCCGTGGACATCAAGTTTCTGGTTGAGGGTCGTCCTGTTTGGGTGGCTCTACCATTGCCGGCGTGGAATGAGTATCAGAGGCGCGCGGGAAAGATAATCACCGACGCGCTGGCCATCGAAATTGCCGGAAATTTTCTGAAGACCGCGCTCGAGTCGGGCGAAGGTGTGGGACGTGAGATGTATTCACTTACCGTGGACCAGACATTGCAGCATCTGGATGCGGTGGTAGGTGAGGTAGAGCCCGCTACGGCCGGAGCTTAGGCAACTGCTTCATTTCCGTGAGCAAACTCCAGATCGGCGAGGTTGCTCCGACCTGAGCGCCGGTCTCGGCAACTTGCGCTCTTTCGATGCATCTAACTTTAGAGTAGCGTCAAGAACAGGAACTTTAACCTCAATCTATGAAGATGATTCGAATTGCCTTGCCGCTGGTTGCGACCGTAATGGCTCTTGCGCCTCTCGCCTTATCGCAAGAAGGGCCGCTCGTTCCCGATCCTCCCAAAGGGATTACCTCGGCAGAAATCATTCAAAAATTTGCTGCTAAAGAGAAGGAATTTAAGGAAGCGCGCGACCAGTACACATTTCGCCAGGACGTGAGAGTGCAGACCATGGACGGAGACGCGGTCACTGGCGAATACCGCGAAGTCTTCGATGTCACTTATGACAATCAAGGGCGGCACCTGGAGAATGTGGTATTCGCGCCGCAGGACACGTTGACCGAGGTCTCGATGTCCCCTGAGGACTTGCAAGACCTTCGGCACACTATGCCATTTGTGCTGACGTCGGACGAAGTGTCGCAGTACAACATCCTTTATGTCGGCCAGCAGCAGGAAGATGAGCTGCAGTGCTACGTTTTTGACATTGCTCCGAAGAAAATCGAGCCCAAGAGACGCTATTTCCAGGGACGCATCTGGGTGGACAATCAGGACCTGCAGATCGTCAAGACGTACGGGAAAGCCGTCCCCGACTTTCGCAAGAAGAACAACGAAAATCTGTTCCCCAAGTTCACGACCTGGCGGGAGCAGGTGGATCGCCAGTATTGGTTCCCGGCTTACACCAAAGCCGACGACACATTGCACTTCAGGTTAAATGATGTTCACATCCGCAACATCATCTCCTACACCGACTACAAGCGTTTCGGTTCCAAGGTCAGAGTAACTTACGAGGGCAAGGAACTGCCCAAGGCGAACCCGCAGCAAAGTCCGGATAAACAGCCCGACGAGCAGAAGCCGCAGTAGGCATCGCTTAATAGAAGAGGTACTTTCTCCACTTATCGTCGGAGCGGCCCATCAAGCGCATGATGTGACGACTGGTGTGCAGGTTGAAAGCATGTGGTTCGCGCATCAGCTTCATCGCTGCTTCAGCCGGCAACTGGTTGCCCTTGGTTCGATTGCAGGGATGACAGCAGGCGACAAGGTTCTCCCAGCTGGAAGCGCCGCCGCGCGAACGCGGGACAACGTGGTCCAGCGTTAATTCACTCGAGGACAAGACCTCTCCGCAGTACTGGCAAGTATTGCGATCACGCAGCAGAATATTCTTTCGCGACAGCGCACGAGTCTGGTGCGGGATGCGGCGATACTCCAGCAGACGAATAACCGACGGCACTCGCAAGGTCAGGCGCGCGGCGTGGAGAAAGTGGCCATTTTCCTCTTCCGCCATGGCCACGCCCTTCAAGACCAGCACGATGGCGCGGCGCGCGGCGCAGACGTTGATTGGCTCGTAAGATGCGTTCAGCACCAGCACCGGGGCGTGCAGCGGCTGGCCATCGCTGTGCTGACGAATGCCGATCCCAAACACAGCCGCAGTGACAGAATGCCGCCCGTTGTCTGCTCCGGAGTTGTGCCTGTGTCCCGACATTTTCACGATGCCTGCGCGGCCGTTTCAAACTCCGGCTCGATCTCGAAGCTCACCACACTATTCTTCAATGTGCGCGCTACCGTTGCCACCCAGACCTGTTTAGCTCCTGCCTTCCGCAAAACGCGAGCACACTCGGACGCCGTCGTCCCCGTCGCCAAGCCGTCATCGACGAGCAAAACATTACGCCCGGACACTCTGTTTAGATGCACAACCCGGAATGCGCCGCGTATGTTCTGGCTGCGCTGTGGGCGGGTCAGGCCAATTTGTGACATCGTAGGGCGTCGTCGCTCCAGCACATCCGTCGCCGGCTCGGCCTGGGACATTGGTGGTTCCTTCAGAGCGGCCCGGGCAATTAATTCCGCCTGATTGAATCCGCGCTGGCGTCGTTTCGAGGAATGCAGCGCGACGGGAATAACCAGGACCGCACCAAACTCGATTCCCAACTTGCCGATAGCTTCACCGAGCATCTTGCCCAACGCGCCCGCAGCAGGTACGACCAGCTCGTATTTCAGCAGGTGGATGAGTTCGCGCAGGTCGCCTTCATAAGAACCGTAGGCTGCTGCTTTCGCAAAATTGGGTCGAGCTTCCTGGCAAGCAGAGCATGTCTGAAGATCTGATAAGCGCTGAAGCCCCGCCAAGCGTTCCCCGCAAACGTCACAGGTCTCGCCCGAGATCGGTTGCATCGCCGCGAGGCAGCCGGGACACACCGGGAGCCGGGAAATATTTTCCAAAGGGGTGCCGCAAAGACGACAATCCGAGGGGAACAGCGCAGCAAACAGGCCTTGTGCGACCAAAGACGCCCCTGAAACCGCCGAGTTCAGCAGGTTTCGCACCGCGGGAACGTTCGCGCGAGTTGTGTCTCCGGTACTGCTGAAGACCGCCCTCCCTCGCCCGGCGCCTGGTCAGGCTCCAGCCGAACGAATCCTGTCCAGTATAGCGAGGAGTTGAGACACAAGCAATTGCTCAGGCGGCAGCACGCGGCTTCATCGCGGGCCTCTGCTCCCGCTCACGAACGGGCGCGAGCATCGAAGCATTGCTTCTTCGAAAACAATTCGCGCAACGAACTGGCTGTAGCAGGAAGAGTGGAAAAACGTACTTTTCCAGGACAGAACGGCGCCGGGAACGGTAAGCGTCCGAACCGCCGCAGTCCGGACAATGGTATTCGCTTCGAAACATCTGAGACCCCCAAACCTTGCTGGAAGGCTGATCAGACGGGTGGCTACTCTGATTATATCTTTGACGCGCCGGAATTCAGCATCCATTTAGAGGCCGCATCGTACTTGTAAATCGGCCATCCGGCATGCTAAGGTGCGGCGCGGCTAAAATCGGTTACTTTGGTCACTCGAGGATTTCATGAGCACTCCCAACACGACCAATCCGGCAGACCTTCCCAAGAAACACCAGCCTTTTGTCCCCGAAACGATGGAGATGAAGGAGTTCACCTTACGGGCGGTTCTGCTGGGACTGGTTATGACGGTCATCTTGGGAGCGGCCAATGCCTATCTCGGCCTGCGAGCGGGCATTACGATCGCAGCTACCTATCCGGCCGCTGTCATTGGCATGGCGGTGCTTCGGCTGTGGAAAGGGACTGTGCTCGAGGAGAATATCGCGCGCACCTCGGGAACAATCGGTGAGGGAATTGCCGCCGGCGCTATTTTCACTATTCCAGCTTTCCTCATGGCGAAGGCATGGCCGTCATTCAGATTCGCGGACGCCTACCTTAAGACGACAGCGCTAATCATGGTCGGCAGCGTCCTGGGCGTACTCTTCATCTCTCTCGTGCGCCGGGGCATGGTGGAAGATCCTGAACTGCCGTTTCCGGAGTCGGTAGCTGCCGGGGAAATTCACAAAGCTGGGCGGCGGGGCGCGCAAGCCGCAAAGTATCTTTTCTGGAACATCGGCGTTGGCGGTCTCGTGTACATACTGGGACGTTTTGGGTTGTTCGCCGCCGACCAGGACATTCACCTACGCATAGGAAATCTGGGCCACAGCCAAGTCCGGCTGGGCACGGCTGCAGATTCTAACATCCTGGCCGCCGGAGGCGCGACCACCTTCGCCGCTCCGAGCGTGAGCCCCGCGTACCTCGGAGTCGGCTATATCATCGGACTCCGGCTCGCGTCCATTCAGTTTGCCGGCGGTGTATTAGCTTGGGGACTTATCGTCCCGTTGCTCATATTTCTCATGGGACCGCAACTCAAGAACTATCTTCCCGCAGACACGCCAGACGACTGGGCTGGGATGGCAGGCGCGATTTGGCACTTTATCGTGCGGCCCATCGCGGTCGGTGGAATGCTGGTCGGTGCTGCACACACCCTTCTGAAAATGCGTAAAAGCCTCACTGTGGGCCTGGGAAGGGCATTTGCTGACCTCCGCCAAACCGCCGCCGATCAATCCAAGCTGGCGCGCACTGAGCGCTATATGAGTTCAAAAGTCGTTTTCAGCCTGATCGCCCTGATGTTCGTCCTCATGTGTTTTCTTTACATTCATCTATCCGGGCCGGGGCTGAAGCTGGCCGCGATATTGGCTGCAGTAGTGATGCTGGTCGTCGGGTTTTTCTTTGCCACCGTTTCTGGAAGCTTGTGCGGTTTCATCGGCTCCTCCAACAATCCCGTCTCCGGATTGACTCTGTCAACGCTACTGATTGCTGCGCTGCTTATGGTTTTTCTGGGAGTCTCCGGGCCATCCGGAGTTGCAACGGTCCTGGGAGTTGCCGCGGTGGTCTGCGTTTCATCCTCGGTTGCAGGCGAGTTGCTGCAGGACTTCAAAGTCGGCTACATCCTCGGCGGGACTCCCGCCAAAATTCAGACTGCAGAACTGATCGCGGTCGTGGTTGCAAGTCTTGTAATGTACTTCCCGTTGGCTTTGCTGAATACAGCTTTCGGTTTTGGGAGCCGTCAACTCGCGGCTCCCCAAGCCGGGCTCATGGCCACGCTCGCGCAGGGAATCGTTAGCGGGGACATGCCGTGGCCGCTCGTGGGAGTCGGCATCTTTTTTGGCATCGCCATGATCATGATGCAGGTGCGCAGCCCCATGCTGGTGGCCGTCGGCATGTACTTGCCTTTCGAGACCACCTTCGCCATTTTCGTGGGCGGACTCTTTCGTGCATTCGGAGATTGGCTGGCCAAGAAGCGCGGATTCAACGAAGCACAACAAGCTCGCGTCGAGAACGCCGGAGTCTTGACCGCGTCTGGACTGATCGCGGGCGAATCGGTCTTCGGACTGCTTTGGGCAGCCGTGGTCGCGTTGTCTTTGGCACAGCAACCCTGGTTGCAATCAGCGGCAAGGTGGGCGGCGGGAGTTGCATCTGCGAGGATCTTCGAACATCCCTTGTATCTGGTGGGCTTTGTGGTAATGACGCTTTTGGCTGCTTTGATGATCGGTCTCCCGCTGACCGCAGCTGGCGATCCCAAGGAACCAGCGCCTCCGACCGCGATGATGTAGGATTCTCCGACAAAAGAATATCCGAATGAAATGCCTGGATTACGCATGTGCTTGGGCCATTTTCCTTTCCGCTCTCGTCTCGGTCGTGGTAATCGCGTTCTGGCATCCTCGCGGAACGACTCTGGAGGCGCCTCTTCTGTGGATAGTGGTTGCAATGATGAACTTTCTTCGTCTGCGCAACGGATATTCTGGCATTCGCGGACTACGCACCTTCTGCATCGCGGCCAATCTGATAGCGCTTACTGTGGAAATCCTCCGATTTGGATTGTTCGGCACCTGGATCTTCGAGAGTAGAGGGTTTTACTATTTATTCTCGGCGTCGAGCGTATGGACCGCTTATCTGATTGTTGCTCTAGCTGCCTTTGGAGAAACTGTATTCTCCGCGTTGCGGAGGAATGCTACTGAGGAATCGGCACGCGCCTGACGGCTGTGCGATTTCTTCCACGCCAGCTTTCCTTCGGATACTCTGTGTTCTTGTCGGTTGATTGCTCTTATGCCATTAGTTGAGAACATTGCGCGCGTGCGGGACCGCATTGCCACCGCCGCACTCGGTTCTGGGCGCAAGGCTGAAGAAATCGTGGTCATGGCAGTATCCAAGACTTTCCCGCCCGAGCAAATTCGCGCGGCCTACAATACTGGTCTGCGCGTGTTCGGCGAGAACCGGGTCCAGGAGTTTGCCGGCAAGATCGCAGCCTTACGCGATCTGCGCGACGCCGAGTGGCACATGATTGGACACCTCCAGACCAACAAAGCGCCCCAGGCAGCCGAGCTTTTCAGTCACGTAGACTCCGTGGACTCAGTTCGTCTGGGGCGCAAGCTAAACTCTGCAGCCTCGGCCCTCAGCAAGAGGCTTTCCGTGCTGATTGAAATCAATATCGGAGGAGAGAAAGCGAAGAACGGAGTAACGCCGGATTCCGCGGAACTGCAAGCTCTCTTACTTGCGATGCCGGAATTGCCGTCTATCGAGCTTCGCGGACTTATGACCGTGCCTCCGTACAGCGAAGATCCGGAGCAGCCCAGGCCTTATTTCCGCAAGATGCGTGAGTTGTTTGCTCAAATCAACAGCAGAAAGCTGCCCGCAGTTCGCATGGACGTTCTTTCCATGGGCATGTCCCACGATTTCGAAGTTGCGATAGAAGAGGGTGCAACTTGCGTGCGCGTGGGAACAGCCATTTTTGGCGCGAGACCGTAGACTCGGTGCCTGAGCTGAGAAAATCTCGTGGGAGCAAGTCTTGAAAGCGCGGCTGCTTTCGACAGTTTGCATTTTCTTCTCAATCTGGGTCATGCAGGGCCTGACCCATGGCCAAATGGCAGCGGCCTCTTTGCAGGTTTCTCCCACCCATCTCGATTTCGGGATGCAAGTTGTTGGTTCCGAGAGTCGGCCCCAGGTGATCGCCGTGAGCAATCCTACAAGTTTGACGATTACTCTGGCGGAAGTTATCGCCTCGGGGATCGACTTCCCTGAAGAGAGTGACTGCGGGAAGGATCTCGCTGCGGGCGCTCATTGCACGATTCAGGTTTCCTTCAAGCCAGCAATTTCAGGACAGCGGAGCGGTAGCGTGTACATCACCGCATCTGACTCCGGCAGCCCGCACTTTGTCGCGCTGGCTGGAACTGGTGAGTAGCTAGTACGCCCAGTACGGGCCGGGTCCACCAGGGGTGCTGCGGGTCTCGATTGCGGTATAAACCTTGAGGCCGAAAAAGAACGGCAGTCCCCAATCGAACCCCGGATTAGTCCCGCCAAGCGTGGGAAACACGGTATCGCCGGAGTTAGAGAACAACTGGGTGGCATTATCGATGGTGAAACTGACGGTATTGCCGGCACCATTGAATCCGATGTTCTTCGCCGAAAGAGGAGCCGGCGACGACGGACAATAGAAAGCACTTTCGGGGCTTGGGCAGGTAGCAATCCCGGTTTTGCTGGAATCCAGGAAAAAGTACGCGTTCGAACCGCTGTCAATGAAACCAGGATAGGACTGCCCCTTGAACGTGGTTGTAAGAGTCCCGGTGTTGGGGTCAACCGTCAGTACCTGAGCGCTGCCTAGTGAGTTGTTGCTCTGGGTGCCGATGCCGAAAATCAGAGAACCACTCGCAGTTGACGTGCTGGCAGGAACGGCCGGCAGATCCACCAGGACACCATTATTGTCACCGGCGAAAAAAGCAACGGGGTTTTGCACTTGCTTCGATGCGCTTTCGGCGATCACGTGGCAGGATGAACCGGAGCACCCGTAATAGAAACCAGGATTGCTAGATCCGGTCACGGCGCATGCACCACCACAATCCTGGATAAACGTGCCGACGCCCAGGATTCCATTTGCTCCCAGACCCATGAGGTCTTCTTGCGGAGTCCCCTTTGCGCTGCAACCGGAAGGAATCACGGCAAAATTCGGGTCAATGACCTGAACGGGGATGGCGCTGGCCGCCTCCCCAGCAATCTTTACATCTGCAGTTTTCACCGGGCCCCAGGTAATAGCATTGGCAAATGGAGCGCACTCGCCCACGGAGTTTCCGTTCACATCTTTTTGCTGCGCGAGAGAAACCGTTAAGGCAGAGGAAAGGACGCGCAACCCGAATGAGCCTGTGTCCACCAAAACACCACTTATAGGTTGGCAAGTTGAGGTGCCAGGCGCGCAAACGGTCACGGTGGTAAACAAGCCGTTGATGTAACCACCATTTCCTGGAGGGCCGGAGTTGACTATGACTGCCTGAGAGTTGCTACCAGGCGAAGAACTTTTGGATCCGCTGCTTCCGCCGCAACCCACCAATAGTGTTAACACCGAAACACAACCCACAGCCGACAAGATATGCGACTTAGCGGATATCATCGCTACGGACCCCTTGTGGCACTTTGCTGCGAAGGTAGGCCCTTCCGATGATGAAGCGCATGTGTCCACCGGAATCAAAGACCATATCGCCGGTTTCTATGTGAAGTCCTCGCCCGCGGCGGCTTGATCTAGCTCGAGCGGCCTGCACATATTCATCGAAATGTTCCCCCAACAACTGGCGCAGGTCGGGGGCAAACCCCTGCCAACTAACCGCAAACACCGTTCCTGCTGGGGAAACAAATTCCCTTACGGTGGTTCCAGTAGGCGCTTGCATCTCGTGGACTGAGTACAGTTGGTTCGGAAGAACGCGGACCGCCGCCTTCATGTGGGCCTGATCGGATTGAATGGAAGACACATCTTCTCCCAAGGTCGCGAATGCCGGCAAAGCTACCAGGAAAAGTGCAACGAGCATGCCACGCGACAAGCCCACGCGTTCGCGGATACGGAGTTTGGACATTTTAGAGCAGGTGCCGCTCACAACAGGAATTGGATTTAGTTTTCGGTTGCCTGGTTGCTTCCTGGAAGCGCTGTCTGGGCGGAGTTTACAAAACGATTAATTTCGGCGAGGAGCCTGGGCGGAAAGCAAGCCCTGGCCAGCGAGAGTTACGCCTGTGGGGAAAAACTTCGGGACTGAGGCATTTTCACCCCAATCCGGCGGGCTTGGCGCAAGGAACCATAGATTTCCTGGGTGGTCCAGGCATATTCCGATCAGCCAGTACTTGCTCCCTTCAGGCGGCGGAAGGCTGCTGGCAACACGCGCGGTTATGCTCCCGCCACCCGGCAGGTCATCCACGCGAACTTGCAAACCGGGTTCCAGCGGACGAGCCAAACGGACACCACAACCTTGCGGATTGACCAAGAGCGTGTGGCAGCTTTCGGAAAACTTGCTTGCTGGATCAAGGCTGGTGACACGCACAGGAATCTGCGCACGGACTCTTGTACCGCGTCGCCGCTTAGGCTGTGTGTCTATGCCAGTTGACATAACTTCAATCAGAATTCTAACGGCAGCTTAGGAGGCTATTCGTGCCGCATTCGGCCTGAACGCAAACTAAAGTAACGGCAAAACCGCCATCAGTAAAAGGAGAGGGTCCCAAATTGCCTTGCCCGTCGGACCGTCCAGGAGAAGAAGACTACACTGAGCGGCACAAGCAGGAGGGAGAACAAGATGAGGATTTCTATTTCTCGCATCAATGCAGCCGAGTTTGACGTCTGCAGCAAAGCCAGCCGCATACCCGTCAAAGAATGAGTGAAGGGCAGCAAGCTGGAGAGCACTCGAACAGAAGGGGGCAAAGCCGCGACCGGAAACAACGTTCCAGCCATGAGCCAGGCACTCGACCCCAGCAGCCAGAGCACAGCAGAACCTTTGTGAATCGCGACTTGGAGACCGGCCGCAAACAGTCCGATCGCCACGGCAATGAGTACCGAGAAAATGAAAACCGATGCGCACCCGAACACACTCACATGCGGACCGGGAGCAAAGAGAAACATGCCCGCGCCTACGTAAACCAGCAACTGCAGAATGCCTTGGGTGAATGCCGATATTGCGCTCAATGAGAGCAGGACCGCCGGTGGCGTGCAGGTTGTCATCAGCACTTCAAGCGTTCCCGTTTGCTGTGATTCCTGGATCGTTTGCAGGAAGCTATGAATTCCTGATAACAAGAATGTGTAGAAACCAGTTCCGACCAGCAAGAACAAAAAATACGGCATGCCTTCCGGGCGAAACTGCGGACCAACGGCGCGCGACAAATAGTAAAACGTCGCGAGCTGCGCGGCTGGCGAGATAATGGCGAATACGAATCCGTTGCGATAGCGGAGCGCGGTGAGGGCGTCCTTCTTCAGCACCGCCAGGGCCTTGTCGAGGATCATGCAGGCACCCCTTCAGGCCATGACAGAGCGGCTTGTTCGCCAACAGTTTCCAAATAAAAATCGCGCAATTGCTCGACGCTGAAATTGCCCACGCGCTCGACAGCGAGGAGCTCGCCTCTTTGGAGAACGGCCACTCGGTCGCACACGGCGGCAGCCTCAGCGAAATTGTGAGTCGCGAGAAGAATCGTGATACCTGCGCCCGATAATTCGCGAATATGCCCCCAGAGTTGCCCAGCAGCGGCGGCATCGAGACTGCGCGTCGGCTCATCCAGCAACAAAACTGAGGGCTTCTTGACGAGGGCCCGGGCGATGCCCAAGCGCTGGTACATGCCAGAGGAGAGCTTCATCACTTGTTTGCCGGCTGCATCGTTCAGTCCCATGTCATGCAGAATGGATTCAATACGGCCGGGTCGCTCGCGTCGCGGAATGTCGTCAAGTGCGGTAAAGAATTCCAGATTCTCCTGTGCGGTAAGGCGCGGGAAGAATGATCTCTCAGAGGCCAGGGCGAACCCGACCTGACTGCGGACGATTTGTGCCTGGCAGCGAGTATCAGCGCCAGAGACGACGACGCGGCCTCGGTCTGGGAGGAGCATGGTGGAGATCAACTTCAAAGTAGTGCTTTTTCCGCTGCCATTCGGGCCCAGAAGGGCGAGCACTTCTCCTGCGGCGACGTTCAGGGATATCCCCTTGAGCGCGTGGGTTTCTGTGCGGGCCGCCCGAGCGAAAAAGAACCCTGTCGGGCGAAAGATTTTGTGCACGGAATCGAGGACAACACGCGTCATTTTTTGCGTCGAGGCGGTTCAAGAGCAGGCACTTCTGAAATGCGCCCTGCTGTAAGAAGATTCTATGGACAGGACAGACAGATTTCGGACACAGAATTCGCGAGTGGATATAGTTAGTTCACAGGGAGACCTCAACCTGGCAGCAGCGGCCCAGATCGAAGTGGCTACAACTGGGCCAGAGCCGGTGCGTTTTGAACCAGAATTCGAGTTGCTTTTGGCATGCTGCGGAGAAGATTCGGGGGAACACAGTCTGGCGGAGTTCCTGACGCCATCATTGCATTGGGACCGCGTTCTCCGGCTTGCGGACCGTCACCGCTTATTACCTGCGTTGTATGCATCCGATTGCAATCGGGATGATCTTCCCGGCAGTATTCAGTTTGCGATTCGCGCACGATTTAAAAGCCACGCACTCCGGGTCCTGCGCTTTTCCGCGGAACTCGCCCGGATCCTACAGCATTTTGCGGACCGTGAAATCCAGGCCCTGGCCCACAAAGGTCCTGTTCTCGCGCATCT
>Ga0070717_10002363_pt1 | contig 13295 bp, 8 predicted proteins | sample LARL113metaG_FD_71366 | JGI IMG/M metagenome (GOLD analysis project Ga0070717, IMG submission 71366) | Corn, switchgrass and miscanthus rhizosphere microbial communities from Kellogg Biological Station, Michigan, USA - LAR L11-3 metaG | ecosystem: Host-associated > Plants > Roots > Rhizosphere ... | reverse complement strand
GTCTTGTTCGAAGAGGACAAGGAGGGATGGGTCATTCACGGTTGGGGCGAGCACCTGCGGAACATTCTCATTGAGGCGTTAAAAGACGGAGAAAAAGCGCGAACCGAAGCTCAGGCACTCATAGATCTGCTCGTTTCTAGAGGTCATCGCGGCTATCGGAACCTTGTTGTAGGCGGAAATTAATATCGTCATTTTCACTCACAACGGGGCTGTCGGAGTTTTTACATGCCAGGCTATTTGCGAACGGGAGTGGCTATCCCGGCACTTGCGCCAAGGAGAACGACCCCGAGTCCGACCGCTAATCCAAGAATTGTTTTCCAGCCGCTTTCCATCTCTTTCGCTGCAATCGGGTCGGGCGCTGGTTTTGGAAGAATAGGTTTCATTGGAGCAGCCAAACGCTTTCTACGCTGTGCATTTCGTTGTTCGCGATGTTCTCGTTCCCATCGCCGCTTATCTTCTGGATTCTTGTAGGGCATAGATATTTACCGTTTTCCTTTCTGGGTCGGGCATTTTCTTAGCCAGTTTTTTGACGATTGCTGCGATCATCTCCTGGTTTTTGCGATGAGGTTTACTGCGTCTTGCGCGCAGATCGATCAGGGCCCTGCGGGAAAGTTTTCCTTTGCACTCTTTAACAAGCGAGTGCAATGGTATTGCCTTCAGCTGGGGCAGTGTCTTTGTTTGCCATTCATCCCGTCGCGGGTCGGGATATTCGGTGTAAACGCTCTGTTCGGAGTGAATCAGCCCTGATTGGACGTCTTCCAGGCTGTTGGATTCCTTGCCAATGTATTTGATCTGCCCGACCCGAATATGACGGCGTTGCAATAGGCCAGCCGTTTGCTTGCTACACGCTTTTCCGTGCGCATCGGCACATTTGGATTCCGGATGATATTCGTATTCCTGCAATACATCACCGTATGTCTTCACGCGCGCAATAAAGCGTGTTCCATGCGGACCTGTGGCCGAGATGCGGTAGCTTTTACCTGAGTACTGGTCGATCCATTCCATGTTTGTCCACTGCTTCGGGTCGGGTTGATACGGTGCGATTAGGTGAAAATGTTGTGGGTCAGCTCCCGGCGGATGACCAAACGGTTTCACGTGACATGTCAATAAGAAATTAAATGGTTTGATTCGGTCAGCGTAACGTTTTCCCTGATTAAATTCCGTGAGGGGCCGCATTACAGCGGGACTGCTAACCGTGATTCGCCCGACCGCCGGTTTTCCTGCGAAATGCAACTCCTCTGTATCTAAGCCCATGGTGTTGCAAATCATGCGATACCATGCTTGAGCAATCCATTCGCGATCTTCGCTCTCAGGATCGGTCGGATTCAAAAGATGACCGAGTCCGTGTTCCGACCATTGGTTGTCCTTATTATTCACGTTCTTGCGCAACAAAATTGGAAGACCGTTCTCGTCGCGTAAAAACAGAACGTATCGCTTTGCCGAGATCGCGAGACAACAAAGCTGGCGCTGTTTCTTCGTCTTCGGATCGTAACTGTCTTCCTCGATTTTAAGAATCGACCCTGGCACCGCGTCACGATCATATGGATTGAGCGCAGAAAAGCGCTCTGATAACTCGTCCACCTGGGTCCAGGAGAGCGCCGTAACCGAGTCACTGCCGCATTGGATCATTCCTCCACCCTCTGCGGCGACAATCGCCATTGAATCGGTATCTTCCATTGCATATGTTCCATTCTTTTCCCGCACACAACATTCGAGCAGCGCGAGCATAAGGCGGGCCGCACCCGTAATTAGCGACGCCAGCGGCGGGAAGCAATATTCTCCGGGTACGTCAGGATGCGCGATCCGACAGGTGAATGGTTTGGCATCAATGCCATGGCAAGTCACTTCGAGTTTGCGGTCGGACTCTTGCCGGTTCATTTCCGCATAGATGCCATAGCTGGCAGCATTTGCCAAAACTTTGAGTGCTTTATCAAGCCTCGATTTCTCAATTTCAGACAGGTCGGTCCTTGAGGAAAGTCGTTTGCGTTCCTCTATGACAATTTTGAAGAAATCCTGAGATCGGGGGTCGATCTCAATCACACCACGCAGTTTCACTGGGTCGAGCCCTGGGAGAATACCATGAGCTTCGACCCGGAAAGCATCCACGATTTTGGGTATGCATCCTGTCAGAAGTACGGACGCGGCAACATCGGGAAGCGAGAACCACAAAGCATTGTTCGCATCCGCGTAAACATGATTGATTCCCACCTGCCAGTCATTGGTCATGCGGCTGAATTTGGCGCGGACGGGCAATACATCGCCGTCCGGGACGACTTGGACGAATGCGGTTAGATATTTCCAGCAATCAGGATGAAAGAGGGCGTCAGCATTCAATCCTTTGAGAAAGTTCTCGATCTCCGCCTGGCAATGATCGACGACGTTGATCTTTTCTGCGACCACGAAGCTCCACAGGTTCATCAGCCGATTCACGGTCGGGTACATCGAAAGAAAATCGGTATATACAACTGGGACAGCAATTTTTCGAATGTGCGCGCTTGTCCGTCCTCCAAAAAATGCCGACTGCGCATACCCGAGATATTTCTTCGGAAAATCGCGCTGACGCTCAAGAATGGGTGTGATTCCCATGGCGCGCAGGTATGCCTTGCCGATTGACGCTGGCGAATACGCTTTTGTCGCCTGGAGCGCTATCGGATGTTTCTCATATTCTTCAAGCAGCTTGACGGCTAATTCATAACTGGCCAGAACATCGCGACGGTTGTAATCGATGTACTCTTCCGTAACAATTCCATGCTGGACAGCAGGATTTTTGGGGTGCTCGACCCCAAAGGCTTCGCAAGCTGATTCCAACGTATAACCCCGGTCGGTCAATGCAAATGCGAGCGTACGCAAATCCAAAAAATGACCTCGGAATCTGTATCCCTCTTGTGGTCGCCCGCTTTCAGAATCTTCGGGAATCAAATCTGTTTTATCAGGGCCTTTCCGTGCGGTAAAACCTTTGAGTGCCCGTTTGCTGTCGATATGCTTAATGGCGATTCTGGGTCGATGCCGATTTACACGTTCGCAACTGCTTTGGTCGATGTATGACCACAGTTCCAGCGCGAATCCACCTGCGAAACGACCCCGCGCGGTCGTGAAGTCATATGCAACTCGTGACAAATCGAACGGCAAATTAAAAGCAACAAGAAGACATCGCCCTTTGTAAGCGGCGCGATACAAGTTATCAACGAATTGACGGCGGGTCAGCAAATGCAATTTCTTGTTAACCGCATCTGCCTCACGAGTTTTTACGTAATTTTCAAGAATTTGTAAGTCTTCTTTTGGCAAGTCATCGCCATAAAAAAGAGCCTCTTCCAAACAAACGCCTTCGACCACAAATCGGTAGCTCCCGAAAGTCAGGCGCTGGGTCGCGTCAACTGTTGTTTCAGTATCAAAGACAAGCATTGCATCGGGCCGCTTCCAACGTTTCTGTGATCTGCTGGATTTCTCCGCGTTCGGCGGCGTTGGATAGACACGCACCGCAATCGGCAATGAATGCGTCTCGTGATGCGGCATATCCATGTATTAACGTCCCGGCGCAAATTCTGTAATGGTGACCCGACCCACCATTTCGACCCGAGTTTTTCCTTCAAAAAAGCGCTGAGCATTTCCAGCATCTCGGGAATCCAGTGCAAAAACTTGTCAATGAGGTAATGCAAATAGTCGATGACCCCGCGAACGCAGGCTGCGGTTCGCAGCAGCGGGCAGCCCTCTGGATTTTGTAGCGTTTCCTTGGGCCAATCTTGCTGCGCCGTGTTGAGTTCGGCGCGATGATCGTTGACCGGCGTAGGTATGGTTTGGGAGCTGTTGGCTTTGCCCTCAACATGATGATTGTCCATGATGGCGTGTCCTTTCTTTTCTCGGTCACACTTTGCACATATGGTCGGATCACTCCCTGATATCAGAGCTTCGGGTCGGGATTCACCACAGGCGCACTGCTTGTCCGCACCGATGCGGCGGGCAGCCGTGGCTTCACGCTGATAAGCACCAATTGGATCGCGCTGTGCTGATTTCTTAGTATTCATGCCGTCCTCGCGTACAAACTTTCAAATGACAAAACACCGGCATTGCCGAGCCGGTCTATCTCTTCAACTTCTGTCAGCAATCGAACTCGAACACCGTCTGCGTCCACAATGTGCACGGATCGGAATCTTGGCAGCGCAGAGACATCACCCTTCTGGAGATAGCGCTGAACGGCATCCCAATGCTCTGCCACGTGGCTAGCTTGGCGGGAATCACGCAAGGCGATTTCTCGCGGCCCCTCGGGAGTCAAGATGACGAGCACACGTAACAGCCTGTCGCTCGGCTTCGGCGCGTATCGCCCGTTCGGGCGCTTGCGCAGGGCTGAGCCGCCCAGTCGAACTACTGTTCGTGGGTCAAGCTCAAACTCTCGCGATGCTTTGGTGAGCGGAACTCGATCTGCTCTTACTTTGGAAATGACATTTGCGACCCGAATCCAGCGGTCCTGTAAGTGTTCCGGCAAGCCGAAAAACTCTGCGGCGGTGCGCGGCGCGAGGAACTTGCTCATCGTTGTCGCTCCTTTCCTCTAGTCAGATTCCATTGACGCTTAAAGAGCGCTAAAGTTACAATAGTGTGTCGCACATGTAGTTACGAATCGACACAGTTTGTTGTGTCGAATGATGTCAGTTATGGCAACACAGGGGAAAAAAGCATGCGGTGGCCTAAAGAAGATGAGATTCGTTGGGTGGAGCACGAATTCCGCCGAGCTAGGTATGGGGCGGATTGGGAAAAATCCGCGATAGCAGAACGCCCCGTAGACCTTGAAATTTGGCTTGCCAAGGAGAGGGACAAGAAATCGTGGAAAGAGATCGGCGATTCCTACTTTCCACAATCTAAATTGGAAGCCCGTCGCAGCGAAGCCCGCCGAGCTTATGCGCGAGTTGAACGGTATTTGAAGAATCCTAATGCACGGGAATTTCAAGGGCACCGCCTGAATCAGTTAATCCAGGAGACGTTTGGCGTTTCAGCTCAAGACTTTCGGATGTACATCTTGAAGGGCAGACTCCCGAAGCCGCACGGGAGGAAATAGTAGAAGCGGGACGCGATGGTGCGCGAACACCGAATGCGTCCCTAACCACCAAAGGAGGACATGCTCCAATGGCAGCTACCAAAACCGTATACCAAGTTCAGCAACCCTACAATTCAACCGTACCCCGCCACGGAGTATTAACCCTGTTTGGGTACGGCATTCAGGCACGAGTTGATCGCGGGCATCTGCTTGTCGAAGACGGGATCGGCGCAGAACGCAGGCATTTCAGATTCGCGCGCGTGGGACACGGGCTGAAACGCTTGGTCATAATTGGCTCGGACGGAATGATCTCCCTCGCAGCACTTCGCTGGTTATCGGATCAGCAGGCTGCATTCATCATGCTGGAACGGGACGGCAAGGTGCTCGCTGTCACGGGGCCAGTGCGCCCATCCGATGCCCGACTTCGGCGCGCGCAAGCGTTGGCACAGCAGAGCCGTGCTGCACTGGAGATCGGCAAGGAACTAATCCAGGCCAAGTTGATTGGGCAAGAATCCTTGGTGCGAAACAAATTGCAGAATTCGACCACGGCGGATGCGATTGCGCGATTTCGAGACCGCCTGCCCACTGCTGACACGCTGGGACTGATTCGAACGCTTGAGGCTCAAGCGGCAGCGGCATACTGGTCGGCTTGGGGCACCTTGCCAATTACGTTCCCGCGTCAAGACATGCGACGGATGCCGGAGCACTGGCGCACTTTCGGTACGCGCAAGTCCCCGCTGACCGGATCGCCCCGCCTTGCCGTCACTCCACCCGGAGCCATCCTCAACTACTGTTACGCCTTGCTTGAAAGTGAATCACGTCTCGCGGCAGCGACACTCGGACTCGACCCTGGCATCGGAATGTTACACGTCGATACCCCGAATCGCGACAGTCTGGCTTGCGACCTCATGGAACCTGTGCGCCCCGCTGTGGATGCTTGGCTTTTGGATTGGATCACGCAAGAACCATTCCGGCGCTCTGATTTTTTCGAGACCGTGACCGGAAATTGCCGTTTGATGTCTAGCCTTTGCAGAAGACTTTCCGAAGCCGCAACTGTCTGGGGAAAAATGGTCGCACCGTGGGCGGAGCGGGTTGCTTCGCTACTCTGGGCCAGCGCATCACGATCAACAAAACCTAGTCTCCACACTTTAGCGACGCGGCTCACTCAGGCTCACAGGCGTGAAGCAAAAGGCGCTCCGGCTCTAAAGGTTGAAGCGCCAAAACCGGACACTCTGTGCCGTGGATGCGGAAAGCAGATTCCGAGGGGTAAGCGCTATTGCCAACAGTGTGCTGTCCCGCTTACACGTCACAACTTTGACGCGGGCCGGAAGATGGCGCACAGCCCCGAATCTCGTGCACAGAGATCGGAAACGCAGCGACGGCAACAGGCGGCGAATCGAGCCTTCAATCCTTCAGAGCTTCCCACGTGGCTAACCCGCGAGTTCTATACCTCGCGGATCGCGCCCGCGCTTGCGAACGTTCCTAAGCCGCGCATCCGCTCGGCACTCGGAGTAAGCGAGCCGCACGCCGTCCGCATTCAGAGAGGCACCGTTCCGCATCCTCGGCATTGGCTGGCGCTCGCGCAGCTAGTGGGCATCAATTCTCCTTCGGCAGGAGTGCCGCCGGAACCGATGCAGTGAACATTGCCGCCTGTGGAAATTTGGGACAATCGTAACGAGATTTTTTATTTTGGGTTCCACAGGGCATCGAAGGGTAAACTGACTGATTGTTTACTTCTGCGTTCTCCACAAGCACAGGTGTCGGTTCGTAATCCTCTGATTCGATGGTGACCGTCCGCCGGAAAGCCGATTGTCTCCACGAACGCGTTCGGATTTCAGAACGGCGCAACGATTTTTGAGATTTTCCACAGGCATGTAGCTTAAATTCTAGCTGCTCTGGGGAGGGAGTGCAGCCGTCGTCCCCATCTTCCCAGGAACAATCTGTATATGTCGCGTTTCGTACCTACACGACTACCAAAGGCTCTAACCATTTAACCGGCCCAGGGAGGCGATCAAATGACTTGGAAGACTAAAGCAGGAGCGTTCGTCGCGTCTATTGCTCTTTTGGCAGCAGGGTTCGCTCAGACTGATACAGGCAAACCAGTGTTCAGTGCGCTTCGTTCCGATGCCGATCCTACAAGTCTCATTAACCTCAGCAACCTGAACATTCACACAACTATTCCTGTGTACTCCAAGGCTGGCCTGATTCCGTTCAGTGCAACGTTGGTGCGGGATAATGTTGTGTGGTCTAAATTCCAGAATACATGGACCGTTGGCAACTATGATCTGATACTTGAGACCACAACTCCAACTGGAATACGATTCTCTTCCATCGTCGGAAGCCAGTCTTGTCCGCTTGGAGGATTGACCACTGTTTATTCCGGCCTGTATTTCCTTGATAGCTCTAATACCGCTCACCTGACAACTCAAGCTGTTAGTTTGGACTCGGCAGGATGTTTAGGTCCGTCCAGCGGGACGTTCTCAACGTTTGATGGAATACAAATATTCGCTGACGTGGCTCCAGGGAGCACAGACAGCAAGGTCACGTTTCCTGATGGCTCAACTACTTGTAGTGTTCCTTGGTGCGCTACGGGATACTTGCAAGACACGAACGGCAATCAAGTGGGAACGACTGCAGATGTGAGGGCTTATACTCAGGGCGGCTCTACTGTGCTGACCGACTCGGGCGGGCATCCTCGAACCTTGACGTACACAGGGCCATCTGGGGCCGTGAGCGTGACAGTTAATTACACCCCATTCACAGTGCAGACTGCGTTCGGTTGTGCGGGCATCTCTGATGTAACCTACAACAACCTTAGCTTGCCTACCAGCGTTAATTTACCAGATGGAAGCTCGTACACGCTAACCTACGAAGTAACGCCAGGACATAGCCCAAATGTCACTGGCCGTATCAAGTCAATTCAGATTCCTCACGGTGGGACAGTAACATACACGTACTCTGGCACCAACAACGGAATCAATTGTAATGATGGTTCCGCGCTTCACTTGGCAGTGTCGAATAGTGCGGACGGTGGAACTTGGAACTACGACCGCCCTGCGGCTGTGAACAATTTTACGACTACGACTGTAACGTCGCCGGACAACAATGACAGCGTTTATACGATTGATCGAGGAACCACTGGCAGCGGCTCAAACTTCTTACTTCAGGTGATTCAGTATAACGGACTAAAAACTGCCAACAATCCATTGAGGACTGTGATCCATTGTTATAATGGCAACCTTACAAACTGTGCTTCGGCTCATCCCAACGGGATCACTCAACGGGACATCATCACGCAGATTCCCACCTCAAGCGGAATTCAATCCCGAGCCACCACGGTATTTGCCAGCGGATCCTTGCTGCCGGTTGAAACAGATGCCTACGATTTTGGCTCCGGCGCAGTTGGTTCAGTATTGCGAAAGACCTTAATCTCCTATGGAAGCTGGAGTGGTTCCTCATGCGCGGTAATAGGGAGCGGTATTCAAAGCCGTCCCTGTCAGACCATCATGCAAGATGGCGTTGGATCGGTTAAAGCTCAGACCAACAACACTTATGACGCAAATGGCAATTTGTTAACGCTGGCTCGGCTCGTTAGCGGCTCTACCTATCTAACAAGCGACGCCACGTACAATCCTACCGGCACATTAGCCACAACCACTGACCCCCAGGGGACAGTTACCACATACAACACTTATGATTGCAGCGCATTTCATAGCAAAATAACGGTTAATGGACTATTTGGTACTGCCACGCATGATTGCAATGGCGCTGTGACAACCTCGGTTACGGACCTAAACGGTAATCCTGCATCTCTGGACTATCTCGCAAATGGCGCCGATCCTTTTTGGAGGTCGAAAACATCGACCGACGAACTCGGTAATGTAACGACATATACCTACACGCCAACGACCGTAGAATCCGCAATGACGTTCAATGGAGGCGCGTCGATCTCCGAGTCGCTGACGACGGTTGATGGGCTCGGAAGAAAGATCGACTCTCAAGCTCGAATCGGTCCCAGCGCCTCAAATTACAACACAGTTAGCTACGCCTACGATTCGAGCGGCAGACTATCCAAAACCTCAGTTCCGTGTCAGACGACTAGAGGAGCGTTGTGTTCATTCACCAACGCGACAACTCAGACCTATGACGCTCTCGGGCGGCCGCTCGTCACAACAGATTCAGGCGGCGGCACAATCACGAACTCGTACTCAAATGGCGATGTCCTCACAACCCTTGGGCCAGCACCGACTAATGAAAACGTCAAGAAAAAGCAATATGAATACGACGGGTTGGGGCGGCTTACTTCTGTCTGCGAGATCACGACGGCCACAGGAAGCGGTCCCTGCGCACAGCGCACAGCAGCGACCGGCTTCTTGACCTCGTACACTTACGATATTCTTGGAAACCTGACCCAGGTGACGCAAGGCTCCCAGACACGTACGTTCGCTTACGATGGTCTTGGCCGCATGACCTCCGAAACGAACCCTGAGAGTGGCAACATAACGTACGTGTATGACTCATCAAGCTGTGCAGCGCCGCATTCAGCGGGCGATCTGTCCAAAAAGACAGACGCGGTTGGAAATGTATCTTGTTATTATTACGACGCTCTGCACAGAATGACCAGCATCACATATAGCGGCGCATACGCAGCTAACACTCCAAGGAAGAACTTTGTGTACGACTCCGCGACGGTCAACGGCTTCACGATGTCCAATGCAAAATCGCGCTTGGCGGAAGCCTACACAGGACCATCCGGCTCCAAAATTACCGACTTTGGTTTCAGTTACACCAAGCGCGGCGAGACGGCCACGTTTTTCGAGAGCACGCCCAATTCAAGCGGATATTACACCACTTCGTTGACCTATTGGGCTAACGGCGCGTTGAACACGTTCGCTGGACCAGGGCTGCCCACAGAAACTTACAACGCAGACGCAATGGGGCGACCGACAACTGTGTCTGCCAGCAGCGGCGTCAACCCCGTAACGGCGGGATCGTACAACGTGCGCAGTCAGGTCACAGGAATTACGCTCGGCTCGGGCGACACAATGTCGTTCGGATTCAATTCCAACACAGGGCGTGAGACTTCATACGCCGTCGCCATTAACGGCAGCACGATCTCTGGGACGCTCACCTGGAACGCGAACGGCACATTGCAAAAGCTGGTCGTCGCTGATCCGTTCAACGCGGCCAACGCACAGACTTGCACATATCTGCACGATGATTTGGGACGCATTGGCAACAAACCTGGCGACACGACGAATCAAAGCGTGGACTGCGGCTCGACCGATTGGCAGCAGAAGTTTTCTTACGACCGCTACGGCAACATCACCAAGACCGGATCGCTTAGTTGGCAGCCTGGGTACAACGCAAGCACCAATCGCTATACGTTGGCAGGGACTAGCTACGATGTGAATGGAAACCTATTGAATGACACTTTTAATACCTACACTTGGGATGTTGACGGGCATCCGGTTACGGTTGGATCAACCTCAGTTGTATACGACGCTCTCGGGCGCCAAGTTGAGAAAACGGCCGGAGGCGTCTCGACGCAAAAAGTGTATATGGACGGAAAGGTTCTTGCGTTGATGAACGGCCAGACGCTCACGAAAGCTTGGGTGCCGTTGCCAGGAGGTGCCGCAGCAGTTTATAGTCCTTCACTCGCAAAATATTTGCTGCCAGATCATCAGGGGAGTTTCCGCGCCGCCGCGAATCCTGCTCGAACCTATGGATGGAGCCTGTCATTTGCTCCGTTTGGCGAGCGCTATAATTTGTCGGGATCGCCTACGGATTTCACGTTCGCGGGAAACAACAATGATACCGATACCAACGAGTATGACGCTCTGAACCGCAAAGAGCACTCGTCTCAAGGAAGATGGATTTCGCCTGATCCTGCAGGCTTGGGGGCCGCCGACCCAACCGGCCCGCAGAGCTGGAACCGCTACGCCTACGTGACGAACAACCCGCTAGCGCTGGTCGATCCGGGAGGACTGGGCCCATGTAGTGACCCCCAGGTTAACCCCGTATGCCATGGCATTGGCCCCGTGAATCTGGCCTTTTGGGCTAGCTGGGATGAATTTCTACTGGTGGAAACGGCACTCACAGCGACTAACTTTCAAGAAGGTCAGGTGACAACCCGCATCAACTACGGAGTTTATGATCCGTGGATTGACATCAATGGCAAGTTTTTTGCGTGGATGGATTTCGGCAACATCTCACTCCTTAGCTTATTGTCGAGCAATGTTTTCATCCCTACGACGCTCACGATTCGTGAACCACCAATCGACTGCACGAATCAGACGTGTATAAGCACACCTCCACCACCTCCGGTGCCAACGATGACACAGGAGCAGAAAGACGCCTGGTGTTATTTGGCTGTTCAGGCTCGTTACAGTGGTAATTCGACGAGACCAATAAATAATAGCGACCCAACCCATTCACTCGCCTATGGTACAACTGTTACACAGAAAATTAGCGGCGGATCGCGGGTTCCAGGGGAACCAATTAACGTTCCAGCCGACAGAGTTGTTAATCCCAACGGTACTGGATCAGGCCAAACATTTCAAGCGGGTGGTGCAGCAGCGGCGATGATTGTGGGGAAGGCAGGCGATCTGGCGATGTGCGAAGCTCATCCGTAATGAGATCAACTTGGTCAAGACTGACTGCTCAGGCGTACGGCTACGCTATTGGTGTAGTTGTTTCAAAATACGTGGTCGGCTTCTCTGCTACATTCATCGCTAAGCTGTGTTATGACGTTATGGCGTTCTTCGGGGCTAGCAGAGGCACGGATGGGTTTTTCTTTTACACGAATAATTGGCTGGCGTTCAACTTCATAGCAGGCGCAGTGTTCGGGGTTTTTATGTACGCTCCTTGGATCGCGATCTCAACCGCCTTTGTCTGGGTACCATTCGCGGCGATTCTGGCATACAAGATTTTGACATATCCTCACAGTGTTCTCGACACAAGCTCCGCTGCGGGCTTACGCCACTACCTGGCGATGGGATGCACGAATGTATCGCTTAGTCAAGTTTACATAAGTGTACAATGTACAGACCAGGTCTTGTATTCGCTGCCATTCTACGCGGCAGTCGGGTTTAGTGTCGGGATTGTGCTTCGCCGTATGTATAGTCAGCGAATAAGGTGCCGCTCTATTTCGGTTTAGTCCTATTTCTCTTACAGTATGTGGCAAAGGCGGTGATTCCGTTCGCGATCATAACCAGACCCCAGAGAGCCAATGTGCCCCCTGCAAGCAGCGCACGTATATCCCTACGGTCCAATCGAAGCCCGTATGCCAAAAGCGGAAGCCCAATCAAGAAAACAAACGCCAAACCTATTAGAACAAGGCCGATGGATTGAAATGCGGTCAGATCGGTCCCACCTCTGAACAGGATGTGGTCAAGAGGTATTTTGGGAGATGCCTTCTTACTCGGGTCACTGCCAGACACGGACTTGGGTTTTTGTTTCAATGGTCTCTCAATATCTGGCAATGCCATTTTAGCGCATCGTTCCAGCAGAATGGATTTGGCCCGATGCGGTGGAGAGCGGGGTTTCAGTGACGACCATTCGCTCTGGTCCAGGCCCCGCCCCCACGCGCGTGCGCCCCGCTCGATTGCACACATAGTGATGCATCTTAGCCCAGGAGGGCAGTTTTGAATGGCCCTAGCTCCTATCCCGTCAAATTGCAGTGTTCGGGCGCAATGGCGATAAGAGCCCTCTTCTGTCGCAGAGGCGCTTCGAGAGCCCCACTAATACGGCGCACGTTAACAAAAAACCATCCTTCGGGGGTTTTCTTGACCCTCCCAGCCCGGTGGTTCGAAAGGCTGAAACTACCGTAGGTCCGTCTTGTATGTAATTGGCGAAAAAGTGCGCCGTGAAAAGGCGAGTGGACTTCAGCGGGTGCAACTCCCGCCCGGGAACTGGTTCGCTCCACCCGGTAGCAATCGAAGCGGCAGCGGAGGCAACGAAGCTGTCGGAGCTTTCGGTGTAGAGGGTCGCTTGGCGACTCGGCGAGCGTGCAGGCCGTAACGTGAGTGAACGCTGAGCAGGCCTCGAAAAAACAGTTGCAGGAGCCGACCCGACTTTTTCACGGGGAAGGCCGCTGACAATGGAGAGCGACGAGCGAACATGCTCCATTGAACCTGCCGGGGTAATGGCGACGGCATGTACGTATAGGAGACCAGACGCAACACGGGAAGCCCCAGCGGTGATCGCGGTAAGGATCAACTGGCAACTCGCGAGAGACAGGCCGGGCCGTGTGGGGTGGCGGAGGGGT
>Ga0070717_10002362_pt1 | contig 13296 bp, 6 predicted proteins | sample LARL113metaG_FD_71366 | JGI IMG/M metagenome (GOLD analysis project Ga0070717, IMG submission 71366) | Corn, switchgrass and miscanthus rhizosphere microbial communities from Kellogg Biological Station, Michigan, USA - LAR L11-3 metaG | ecosystem: Host-associated > Plants > Roots > Rhizosphere ... | reverse complement strand
AAGCTCCGGTCTACACCGATTATCGCCAGAAGCACATCACCGTCCCCGGCCTGCGTCCCGGCGAAGTCATGGAATATGACATGGTCACCGTGATTCACACGCCGCTGGCCGCTGGACAATTCTGGGCTGAATACGAGTTCGACAAGAGCAACATTTCCCTCGACGAAACCCTCGACGTGGATGTGCCCGCCGGTCGCTCGCTGAAGCTGAAGTGCAAACCTGGGATGGAGCCGAATATCAGCGACGAAAACGGACGCCGCATCTACCACTGGTCGAGTTCTCATCTTGAACGAGAGGACGACACGGCCAAGGCCAAGGAAAAAGACAAGAAGAAAAAGAAACGCCGTCCCGACGACGAGCGGCCCGATATCCAGCTGACGACCTTCGAAAGCTGGGAGCAGATTGGCCGCTGGTACGCGAATCTCGAAAAAGATCGCCGCGCGCCCTCGCCTGAAGTTCGTGCCAAGGCCGAGGAGTTGACCAAGGGCATGAAGGGCGATTTGGAAAAGACCGAAGCCCTCTACGATTTCGTGGCCAAAAATTTTCGCTACGTCAGCCTCTCACTTGGAGTCGGCCGCTACCAGCCGCACGCCGCCGCCGACGTGCTTCACGACCAGTATGGCGACTGCAAAGACAAGCACACGCTGCTGGCGTCCCTGCTCGAGGCCGAAGGCCTGCACACCTCCTCTGTGCTGATCAATTCCACTCGCAAACTCGATCCCGATGTTCCTTCGCCCTCGCAATTCGATCACGTCATCACCATGCTCCCCTTGTCTAAAGGGAACGACAAAGAAGAAGTCTGGATGGATACCACCAGCGAGGTGGCGCCCTTTCGTCTGCTGGCCTTCACGCTGCGCAAGAAGCAGGCGCTGGTCATTCCTCCGGCTGAGCCGCCATCCTCGGTGGCGCCACACCTCGAAGAAACGCCCGCCGATACTCCCATGCCCGACAGCGAGGTCTCGAGGATCGATGGCAAGATCAACGAGATCGGCAAGCTCGAAGCCCACGTGCACTACGAATTTCGCGGCGACGAAGAACTGTTGTTGCGTTCCGTGTTCCGGCGCGTGCCGCAAGCCAACTGGCAACGGGTTGTCGAAAACGTCAATGCGGGTCTGGGCGGGGACATCACCAATCTCAAGATCAGCGATCCCGCGGCGACGCGGGAATCGTTCACCATGTCCTACGATGTGTCCCGAGTGAACTTCCTCGACTGGTCGAAGAAGAAAACGGAAATTGTTTTGCCGCTGGTACAATTTAATCTGCCCGAAGTTGCCGGCGACGACGATAACGACGCCGAACCCCTGAAGCTCGGTCCGAAAGCCGAGTACTCCTACCAGATCAAACTGGAGTTGCCCGCCAAGTACACTGCCCACTTGCCGCTGGCTTTTTCGCTGAAGCGTGACTACGCGGAATACGAAGCCACCTACAAAGTGGATGGCAGTATCTTCGCCGCGGGACGCAGGCTGGTCCTGCGCCAGGATGAACTGCCAGTCGCGCGCTCCGCCGATTATGAATCGTTCCGCCGCGCCGTCAGCGCCGATCTCGCGCAGCAGCTTTCAGTGGAAAGCACGGTGGCGGGCGCCCCGGTTCCTCCCGCCGACATGAAGGCCGAAGATCTGGTCGACAGCGCAAAGGCCGCTGCCGATAGTGGCAACCTGCCCGTGGCGATTGTGCTTTTGAAGCGCGCCACCGAAGTCGATCCCAAGAACAAATTCGCCTGGAATAATCTGGGACTCCTATATTTCGCGATGCGCCAGGATGATCAAGCCATCGCCAATTTTCAGAAACAACTTGCAGTCAATCCCTACGATGAGTTCGCCTACAACAATCTCGGCCGCGTGTACTGGAACGAGCGCAAGTACGACGAGGCCGTAAAGGCCTTCAACAAACAACTGGAGAACAATCCGCTCGACAAGTTTGCTCACGCCAACCTGGGCGCCATGTATGAAGAGTGGCACAAATATGACCTGGCAGCCGTCGAGCTTGAGAAAGCCACTTCGCTCACCCCAGAGAGTCCCGATCTGCAAGTAAGCCTGGGCAATGCCTACCTGAACCTCGGTCAGGACGACAAAGCGCTGGCCGCATTCGATCACGCGGTCGAACTCGCCGCCACGCCCAGCACTTGGAATAACATCGCGTACCAGCTCTCGCTCAAAGATGCTCATCTCGACCGCGCGCAGCAGTATGCCGAATCCGCAGTCTCGGCTACGGCCGCCGCGTTGCGCAACGTTTCGCTCGACCGTCTCTCGCAAAAAGATTTAACTTTGGTTTCTTCGCTGGTCGCCTACTGGGACACGCTGGGCTGGGTGCACTTTGCCGAAGGCGACCTCAGCAAGGCGGAAAAGTACGTTGCAGCCGCCTGGGAATTAGGTCACCACGCCGAGGTGGGCGATCATCTCGGGCAGATTTATGAGAAGCGAGGCGACAAGGATCGCGCGCTGCGCACCTACGCGCTGTCGATGAATGGACTACGCCCCGCTCCTGAAACCCGCGGACGCCTGGCCTCACTCGCCGGCGGAGACGCCAAGGCCGAAGCCGCCGTCGCCCGCTACAAAGAAGAACTGCAGCACCTGAGCACCATCGACTTGGGCAAGGCCACGCAAACCGGCAACGCCGATTTCTTCATCCTCTTGAGTGGCGGCGGAGGCTCCGTCGCGAAAGTCGATTCGGTGAAATTTGTCAGCGGAGACGAGAAGCTGAAATCCTTCGGCGAAGCCCTCCGCACCGCCGACTACCACATCACCTTCCCCGACGATACGCCGGTAAAAGTCTTCCGTCGCGGCACGCTCTCCTGCTCCATGACCACCCGCACCTGCACCTTCGCTCTGATGCTCCCAGACGATGTAAGAACGGTGGACTGAGGCGGCGGCAGTTCGCACGGGAGCTTGCATTCCTGAGTTGAAAGCGCCGCTGTCCTGAGCGGAGCAAGGGTTTCACGAAGTGAGGCCCTTGCGTAGTCGAAGGATCCCTATCCCAATCAAGCTGTACCTATCAACGTAACGTCGCCGCGGCGGGCAACGAAACTCAGTCCTGCAGAATCCCACTCAATCAGGAAGTCCGGAGGAGCCATCATGAGGCTTACCCCGTGGGCGTTGTTTCTTTCCCTTTTCCTCTCGGCGGCTTTCCTACGCGCCGACTGCGCCAACGACCACCGTTCCAGCAAGAATGCTGGAATTCTCATCACGGACTTCACCATCACCGGCACGCAGACCATCGGTGCAACCGAACTGGCCGACATTACCAGCGATCTCATCGGCTCCTGCTTCGATGAGGGCTCGGAACAGTTGGAGGAGCGGATTCGAGCCTCATTTCAGAACCGCGGATATTTTGCCGCGAAGGTGAAACGCCTCGGATTCAAACCGAGCGACGTGTTGGGCGTTCCCAAGCCCGTGACGCTGGAAGCTGAGATCTCAGACGGTCCTCGCTACAAACTGGCAGAGATCACGTTCGTTGAAAATCACGCTTTCTCCTCGCAGAGTCTGCGAAAACAATTCCCGCTAAGAAGGGGTGATGTGTTTTCAAGAGGCAAAATCGCTAGCGGACTGATGAGCCTCCGCAAACTTTACGGAACTGAGGGCTTCCTCGATTGGACAGCTATTCCCGATACAAAGTTCGCCTCAAACGGAACCGCAAATCTAAACATCTCGATCCAAGAGGGACCGCAGTACCACATGGGGAAACTCGACATTGTGGCCGCTGAGGAAGTATCCGTAAGGTTATGGGCAGAGTGGAAGCTAGCGGAAGGCGACGTCTACGACCACACTTACATCGATCAATACCTTGATGCTAATCGAGACTTGTTGCCGGCGGGTTTCAGCAGAGCCGATGTCCACATAATTCAGAATTGCCCCGATGCAGTGGTCGAAGTACGCTTGATTATCGATACCGCCGAGGGCACATCGCACGCAGAACCGAAGAACGTCTCCTGCAAGGAACATCACGACGTCTCGAAGTAACGGGCAAGAACGGCTTCAATGGGAGTGGCTTACGAGTGCGAACGGTATAGCCACTGTAATCGGTCGTTATCTGCAGGTGCCAACACATACTTGGTAGTCATGGGAACAGATGTGGTCAATGGCCGTGGTGATGTGAGTCCGCGGATCGAGGCTTGGCCGGTTCCCGTCCTAATCGCTGTTCACGGCAACTGGCTCGGTGATATGCCATCCCAGCCAATCGTCTCCGCAGGACACGCCCCAGCGACACGACTGACGCTTGCCGATCAGACAGACGCAATCGTCTATATTGCGCCCTGCAGTACCCTAAACTCTGTCGATGATTCGCCTGTTGAATTAGAGGGTTAGAGGGTACCGTATACGGAAGAGAGATGATGCGTAGAAACATCATTGAAGTCGGACATCTATTGCCATTCCGATACGGTGAGAGACCCCGAATGCGTCCCAGTCGCTCCTGGTCGTTCAAATCTGCCAAGTGCGGAGGAGTCACATCAGCACTGAGCCTTGTCCGGCAGCCTAGAGTCAATTGTCATCAACCGGCCATGCGTCGATTGACCCGTCCAGAGGCCTGAAACCTTTACGGTTCTTTGCAGATTTCGATCAAGTGCCCTTCGGTGTCGCGGATTTCAAAGAAATGCATGTCGCCGCCATCGTGGATTGGCCCAACCAGAATGCCGTGACTAGAAAGAAGTTCGCGGGCTTTCTCTAACTTGCCGCAAAAGATGGAGGTCGCGACTGGATCGGGCCTCTCGAATCGAGCTTGCTCCACTTCCGACTGGGCGCTCAGGAGGATCGTGGGCTCACGGTCGCCCGGCAGCGTTAGCGCCACATCCGAAGGCAGAGGATTATCCCAATCCGGCGGAACTTTGACGACCTTGCAGCCGAACGCGTCCATCCACCACCGTTTCGCCGCTTCAACGTTCGAATAACACAGGGCCACTGAATCTGTGTGAAAGAGAGCCATCCTCGCCTCCGGGTTAACCACAAACGACCCTTGGACTCACTCGTTGCCGCAAAGCATTCCGACCCGCAGAGCTAGCGATGGTCACCTCAGCTCACCGACCCGCTTGTGCCACGCCGTAGCCTGCTCGTAGGCGTGAGCCAAACACAAGACCAAATCCTCCCGCCAGTGCGGCCCCGCAATCTGCAGGCCGATCGGCAGCCCACTCTGCGAAAATCCGCAAGGCACGGAAATCGCCAGCAGTCCCCAAACATTAAACGGCCGCGTGTTGCGCAGTAGTCTGAGTTCCGCCGGACGGAGCGCCTCGGGATCGGCTTTCAGATCAGCAATCGCCGGCGCCGGCATCGGCATAGTCGGGGTCGCCAGCAAATCTACGTCGGCAAAGATCTGGCCAATGCTGCGGCGGGCCTCGTCCAACTCACCCCGCCCCTGGATGTACTCCGCCGCAGAGACATTCTCTCCCGACCGGATGCGTCGCAACGTTTCAGGCTGGTACAACTCCCGACTCTTCGCAGCATTCTCGGCGTGATACGCATAGGACTCCGCCGTCTGCAGCGTACGGTCAGTGGACACGTCCAATCGCACTTCTTTTACCTCAGCCACCAGCGTTGCGATTCCGCGCAGCGCGTGTTCCATCGACGACGCCACCTCCGCATCGAGATCGTCAAAGAAATATGCCCGAGGCACACCCACGCGCAACGACTTTGCATCCTCGCGCATCGCGGCGACATAATCCGCCACCGGAACATCTGCCGTGGTGATGTCGGCCGCATCGTATCCCGCAATCGCCTGCAGCACGATCGCCGAGTCGGCCACCGTCGCCGCCAAAGGACCAACGTGATCGAGCGACGACGAAAGCGGAATCACTCCCCGGCTCGAGACCCGTCCATACGTCGGCTTCAGCCCCACGCAGCCGCAGAGCGCGGCCGGTTCGCGAATCGAGCCCGCCGTGTCGGTCCCGATCGCAGCGTAAGCGAGACCGGCAACGACCGCCGCAGCCGACCCTCCCGACGAGCCCCCCGCAATCCGGCCAGGGTCCCACGGATTGTGAACGTCGCCAAAATAACTGACCAGCGAACTCCCTCCATAAGCGAACTCATGCAGATTATTCTTCCCCACGATGACCGCCCCGGCCTGCCGCAACCGGCGCACTACGTCCGCATCCTGGTCCGGCACCCGGTCCTTATATAGAGCGCTGGCCGCAGTCGTCCGCACGCCCGCCGTATCGATAAGATCCTTCAGCGCCACCGGCACGCCATGAAGCGCCCCGCGCCACTCCTCACGCAGAATCTCCTGTTCCGCCCGACGCGCCTCAGCCAGCGCCGACTCAGCCGTAACCGTGATGAAAGCGTTGAGCGCCGGGTTAGCCCGCTCAATGCGCCGCAGGCACTCCTGCGTAATCTCCACGGGAGACACTTCCCGCCGCCGTAAGTGCTGCGCCAGTTCAGAAATCGTCCTAAAAGAAGTAGTCATTCAGGCCGACCCCATTGTACGGTCAAGCGTGATTTCCTTCGTGAACCTTTGCGGTAAAGATTTCTTTCAAAACCAAACGCTGCATCACCATCATCCAAAAGTCCTATAATTGTTCCAGTCGGTTCCTGGGGGCCAAAAAAATCATGTCAGAGATGACGATCGCGCCCGTTGCGACACACGGTTTTTTTGTAGATGGCCGGTGGCGAGATGACGGCGACGTCGTGGAGATTCGCGCGCCCTACGATGGCAGCGTGATTGCCCGCGTCGTGCAGGGCCGGCATGAACACGCCGAGGCGGCCATCGCTGCCGCCGTCAAGGCCTTCGGCACCACGCGCCGCCTGCCCGCCTTCGAGCGCCAGCGCGTTCTCCGCCGAATTTCCGCTTCCATCCTCGAGCGCAAAGAAGAATTTGCCCACACTCTGGCTCAGGAAGCTGGCAAGCCTATCAAGGCCGCGCGCATCGAAGTCGAGCGCGCCATGTTCACCTTCAACGTCGGCGCCGAAGAGAGCACCCGCATCTACGGCGAATTTCTACCTCTCGACTGGCAGGAATTCACCGCCGGCCGCTGGGGCATCGTGCGCCGCTTTCCGCTCGGTCCGATCGCTGGCATCACGCCCTTCAATTTCCCTATCAACCTCGTCGCCCATAAAGTCGCCCCCGCAATTGCCGCCGGCTGCTCCATGGTGCTGAAGCCCGCGCCTCAAACGCCGCTCTGCTCGCTGCTTCTCGCCGAATGCGTGCAGCAGGCGGGCTGGCCCGACGGCGGACTTAATGTGCTTCCGCTGTCGAATGAAGATGCCGGCCTTCTGGTTACCGACGATCGCATCAAGCTCATCAGTTTCACCGGCAGTGTGCCCGTCGGCTGGGACATCAAGCGTCGCGCCGGAAAAAAGAAAGTCGTTCTCGAGTTGGGCGGCAACGCCGCCGTGATCGTTCATAGCGACGCGGACGTCGCGTACGCCGCCGAGCGCTGCGTCACCGGCGGCTTCGCCTACGCCGGCCAGACCTGTATTTCCGTGCAGCGCATTCTGGTGGAACACTCAGTCTACGGAAAATTCACCGATCTCCTGGTCGAAGGCGTCAAGAAATTGAAAGTGGGTGATCCGCTCGACAATTCCACCGACGTAGGCCCGCTCATTCGTGAGAGCGACGCCATCCGCACAGTCGCCTGGATCGACGAAGCCGTGCGTGCTGGCGCGCGCCTGCTCTGTGGCGGCGGCCGCCAGAATCTCATTGTCGAACCCACCGTACTCACCGGCACCAAGCCCGAGATGAAGGTGAACTGCCAGGAAATTTTTGGTCCCGTGGTAACGGTCGAGCCCTACAAGGATTTTGATCAAGCTCTACGCCAGGTCAACAATTCCGCCTATGGCATGCAGGCCGGCGTCTTTACCCGCGACGCGAAGTTGCTTTTCCAGGCCTATGAAGAACTCGAAGTCGGCGGCGTCATCGCCGGAGATGTGCCTTCTTTCCGCATCGATCAGATGCCCTACGGCGGCGTCAAAGATTCCGGCCTGGGCCGCGAAGGCCTGCGCTACGCCATCGAAGAAATGACCGAGCCCAAACTCATGGTCATGAATCTGCGATAGCGGCGCAGGCCCGCGAAATTGGATTCGATGCTGAATTCCGCCCTACGTTCGCGCACACGTTGAAAATCTCGGCATTTTTTTCGTGATGTTCCAATCGAAAATTTTTTCTGCTTCGAAACCCCAAAAACGCGACAAACTCCGTTGAAGTATTTATAATTTCTGGTTTCGCAAACGACTCAGAAAACCAGTGGGTGGTTTTCTTTTCACCGAACTAACTCAGTCAACCGAATCGCGGACGATCCGCCGGGTCTCTTAAGCCAGATCTCACAAGGGAATGTCGCAGATCTTTCATCGCAGTACGAATACATTGTCTCGCGCCACCATCTTTGGCGCGGTCTTTGTTCTCGCCGCGCTGAGTTGGGTCGCGATGGAGATTCAGCGTTCGCCTTACGTTACCTACGCGGGAGTGCGCAAGCCGCAGCCCGTTCCGTTCAGCCATCAACATCACGTTACCGGACTCGGCATCGACTGCCGCTACTGCCACACCTCAGTTGAGACCTCGAGCTTTGCAGGCATTCCTCCGACCAAGACGTGCATGAACTGCCACTCGCAGATCTGGACCAATGCCAATCTACTCGAGCCGGTGCGCGCCAGCTACAGGTCGGGCGACTCACTGCAGTGGACGCGCGTGAACCAACTCCCCGACTTCGTGTTTTTCAATCACAGCATTCACATTAATAAAGGAGTCGGCTGCAACACCTGTCACGGTCCGGTCGACCTGATGCCGCTGATGTATCAGCAGGAAAGTCTGCAAATGGAGTGGTGCCTGGGCTGCCATCGCACGCCAGAAAATCATCTACGCCCGCGTGACCAGGTATTCAACATGCGCTACCAGCCGCCGACCAGTGCGACGCCAGTGGTGGTCGACGGCCACAGCTACACCGATCAGGTCGATCTAGGCACCGCCCTGATCAAAAAGTACAACGTTCGCAGCGTGAAAGACATTACGACATGCAGTACCTGTCATCGCTGAAGGTTGGCTTTAAAAGGGCTGAACGTTGGCTTTGAAGGGGCGCGAAATTGGCTTTGAAAAGGGCGCCGAAGTTGGCTTTGAAAGGGCGCGGCTTTAGCCGCGCCGTAGATTGGAGCGGACTGAATCCGGCCTTTAGCCGCTGAAGCAAGCCGCGAAGCGGCGAAAGAATGCAGCCCCGGGCGCAAGCCGTGGTGAGGAAAGCGAAATCCGGAACAAGCCCCCGAAGGGCGAAAGATTGTTGCAGACGTTCGGCAATGAAAATGGACGACAACAAATCCAAGCGCGAAGACATCTGCCCCAGCAAAAAACTGGACCTGACCTCCGTCCGCGCGCGCATCGATCAAGCGACGGCCCACGACGCCGCCGAAAAGACTGGTCCCGAATACTGGCGCAGCCTCGAAGAACTCGCCGGCACCGAGGCCTTCCAGGAAGCTCTGCACCGCGAATTCCCCAAGGGCGCGTCCGAATGGGTCGACTCGGTCTCGCGCCGCGGCTTCCTCAAGGTGATGGGCGCATCGCTCGGCCTGGCCGGCATGACCGGATGCGTCCGCCTGCCACTCGAACCCATCGTCCCCTACGTGCGTCAGCCCGAAAATGTAATCCCCGGCCGCCCCATGTTTTATGCGACGGCGGTAACGCTCGGCGGATACGCCAGCCCGGTTTTGGTGGAAAGCCATCTTGGCCGGCCCACAAAGATCGAAGGCAACGATCAGCACCCGGCATCGCTCGGTGGGACGGACATCTTTACTCAGGCTTCAATTCTCGGTCTGTACGACCCCGACCGCTCGCAGAGCGTGATGTCGATGGGCGACCAGCGCTCGTGGCAAGCATTCCGCAGTGCGATCCGCGGCCCTCTCAGCGCGCAAAAAGCGCTGCAAGGCGCGGGCATCCGCATTCTCACGCCAACAATTTCTTCGCCCACGCTGGCCGACCAACTGCGCAATTTCTTGAAGGTTTATCCCCAGGCCAAGTGGCACGTCTACGAACCGGTCAATCGCGACAACGTCCTCGAAGGCGCGAAGATGGCTTTCGGCCAACCGGTCGAGACGCGCTACGATTTCTCGAAGGCCGAGGTGATCGTCTCGCTCGACGCCGACTTCCTCTACGCCGCATTCCCCGGTAACACCCGCTACATCCGCGACTTCGCCGCCCGCCGCAATCCCGAGAGCGGAAATATGAACCGCCTTTACGTCATCGAGAGCACGCCGGGTTCAACAGGCGCGAAGGCGGATCATCGGCTCCCGGTACAAGCCGGGTGGGTCTCCACAATCTCTAGCGGTCTTGCGCTCGTGCTCGGAGCACAGACGAATGCCACCGGGATAGAGATGGGAATGCCAGGACCGGAGGTGACTAAGTTCCTGGGCCCGCTGCTCACGGATCTGAAGAGTCACGGAAGCTCAAGTTTGGTAATCGCTGGCGATCATCAACCTCCGGCGGTTCACGCGCTCGCACACGCGATTAATACCAAGCTAGGCAACGTCGGCAAGACCGTCTTCTACTCCGATGCGGTCGACGCCAACCCGATCAATCAGATCGATTCGATCAAAGATCTCGTCGCCGACATGAACGGCGGCAAAGTTGACCTACTGATCATTCTCGGCGGCAATCCAGTCTACGATACCCCCGCCGACTTGAACTTCGCTGACGCCATGACAAGCGGCAAAGTTCCCCTGCGCGTGCATCAAGGTCTCTATCAAAACGAAACTGCCGATCTGTGCCAGTGGCACGTGAATCAATCTCATGAACTCGAAGCCTGGGGCGACGCTCGCGCTTACGACGGCACGATCAGCATTATTCAACCTCTGATCGCACCGCTCTACAACGGCAAGAGCGCATTGGAATTTGTAGCATTGCTTGCTGGACAAGCCGAGGCGACCGGCTATGATTTAGTTCGTGCTTATTGGCAGAAGCAACACACCGGCGCCGATTTCGAGCAATTCTGGCGCAAGTCTCTGCACGATGGCTGGATCGCGGGCACGGCGTTTGCTCCAAAATCTGTGACCGCGAAATCGGCAGCCGCGCCGTCTGAATCCAAACCTGCCGACGCCAACGCCATCGAGCTCAACATCCGCCGCGATCCCACCATCTACGACGGACAATTCTCCAACAACGGCTGGCTGCAAGAACTCCCGAAGGCGATGTCAAAGCTCACATGGGACAACGCCGTCCTCATCGGTCCCAAGATGGCCAGCCGCCTCGGCATCAAAGTCGAAGACGTGGTCGAACTCGAACTGAACGGCAAAAAGATCACCGGCCCCGTTTGGGTTCAAGCCGGCCATCCCGACAACTCCGTCACCATCACGCTCGGCTACGGACGCAAGCGCGCCGGCCGCGTCGGCACCGCGCAAGGCTTCGACGCCTACACCCTGCGCACCACCACCAATCCGTGGATCGCCACCGGCGTGCAAGTCCGCAAGACCGGAGCCACCTACAAGCTCGCCTCAACCCAGGGCATGCAGAGCATGGAAACGCCCAACGGCGATCAGCGTCCGCTGGTTCGCGAGACCACGCTCGAGGAATATCGCAAAGAGCCCAACTTCGCCAAAGCAGAAGAGACGCCCTACGAACTCTCGCTGTACAAGCCTTATCCCTACAAGGAAGAAGACTACGCTTGGGGCATGACCATTGATCTGAACTCCTGCGTGGGCTGCAACAACTGCATCCTCGCCTGCCAGTCGGAGAACAACATCGCCGTCGTCGGCAAGGAGCAAACCGTCCGCGGCCGCCACATGCACTGGATTCGCGTCGACGCCTACTACCAGGGCGACCGCGACAATCCCAAGGCATTCTTCCAGCCCGTACCCTGCATGCAGTGCGAGAATGCGCCCTGCGAAGTCGTCTGCCCGGTTGGCGCCACCAACCACACTACCGAAGGCCTGAACGACATGGTCTACAACCGTTGCGTGGGCACGCGCTATTGTTCCAACAACTGTCCTTACAAAGTGCGGCGCTTCAACTTTTTGCTCTTCCAAGACTGGGAGACGCCGCAATACAAGATGATGCGCAATCCCGACGTCAGCGTCCGCAGCCGCGGCGTCATGGAGAAATGCACCTACTGCGTGCAGCGCATCAGCGAGCGCCGCATCGATGCTGAGCGCGAAGATCGCAAAATTAACGATGCCGAACTCCAGACCGCCTGCCAGCAGTCCTGTCCCGCGGGCGCCATCATCTTCGGCAACATCAACGACCCGAACAGCAAAGTTTCAAAGTTGAAAGCGCAGTCAAGAAACTACAGCCTCCTGGGCGAATTAAACACGCGCCCAAGAACAACATATTTGGCAGAAGTACGTAACCCAAACCCGGAGTTGGAAGGCAAAAGCTAAAAAGCTAAGAGCTAGAAGCTAAAAGCTAACAGGGCATGGACGAGCACTACAAATCGTCGACCGAACTCGAGCGCGCTCCCGTAATCGAGCCGGGCCACACCTTCGGCACGGTCACGGAAAAAATCAGCGCCATCGTGCTGACCCGCCCAGCTTCCAACGGATGGTTCCTCGGCTTCGGCATCGCCTTCATGCTGACCATGATGATGCTGTTCGCCATCGGATACCTGTTCCTGAAGGGCATTGGCATCTGGGGCGTGAATATCCCGATCGGTTGGGGCTTCGCCATCGTCAATTTCGTGTGGTGGATCGGCATCGGCCACGCCGGAACCTTAATCTCCGCCATACTCTTATTGCTGCGCCAGTCGTGGCGCAATTCCATCAACCGTTTCGCCGAAGCGATGACGCTTTTCGCTGTCGCCTCGGCCGGAATCTTCCCCGCCATCCACGTCGGCCGTCCGTGGCTGGCCTACTGGCTGTTCCCCTATCCCAGCACCATGGGCGTCTGGCCTCAGTTCCGCAGTCCGCTCATGTGGGACGTGTTCGCGGTTTCCACCTACGCCACGATTTCCGCATTGTTCTGGTTTATGGGTTTGATCCCAGATTTCGCCACACTGCGCGACCGCGCCGAGAATCCAGCGCTCAAAATCGTCTACGGCATGCTCTCATTCGGATGGCGCGGATCGGCCCGTCACTGGCATCGCTATGAAACCGCCTACCTGCTGCTCGCGGGTCTAGCGACGCCACTCGTCCTGTCGGTCCACACGGTTGTCAGCTTCGACTTCGCCATCGGCATCGTACCCGGATGGCACACCACCATCTTCCCGCCCTACTTCGTCGCCGGCGCGATCTACTCCGGCTTCGCCATGGTGTTGATGCTCGCCATCCCCATCCGCAAAATCTACGGTCTGGAAGATTTCATCACCGAGCGCCACTTGCAAAATTCCGCCAAGGTCATGCTGGCCACCGGACTGATCGTGGCCTACGGTTATGGCATCGAGGCCTTCATGGGCTGGTACAGCGGCGA
>Ga0070717_10002361_pt1 | contig 13300 bp, 24 predicted proteins | sample LARL113metaG_FD_71366 | JGI IMG/M metagenome (GOLD analysis project Ga0070717, IMG submission 71366) | Corn, switchgrass and miscanthus rhizosphere microbial communities from Kellogg Biological Station, Michigan, USA - LAR L11-3 metaG | ecosystem: Host-associated > Plants > Roots > Rhizosphere ... | reverse complement strand
CCTTGGCGATGGCCAGCATCTGCTCGGCGCGGCGGCGGATCGGCGCGGCGATCAGGTCCAGGTCCTGGTGCTCCTGGATGAGGGTCTCCTGCCACGCCAGGTCGTCCTCGCCCGGCTCGGACAGGCTGGTGATCTTCGGGATCTCCTCGGTGGCGATGGCCCGCTGCCGGGCCTCCATGTCGGGGAGGGTGCGGTACCTGGCGCGCAGCGCGTCGAGGCGTGCCTTCTGCGCCGCCAGCTCGTCCTCGGAGAGCTGGTGTTCGTCTTCCACTGCGGTCACGGGGTTTACCTCCGGTACTGGCCTTGGAGCAGCAGCGCGGTGTTGCGCTGGATCTGCTCCCGGATCGGCCGACCGGAGCGCACCTGAGGGTGCGAGTCCTCGGCGGCGAGTCCCGCTTCGGGAGCGCCGGGTTGCGGCGGCGAGTCCACCTCGGGTGGAGCGCCGTCGCGGAACATGGCGAGCATCCGCATCGCCGCGTCGGGGTCGGCCATCATCGCGGCCATCAGCGAGTCCGACCGGATCCCCAGCACCGCCGCGTCGGCGTAGGCGGGGAACGGCGTCGGCCCGTACTCCCGCAGCGTCGACTCCATCCGCCGCACCTTCGGCAGCGCGGCGCCGGGCCGCTGGCGGAAGCCGCCGCGGGGGATCAGCGGGTTGGAGCGCAGGAACCGGCCCGAGAACGAGTACCCGGGGATCGCGCCGGACTCCAGGCCCTCCACGATCTCGTCGCAGAACTGGGACCGGTGGTACCTGTCGGTGGCGCGGACGCCGTGGCCGTCGGTCTTGATGTCCAGCGGCACCGCCACCGGCATCGAGTGCCGGTCCGAGGGGGTGCCCATGATGGTCAGGCCGTGGTTGTAGAACACGCCGACCCGCCACGAGGTGCGGCTGCCCTGCGGCCGGGCGTCGGAGATGGCCCGGTTGAACACCACCGGGTCAAGTTCCTCCTCGTAGTCGCCGTCCTGGTCGTGGATCGGCGCCGGGGTGTTGAACACCGCCAGGTAGGCGTCCACGATCCGGCCGTCGCGGGTGGTGCGGACCGAGATGTCCTCCAGCGGGAACGACCGGACGTAAGGCGCCAGCGACTCGGTCTCGGCGCGGCCCGACGGTGCGGGTTCATCAGCCATCTGGACTCCGAACTTCCTGCATGCGGCCTTGATCCGGTCTTTGACCTCGGTGAGGGTGACGCCGTTCAGCGGGTACACCGCGGCGTTCTTCGGCATCGAGATGTACGCGAGGGCCGCCTTGGCGTGCTCCATCGTGTCGATGGGGTACTTGCCGTTGCGCGGGTCGGCGTACTTGACGTCCCCGTACGGCTTCTTGTCGGCCACCGCGGACCTTCCCTTGAGTTCCTTCGCGTGCGTCGCCGGCCAGATGCCAAGGGCGGCGTGGTGCGCGTCCGCGCAGTAGCCGTGCGCGTCGCGCAGGTACTTGCTGAGGTGCAGGACGCACCTGTCGTAGTCCCCGGGCGCCCCCCAGCGGATCTTCGCCGCGCCCTCGCCGTGGACCCAGTACTGGTGCAGCCGCTCGGTGCCCTTCGGGTTGGTGAGCATCCCCGCCGCGCGCAGCGCCGCCATCACCCGCTCTTCGTCAGCCACGCCCGGCTCCGTTCAGCGCCCGGCGGCCCGCTGACGGCCGCGGCGTCGGCCTGCTGTTGTCGCCGCCGTCCCCCACGCTCGCCGGGCCGATCCCCAGCCTCGGCGCCGACGGCGGCAGCGGCGACGCGACCACGCCCGGCTGCTGCTGCGGGAGCAGGTGCTGCACCGGGCTCGCCGTCGCCGGGGTGCCCAGGCCGCCGGCCTTCAGCTGCGACAGGTCCATGCTGTCCACCGTCGCCACCGCCGACTCGTGCGTGTACCCGGCCTGCACCAGCGCCAGCAGCGCCTGGGCCTTCACCAGAGCGGCCTGGCCCTTCTCCAGCTCCCCGTCCTGCAGCGCGGCGATGTCCGAGGTGTCGAACCACAGCCGGTTACCGGCGGGCACGTCCAGCAGCTGCGACAGCGCCCCGCAGACGGAACGCCACTGCGGCCGGGCCCACAGGTTCGCCAGCTTCTGCATCGACTCCTGGTAGCCCCGGCCGGCCCCGCGCAGCGGCTCCAGGCCGACCAGGACACCCGGCACCATCGCGTCGGCCAGGATGCGCTCCACGCCGACCGCGGACACGGCGGAGAAGTCCATCTGCTGCAGCGAGTTCCCGACGACAGTTGTGTCCGCGCCCTGGTCCAGGATCAGCGTCTTGAACGCGTTGGTGACGCCGCCGTACCGGGCGGTGACCCGCTCCCGGAGGCTGTCCACCGTCGCCGGGGACAGCTTCTGCGCGTACTTGATGAGGAGGTTGGGCGTGGCCGCGTTCTCGAGGTAGCGGATCTTGTACTGGGTCAGGCCCGAGTCGCCCTGCACCTCCCGCACCGCGGCGGTCAGCCACGACATGCCGCGGAAGTCGGCCTGCGGGTCCGGGATGGGCGCCCAGTGGACGCACTCGTCCGCCGGGACGAAGAACCCCTTGCCCTCGTCGAGGATCGACTTCGGCGGCTCCCAGAAGTAGCCGACCTTGCGCCGGTACCAGCCGCCGCCGCCCACGTTCACGACCTCGGACACGATGGTCGTCCAGTCCGGGCGCAGCCGTACCAGCCGGCCCTCGCCGGGGGCGTCCCAGACGTAGGCGTTGCCCATCAGGCCCGCGTCCTGCTCCATCCGCGCGAGCAGGTCGCCCTCGGTGGAGTCCGGGCCGAACGGCTCCTCCAGCTTCGCCAGGCTGGTGTTGCCGAACAGGTGCTTGTCGTCCTTCGCCTGGAACTGGAACCGGGCCTCCGCGAACAGGGCCATCCGGACCGCCTCGGCGGCGAACACGACGGACGAGGTGCCGTTGGCCTGCAGCGCCTGCCCGGCCAGGCCCGGCGGCAGCTGCTCCCGGTCCGGCTCCCCGTAGGAGGTGGTCATGACGGCCGCGCCGGACGCCATCCCCTCCCAGTAGCCCGCGCGGCGGAACAGCCGGTCAGCCAGCCTCACGACGCGCGGGCCCTGTCAAGCACTTGCTGCAGCGTGCGGGCCGGCATCTCGTGCGCCGCCGGCTGCTCGCCGTCGTCGTAGCCCCACATGGCCCACGCGCCCACGCACAGGCTGTCGAAGATCACCGCGCAGCCGAGCGCCCACACGGCGATCAGCGCAGCGCCGGCGAGGACGCCCAGCAGCGAGCACACCAGCAGGACCACGGGCAGGCGCATCGGTCCTCCTAAGCTGATTGCGTGTCCCGCATCGAGGATCTGTATGAGGTTCCGCCGGTAGAGATCGAGATGATCGGCGGCTACTTCGACGGGCGCCGGATGTTCGTTCCTGACCACCGGGACGAATGGCTGATGCCGGTCCCGGTGAGTGTCACTTTGGAGCTCGATCCCGACCCCACGCGGCCCATGATGGACATTCAGCGGTACCGCTGGACGGGCAGCATCAGGGACGACGGCACGCGGGTGTTTCAGGCCACCTAGATAACCCAGACTCCCGCAGCCAGTCCACGCTCACTGCGGTCCCCGGGTTCGCCCGCGCCACGCGCATCGCCGCCCGCACCCGGTCTGTGTTGCCGGCCCCCGGCGCCTCGCCGCCGCCCGTGTCCAGCACCACTGCCGGGTCGTTGCCGATGCCCAGTGCCTCCGCGCGGACCTGGTCCGCCGCCGCCGTCACCGACGGCGGCACCTGCGCGGCGTTCACCGCGTCCAGCAGCGTGCCGACCGCCTCGAAGAACGCGCGCATCCCCGGCAGGTCCGCAATCCGGATACTCACCGATGCCACCGCGCCTCCTCTCACAGAACCCACACCCCCGCGTCGGACACCGGTGCCCGCAAAGCGTGACCCCACGCCGCCAGGGTCACCGCGACCAGCGGGGAGATGTCCGTCGCCGCGTTCCGCCTGGCCCACGCCCACGCGTCCGCCAGCGGTCTGCTTTGCGCGCCGCCGAGCGCCCGGACCAGCGACGGGTCGCCCCGGTGCCGCACCTCGCCCGAGTCGGTCACCGCCTGGAAGAACTGGCCGCACGCCTGCGCCGCGTCCCTCGGCGTCGGCTTCAGCACCTCCAGGCCGGCCTGCTCCAGCGCGCCGATCAGCGAACCGGCCTGCGAGGTGGGGTCCACGACCAGGGCGCACGGGGAGTGCTTCGCCACGAGTTCCACCAGCCGCGGCACCACCCACGCCGTCCCCGGACGGTGGTCGACCACTTCCACATGAAGCAGGCCATCCGCGCGCCTCCCCGCCACGCTCACCGCCGCGTGCGAGCCCCCCGGCATCGCGTCCGCGGCGAACGCCACCGGGTCCTCCGGGACGCTCCTGGCGTCGAGGAGGGCCGCCCACGCGTCCCGGGGGACCACCTGCCACGCGTCCGCCAGGTCCGTCGGGTACAAGCCGACCCCCAGCCGCTCACGCGCGAACGCCTCCGGGGACAAGGCGGCGCGCTCCCGGGCGATGTACTCCGGGCTGATCCGGATCCCCATCCCCGGGTTCGCCCGCGCCCAGCTTGCCGGGTCGTCATGGTCGTCGCCGGGGGCCACGGACCACTCCATGAACGCCAGCGACGGGTCATCGCCAGCCAGGCCGCGCTCACGCACCCGGCCCAGCTGGACGCTCGTCTCGTTCCCCGCCGTCGAGGTGTACCAGACCTGCGGGTTCGGCCTGGTCGACAGCGTCGGCAGCAGGGCCGCCATCTCGTCGTCGCCCAGGTTGAACGCCTCGTCCAGGATCACCAGGTCCGCCGCGAAACCGCGGCCGGAGCCCTTCGAGCGGGCGATGAACCGCAGCCGCTTCCCGTTCCGCAGCTCGATCGCCTCAGACCCGTTCGACGTCCGGATCCGGGCCACCCGGCGCTCGAACACCGGCGACGAGGAGATCAGCGACTGGACCCGCAGGAACGCCTCCGCCGCCGTCTTGAACTCGTGCGCGCTGTGCAGGATCAGGTCCACCTCGAAGTCGTCCAGGAACAGCGCCGCGAGTTCGAGGGCTTCGAGGATGCTGCCCTTGCCGTTCTGCCTGCTGACGATCAGCGCGACCTCGAACGCCGCCCACTTCCGGTCATCCCGGCGGCCCAGGCCCTGATCCAGGACAAACGCCTGCCACGGGTCCAAAACCAGCCCGGCGGCTGCGGACAGGCGCGCGACCCGCTCACCCTCCGACAGCACCGACAGCGGCACCGAGCAGATGCGCGGCCTCGGGTCACCCAGCGGCACGGCGGGTGGCGCGGCGAGCGTTGAGCTCATCGATCGCGTCCTTCCCCGGCCGCTCCGCGCTCTTCGCCAGGTCCGCCAGGATCAGCCGCAACTGCGCCGCCGCAGCCGCAGCAGCCACCGCGCCACGCGAAACGTCGATCTGGCAGGCCAAAGACACCGCCAGGGCCCCGGAACCGGACTTCTGGACGCTCACGCCCAGTGACCGCAACTCGGCGCGGACCGCGCGCTCAACCCGGCCAGGAGTCATCCGATCATCGCCAGTTGCTCCCCGCCGCCCCGGTTCATCCGGCCGCAGTTACAGCCCAGGTGCGCCGCGCGCTTGTTCGCTGCGGTGTCATCGCCGCCCTCAGACAGCGGCACGATGTGGTCGATGCTCTTGGAGCGTGGATGCGGGTATTTGTACGACTTCCCGATGCGCTGACGGCAGATCCCGCAGCGCCAGCGGTCGCGTTCCAGAATCTGGGCGTCCGTGACGCCATCCCGCGTCTGCGCGCGTACCTGAAGCCTGCGCCGCTTCCGCGAGGCCCGCGCGGTGCCCTGGTCGTCTTGTACGCGGGTGTATGGCGGCCGGGCACCATTCCGCCACGCCTGCGCGCAGGACTTCGAGCAGAACAACTGGTCGGGGCGGTAACCCGGCTTTAGCTTGTACGACTCTCCGCAAAGCTCACAAACCCGAGCCGGAAGTATCGCCACGGTCGGCCGTGCTCGTCGGCAGTCCTGGCAGCGCCTGCGATCAGGGGGTGCCGACGTCGTAGCGACGTACACGGGCTTCCCGCAGTCTGAGCAAGTGCCCCTCTGGCTGTCCCGTGCGCGTAGCTTCTCTGGGTTGCGCGCCCGGTGCTCGCGGTGCCACTGGCGTTTACCGATCCTGCGGCATTCATCCGAGCAGTAAACCGGAAGACGGCCGGGATTACCGGGGCCACCTACGGAAAACTCCAGGCCGCATGACCTGCACAAACGACTCACCGGAAGCGGCGGCGGATGATGCGAGGCCATAAGAAAAGCTTACCTGGAGTTACCAAGGAAAGTTCACTTAAAGTGACGATTTAGGCCATTTGAACAGTCATTCAGGGCCTAAGCGCAACCACGGAGAGAGACAGTCGGCTGCGGGGTCGGCAGTATGTCCGCTTTGTCCTGCGCGATTCGTTGACCTGCGGAAATGTCAGTGCGACCATCCGGAATGGTCGTCAGTGTGGGTGGTGGAGGGCCAGGCACTCCAGGGAGTAGTGACGGTCAGTGACCATGGTCAGTACGACCATCCCTGCGCATGGTCACCATCCGTGACATGCACACCATCACCATGCACGTCAAGTGTGCTGCTCCATGAGCGCTGCCGTAGTGCAGCCCAGCACGGCAGCGAGCCCGTGGATTTCCTCGGCCGTGATGCGGCGCTTCCCCTGCTCGACCATGCTCACAGTCTGGGTCATCCAGGTACGGAAGCCCAGCGCGCGCATGCGCTCGGCCACCACCGCGCCGCTCAGGTGAGCCCTGGCACGCCATGCGCGCACATTGGCGGCCATACCTTCACGAATCAGCGTGAGGTTGGACTGTGCCGTCTCGGTGTGCGTCATGCATACCAGTGTGTCACCATGCGCGTGACGACTGCCACGCGCGCACCATGCCGCGCTGCCTGTTGCCCCTGCGCGCACCGTCGGCCCTGTTGTGCGCACGGCACGCGAGGCCAGGCAGGTAGCCGGTGCGGTCGTCGGTGTGCGGCAGGTCCAGGTACTGGCGTGCCACGGTGAGCGGCCACCACCACATCTGCTCGCCACCGTGCGCGCACACGTCGCCTGGCCGGTAGCGCAGCAGGCGCCGTTCGCGTTCACGCTGGTGCTGGTGGTGGTAGCCGCGCTGGGTGGTGGTGCCCTTGCGCGCCCACCGCTGGTAGTCCCGCAGCGACGGCATGACTCAGCGCCGCCGCCACAGGAACACGACCAGCACGACCACCAGGACCACGACCAGGATGCCGAAGATGCTGATGTACATCAGATGTACATTAGACGGCGCTGCCGCCGCGGCGCGTGGAGTACCAGCCGTACCCGCGGTCAAGCGCCAGGCACAGCAGGCCGATCAGCGCGAACAGCACGTAGTCCACCACCTTGCCCGAGCTCAGGCTGAACGCGTACATCAGCAGCGCGATGGCGAACGCGACCACAGCGGCGATGCCGAACATTGCTACCTCCGGTCAGCCTTTCAGCCACAGGGTTGCGATCAGCGCTATGAGAAGGACGCCGATGACCACGGCCAGCCAGCGGGGCATCCCTTCAGGTGGCGTCTCGCCCATGCGTCAGATCGAGGAGTTGAAGCTGGTGCTGTCCTCGTACCCGGTCGCCGCCGGCGCGGGGATCCGCACCTCGGCCACCACCCGGCCGTCCGGCGTGACGGACAGCTCCACCACGGCGCCGTCGAGGGGCGTGCCGTCAGGCACGTCCACGGTCACCAGGGTCACCAGACCACGCTGAACAGCTGCCACGGGCGCGGCTCGCCCAGCCTGTGCCCGAGAGGGTTGGGGGTGCCGGTGACCGTGCTGGCGTGCGCGCCCACGCCGCTGGCGCTCTGGCCGTTCAGCACGTCAGTCGTCGCCGCCCATCACAGGCCGCTGACGAGGGTCTGCGGGACGGGCATCGCGTGGCGGAAGAACCACGGCATTGTTGCCGCGCGCCGGTCGTCGAGGCCGAAGCTTTGCGCCTTGTCGTAGGTGCCGTTCCAGGTCACGGGACCGCCCTCTCACACGGGAAAACGCCCTGAGCGGGCGCTGAGGGCAGGAGGCACACTTGTGGGAGTTTCAATCTGCCACTCTTCCACCGACGTCAGCGCGTTTCAAGCACCGTCACTCGCCCGGCTTCGCGGCGTAGTGCTGCCAGTCGCCCTGGTGCCGCCGTTCCCACGACGCCTGGGCGTCGTCCATGTGGTAGCGGATGGGCCGGTAGCGGGTGCGGCGCCACTTGTCGGTGGAGGCCATGCGGTAGATGCTGCCGGTGGACAGGTGAAAGAAGGCGGCCAGGTCGGCTGCCGTGAAGTACGAGTCCACGGGGCATCATTGTGGCAGGTCATGACGCGTGTTCCCGCATGGCCGCGAGACGTTTCGGGTAGTCCCACCACGCCGGCCCCATCTCCGTCACCGTCTCACACGCTGGGCACACCCACCACGCCCGCCGCCCACCCGGCGCGTCCACGTAGATCACCGCGTTCAGGCAGCCGTTGCCGCAGTCCAGGCACACGCTCGGCAGGTGAATGTGCTTCACCGTCAGCGGCGACGCGAGCTGCTCGCCGCGGACCCGGATCCGGTGCACCCCGTCAGCAATGGAACCGGCCCACGGCTGCCCGGCCAGCCACCCGGGGTGCAGCGACGACCGGGACACGTGCGGGACGAGCCAGGCGCACATCGCCCACGGGTGGTCGCGCGGCAGCGGCCACCGGCGGTTCAGGGCGATGGTGGCCGTGGCGCGGGTGACGTAGCGGCGGAACCAGGACTGCCACTCGGTGATGTCGGCGTTGAACGGGAGCCGCAGGACGCCGGTCTCCACCTGGGCGGCGGCACCGGCGACCACGGACAGGATGCTCAGCTCGTGGTCGAGCGCGGGCAGGCGCCGCAGGTCCGCGGCCAGGCCGAGGCGGCACGGCTTGCACAGGCCGTCGTCCAGTTCGGCGGGGGTGGGCTCGTCCTGGCCGTCGTGGCGGGGGGCCGTGCAGTCCGTCACGTGAAGCACCAGCCGCTGTCGCACGCCCCGGCGTCGTCGCTGGCGAACAGCGGGTCCACGCCGTCCGGGATGGCCTCGCCGAGCGGCTTGCCGAACCGGGTGAGGAACACGTGGTCCTTGCCGAGGCTGTCACGGCGCTCGCTGAGCATGGCCTCCAGGTCACACGCCCGCTGGAACAGTTCGGGACGTTCCTGCCGCATCGTCATCCACGCGGACTCGCGGTGCATGGGGCAGAACCAGCACGCTGACTTCGGCGGCATCGGCAGCCCTGCCCGCTTGATGATCTCCGGGATCTCCCAGCGGCGAAGGCGCAGGTCAAGCAGCGGGTATTCCTTGACGGTGCCGGGTGCTGGCCGGTCGCCGCCGATGCGGCCGATCTCGTCGAGGGTGAACCCGATGCCCACGGTGGCCGGGTTCTTGGCGGTCGCGCCGTGCGCCTTCGCCCAGCCCGCAACAACCTTGATCTTGAAAGTGGCGGTGCAGTTGCGGTTGCCGGGGGCGCCGTTGGCCATGCGGACGGGGATCGGGATGGACCGCTTGCCGCGGCCGAGCCACTCCAGGATCGTGTCAGGCTCCCCGTTGCGGCGGGTCTTGCGCAGCTCGATGAGGTCAAGGCCGTTCGCGGCGGCGTAGGGCATGGCGTGGCCGCGGACGTAGGCGAGGGTCAGCGGGTCCTCGGAGTCGTCGCCGACGTTGCAGAACAGGAAGCACTTATAGTCAAGTTTCCCCTCTGCAGCCAGAACCAGTGCAGCATTCGATTGCCATCCACCCCCGTATGAAAACACCCGCAAAGTCACGCTATCCCCCTAGCATTAAGTGACCGAAACTCTTGAACTAGGGCATCCCGGCGTGCCCGCAGTTCGGGAGTTACCACGCGCCGCCTGTTGTCACCACACCTAGGCATGAGGAGGCTCTCCACGCTGGCTGCGAGCGCTGCCTGCCGGTGCTTCACGCGAAGATGCGGAAGAAGCTCTGCCGCCAGAGCCGATGCGGGGCGGCCCAGGAGTACCCAATTCCAGTACTGCTTGGCGTTCGGCATCAGGACATGAGGGGTGTATATCTTGCCGCCTGCCACGGACTGGACCCACTCAAGCAGCTCTAGACAAGTGTTTCCGATGCTCAGCCGACACGAGAGAGACGGCGCCCGGCCGTTAGGACTCGTCGCATAACTGACGCTGATGGTTCCCTCACCGTCGAAAATTCCAGCAAGGTAGGCGAGATCAAGAGGGTTCATTTCACGCCTCCCCTTCCGAGTGCGGCGTTGGACTGCCAGCCGCCGCCGTAGGAGAACACCCGGAGCGGCGCGGCGTAGTCCATGCCAGTCACTTCCATGCCGTTTCGGGGTCGCACTCAACGCAGTTGCCGGCGCCCCGGCAGAACGGGCAGCCGGGGTCACCGGGCACCTGCGCCGGCGGCTGGCACTTCGGGAACGGGCACAGCTGCCACCGGTTCCCGCAGGGCGCGATCTCGCGCGCGGGGTCGCCCTCGAACGCGCAGTGGCCGTTCACGGCCTCCGGGTGGCCGCAGAGGGTGACCGTGGACCTGGGGTCGGGGATCACGGCCTGAACCGCCGCGCTGCTGGGCCAGCGAGCGAGCGCAGCATGTACGCCCAGTGCTCGCGCGGGATCTTGCGCCGCAGTGATCGCAGAGCGTTCGTGCCAGCTTCAGCGAACTCGCACTGGCCTGTCAGCATGTGCGACGCGAAGCGGTAGACGTCCTGGGTGCCGGTGACTTTGACGACTAGCTGAACGTCACCGTCACGGTTGGTTGAGACTCGCTTGGTGAGGGCCACGTCAGATGCTCCGGCCCATGGTGAGCTCCAGCGGCGTCGCGTTCGGCCCCGCGCGCAGCACCGTCACCGCCTGCCGCACCCACCGCGCCCGCACTTCTGGGGTCAGCTCCTCCGGCGGCAGCGACTGCACCACCTTCACCAGCAGGCCGAGCGCCTCGCCGGCCTGGGTGCGGCGCTGCGCCAGGTGCAGGCCGTGCGGCTGGATCGGCCCCGGATCCCAGCCCTGCGCCCAGGGGACCGGCTCCGTCAGCGGCAGCGGGACCAGGGTGTCGGCGTCCCCGAACGTGACCCGCTCGGTGACCTCGACCTCCTCGGTGCGGGTGGTCCTGGTGGTGCGGGACGCGGTCACGAACCGGCCGGTGGCCTCGTCGTAGGGCTGGCCGTTGCGGTTAAGCGCGGTCATCAGGGGTTCCTTCCCGGGTTCGGGGACGTGCAGGACGGTGAGCGGCCGGGCGGCCGCCGCCACGAACGCCCGGCCGCCGCTGTCACGTGTGGTGGTACATGGGGTCGGTGGTGCCGTCGGCGCGGGCGTGGCCGGTGCCGTGGTGGCCGGCGGTGGCGCCTGCGGCGACGGCGAGGGCGAGTGCGAGGGTGCCGAGGGCGGCGAGCGCCTTGCGGGCGATGGTGGGCATGGTTCCTCCTGGTGGCCTGCCCGGCCTGGTGCCGGGACGCTCCGCGCGCAGGTCATGACAGGTCCCCCGGGGTGCCGTAGGTGGCGCGGCGGGTCACCGCGCACCCCCGGGAACGGGCCGCAGCACCCGGCGCGGCCCGGCCGCGCCCCGGGCCTTGCGCACCAGGGCGGCGACACGGGCGCGGGACTTGGCGCCGGCGAGGGCAGCGGCGCGCTTGCGCTTGCGCCGGTTCCAGTACCGCCACGCAATCCACGCGTTCACCGCGGCGACGAACGCCATCCAGGCCGCGACGGGCCAGTCCGCGGTGGCCATCGCCCAGGCGGACGACGCGGCGGACGTGACCGCGTTGGCGCCGAACCACACCACGGCGACCATCGGGCGGCGGGCGCCGGCCACCATCGCCAGCACGGTGAGGACGTTCCCGGCGACGATGGCCAGGACGGTGACGATCACGGCGCTCCCTCCGGTGGGTTCGCGGCCCGCCGCGTGGTGGCGAGATGAACGATTTCGTGGCGGCGGTGGCAGGCGTGCCCGCAGGCTGTGCGGTCGATGAACTCTTTGGCCGTCATAGCTTCAGCCTGGGTGGAGAACAACATCACCGACGTGTCGCCGCAGTAGGCGACACTGGCGTAAGCGCCGTTGCCGATGATCCATACGGCTTCTGGCCATCGTCTGCGTGCCTGGGAAACGTAATCGCTCATGTGAGCATCCCCGGCGACTGGCGGCGGAACGGCGCGATCTGGCGCAAGGCGAGTGCGCGGAGTTCCGCCTCGCGCTCCGGGGTCATGGGCCCCGGCGGCAACTGTGGTTCGCGCAGCCGGGCCAGCTCGGCACCGAGCTGGCGGATCGACATCTTCGCCAGCTCGCCTGGTTCGTTCACCAGGGGCAGCAGGTTTTCCTCGCGTTCGGCGACCGTCACCTCGACGCGGCGCCCGGCCGCGTCGATTCCCAGGGTCTGGTGCTTGCCGCACGGCATCTTGTCGAACTCGTAAACGATGCTGCGGCAGCCGCCGCAAAGCCGGTGCTGTGGCAGCAGTTGGTGAAAGCGCGTTCCTTTCGGCGGCCATGCCCAGCAGCGATGGCAGCGCTGGGCGTAGCTGCCGTGGTCGATGAGGCGCGTGTCGCGGTCGCATTCGCCGCACCACTTTGGCCGTTCCTCTGCAGCAGGCTTGTCTGTGACCTGCGGGCAGTTCGCAGCCATGTGACCCGGCTTTCCGCAGTTGAAGCAGTTCCATGTGTCGGGAAAATCTGTCATGAGGGTCTGCATCTTTCGGGGGGCGGTGCGCATTCGCCTCGCGCGTGCGGTCCGCTGCGGTTAGCGATGCGCATCGGGGACGATCGCTCGCCGCGGAGCGGCGATCGTCCCGGGGGGGCAAGGGGGGTGTCCCCCCAGTGGTGCTTTAGGGATGGTGGGGTCGCGTGGTGCGACCAGGTCGGGGGGTCTGTGCGACCAGGTCGCAGGAGACGACCAGGTCGCGTGGTGCGACTAGGTCCCACTTTCGTCCCCCTCTTCACTAGGCGGTTCCGACAGCTCATAAACGGTCGCCAGGCCGCGTCGGACACCTTTCCCGCCACCCCGGAACACCGCGTGGATAAACCCTAGGTCTTCCAATTCGGAAAGCGCCCGGAGCACCGTCGCGCGGTGCAGTCCGGTGGCTTTCACGAGGCCCTCGATTCCTGGGTGCGCATTACTGCCGTCGCCATTCACATAGGTGCCGAGGGCGTATCCGGTGAGCTTCAGCGCGGACGGCAGTTCGCGTTCGCGGATAAGCCGCTCCCATTCGAACCGGTCCAGCGGTGGTGGCACTCACGCGTTCCTGTCCTTGGCTGGCGGATAGGTGGTTCAGCGCGGGGAGCCCCGTCCCTGCCTGCACCCAGGCGGGGCTCCCCGCGCACCGCCAGCCCCCCGCGCTGCCCTCAACGGCCGGCGGGGCTGGCGGGCTGGGGCGGTCCCGGCGCAAACG
>Ga0070717_10002360_pt1 | contig 13300 bp, 13 predicted proteins | sample LARL113metaG_FD_71366 | JGI IMG/M metagenome (GOLD analysis project Ga0070717, IMG submission 71366) | Corn, switchgrass and miscanthus rhizosphere microbial communities from Kellogg Biological Station, Michigan, USA - LAR L11-3 metaG | ecosystem: Host-associated > Plants > Roots > Rhizosphere ... | reverse complement strand
GCTGCCCGGATTCCCGCGATCTTGCACGCGGCGACCGAGGCTCCCACCCCGGAGCCGCAGACGAGGACGCCGCGCTCCGCCTCGCCGTCCTTGATCGCGGCGCCGATCTGGGCGGCCTTCTCGGGGTAGTCGATGCGGACGGCGTCGGAGTCGGTGCCGAGGTCGACGGTCTCGTGACCGCCCTCGCGGAGGGTGTCGAGAATCGTGTTGCGGAGATGGACTCCCCGATGGTCGAACGCAAGCGCCACCTTCACGTGCGGGACCGTACATAGAATCGTGCTCGTGAACGACGTCGAGCTCTGGCAGGAGCTGGGGCAGCAGCTACGGGTCGATGCCATCCGTCCCGCCGCGAAGGCGGGCTCGGGTCATCCGACCTCCGGCATGTCGGCCGCCGACCTGATGGCCGTCCTGCTCGCGAAGTACCTGCGCTACGACTTCGACAACCCGCACGACCCGCACAACGATCGGCTCGTCTTCTCGAAGGGCCACGCGTCGACGCTCCTCTACGCGATGTTCCGCGCCGCCGGCGCCATCTCGGAGGAGGAGCTGCTCACGTACCGGCAGTTCGACTCGATCTTCGAAGGGCACCCGACGCCGCGGATCCCGTGGGTCGACGTCGCGACCGGCTCGCTCGGGCAGGGCCTTCCGTACGCGGTCGGGATGGCGATCGCCGGCAAGCGACTCGATCGCCTGCCGTTCCGGGTCTGGACGCTCTGCGGCGACAGCGAGATCGCCGAGGGCTCGCAGTGGGAGGCGCTCGAGCACGCCGCGTTCTACGAGCTCGACAACCTCGTCGCGATCCTCGACGTGAACCGGCTCGGCCAGCGCGGCGAGACGATGCACGGGTGGAACCTCGACTCCTACGCCGACCGGGCGCGGGCCTTCGGCTGTCACACGATCGTGATCGACGGCCACGACGTCGAGGCGATCGACCGTGCATACGCCGAGGCGATCGACGTCTCCGGCCAGCCCGTCGTGATCGTCGCCAAGACGATCAAGGGCAAGGGCGACCCCGACGTCGAGGACAAGAACGGCTTCCACGGCAAGGCGCTCGACCACTCCGAGGACGTGATCGCGACGCTCGGCGGCGTCCGCAATCTCAAGATCGAGGTGGCGAAGCCGGAGACGGGCGCCTCGAAGCACGAGTTCCCGGGCGGCGCGCTCGAGCTGCCGCAGTACGAGCTCGGCAAGGAGGTGGCGACGCGGAAGGCCTACGGCGACGCGCTCGTGGCGCTCGGCAAGGCACGCGGCGACGTCGTGGCGCTCGACGGCGAGGTCTCGAACTCGACCTTCGCCGAGGAGTTCCGCGACGCGATCCCGGACCGCTACTTCGAGATGTACATCGCCGAGCAGCAGATGGTCGCGACCGCGGTCGGGATGCAGGTGCTCGGCTGGCGTCCGTTCGCGTCGACCTTCGCCGCCTTCCTGTCGCGGGCCTACGACTTCATCCGCATGTCCGCGATCAGCCGCGCGAGCTACGCGCTGTGCGGGTCGCATGCGGGCGTCTCGATCGGGGAGGACGGTCCGTCGCAGATGGCGCTCGAGGACATCGCCTCGATCCGCGCCGTCCACGGCTCGATCGTGCTCCATCCGTGCGACGCCAACCAGACCGCGAAACTCGTCGCGCTCATGGCCGACCTCGAGGGGATCTCGTACCTTCGTGCGCTGCGCCCGGCGACTCCGGTCGTCTACGGGCCCGACGAGGAATTCGAGATCGGCGGCTCGCGGACGCTCCGTGAGGGCGACGACGTCGCGCTCGTCGGGGCCGGGATCACCGTCCCCGAGGCGCTCAAGGCCGCGGAGGCGCTCGCCGCGGACGGGATCGAGGCGCGCGTGATCGACCTCTACTCGATCAAGCCGCTCGACGAGGAGACTCTGCGCTCGCTCACCTGCCCGATCGTCACGGCCGAGGACCACTGGCCCGAGGGCGGGCTCGGCGAGGCCGTGGCCTCCGCGCTGGCCGGCTCGGACGAGCGTCCGCCCGTCGTCCGGCTCGCGGTGCACGAGATGCCGCACTCGGGCAAGCCGGCGGAGCTGCTCGCCGAGGCGGGCATCGACGCCGACGGCATTGCTGCCGCCGCGCGCAAGCTCGTAGGCGCTCAGGTCAAGGCGTCGTAGAGCCGCTGCTGCGCCTCGCGCGCGGCGCGGTACGCATCGGCGCGATCGGCGCGCGGCTCGACGACCCCGGCGACGGGTGCCGCTGCAGGCTCGTGGCCCAGCCGCTCGAGAGCCAGCACCGCCGCGCCGCGCAGCGACCCCTCCGCGACGGCCGAGACGCTGATCGGGCGGGCGAGGGCGTCGGCCATGATCTGGATCCAGTCGGGATCGCGCAGCAGCCCGCCGCCGGTCGCGACGACCTCGTCCACGTCCGGCAGCAGGTCGGCGATCGCGGCGAAGCGGTAGGCGACGCCCTCGAACGCGGCCTGGCGGATGTCGAGGGGCGTCGTCTCGAAGGTCAGCCCGTGGATCGTTCCCCGCGCCTCCGGATTCCAGCCGGTCGACCGCTCGCCGCCGAGGAAGGGAAGGAACACGAGCCCGTGGTCGCTCGGGTCACGCTCGGCGAGCGATCCGGTGGAGTCGGCGAGCGTTCGCTCCAGCCAGTCGAAGAGATTGCCGCCGTCCGAGAGCGCGCCGCCCTCGACGATGCGGCGCTCGTCGGCGAGGTAGAGGAAGAGGCCGGGCTTGGGTTGCGGCCGCTCGGATTCGTAGAGGACGCGGAGCGCGCCGGACGTCCCCACCATGAGCGCGGCCCGCTCGCGCGTCGTGCAGCCGGCTCCGGCATTGGAGCAGGCAGCGTCGACCCAGAGCGGGACGTCGGAGATCCGCGGGAGCCGCTCGCGGTCGACCCCGAGTGCCGCGAGCAGCTCCTCGTCCCAGTCCTGGGCGGTCAGGTCGAGCAGTCCGCTCGACGAGGCCATCGAGAGGCTCGTCTCGGGCACGCCGCGGAGAAAGTCGGCGAAGGAGACGAACCACGCGGCGTCGCGGAAGACGTCGGGCTCGGCCTCGGCGAGCCACGCGAGCTTCGCCGGCCAGTAGGAGGGGTGCAGGTAGGCGCCGGTTCGGGCGTGCACCGCGTTGGCGTCGAGCCTCCGCGCGAGCCACTCGGCCGCGCCGGCGCTCCGCGTGTCGCGCCAGCCGAGGATGGGAGTGAGAGCGTTCCAGTCCGCATCGACCGCAACGAGGCTGTGCGCGAAGCAGGAAGTCGCATCCGCCTCGTCGTCGCCGAGCACGAGCCGGATCGCTACGGCCACCTCGCCGGGGTCGTCGGTCTTGTAGCGCTCTTGCCGCAGCGCGCCTTCCGGTTCGCCGCGCTCGTCGAAGCGCTGCGCCCGCACCGAGGAGGAGCCGACGTCGAGGGCGAGGACGCTCACCGCAGCAGCTCGATTCCGGCGGCGAGCCACCCGTGCGCGCGGTCGACGTTCGGGCCGCTCGGAGCGAGGCGGACCGTGTCCAGCTGCAGCTCCGCCATCACGAGGAGCGCGCGCCGCGGGTCGGGCTCGGCGAGGGCTTCCTCGATCCGCGTCGCGAGCCGGTCGGGCTTGATCGCGAGCGGCTCCACGCGGGCGGCGAGACGCTTCGTCGTCGGCTGCGGGAGACGGTTGAGAGCGAAGACGATCGCGAGCACGCGCTGCGCCGACTCGACGAGCCATTCCATCCGTGCGAGTGCGACGTCGTCGCGGACGAGGGTGAGCAGCCCCGCCGGCGCGAAGCCGCCCCAGCGCTCCGCCGCCTGCTCGATCCGCTGGGCTGCGAGCTCGTCGGGATAGTCCGCGAGCCGCTCCTGCCAGCCCGCGAGCAGGCCGCGCGTACGGAGCGAGACCCCGCTGGCGATCGCCTCCGCCGAGCCGCCCGATGCGAACAGCTCCTCGGCGAGCTCCCGGGACCACCAGATCGTCTCGACCGGCTGCCCGTCCAGGTAGCCGAAGACCCGGCGCGTCGGCGTGCCGGGGTCGCCCCAGCTGTCGCGCTGCTCAAGCCCCGTCTCGCGTGCCAGCTCGAACGCCTCGTCGAGCGAGAGTTGCCGCTCGGTCACGCACAGCATCTCGATGTCTGAAACCTCGTCCGCCATCCCGCGGGAGACGCTTCCCGTCAGGACGACCTCGATCACCTCGGGCGGGAACGCGTCGGCGATGCGCTGAGCGAGCGCCCGCAGCTCCTCGCTCCTGGCGGCCGTCACGCCCGCGAATCTAGCCGGGCAGCGTCAGCACCGGGACGGTGGCCGGCGCCGCGAGGAGAAGCACCCCGAGTGCCGCGAGCAGCGTCCCGGTGGCCCAGGTCGCGACTCGCCGCCAGGGAAGGAGCTTCTCGAGCGCGACGAGCGCCGCCACGAACGCCGTCCATCCGATGCTCATCACACCGAGCGCGAACAGCGCGGCCATGAGCGCCCAGCAGCAGCCGGCGCACCAGGCCCCGTGCGTCATGCCCATCCGCAGCCCGCCGCGGCGCCCCGGCCGCCACGAGCCGAGCAGGAAGGCGATCGGGACGCGGCACCGGACGAGGCAGGCGTCCTTGAGCGGCGTGAGCTGGTAGGCGGCCGCGAGCAGCAGCGTCGCTCCGGCGGCCCAGCGGCCGCCGCGCTCCCAGGCGAGGAAGTCGCCGGTCAGGCCGCCTGCCACGCTGGCCAGGGCGAACGCGGCCAGTCCCGCCGCCGCCCAGACCGCGAGATAGCCGGCGACGAAGAAGAGAGGCGCGAGCGAGGTCCGGTCCTTCGCGAGGTCCGCGTAGAGCGTGACGGCCGGAATCGCCGACGGCAGCATCATCGCGGCCATCATCACGATCCAGAGCCCGAGGAACCAGCCGAGCGGGCCGAGCCCCGTCCAGGGGCCGTCGTCCATCCCTCGCATGCGCTCGGCCATCGACCACCAGCCTCCCGCCGCGAGTGCGAGGAGCGCCGCCACGAGGCCCCCTTGCGTCCGCGCGAGGCTCATCCGCCGGCGTAGGCGAAGGACGCGGCGTAGCCGCACGTGCCGCTGTAGAAGAAGGCGAGCGGCCCGTCGTTCACGAGCAGCTCGCCGGCGACGAGCTCCTCGCCCTCGCGGTCGTGGCCGGGGATCACGCAGGTCACGGCCTCGTCGCCGGCGTAGCGGTCGCGGATCTGGACCGTGACGTGGTCGCGGATGCGGAGCCACTGCCGGCGGCGCGTGTGGTCGAGCTCGATCTCGACGCGGCGCACGCCGACCAGCGTGCTCGCCTTCCACGCCCACGGGAAGTGCGTGAGCGCGTCGCCGCCGAACCGGCCCGTGAAGATCCCCTCGAGCGCCTCCTCCTGCGCCTGGCTCGCGCGCTCGTCGAGGTAGAGGAACCACGTCCACGGCGAGCCGGGCTCGTCGTCGTCGTAACGGACCGCGAGGACGACCGCCAGGCCGGCCAGGTCCGTGTCGGCCGCGGCTCCCTCCTCGATCAGCCACGACAGGACGCCCGCGCAGATGCCGTAGGTCGAACGGCCGCCCGACACGCCGTCGATGCGCCGGCACGGGCAGATCGGGTCGCAGTTGCACGACTCGAGGTAGCTCCCCCGGATGTGCCACGGCGTCGTCACGGCCACGTGCCGAATCTACAGTGACATTCGGCCATGGCCGTAGTGATCGCATCCAACCTGCGCAAGGAGCTCGCGGGCACCGTCCTCTTCGACGGCGTCTCCTTCTCCGTCGAGCGCCGCGACCGCGTCGCGCTCTCCGGCCCGAACGGCGCCGGCAAGACGACGCTGCTCCGGATCCTCGCCGGAGAGACCGAGAAGCACGGCGGCGAGCTCGCCTTCGCGAAGGGGACGCGGGTGGCGCTGCACGACCAGCGGCCCCCGCTCGAGCAGGAGCTCACGCTGCGCGAGTACGTGCTCTCCGGCGCGCGCGACCTGGTTGCGCTCGAGGACGAGCTGCGGCGCCTCGAGCAGGCGATGTCGCAGGGCGACCACGCCCAGACGACGCTGAACCGCTACGCGGAGGCGCAGGCGCGGCTCGAGCACGCCGGCGGCTACGCCTGGCGCGATCGCGCGACGTCCGTCCTGCGCGGCCTCGGCTTCGCCGAGGAGGACCTCGACCGGGCGCTGCGGACGTTCTCCGGCGGAGAGCTGACGCGCGCGTCCCTGGCTCGCGCACTCGGCGGCGATCCCGACCTGCTCCTCCTCGACGAGCCGACGAACCACCTCGACGTCGCGAACCTCGAATGGCTCGAGCGCGAGCTCGCCTCGCTCGACGCCGCCGTGATCCTCGTGGCGCACGACCGCTGGTTCCTCGAGGCCGTGACGACGGCGACGATGGAGCTCGAGGCCGGCCGCTCGACGTTCTTCCCGGGCCCGTGGCACGCGTGGCGGCGCGAGAAGGCGGCGCGGATGCTCCACTCGCAGAAGGAGGCGGCTCGCGTCCAGACCGACATCGCGCGCCTCGAGCGCTTCGTCGAGCGGTTCCGGTACAAGAAGGACAAGGCGAAGCAGGCGCAGGCCAAGCTGACCCAGATCGGCCGGCTCCAGGAGGAGAAGGCCGCCCACACCGAGCAGGTCGCCCTCCTCTCGCGGCGCACGCGCGGGCTCGGCTTCGAGTTCCTGAAGCCCGCACGGAGCGGGCGGACGGTCGTCGAGGCGGACGGGCTCGAGGTCGCGATCGGCGACCGCGTCCTCCTCCGCAATGCGACGTTCGCGCTCGAGCGCGGCGAGCACGTCGCGCTCGTCGGGCCCAACGGCTCCGGCAAGACGACACTGCTCGAGCGGCTCGTCCGAGGTGAAGGAGTGCGGATCGGGCACGGCGTCGAGGTCGGCTACTTCTCGCAGCAGGAGATGGAGCTGGACACGCGAGGAACCGTCCTGCAGTGCGTGCAGTCGATGACGGGCCTGCCGCGGCAGGACGCACAGAACCTGCTCGGCCGCTTCCTCTTCTCCGGCTGGGACGCCCACGAGAAGCCCGTGACGGTGCTCTCGGGCGGCGAGCGGCGACGACTCGCGCTCGCCGTGACCGTCGCCTCGGGCGCGAACTTCCTCGTCCTCGACGAGCCGACGAACCACCTCGACCTCGAGAGCCGCGAGGCGCTCGAGGCGGCGCTCGACGCTTTCCCCGGGACGGTGCTGCTCGTCTCGCACGACCGCGCGCTCCTCGACGCGATCGCCGAGCGCACGCTCGCGATCGAGGACGGCGAGATTCGGGCCTACGACGGCGGCTGGGCGGATCTCGTCCGCCGTCGCGAGGAGCGGGCGGAACGCGACAGGCCGAAGCCGGCCGCGGTCGAGAAGCCGAAGCCCGCGCCGAAGCCGAAGCCGGCAACGGCCAAGAAGCCCCGCGCCTCCGAGCTCGAGCGCATCGAGGCCGAGATCTCCGCGCGCGAGACCGAGGTGGCGGAGCTCGAGAAGAAGCTCGCCGAGGACTGGACGGACGTCGACGTGCTCGCCGCGCACAAGCGCACCCGCGACGCGCTCACGGCGCTGCTGGCGCGTTGGGAGCAGCTGTTCGATCAGGCGCAGGCGTAGAGTCGCACCGACCCTTCGAGCAGCGAAAGGAGCCCGACCAAAGCCGGCCTAGGCCCAGAAGCGCTCGAAGGCGGAGTCGAGCGGCGCGGCCGTCACGTCCTTGAGGACGCCGTCCGCGATCCGGATCACGAGCGCCTGCTCGACGTCGAGGTCGATCCCGTTACGGCTGCCGGACGCCCGGTAGACGGCAACAGCCCACTCGTCGTCGGCGAGCACGGTGTGCAGCCGGCTCCGGTAGGTCCCGCCGGTCTCCAGTCCTGTGCGGCGGAGGAACTCCACGACCTCGCGCCGGCCGTGGTACTCGCCGCTCATGACCGTGTTCCCCGGCACCCGCCAGACGACGTCGCGGGCGAGCGCGGCCGAGACCGCCATCGGATCGTGGCCGAACGCCGCGAAGAGTCGCCGCACGAGGGCGGCGTTCGGGTGCTCGGTCCCGCTCACGCCTCGTCACCGAGCGTCGCGACGACCGCCTCGGCGATCGCCTTCAGTGGCCGGCCGGACGCCTGGCTCGCCTTGCGCAGCCGCGCGAACGCCTCGTCCTCGCTCAGCTGCTCCTTCGCCATCAGCAGACCCTTCGCCCGCTCGATCACCTTGCGCGCCGCGAGCGCGTCCGAGAGCGAGTCGGCCTCGGCCCGCATCGCCTGCAGCTCGTCGTGCCGGGCGCGCGCGGCGGCGATCGCGGGCAGGAGGTCCTGCTCGCGGAACGGCTTCACGAGGTAGCCGAAGACGCCGGCCTCGACGGCGCGGGAGACGAGCTCCTCCTGGCCGTACGCCGTGAGCATCACGATCGGGATCGGCCGCTCGTCGAGGATCCGACGCGCCGCCTCGATCCCGTCCAGCTTCGGCATCTTCACGTCGAGCACCGCCACGTCGGGCTGCTCGGCGAGCGCGAGCTCGACGGCCTCCTCGCCGTCCTTCGCCTCGGCGCAGACCTCGAAGCCGGCCCGCTCGAGGAGGTCCCGCAGGTCGAGCCGGATGATCGTCTCGTCCTCGGCGATCAGGATCCTCACGGCCGCACCGCGTTCCTGAGCCGGATGCCGCTGAAGTCGAGCGTCGTCTCGATCACCCGGTCCCAGAGCGGGTAGAGCGCCGGCGAGATGCGCAGCTCGTTCCCCGACCCGGCGTGGCGCGCGAGGAGGTCGCCGAGCTCGCGGAGCTCGAGCGGGGCGACGGTCTCGCGCGAGACGAAGAACTTGTCCCACGGCCCGAACGTGTCGGGCGGGAGGCGGTAGGCATAGACGCGCGCGGAGCGGAGGCGCTCGAGCCAGGCGGTCTCGATCACGGCGACCCGCCGCGTGCGGTCGCCGTCGAGCCACCGGTCGACGTCCTCGTCGGTCGTGTCCTCGCTCGCCTCGAAGCACGCACGTGGGCAGTCGCGGGGGAACCAGTAGAGCCACCAGTAGTGCGTGTCCACCGCCCAGACGAGCGGCTCGTCGAGCGCATGGAGCTCGTTCCTCTGCGGCTGGAAGATCTCGATCGTCGGGTCCTCGCTGATGTGCCAGAGCTCGCTCACGGGAGGCTCCGCAACAGCGCGGCAGGCTCTGGCCAGAACAGCAGCTCGGCGGCTTCCTCGCGCGGGAGCCACCGGTGGTCGTCGTGCTCCCAGTCGAGCGTCGGCTCCCAGTCGAGGGCCACGTCGACGATGAACGACTCGACGTGGACGCCCTCGTAGTCGAACGGGGCGTCCAACGGCTGGACGACGGCGTCGAGGCCCGTCTCCTCCCGCAGCTCGCGCGCGGCCGCCTCGGCGAACGTCTCGCCGTGCTCGACTCCGCCGGCGATCTGGTGCCAGTACGCGTCGTTCTCCGGTGAGCGGTGGACGACGAGAAAGTCCTCGCCGCGACGAACGACGATGAGCACCTCTTGCGTCCTCATCGGACGGAGATCCGGTAGGGCCTGATCTCGACGACGAGCCGGCTCATGCCGGGAACACCACCTCGGCGCGCGGCCCGGTCAGCGCGAAGCTGCCCTGGAGCTCGTCGGCCACGAGCGCGCGGACGATCGAGAGCCCCGTGCCGCTCGCGGCTCCGTCGGCTCCCGTTCCCTCGTCGGCGATCGCGAGCACGACGTCGCCGTTGCGCCGCGCGAGCTCGATCCGCACCGTCCCGGCGCCGTGCTCGAGCGCGTTCTGGAGCAGCTCCGAGAAGACGAGCGCGAGCGCCGTCGCGCGGCTGCCGGCCAGGGATACCGGCTGGAGCCGCGCCTCGACGTCGCGGCCGCCGCCGAGCCCCTGCACGAGCATCGCGCGCAGGCGGTCGATCAGCTCCGCGAGGTCGACGTCCTCCTCCCGCTGCTCGGTCAGCGCCTCGTGCACCGCGGCGATCGCGAGGATCCGGTTGACCGAGTGCTCGAGTGCCTCGCGCGGGTCGACGCCTCCGGCGCGGGCCTGCAGTCGGAGGAGCGACGCGACCGTCTGAAGGTTGTTCTTGACGCGGTGGTGGATCTCCTGGGCGAGGACGCCGCGCATCACCGCGCGCCCGTGCTCGAGCGCGACGGCCGCGTGGTGGGCGATCGCCTCGAGGAGCGCCCGCTCCTCGTCGGTGAACGGCGTGTCCCTGTCGGCCACGAGCTGGCCGATCTCGCGCCGCTTCCAGCGCAGCGGCGTCCGGACGGCGTGCACGCCGGCCCGTCCCTCGGGCCAGGCGATCCGGCCGTCCTCGAGCACGAGCGCGGCGCCGGTCGCCCCGACCGCGTCCATCGTCGTCTTCACGATCGCCTCGAGCGACTCCTCGAGGTAGAGCGACTCGGACACGGCTTCCGAGATCCGGGCGAGCGCCTCGAGCTCCGAGACCCGGCTCTGCGCCTCGGCGTAGAGCTGCGCGTGGACGATCGACTGCGCGACCTGGCCGGCGATCGCCTGCAGGAGCTCGATCTCGTCGGGCCGGAACTCGCGCGGCTCGCGCGTGCGGACGTTGAGGGCGCCGGCGAGCTGCTCGCGCGCGAGGATCGGGACCGCGAGGATCGACTCGTACTCCGACTCCGGCAGGTTCGCGAACTCCTTCCACCGCGGGTCGAGGTGCGCCTCGGCCGCGATCGCGACCGGCCGGCGCTCCCCTGCCGCGGCGCCCGTGATTCCCTCGCCGGGCCTGAGCCGCGGGCGGCGTGTCATCGAGTCGATCGGCGTGCCGTGCGTCGCCCGCAGGACGAGCTCGCCTGCGCGCTCGTCGTAGAGGTAGACGAAGCAGGCGTCGGCGCCGAGCGCTCCGGCGACCTCGTTCGCGACGAGGTGCAGGACCTCCTCGAGGTCGAGCGTGGAGTTGACGGCAGCGATCGTCTCCGTCAACAGCCGCAGGTGGCGCTCGGTCGCGTCCACCCGCCTATCGTAGGGACGCTCCGGCCGTTGGCCGGGGTCTACGGCGGGACGAAGAAGAGCCCGGCGATGCCGAGGCCGAACAGGGTGAGCGCGAGCAGGGAGTCGGGACCGAGCCGGGCGTGCGTGTGCTGCGGGCGGCTGATCACGCCGAAGCCGTAGATCGCGGTCAATGCGACGCCGAGCGCGGCGAGCCAGGCGTTGAGGTTCCCGGCGTGCGGCAGGACCGGCTTGCCCGCGACGAGGTCGGCGACGAGGAACAGACAGACCTGGAAGGCGTTGCCGCCGAAGATGTCGCCGATCGCGAGCGCGTGGTCGCCGAGCCGCACCGCCGCGATCCCGGACGAGATCTCGGGGAGCGCGGTCGCCGTCGCCAGCACCGTCGCTCCGAAGATCACGCCGTTCACGCCGAGCCGGCTTGCGAGCTCGTTGCCGCTCTCCTCGAGCGCGACGCCGGCGGCGAGCGTGACGGCGCACGCGATCCCGAACAGCAGTGCGATCCGGGAGGTCGAGGAATCCGCGAAGGGATGGGGCTGTTCCGGCTGCGCCCGTTCGCGGCGCCGGCGGCCGGGCCGCGCGCCCGGGAACGTGACGCTCCAGCGGGGATCCTTGCTCGCGCGGTTGATCACGTACAGGCCGACGACCCAGATCACGACGATCCCGAGCGAGGCCGGGCTGACGCGGCCGGCGATCGCCGTCGAGGGCTTGAGGAGCGCGCCCATCTCGACTCCCGCGACGAGGATGATCACGAGCAGCCCCTCGAGCACGGGCGTCAGCCGCCCGACGAGATAGGTGAGCGGTCGCGCCGGTCCGACGGCGTAGTCGCAGAGGAGCAGCACCATCGTCTGGATCGCGATGCCGCCGATCAGGTTGCCCGCGGCCAGCTCGAGGTTCCCCGACGCGGCGGCCGAGACGGTGATCGCGAGCTCGGGGAGGCTGCCCGCGATCGAGAGCAGGATCAGGCCGCCGAGGTCGTCGCCGAGCCCGAGCCGGGAGTCGAGCGCGTCGGTCGTCTTCGAGAGCAGGATCCCGGCCGTCCACGTCGCCGCGGACCCGGCCACGAAGATCACGACGAGGAGCGGTGAGCCGAGCCCGCTCACGTCGTCAGCCGCACGAGAATGACCCAGGCGTTCACGACTCCGCCCACAAGCACTGCGAACACTGCCGGGACGAGCACGTGGAGCCCGTCCCGATGACCGAGGTCGGGTTGATCGGGTCCAACCCGAGGAGCGATGCGGTCGAGGCACCGATCACGACGGCGAAGTCGCCCCAGCCGCTCACCGTCGAAACGATGCGGGCCGCGGCGGACGGAACCGTTCCGCCCGCCGCGGCGGTCTCTTGCCTAGGTCTCCCGCTGGCGGTCGGTCGCGAGCACGGCCCGCTCCTCGGTGCCCACGAGCTCCGAGGGGATCACGGCCACGCGGCACGGCGTCAGCGCGCGGAGGGTCGCCGTGCGGACGCCGCCCTCGAGCGATGCACGCTCGCCGAGCATCGTCCCGGGTCCCATCTCCGCGATCCGCTCGTCGTCCACCTCCACCCCGAGCACGCCGTCGAGGAGGAGGTAGAGGTCGTCTCCCGGCTCGCCCTGCTGCACGAGCAGGTCGCCGACCTCGAGGTTCCGTCGCGCGAGCTTCGCGTCGCCGGACATGAGGGAGGCCGACAGCTGGCGCTCGAGCGCGGTCTCTGCCGCGGCGACGAGCGCCGGCGACTCGGCCTCGCCCCAAGGCGTGTTGTCGCCGTGCGACTCGCGGTACCACGTCTTGAAGTCGACGGTCTCGCTCTTGTGGGCGAGGTTGCCGTCGTCGCCGTAGATCCAGTGGCGCGGGAAGGGGCTCGCCCCGAGGAGCTCGTGCTCGACGCGTCCGTCCGCGTGCAGCGTGAGCGCGAGCGTGGTCCACGCCGTCGCCGAGTTGATCCGGAAGAGCGGCCCGCCCCGGACCCGGCGCGGCGCCGGGAAGCCCGCGCGCCCGCCGACCGTCTGCACGAAGCGGACACGGTCCCCGGACACCTCGGGCTCGGATCGGAGGACCTCGAACGGGACACCCGGGACGACGATGGCCTTCGGCCCGATCCGGAACGTCGTCGAGCCGACGAGGCCGCCGCCCTCGTAGCCGGCATCCACGATCGCCCCGTCCTCGACCCGGATCCAGCCTTTCAGCTGGTTCGCCTCGCGGAAGCGGTCCTCGGCGCAGAGCCGCGCGAGGTCACCCTCCTCGATGCGATCCGGCGGCGGCTCGTCGTAGTGACCCACGCCGAGATCGAACGGCAGCTTCGGCAGTCCCTCGATCGCCTCGGACGGAATCCACGAGATCGCGGTGACGGAGCCTTCGATGTTCATCGCGCCCTCCCCCTGGTTGACCAACCGATTCAACACCCGGGGAGGGCGCGATTCAACTTGCGCGGCGACCTACAGGACCGCGAGGTACTTCTTCATCTCCCAGTCGGTGAGCTGGACGCGGTACTCGTCCCACTCCTTCCGCTTCAGCTCGACGTAGCGGTCGAAGATGTGCGGGCCGAGCGCCTTGCGCATGAGCTCC
>Ga0070717_10002359_pt1 | contig 13305 bp, 5 predicted proteins | sample LARL113metaG_FD_71366 | JGI IMG/M metagenome (GOLD analysis project Ga0070717, IMG submission 71366) | Corn, switchgrass and miscanthus rhizosphere microbial communities from Kellogg Biological Station, Michigan, USA - LAR L11-3 metaG | ecosystem: Host-associated > Plants > Roots > Rhizosphere ... | reverse complement strand
GAGCGGGAGGAGACGGAGGACGACGAAACGCCGATTTCAGAGACGTCGCTCATCCGTGCTCCAGACCCTGCAACGTTCAGCGAGGACCGATCAGTGACAAACGCTAGCTCAATCGCCTTCCTGCTTGAATATCGAGCCAGGTCAGCTCTGTTTCTTGGAGATGCGCTACCTAGCGTGATCGAGAGTCAGCTTCGTAAACTATGGAGCGGAGACCGTCGCCATGTGGACGTCATTAAGATCTCGCACCATGGGAGCAAGCGTAGCACATCCCCCGCGTTGATGAATTGCTTGCGCGCGAGCACTGCGCTGGTCTCCACCGATGGATCGAAGCACGGTCACCCTGACTTAGAAGCCTTGCTATGGATCGCAGCCTCTCAGCCAGAGATCACGCTGCGTTTCAACTATGAGACGTCAGCGGTCGACAGGATGCGCAGCGACGATATCAGGTCGCTCTACAGGTACTCGGTAGAAGTCGGCGACGGTCGATCGTCAATCCTCACGATGCTCATCGATGAGTAACCACGACATGATCAATCATCAGGTTGCATTACTCAGGTGCGGCGAGGAACAAGCATCAGCGCTGTTTTTGAGTTCGCGCTTAGCGGTAACAGCCCGTCACGCCGTCATAGATCATATCGACGATCCAGTCATCGAAGTTCAGCTAACACTTGCAGACGCCACGCAAGTGGGCGCTCGCGTCCTCCGAACTGTCGAGATACCGGAGAGCGAGGATCTTGTCTTCTTGGAGTTGCCGCATGATGTGGGCATCGCTGGCGTTACGCTCTCGGCAACTCACATGCCGATCGGAGTCGAGTGGACCGCATTTGGCTTCGTGAGCTCGCGCACGACCAATGGCGCGTGGATCAAGGGAACGGTCGCGAACTGGCTGCCGGACAGCGCGACCCCTAGGGACGTGGAACTCGACGTTGAGGACTTTCGAGCAATACGAAACTACAAGGGCTTCTCGGGAGCACCTGTCTTGGTGAACGGACGCGTCACAGCGATCTTGCAAAGGCAGCTTGACGGAGTACTGGCCGCGATCTCGGTACTGCGAATTCGTCGATACTTGGATCTTGCTGCCATCTCATATGTGACGGCCGACAACGCGGAGCGTCTCCCGCCAGACCTCCAAGAGGCTGCCAAGAATGCCGCTCCGAACATCCGGACCTTCTGGGCAATCGAGAATGCTCTAGATGCCTCTGACGACGGATATCTGATTCTCGAAGGAGGACCGGGCTCGGGCAAAACACTGGTCTCCGCGAGTTTTCGGCCGGTCGATAAGCGCAAGCGACACGTTGGGACCTATTTTGCTGCCGGCGATGGAGACGTACAGCGGCTACCCGTTCGCTACTATCGCAATGTCGGAACATTTGCGCGGTGGCTTGCCACGACCGCGGCGTTGCTCACGCGTGCAGCACAACCAGCATCAACAAGAGATACAGATGTCGCACACGCGGCTTCCATTACCGCCAATCTCCAAGCGTTGGCGGAGCATTTCCGCCAGCGTGGGCAGCGCGGCGTTCTGGTAGTTGACGATGCCCACGGGATCGAGGGTGCACCCTTCGATGCTCTCATCAGAGGGCTTCCACCTTCACCACCAGCGGGGCTCTGGGTCGTTCTAAGCACGGTAAGCGTCGCCGCGTTACGCACAGCGGCTCCCGACCTTGCGATCGCGGCAATAGTCGAAGTGTCGCCGCTCGAGCAGGTAGATTGCGAGCGGATCGTTCATCGCCTCATCCCCGATAGCATTACCGCTTCTGCGGGCTCGCGTTTGGCGTCCGCCTCATCAGGAAACCCGCTCGTCCTCTCGTACTTGATCCGTCAGGCTCAGGTAGCCATCGCGAACGGGTTGCCGCTTCCAGATTCCGACCTCGGGTTCGGCGGCGGCATCGAGGCGTACTACGAACAACAGTGGGCGAGGATTTCCGAGAGCGATACTGCCACGTGGATCATGGCGTGCCTCGCACGTTCTCGAGGTCATTTTCCGAAGAACGAGTTACCGAAGCTCGTCCCAGACAGTCTTCTTCCGACCTTGCTCGGCGCATCGACGAACACACAGCACCTCGTCGCAGACGAGGAGGGAGAGCTCGTTCTCTTCCATCGCTCATTCGCAGACTTCGTTATTGTGAAAACCGCAGTGCTCAATGATGTCATCCACGACAGGCTTGCGCAGTACTGCGCAGCCGGGTCCTCACGGTATGCCGTTGCGAATGTCGTCCATCATCACCTCCTCGGAGGAACGGAGCTTCGCAATCGTGCACCTCAGGTCTGCTCACAGTCATGGGTCGATGCCGCCACCGCTCAATGCGCCCCGCCCGCAAACGTGTTGGAGGACATCGCTCGAGTCCTATTGCTGGTATTGTCTACCGGCGACTTTGTTGCCACGATAAGGTGCCTCCTCGTAAAATCCCGTGCCCGATTTCGCTTCGACAACGTGTTCGGCTCGTCTGGGGATGCTGCCACTCTCGCAAGCGTAGCGCTTTCGCTGCGCGGCCCGCGCGAAAGCCTAGACTTCGTGCTGCGAAATCAGCAGCTCGTTTGCACAGATCAAGAGGCCGTCATCCTAATCCGACGCTTTCTGCTACACGGAGATGACCGGTACGCTATGAGTCTGTTTATCGCCTTACGGGAGCGGTGTATAGCTGCGTACGAATCAGGATTCCTTCCTGGTGTACTTAGCGCGCACATCGAGGCGCTCGGCACGCTACTATTTGATCTTGGTCCCAGCTGGGAGTTGGAGATCAAGCGCGTTTACCGCACGCTTGACCGGATCGAAGAGCAACTCGGCCCGAATGCAGAACTGATCCACGCAAGCATTGCCGGATTGGTCAGTGCTTCCAACCTCTGGCGCCACGGATGGTTCGTGTATCCGGTGCGGCATCGCGACTCCAATCCGCGGCAACATGCGACGGAGATGTCGCTCATTCTGGACCACGCATATCAAGTGACCTGGTTGCATGGTGAGACCGGCCTCGAGCTTGCACCTCCACCTGCTACAGACGCGTTCCGAGTCTTCTCTGCCGCTGACGCAGCAGCGGAGATCGAAGAGCGGGCGTCGGTGGGCGGCGTGCTGCCAGGCAGCGAGCGAATCGTTGCAGAGACCTTGGCAAGACATGGACGCTCGGCCAAACTCGTCGGTACGCTTGCCAGTGTGTTTCTCGGTGGTCCCTTCGACGTGTCAATACGAGCGGAGAACGGCGTCGACGCGAATCATGAAGCGCTCCTTCGCCTAATGTTTGCGCAGATGGCGTCGCAGTACAGCACCGACTCAAGTCTACTCCAGCGCTTGCGTATGACGACCAGGCACAACTGGGAAAGGCCGTTCCTCAACGCCTATGCTTGGCTCGGAAATCAATGGGGTAGGTGTTACGCGCGCCGAAGAGACGAGCCAGGCTTCAAGCCTTCATTGGGCGATACGATCGTCGCCGAGTTCTTGCCGCTCCTGACGTTCACTCTATCTGACCGTGCACGATGGGAAGACAGTTACAACCTTCCGGAGGCCCTAGTTCCGCTACTGTTAGCGCGGCTCGGGGAACTCATCGCAGTGTTCGACCCCTCGGGAGCTCAGGCCGTGACTCGCGCGCTCCTTGTTCGGGTCAATGACCAGCTGGGGCTCTACACAGAAGGTTGTCGACGCGCTCTCGACGAATTTGCAGACGCACTCGTGTTCTCGGCTCCGGATGACGCCAGAACGCTGCGTTTAGCTCTTCATCGACACATTGACGCCTCTACTCGGAACAGGCTCGAACGTGTCCCAGCCTTCCTCAAGTGTGCGATCGGCGCTGTGGATGCCGGCGACACAGAACTCGCTGAGCTGTCTTTCAGCGCGGCGATTGAATCCTCGGTCGGGCCCAGCTGGTACAAGGAGGACCAATTTGCTCTGGTCGTTGATATGCTCAGAGTGACCGCCGATCAAGCGTTGACCGGAACGCACTGGCGACATGTCGTTGAGTTGCTCGAACGTGCATCTGGCGAGATCACATTCCAGCGTTTCGTCAGGTACGAGAAGGAGGCGTTGATTCGTCACCTGTCGAAGTCCGGGTTGCTCGCCGAGGCTGTGCAGCTATTTCGGCACTATGCATGGCCGGACGCATCGACGCAGGAGGGGCGTATCATCAGCGCGTCTGCGGATCACGTATCGCGTCTCCGCGGCGGGCGGTTTGGCACGCTGGAAGTGGATGAACAAGCAGGTATACTAGCCCTGTTGGACGGCACTACCCAGGCTAGTCCATTGCGTCGCTGGGCACTTGTTGAGCTGTTCCTCCCGGTCAACGAGCGGCATTTCGAAGACTTCGCGAAGGTAACATGCGATCTTCTGTCGGGACCATCTGCCGACGACATCGGCCGGCGCCTGTTCTTGCTCCTCAAGATGGACTTCGCGCCTGAAAAGCGCCATCAGTTCTTGTCAGAACTGCGCCGGCAGAACGCGCCCTTGGTCGGATCACTAATCGATAGAGCGAAGCGTGTCGGTTGGTATGAAGAGCCAGCACCACCGGCTCCGACCACACCGCCGATTTCAACGAACGAGCATTCAGATATTGTAGCTACATCGCGCACAAATGCACAATCACGCAACATCGATCTCTTCCTGCCTGGAACATTCGGTCGCGAAGAAGGCAGGGATGAGCTGAACAGATCGCTCACGGCGGCAAGGGAGGCTCTGGAGGCTACCGATCCCGGCCGCGCGCGAGCTCTTCTAGTGTCGGGGCTCAAGTATGCCCAGAGCGCAGGATGGGGGATCTGGGAACGAGATCCCAAATATGCAAGCGCGTTTGAGGGGATCTTGCTCCGCACCGGCACGGTCGAAACCGGGCTGGCGGCGCTCGCTGAGATCATCAGCGGAGAGCGATTCGCAGAAGACTGGTCCATCGCGAACTGGCTGATCGCGCACGTGATCCCTGCACGTCGAGATCTTGCCTCGGCGGTTCTACATGAGGTTCTCGAGCACGTCCGTGTGATGCTCGCCCCTGAGTTAAAGAGAGACGTCGGGTATGAGCTAGCAAGCATTTTACATGACACTGGAGCGCTCGAAGCCGACGACGCAATTGACGTAGTTTTGATCTCAGCGCTCGATCATCCCAACCAGCATCAGCGAAGCCGCGTAGCGACAACGATCTACTGGCTTAGGGGGCGTGGATTCGACCCTCGTAAGCTCGTAGCTCGTGTCCGTGATCGCAGCAATCTCGACAGCGGTCGCGAGATCGCCGTCGGAATCCTTCATGCATGGTCGCTATCCGATGCCGCCGAAATCAGTGCAGTATTGAGCGAAGGTGAGACGCTGCAGACTCTGCTCGGGGATCCAAACGCGGCAGTGCGCTACGCTGCAAAGGAAATGGGGAGGGCGTGCGCAATCGAAGAGCCGCCGGCAATAACTCCAATGGAAGTGCCGCAAGCGCGGAGCGCTTTCGCCTGGGGCTGGGGTTTCGACACGACATCGATCAACGGTGCGATAAAGACGTGCCGTGACGACGCCGACATATGGCTGAGCCATCTCTGTGAACCCCGGACAGTTTCCGATGCGCTTGAACTCGTCAACCTGAAGCGTAGAGCGTTTGATGCAAGGTATGAATATTGGTCGAGCGGATTGGAGCGTGAGGCATGCTTTCGTGCTATCAGAGAGACTTCGGACGAAGAGGCACGCCGAGTGATTGAGGAGGTCATGTGGAATCCGCTATGGCCGGACGATGAAATCGACCCCGACGGAATGTCTTACGCTGATCAGATCCTGCAACGCATCGAAGACGGCATGCTCGACGATTGCTTCACCGTCGCTGACCGCGTTGTCGTACATTGCCGGGAGTACGAACTCGACGTGACAGATCATAGCGTTCGGGAGGTTGAAGTAGTTGCGGTTCTGGCATCATCGACGCTAGTTGACGCAAGATTCGATCCGCGAAGCATGACCTTGATGCGTTCTGTGCATGCGGTGGAACCCGCGCCTTCGGAACTGCTCACCCGGGCGACTGAGCCAGCAATTGTTCGTTTTGACGACCGTATGCCTCGCATCGGCGGTGGCATGACACCCGCTTTGCCGACCTTGCGCCTTTGTGAGGTGTCCCGCTATGCAGCAGAGGACTTTCATCGCTCCAACTGGCGAGATGGACGAGTCTGGGAAGGGTACGGCGTCGGGCCATCGCTGAAAGGTGGCATCGCCCTGACGATGAGGCCGACCGCAGCTGGGAGCATGTCCGGCTTCGACCTCATCTGGTGCGTTTTCATAGACCGGCAAGTTGCCTATGTGATCGATCCCGCTCGTGGACATTTCTTTTCTGCGGAGGACGAATGATTACTTTGATGCGCAGCCGTCCGTTTTCGAGAGAGAGCTTCGAACGCAACCTGTTCATCCTTCGCGAGACAATGAAAAGTGGACGGTTTTTCGTCGCGCGGGGCATTCCAATGGACGGCTTGCTGCGTGTTCGCGGGCTGCCAAACGGTCGCATCGATCTACTCTCCGTCGACGAATCCACTCGCTTAAAAGCAAACATGATGGCCGAATTCGACGGCCAGCCGGCCGCGGTAGTTCCGGAGGAGGACAAGAAGGACGCCGCCGACCTGGGATCGACAAGGCATGAGTGACAATGCTTTCCGTACGTATCGTCGGGCTCGAGAGGCCCAGCTGGTCCGCAACGAGGCACGGCATATTCGCTCGAAGATCAGCGATGCGCGCGGGAGTCGGCACGACGCCGGTGTTCGTTGGCCATTCGAGTTGCTGCAGAACGCGCTCGACGCTGGACCACGGCCAGGCCGAGAGCACGTTGAGGTTTGGCTGCGGCGAAGCGGTGACTCGTTCAGCTTCGAACACGACGGCGCGTTCTTCACGCCGCGAGATCTCGCTGCGTTGCTCTCGGGCGGTTCTGGCAAAGAATTCGAATCCGAGGACACGACCGGCCGCTTCGGCACGGGGTTCCTTGTAACTCATGTACTCGCGTCGCGAACGAGCGTATCCGGCGTGTTAATGTCAGCAGACCACTGCGAGCGGTTCTCGCTCGTACTCGACCGGGGCGGGGACGAGGACTCGATCGTCGAGAATATCGCCGCCTGCGACGCCGCAATACAGTCGGCAAGCTTCCTTGATTGCACCGACGACGTTCCGTCGGCCACTTTCACATATCTGACCGATGACGCATCATCTCTCGACCGCGGGCTTATTTCTTTTCGCTCCGCCATCGCGTATCTCTTCGCAACTTGCGAACGCCTTCGCCGCGTACACATCGAAATGGACGACGACCCGGCAGAAGTGTGGGAAGCAGAGGTCGCGACGATGCGGCACGAACACGGGGCCGTCGTTTACCGGCGCGATTCACTCTGGCGGCGAGGTACCGAGGCAATGGAGTACCGTTCGGTGCGTGTCAGTATGACAAGTGCCGCCTCCACATCTGCCATCGCCGTGCTTGTTCGCAACGACTCCACTTGGCGCCTGAGCGCCCCAGACGTGGACTTCCCGCGCGCCTTCTGTCGGTACCCCATACGCTCGTCAGCGTTCCTTCCGATCAACGCGATCCTCGACGCACCGTTCGATCTTGATCAAGAGCGCCGACGGATCTTGCTTGACAATGAAGCTGCGCGCATCGCGTTTCGCTCGGCCGTCACCGCGGTGGTGCCTCTTGTGCGCATCGCTTTCGACGAAGGCTGGGAAGGACGGCATTGGCTTGCCCGCGCAGCACCGTCGCCATCCTCATTCGCCGACAAGGACGATGCCCAAGAAACGGCGTGGATAACCGCGGAAATCCGGTTCCTCGCAGACCAGCTTTCCAAACTTCCGCTCGTCACCACGAGACAGGGCGTCCGCCCTGCCGTGGAGAACGACGACAATGAGTGGTTCGCTGACTTTGTCGACGTGACGAAAGACAGCACGAGCATGCTCCGGCTGTGGCCACTCGTGGACGACGCAACTGGACTCTGTCCGCCTATTGAAGAGGAGGCGGTCGTCTGGGCCACCATCGCTCGGGGGTGGCGTGAGCTGGGCGTCAAAGTGGCCGAAATCGGACTCGCGGCACTCGCGAAGTCGGTGAAGGGCGACGCGGAGAGGATCGATGAGCTGAGCGTTCGGTGCGACCCTCGCGCGTGGCTCACACGGTTTCTTGAGCTGGTGGGAGAGTGCTGGGTCCGCCACGGCGTCACCGCCACATTGCTCGACGGCATTCTGCCGAACGAGAACGGCGATCTCATAGCCCGGCGCGGACTCCACCGCGACGAGGGCATTCCGGGTGCACTGAAGGACGTCGCCAGCATTCTTGGATGCGATGTGCGCTCACGGCTTGTAGATCCGACCCTGGTCCAGCTCGCGCGCGATTCGTCGCTGCGTCATGTCGACGGCGCTCTCGAGGCGGCCGTTCCGGCCGCGATGTCCGAGGAGAGCGTCATGGATGAGTGCGTGCGCACGCTAGAGAAGCGCTTTCCGAAGCACGTCGCACAGAACGAAGAAGTCCGTCCGCTGATTCTCGGAAGCATCCAGTTGCTCGACTACCTGACGAATCGCTGCGATGGTGCGACGTGGGCCAATAGAATTCCGCTGCTTGCGAGCGACGGGAGCTTCGCTCGGACGACTCCGCAGCGGAGGATGATGGCCCCCGTCGAGTGCTGGGACGAGCGCGCTCGACCGTTCGCTGATGCATATCCTTCCGATCGCATCCTCGCTAAGGAGTATGTTGGAACACGCGCCGCAAGCGCGCTCGTCGAGTGGGGCATCGCACATTCCGGCCCGCTGACGAACACGACGCCATCGGACCCGATCAAAGATGACCGATTGCGCTGCCTCGCGATCGAAGGTGAGGACACGGCGAACGCTCACGTCGCAGGCGAGACGTTCTCTCAGATTGCGCTCCTTCACGAGCTGATCCCGCGCTGTCAAACCAGCGTCGACGCGGCTTGCCTACTTGGCCTCGCCCTTTGCTACGTGGCGCCTGCTGATAGTACATGGCGCGAAAGCCGCTCCGTTACCGGCAGAAGAGCTGGAGCAGATGTGGCGCTTACCCTTCGGGGTGGACTCTGGCTAGCGGATCTTCGCTCGCGTGCATGGGTGCCTCTGCGCAGCGACGACGGGAAAACCAGTCCCGTCGTTCCGACGGCAGAGGGGCTGAAGCACTTGCTGCAGCCATCATGGCTACATGAGAATCAAGCAGCTCACGAAGCTCTCGCCCTGTTCGGCTTCGATGCTCTTGACCTTCAGTTGCTCTCAGCGCCCGACGAGGAGAGCTTGCAGCGGCTCCGCGACCAGCTTGCACTGCTAGTCGAGCTGGCCAAGGCGAATCCGGGCACGCTCGTCCAGGTGCAGGCGGATCTGGAGGACAGGCGAACCCGCGAACAGACAGTCGCGCGCTGTAGGAAGTTCGGGCTTGATGTCCAGGAGGCGGTGAGGCTTGCGCTCAAAGTACACGGTTTGGTAGTCGAGGTGGTGGATCATGGGTACGACTTCGAGGTGACCGACGACCTCGAGACCGTCGCTAGCCGCTTCGAAGTGGGGTCGTACTTCGTTGAAGTGAAGGCAACGACGCATGGCGACGCGAAACTCACGCCGAAGCAGGCCGAGACGGCTTCCAAGAACGCCGGGCGCTACGTCCTGTGCGTGATCGATCTACGCACCGTCCCAGACCAGAGGTTAGACGAGGCCTGGACGCCTGATGACGTCGTCCCACTCGCACGCGTCGTAGCCGGAATCGGTGAACGCGTGCTGTCCACGTGGGCACTGGTGGAGGAGGCACGGTCCGGCGAGGTCGGCCTTCGTAACGAACGAGCTCTCCGATATGCGGTGCCACCCAACGTATGGGAGCACGGCTGCTCGATCGCAGAGTGGATCGCGCACGCGTTCACGCATCGCGCAGCCTCCACCGCGCCTGCAATGTAGCCGCTGCATCGGCGTTACGCCTCGCCGCACCCCGTCGCCTGATCAGCCTGAGTACAATGCCGGCGAGGTCTGCGGCTCGATTTGAGCGCGATGGCTGACAAGATATAGGATAGCCCTCTCGAAGTAGTTGCTCACATGGTTCGCCTACCCGAGGCCACACACTGTCCCATGACGGGATCGCAGACCGCAACGTCCTGCAATTACTCGACGACGAGTATGGCCGTGTCGTGGTGGCGGTGAAGGCGGATCGGGGTCCCGACTGCGGCGGTCGTCTCGACCAAGCCGGCTATCTCCGGAGCCTTGCGGTGGAGAGATCGCCGCGGCAGGCGAAGGGATCCGGGCTCCTCGGCTCGTCCAAGGCCGGTCACTGAACATGCAGGACGGGGCGGCAGTTTTAGTGGCGTTCGGGGGGCAGATCTTAATGGCGCTTGACACGAGCAGCGTCGGAGATTGTGCGGCGCGTGTCCTTGGCTGCGATGCCGTCGGACGCCGCCGTCGCTGGTGGTCCTGGGCCGGCGTGTCTACCTGGCGATCGCCGTGGCGGTCGCAGCTTGGCGGTCGGCGACGAGCGGATCCAAGTGTAAGGCGGCACGAGCGAGTATCGTCTCAAGCTCGCGGGCAGCGCTGTGCGTAAATCAGATGGACCTCACGCCTGCGAGCGATAACATAGCCAACATGGGCGATGTGGATCTTCAGCAGGTGCTGCAACCTTACTCGAAAGAACTGAGGTCTCTGGCAGAGGCTGCCTCAAAGGGCGAGCGTGACAAGGTCATTGACGGTGCTACCGCGCTCGCGGTGTCAATCTCGACTGGGAACCCTTTGTTAGGAGCGCTTGCTCCGCTCGGAAGGAAGGCGATTGCGAGAGCCTTCGGGAATGCAACGAATGCTGCCCTCGATCGAGAACTCGCGAAGATAGCTAAGGAAGAGGAGCGACATGCGTTCCTTGCTCAAATCGATGCAGTGGTGGAAGCACTGGTAGGACAGGCATTAATTCAACTGGTCCGTACACAACACAGCATCAAGGAGGAAGTACTAACGGCGCTCGGTGGACTTAGGGAGGACTTCGCCGCGTTTCGCGCGGACTTCCAATGCCAACTTGCGGACACAGGAGAGACTGTACTGGTCGAAACGATGACTGTGCAAAACGGAGGCATTGGCATCCGTGTCAAGTCGACCACGACAAGACACGTTCTTCTGAAACACCAACTCGTCTCCGGGCCCGGATCTGTCGGCATCGATCTGGAATGAGCGACGACAAGCCAAACACATTCGTGGAACGGCTCGAGGTCAGAGATGGTGCCACCGGCGTGGCCATCGAGAATTCGAGACAGACGACCATACAAATCGTAGCACACCAAGTAGAGATTAGCTATCCTGGCATCGAAGGTCGAGTTCGTACTGTTGTGGTTCAACAGACGAAGCGACCGGATCCACAAACAGAAGATTTCGAGACGAGCTGGGCGTTGAGTCGGCTCGCGCGCGCCAGAGCTCGAAAGGAGAGCTTGAGCCTAAGCGGCCAAGACACTACTCTCGTAGATGCCGAGATTCGAAACCTCACACATGTCACGCGAAATGGGGGCCAGCTGCATCCGGGCGACTGTCTAAAGGGTGGCAGATATCTGCTCGTGGAACGCATTGGGATGGGAGGCTTCGCAACTGTATGGCGGGGATTCGATAACGAGCTTCGAATCCCAGTGGCCGTGAAAGTTCTTCATAGCAATCTGGGCTCCGACCCGTGGCGAGTCGCGCGTTTTCGACGCGGTGCCAGGTTCATGAGGGCGCTTGCTCACCCTGCGGTGGTTGCGGTGCTTGACGGGCCATTCACCGATGAGGGGTGGCAAGTGTTCGCGATGGAGTACGTAAGCGGCGGAGATGTTTTGAGCGCTGCTAGAGAGAGGCGACTATCGGATAAGCAAACCATTGATATAATAGCCGAAACAGCAGCAGCCGTCGCTGTTGCTCACACATCTGGCATTGTTCATCGCGATATCAAGCCGTCGAATATTCTCATTGATGAGAATCTTCACCCGAAGCTATGCGATTTCGACTTAGTCAGCGCCGAGGACACGACGGGCGGGACGCGCACGGGGGCATTGGGTACGTTTCGCTATACGGCTCCTGAGGCGCTCGACCGACCTATGGATGCAGGACCACGAGCCGATGTCTATAGCTTAGGGATGACACTCATCTGCGGCCTTCTGCGTGAGGATCCCAATATGAGCTATATTGGCGACATGGATCCGTTAATAGAAAGCCTCCCATGCAGTGCTCAAATAAAGGGCGTAATACAGTGCGCGGTCGAATGGCATGATCCATCGAGACGGTTTGCTAACGCTGGTGCCTTTGTGCGGGCCCTTTTGGAGGCCCGCTCGGGGAAGTGGTCTGGGTGGACGCCCGCTGCGCGTGCTGTCGCTGAACAAACCACGTCAAGAGTTCGGCACTCAGCAGCGGTATTGAGCAAGCCTCAGGCAGACCTATCAGAGCGGACTGATAGACCTGAGAAGTGCGTAGTCGTCGTTGCGAGCATGGCCGACTATGAGATAGCGAACTCAGTCGCAAACTATCTGGGTTCTTTGTTATCGGAATCGGTCAGATTTCGTGTCGAAGCATCGACTGACAGCTTGTTCGACGTTTATGGCCGCGACATGACCGTCGATGAATTGCGTCACACATCAATGATTATTGGAATCGTGACGAAGAGAGCGGTTCGCAACGGGGGTGTCATGGCGATGCTGGGCGCGGGGGCAGCTCTTGGGAAGAGAATATTCACTGTCTTCTTGCCGGCCGATTCTAGTGAGCAATTGCCTGCATGCCTGGTCGGACTAGAAGGCATTTCTTCGGACGGCATCGGAGCTTGGAGAGATCTCGCCAGATTCGTCGCGGATGAAGTCGAGATCCCACTTACTCCTCCATCTGAATCTTCAGAGGCGGCGATGGAAAGGCTTGCACGTGAGGTTCGCTGGCTCAAACTCGAAGAGTAGGCCGCGTTCGTGTGCCAGACGTCAAGCCGGGCTTATGGAAGTATAGATCGCCATACCCCGCCCGCGCGTACGCCTTCGAGAATTCGAGATCCAGCCGAGCGCATGGCGACCTCATGTCCGGTCGTAGCGCCTGCCGGCGCCATGGCTGGCGCAACTCGGCGCCGGGAAAGTGCCTGTGCCTCGTAGTGCTGCGGACCGCGAACCGGCGCGCGAGCACCGCAGCGCCCGCAAGGGCTTCGGCAACCCCGAATAGCTGGAACAATCGCCTGGGTAACAACTGCAAGTTGCTGTACACACTGAGGAAAACATCATCACGGAGAATAGTGCGGCGTGTACAAAGTTGAAATCGTTACCGTGTGTCAGGATTTAGGTTCCTGTGCTTAACCGCGTGGGGGTTCGAGTCCCCCCGTTCGCACGAGTAAGTTCAGTCAGTTGGAAAGCCACAAAGGCTTTGCTCGCTTTCGCCCGAAGACGGGTAAC
>Ga0070717_10002357_pt1 | contig 13308 bp, 16 predicted proteins | sample LARL113metaG_FD_71366 | JGI IMG/M metagenome (GOLD analysis project Ga0070717, IMG submission 71366) | Corn, switchgrass and miscanthus rhizosphere microbial communities from Kellogg Biological Station, Michigan, USA - LAR L11-3 metaG | ecosystem: Host-associated > Plants > Roots > Rhizosphere ... | reverse complement strand
CACCGCGATGCCGGTCACCGCTGCGTGCTCGCGCAGGCGGGCGCCGTGGCGGCGCGCGGCCGCCGCGTAGCCGGCCGTCACGTCGGCCGGGCTGGCCAGGCCGTCGCTGGGGCAGAACGTGCCGCCGAGCACGTCGTCCACCGCCAGCACCGGCACCAGCTCCCGCGCCTCGGCCGCATCCACCCACCGCGCCTCGGTCAGGCCCAGGCGGTGCCACGCGCAGAGCAGGTTCCGGAAGTCCGCCTCCTGCTCGGGCCGCGTGAGGAGGAACAGGTAGCCGATCTGCCGGAAGTCCGCGTGGCCGCCGGTCTCCTCGTGGAACGCCAGGAGCTGCCGCACGGCCAGCCGCTGGAGCAGCACGTTCGTCTCGCTCGAGAACTGCTGGCGCACGCCGCCGGCGCACCGGGCGGTCGACTGCGAGCCAAGCTCGTCGCGCTCGACCAGCACCACGTCCAGCCCGCGTCGTGCCAATTGGTAGGCCAGGGAGCAGCCGACGACGCCGCCGCCGGCGATGACCGCGTCAGCCGTCTCCACGGCGGGCCTTCGGGAGCAGCCGGCTCCAGGTCTCGAAGATGACCTTGAGCGCGGCCAGGCTGGTCACGCCGGCCTGGTCGAGCGGCGGCGACACCTCGCACACGTCCAGCCCGACGGGGCGGCTGAGGCGGGTCGCCGTCTCGAGCAGGCGCAGCGCGTCGCGGGTTGTGAGCCCGCCGGCCGACGGCACCTCCGTGCCGGGGGCGAACGCCGGGTCGAGGACGTCGATGTCGAACGACACGTGGAGCCGGCGGCCCTGCAGCGCGCGGGTCACCCGGGAGATGGCCGCCGCCGGCTCGGACGCCAGCTCGGCGGCGGTGACCACCGACACGCCCCGCTCGCGGGCGTACACCACCTCCTCGGCGTCGAAGTCGCGGCTGCCGGCGAGGACGATGGAGCGCGGGTCGAGGCCGCCCAGCTCGATCGCGCGCCGGAGCGCGCAGCCGACGGTCCAGCGGCCGCCCCGGGAGACGTCGCACAGGTCGGGGTGGGCGTCCACCCAGAGCACGGCGAGGTCCGCGTGCCGGCGCGCCTGGGCCACGAGCACGGGGATGACCGAGCAGTGGTCGCCGCCCACGACGGTGAGGAACGCCCCCGGCGGGAGGGCGGCCAGGCGGTCGGCGACGGCCGGCCAGCCGTGCTCCACGGAGCCGCCCAGGTCCAGGTCGCCCAGGTCGTGCAGGGTCAGATCGCCCAGGTGGCGGCCGCGCTCGTCCACGGGCGGCATGACCGCGCTGAGCCGGCGGATGACGGCGGGCGCCTCGGCGGCGCCGCTCCGGTACACGGCCGAGCGGTCGTAGGGGATGCCGGCCACCACGACCGACGCGTCCGCCGCGGACGCCTCTCGCAGCCCGCCCCACACGGGCAGGCCCGTCACGTCGATCACCACGCTCGCCTCCCCCCTCGCGGGGGAGGGTCAGGGCGGGGGGGCGCGATCGTCTTCGTTTGTTCCGGCACCTTGAGGATCAGCAGGGTTCCCAACAGCAACCACACTACGAAGACGCCGAAGATCACCGGGTACCCGCCCGGCAGCTGCAGCAGGTGCGGGCCGGCGTTGAACCGGTCGAGCAGGAACCCGCCGATGAACCGGGCGATCACGCCCGCGCCGGCCGTGGCGATGTTCGAGAACCCGAAGAAGAGGCCGGCCTGGTCGCGCGGGATCACGTCGGTGATGAACGCCCAGTCCACCGACAGGAACGCGCCCAGCCCGGCCCCGATCAGCATGCCGCCGAGCAGGGTCTGGGCCACGATCTCGGGCAGACCGGTCGCCCCGCCGATCGCCGACAGCAGCGCGGACGGCATCCACTGGTAGCCGCCGAAGAACAGGATCAGCGTCCCCGTGGTGGCCAGCAGGCCGCCGATCACGATCAGGGGGCGGCGGCCGATCCGGTCGGACAGGCGGGCCGCCGGCCACGTGAGCAGGATCGCGAGGCCCACCACCAGGCCGACGACGGCCGTCGTCGCGTTGGTCGCCTGCCGCACGTCGCCCTGGAAGAACGCGTCGCTGAAGTAGAAGAAGGCGAAGCTCTGGATGCCGACGACGCCCATCAGGATGAGCAGTCGCGAGCCCATCAGCCACATGAACGCCGGGTAGTGGAGCGGGGTCGTGAACGTGGAGCGCACCACCTCCCCGGCCGAGCGGTAGGCCGCCTGGTCCGACTGGACGCGGTCGGGCACGAGCAGGACCGTCAGGAGCATCGTGGCCAGCAGCAGCACCGCGATGCTGGCGAACGCCGCGGGCACGCCGGCGCGGTCCAGGACGATCCCGACGACCAGCGTCCCGGCGAGCGTGCCGACCAGGTTGGCCAGCCCGTAGTACCCCGAGGCGGTGCCGCGCTGGTCCTCGGGCACCACGTCCGGCTGCAGTCCCTGGTAGGGCCCCTGGGCGGTGTTGGAGGCCGTCTGGAGCAGGAAGTAGAAGACGACCAGCAGCCAGTAGCTGCCGGACAGGGCCAGGCCGATCAGGAAGATCACGTCGCCGACCGTGCCGCCGAAGATGAACGGCCGGCGGCGGCCGAACCGGCTGTGCGTCCGGTCGGAGACCGCGCCCATCATCGGCTGCCAGACGATCGCCATCACCGTCCCGATGCCCTCCAGGACGCTGAGCGCCGTCCCCTTGTGGGCGGAGCCGACCAGGTCCTGGACGATCCGGGGCAGGATCAGCGTGCCCAGGCTCTGCCACAGGTAGCCGATGGCGACCCAGTACAGGGCCAGGACCACGAAGTCGATGTGGCGCAGCCGCCGGGGGGACGCCGCGACCGCGACAGTCGTCACGTCCGCCTCGGGAGGTCCCTGGAGGTGAAGGCGCCGAGGCCCGGGATGCGGTGGCCCACGTTCATCACGAACGGCGCCAGGCGGGAGCCGGCGAGCTGCGGGTACAGGATGTCGCGGGTGACGGTCTGGAGCGCGCCCAGCCCGGGCACCTCCGCCAGCTGCACGCCGCCCGGCCTGGCCGCCCGGGCGTTGGCCGTCTGCGCGTCGTGGCCGTCCAGCACGGTCGAGGTGAACGCGTTCCCCGACAGCTGCCGCTCCACCGACCGGAGCTGCGTCGCGTTGACGGTCGCCGCGCTGAGCGACGCGAACGCGCGGTTCGTGACGATGATCCCCGAGATCAGCAGGTAGCAGATCGCGATGCCGAACAGCGCCTGCAGCCAGACCCCCAGGAAGCCGTCCACGCCCCGGACGACCGGCATCCGGTGGATGGAGCCGCCCACGCGGGCGCCCAGGTAGCCGACCAGGCCGGCCAGGATCAGCGCCACCACCACGGCCAGGACGGCACCCAGGTGGAACAGCGCGTCCGTGGCGGCCACGAAGGCCGAACGGTTGTGGAGGATGATCAGGAGCGTGATCAGCGCGAACAGCTCGGCGAGGAGCGGCTGGACCAGGCCACGCTGGAACCCGACCCATGCTGCGCCGACCACCACCAGTACGATCAGGACGTCAATGATCACCAGGCTCGATTCCCTCTCCGGCCGGCCCTTCGGCCGGCAACCACCGCATGGTAGTCGTCTCGTCCATCCGTTAGACTCGGGGCCATTCGCGTGGCGAATACGATAGCGATCGCCAACCAGAAGGGCGGCGTGGGCAAGACCACCACGGCCGTCAATCTCGGCGCGGCTCTTGCCGAGCGCGACCAGCGTGTCCTCCTCGTCGATCTCGACCCCCAGGCGCACCTGACGATCAACATGGGCGTCAAGGTGCCGGACGAGCTCGAGCCCACGGTGTACAACCTGCTCGTCCGCCCGGACGTGGGCGCGGCGGAGATCGTGCGCGAGAACCCGCTGATCGGCGTCCACTTCATGCCGGCCAACATCGAGCTGTCCGGCGCCGAGACGCAGCTGATCAACGAGATCGGGCGGGAGACCATCCTCAAGGAGAAGCTCCGGCCCATCATCCGGCAGTACGACTTCGTCATCATCGACTGCCCGCCGGCCCTCAGCCTGATCACCATCAACGCCTTCGTCGCGTCCGACCAGGTGATCATCCCGCTCCAGTGCGAGTACTTCGGCCTGAAGGGCATGCAGCAGCTCCAGCGCAGCGTGGAGCGGGTTCGGGTCAAGCTCAACCCGAAGCTGCACGTGGCCGGCATCCTGCCGACGATCTTCAAGTCCCGCACCCTGCACTCGCAGGAGGTCCTGGAGCTGGTGCGGCAGCACTTCGGCGAGCTCGTCTACGACTTCGCGGTCAACGACTCGATCCGGTTCGCGGAGTCACCCCTCGCGGCGGTGTCCATCCTGCAGTACGCCAGCGGCTCAGCGGGAGCGCAGGCGTACCGTCGCCTCGCGGAGGCGGTGCTGAACAGCAATCACGCGTGAGGTCTCCGGCATGAGCAAGTTCAAACGCGTCTCACTCGCCGGCTCGGAGGAGCTGTTCCGGGCGACCGCGACCGCCCGGCCCCGGGTGGTCGAGGACGAGCCGACCGTCGAGGTCACCGACGCCATCACCGAGGTGGTCGAGCACGGCAACCAGCGCCGGGTCAGCCTGACGGCCGACGACATCGAGCTGCTGCTGGAGGCGATCCACGCCGCCAAGTACCCCGAGCGCGCGAAGCGGCCGCTCCCCCTGGAGAAGTTCGAGCGGTACGACGCGCTCCGCGACCGCCTGCAGAAGGAACGCCAATGACCGTGGACCCGCTGACCCTGACCGCCGAGCAGGTGCTGACGACGACGCGCGCGGTGCGCAAGCGGCTGGACTTCGACCGGCCGGTATCGCGCGAGGTGCTGCTGGAGTGCCTGCAGATCGCCGTCCAGGCGCCGACCGGCTCGAACCGGCAGGAGTGGCAGTTCGTTCTCGTGGACGACGCGGAGAAGAAGCGCGCGATCGCGGACCACTACGGGCGGGCGTGGGACGCGTACAGCTCCGGGCCACGGCCGGTCTACGCCGAGGGCGACGTCCGCCGCGATCGCCAGCCGCGGGTGATCAGCTCGGCCCAGTACCTGCGCGACCGCATGCACGAGGCGCCGTGGCTGCTGATCCCGTGCATCCGCGGCCGGGTCCCGGACGGAGCGCCGACGGTGCTCCAGGCCGGGCTGTGGGGCTCGATCGTGCCCGCGTTCTGGAGCTTCCTGCTGGCCGCCCGGGCCCGCGGCCTGGGCACCGCGTACACGACGCTGCACCTCGCGTTCGAGCGGGAGGTGGCCGACGTCCTCGGCATCCCGTACGACGAGTACACCCAGGCCGGCCTGACGCCGATCGCGTACTTCAAGGGCGAGGACTTCGCGCCGGCGGCACGCATCCCGCTGGACTCGATCACGCACTGGAACGGCTGGTAGGCCGTCAGCGCCGGCGAGCGCGGGCCCGGCGCCACACGTAGCCCAGCGTCCACCACGCGCAGATCAGCGTGAGGACGATGGCGAACGCGGCGGCGGCGGCCTGCATCGTTCAATAATGCTCCCGTGGCAAAGCTGGGGATCGTCAAGGTCAAGGGTGAGCACGAGGTCAACGCCTACGTCGTGTCGTGCAAGGCCACGAACGAGGCCGTGGTCATCGACCCGGTGCTGCCGGCGGAGAAGCTGCTCGACCAGCTGACCGGGCTGCAGGTCCGGTGGGTGCTGGCGACGCACGGCCACCCCGGGCACCTGGCGGGCAAGGACGCCGTCAAGGACGCGACCGGCGCCACGAGCGCGATGCACGTCGCGGACGCCAAGGCGTTCCTGCGCTCGGCCGACCGCTACGTGGCCGACGAGGAGGAGCTCCCGTTCGGCGAGTTCCAGGTCCGGGTCGTCCACACGCCCGGCCACTCGCCGGGCAGCCTCTGCTTCCTGATCGGCAACCACCTGTTCACGGGCGACACGCTGCTCGCGGGCGGCGTGGGCCGGGAGCGGCCCCAGACGGACGTGCGCCTGCAGATCGTGTCGATCCACACGAGGATCGCCCGCCTGCCGCCGAACACGGCCATCTACCCGGGCCACGGCCCCGTGACCACGCTGGCGAACGAGCTGCGCTCGAACCCGGTGTTCCAGCCGGTCCGGCGCTGACCCGCTACCGGGCCGGGCGCACCAGCCGGCCGCGGCCGGGCCGCGCCACCGGTTCGCCGTCGCGCGCGACCAGCTCGCCGCGCGCGTAGACGGCGCGGATCGCGACGCCGAACCGCTGGCCCTCCAGCGCGCCGTGGCGCTGCCGCGAGTGCATCGCGCCGGCGCTGACCACCGTCTCGGCGGTCGGGTCCACCAGCACCAGGTCCGCGTCCGCCCCCGGCTGGATCACGCCCTTGCGCGGGTGGAGACCCAGGGTCCGCGCCGGGCCCTCCGCCACCCAGCGGGCGGCGGCGCTCACGTCGCCCAGACGCCGGGCCAGCTCCAGGCAGCTGGGGTACAGCGTCTCGACCCCCGGGCTGCCCGGCAGCGCCTCGTCGAGGGACCGGCCCAGCTTCTCGGCGTCCGCGTGCGGGGCGTGGTCGGTCGCCACCCGGTGGATGCCGCGGGCGCCCAGCGCCTCGCGCAGCGCGGCCCGGTCGGCCGGTGTCCGGATCGCCGGGTACATCTTGGCCGGCGGGCCCAGCCGCTCCGCGTCCTCGTCGGTCAGCCAGAGGTACTGCGGGCACGTCTCCAGGACGATCCGGGCCCCGGCCCGGCTGGCGTCCCGGGCGGCCGCCAGGCCCAGCGCGCTGGACAGGTGGACGACCTGCACCTCCAGGCCCGTCCGCTGCGAGATCACGCCCAGCGCCGCGATGGCCACCGCTTCGGCCAGCGCCGGACGCGCCGCGAGCAGGTCGGCGTAGCGGTGGAGCGGGCGGTCGAACGCGCGCAGGACGCCGGGGTCCTCGCAGTGCGCCGCCAGCGGCGCGCCGCGGCGGGCGAGGTCCGGGGCGGCGCGGGCGACCGTGCCGTAGTCGGGCGGCGGCTCCAGGTCGGGATCGGCCGCGCCCGGCAGATACACCACCTGGCGGTTGGACCGCCGGATCGCGTAGCCGAGGTACGCCTTCAGCCCGACCGCGCCGGCGTCGAGCAGGCCCTCCACGTCCGCCGGCGTGCTGCCGCCGGCGAGCAGGCCCCACAGCGCGAAATCCACGATCGCCCGCGAGGACGCCAGCTCCGCCTTCTCGGCGAGCACAGCGGCGTTCTCCACGGCCGGGACGGTGTTCGGCATGTCCACGACGGTCGTGATGCCGCCCGCCGCCGCCGCCGCCGTCAGGGACGCGAAGTCCTCCTTCTCCGGGAAGCCGGGGTCGCGGCTGTGCACGTGCGCGTCGATGCCGCCCGGCAGGACCAGCAGACCGCGGGCGTCCACCTCGACCGCGCCGGGACCGGCGCCGGCCTCGACCGCCACCACCGTGCCCGCCGACACGCACACGTCCACGTCGCGGCGGCCGTCAGGCGTCCAGACGGTCCCGCCGCGCACGACGAGGTCAAACGGGGAGATCGGACTTCCTGAACAGCGGCGTGAACGGCACGCCCAGCTGGTGCAGCCGCTCCGCGGCGCCCTCCTCCCGATCGAGCACGGCGACGAGCCCCACGACGGTCCCGCCCGCCGCCTGGACCTGCTCGATGGCCCGGATCGCCTCGCCGCCGGTCGTGAGCACGTCCTCGATGACGGTCACCCGGTCGCCCGCCTCCAGCACGCCCTCCAGGGCCCGCCCGGTGCCGTACTCCTTCGTCTGCTTGCGGACCAGCACGAGCGGCAGGTCCAGCTCCAGCGAGACGGCCGCGCCCAGGAGCACGGCGCCCAGCTCGGGCGCCGCCAGGCGGTGGGTGCCGGCGGGGACCAGCTGCCCGAGGTGGCGGCCGACCCGGCGCAGGATGCCGGGCTGGGTCTCGAACAGGTACTTGTCCAGGTAGTACCGGCTGCGGCGGCCCGAGCGGAGGACGAAGTCGCCCTCCAGCCACGCCGCGGCGACGACGTCGCGCGCGAGCTGCTCCAGCTCAGCGCTCTGCGACGGCGAGCTCATGCAGCAGGTGAACGACCGTCTCGACGGCCCGGTGGTACTGGTCGAGGCCCATGCGCTCGTTGGGCGAGTGGAGCGCGTCGTCCGGCAGCCCGAAGCCGGTGACGAGCAGCTTCGCGTCGAGCGCCGCCTGGAAGTCGACCGTGACAGGCACCGAGCCGCCCTCGCGCATCAGCACGGGCTCGGCGCCGTAGCCGGCCGCGAACGCCCGGCGCAGGGCGCCGGCCCCGGGGTGGTCGGTGTCCATGAGGACGGCGGGCGAGGAGTTGAGCTGGCGCACGGTGGCGCTCGTGCCGGCCGTCGCCAGCGCGCCCACCGCCTCGCGCAGGCCCTCCAGCACCCGGGCCGGGTCCTGGCGCGGGACCAGGCGCATCGAGACCTTGGCCGTCGCCCGGGCCGGGATCACGGTCTTGGAGCCGGCCCCGGTGAACCCGCCGATCACGCCGTGGACGTCGAGCGTGGGCCGCGTCCACTTGCGCTCCAGCAGCGTGTACGACGACTCGCCGGCCAGCTCGGCGACGCCCATGCTCCGGAGCTGGTCGTCGGCCGTGATGGGCACGCGCTGCCAGTCGCGCAGCTCCTCGGCGCTGGGCGGCACGACGTCGTCGTAGAAGCGCGGGATCCGGACGAGGCCGTCGCGGTCCTTCAGGCCGGCCAGGATGTGCGCCAGGCTGTTGAACGGGTTGGGCGCCACCCCGCCGAAGATGCCGGAGTGGAGGTCCACGCTGGGCCCGACCACCTCGATCTCGGTGTAGAGCAGCCCCCGGAGGCCGGTCACGAGGGCCGGCACGCCCGGCGCGGCGAAGCCCCCGTCGCCGATCAGGACGTAGTCGGCGGCGAGGTCGGCGGCGTTGGCGCGCACGAAGTCGGGCAGGCTGCGGCCGCCGTCCTCCTCCTCGCCCTCGATCAGGAAGCGGAGGTTGACCGGCGGGCCGCCGTGCGCGAACCAGTGCTCGGCGGCGATCACGCTGGCCAGGTGCTGCGCCTTGTTGTCGTCCGCGCCCCGGGCGTAGACGAAGCCGTCGCGCACCGTCGGCTCGAACGGGGGCGTGCGCCATAGGTCCACCGGGTCCGCCGGCTGGACGTCGTAGTGGCCATAGATGGTCAGCGTCGGGGCGCCCGGCCGGCCCAGCCACTCGGCGACGACGACCGGGTGCCCGTGCTCGTGGACGTCCACCAGCCGCGCCTCCATACCCATGCCGCGGAGTCGGTCCACGAGCCAGCCGGCGGCCCGCCGGCAGTCGTCGCGGTGTTCGGGGAGGGCGGAGACACTGGGGATCGTCAGCAGTTCGCAGAGGGCGGACTCCGCCTCGGCGCGCCGCCCGCGCGCGCGTTCGAGCACCTGGTCGAGCATCCGCATAGCGTACTGACCATGAGAGAACGGCAATTGGTGGCGTCGGGCTCGCCGTTCGAGCCCCGCATCGGCTTCAGCAGGGCGGTCCGTGTGGGCAGCCGCGTCCTGGTCGCGGGCACGGCCCCGGTCTGGCCGGACGGGTCGTGCGACCCGGACGCGGGGGTCCAGGCGGCGCGGTGCCTGGAGATCATCGCGGGCGCGCTGGCCGAGGCCGGGGCCGGCCCGGAGCACGTGGTGCGGACCCGGATGTTCGTGACCAGCGCCGAGCACGCTGACGCGGTCGGCGAGGCGCACGGCCGGGTGTTCGGCGCGGTGCGGCCGGCCAGCACGATGGTCGTGGTGGCGGGCCTGCTCGACCCGCGCTGGAAGGTCGAGATCGAGGTGGAGGCGGAGGTGAGCTGAAGCGGCCGGCGCCGGACCCGCTACGCGGGGACCAGAGCCAGCGACTCCACGTGGCGGGGCCGGACCGCCGAGAAGTGGCGCCGGTCGAGCGTCGCGACCGTGGTCGCGCCCAGCCGCTCCGCCGCCGCGACCACGGACGCGTCGGCCATCCCCAGCGGCAGGTCCACGTACCGCGCCATCAGCTCGACGACCCGGTCCAGGTCCGTCGGCTCGAGCGGCTCCAGGACCAGCTCGCCGTTCGCGAACGACTGCCCGAACGCCAGCTCGGCCGCCGGGCCGAGCCGGTCTCCGATCAGGTATGCGGCCTCGGCGGCGACCAGCGCCGGCACCAGGAGCGGCCACGGGGCGCCGCTGAGCAGGTCGACGCAGCGCCGGTGGTCCCGGTCACCGGTCCACGCCGCGGCCACGAGCGGCCCGGCGTCAACGATCAGCATCCCGGTCCCGCTCCAGCCCCTGCTGCAGCGCCTCGCCGAGGTGCTCCTCGTGACGCCGTCCCAGGTCGGTCGGGGTACCGGGCGCGGCCCGGCCCACGCCCACGAAGCCGAGCGTCCGCGGCCCGGACGGCTGGCCGTAGCGCGCCTCCACCGCCTCGCGGATGAGCTCGGCCACCGGGACGCCGCGCCGCCCGGCCAGGTAGCGCAGCCGCGTGTCGAGCTCGTCGGGCAGCATGACGGTCGTCCGCTTCACACCCACAGCATACGGAGGATTGAGGGGAAGCGACGGAAGCGAGAGGGCATATGCGTGATGCGCGGGTGTCATGGCCGGTCAGGCTACCCGGGCGGGACCAGGAAGGCAACGTTCGGGGTTGTTAAGACCCGGCCCGGCGCCGTCAGGCCGGGCCCAGCGACCACATCAGGCGCAGCAGCGCCTCGGTGCCCAGGTGGTAGTTGTCCAGGCTGAACTTCTCGTTCGGCGAGTGCGCCCCCGACCCCGGCTGCGACAGCCCGCTGATCATCAGCGGCGCGCCCAGCGCCTCCTGGAAGTCCGCCGCCACCGGGATCGAGCCACCCGTCCGGAGCCGCGCCGCGGGCAGGCCGAAGGACGTCTCGAACGCCGAGGCCAGGGCGACCGCGCCCGGGTGGGACGCGCCCGCCAGCACCGGCGGCGCCGCCCCCAGCAGCTTCACCTCGACCCGGACGCCCGGCGTCGTCAGCTCGTCCACGTACTCGCGGAGCGAGTCCAGGATGCGCATGGGGTCCTGGCCGGGCACCAGCCGCATCGAGACCTTGGCGCTGCCCCGGGCCGGGATCACGGTCTTCTTGCCGTCGCCGGTGAAGCCGCCCACGAAGCCGTTGACGTCGAGCGTCGGCCGGGCCCACGCCCGCTCCGCGGCGCTGTACTCGGACTCGCCCTCCAGCGCGCTCGCGCCCATCAGGCCGCGCAGCGTCTCGCCGAACGCGTCGCTGCGGTCCCAGTCGGCCATCTCGTCCGCCCCCGGCGGCCGGACGCCGTCGTAGAACCCGGGGATCGTGATGCGGCCGTCGCGGTCCTTCAGGTCGCCGATGATGCGCGCCAGCGTGTTGAGCGGGTTGGGCGCGTTGCCGCCGAAACCGCCCGAGTGGAGGTCGATCGCCGGGCCGGCCGCCTCCAGCTCCACGTAGAGGATGCCGCGCAGGCCGGTCACGAGCTCGGGCCGGCCGTCGGGCGAGAAGCCGCCGTCCCACACCAGGACGTAGTCCGTGGCCAGGTCCGCCGCCCGCTCCCGCACGTAGGTGGGCAGCGAGGGCCCGGTGATCTCCTCCTCGCCCTCGAGCAGGAAGCGGAGGTTGATCGGCGGCCCGCCCGCGGCCAGCGCGTACTGGGCCGCCTCGAGCGCGGCCATGTGGTTGCCCTTGTTGTCGGCGGAGCCCCTGGCGTAGACGAGGCCGTCGCGCACGGTCGGCTCGAACGGTGGCGACTCCCACTCGTCCACGGGGTCCGGCGGCTGGACGTCGTAGTGGCCGTACACGGTCAGGGTGGGCCCGCCGTCCGCGCCCCGCCAGTCCGCCCGCAGCACCGGATGGCCGCCGTCCACCACGTCCGTGATCGACGTCTCGAGGCCGAGCGACCGGAACCGCTCCGCGAGCCACTCGCAGTTGCGCCGCACGTCGCCGCGGTGCTCGGGCAGCGTGCTGACGCTCGGGATGCGCAGCTCCTCGAAGAAGTCGGCTTCGGCGGCGGCGCGGCCGGCGCGGGCCAGGTCCAGGGCGCGTTCCAGACTCATGCGGGGCAGTGCTCCTCCAGGGGCCGCGGGCCCCTCATTCGACCGGGAAGTAGCAGGCGGCCTCGTGGCCGTCGAGCTTCACGGTGTCCAGCGGCGGCTCCGTCTCCGCGCAGCGCGGCTGCGCCTTGAAGCAGCGCGTCCGGAAGCGGCAGCCCGACGGCGGGTTGACCGGCGAGGGGACGTCGCCGCTGAGGATGATCCGGCGGCGCTCGCGCTCGATCCTCGGATCCGGGATCGGGATCGCGGACAGCAGCGACGAGGTGTACGGGTGCTTCGGCCGCCGGTACAGCTCGTTGGCGCCCGAGATCTCGACCACCTTGCCCAGGTACATCACCGCGATCCGGTCCGAGATGTGCTTCACCACGGACAGGTCGTGCGCGATGAACAGGTACGTCAGGTTGAACTGGTCCTGCAGGCGCTCCAGCAGGTTGATGATCTGGGCCTGGATCGAGACGTCCAGGGCGCTGATCGGCTCGTCGCAGACGATGAACGACGGGTCCACCGCCAGCGCCCGGGCGATGCCGATGCGCTGCCGCTGGCCGCCCGAGAACTCGTGCGGATAGCGGTTGGCGAAGTTGGGATTCAGGCCCACCACGTGCAGCAGCTCGTGGATCCGCTCCTGGCGCTGGCGCCGGTTCTGGGCCAGGCCGTGGATGTCCAGCGGCTCGCCGACGATCTCGCCCACCGTCTGGCGGGGGTCGAGCGACGCGAACGGGTCCTGGAAGATCATCGCGATCTCGCGGCGCATGCGGCGCATCTCGGGCCCGGAGAGGCGGGTCAGGTGCTGGCCCTTGAACAGCACCTCGCCGGCCGTCGGCTCGACCAGGCGCAGGATGGAGCGGCCGAGCGTGGACTTGCCGCAGCCCGACTCGCCCACCAGGCCGAGCGTCTCGCCCTGGCGGATGCTGAGGTCCACGCCGTCCACGGCGCGGACGTGGGCCACCGTGCGCTGGAGCACGCCGGCCGTGATCGGGAACCAGGTCTTCAGCCCGCGGATCTCCACCAGCGGATCGGCCGCCGTCCAGGCCCGGGTGAGCTGGGGTTTCGTGGCCGTCTCAGGCACCGGTCTCACCTCCCTCCTTGGGGCCGGCGGTGGCGCTGAGCTCGCCGCCGCCCTGGGTCACCCAGCAGGCGGCGCGCTGCGACCGGCCCACCTGCTCCAGCACCGGGGACTGCTCCACGCAGCGCTCGACGCGGAAGGGGCAGCGGGGGTGGAACGCGCAGCCGGTGGGCAGGCTGCTCATGTCGGGCGGCAGGCCCTCGATCGCGCGCAGCACCTCGTGCTCCTCGGCGTCCAGCCGGGGGATCGACTGTAGGAGCGACCACGTGTACGGGTGCTTGGGGTTCGCGAAGACGTCCTCCGTCGGCCCCTCCTCCACCACGCGGCCCGCGTACATGACCATCACCCGCTCGCACATCCCGGCCACGACG
>Ga0070717_10002354_pt1 | contig 13318 bp, 11 predicted proteins | sample LARL113metaG_FD_71366 | JGI IMG/M metagenome (GOLD analysis project Ga0070717, IMG submission 71366) | Corn, switchgrass and miscanthus rhizosphere microbial communities from Kellogg Biological Station, Michigan, USA - LAR L11-3 metaG | ecosystem: Host-associated > Plants > Roots > Rhizosphere ... | reverse complement strand
CGGGCGCTGCGCTACGCTGGGGCTCCGCGCCCGCCCGCCGCCCGACCCCTCTGACATTTCTAACTTGCACAAACACTGACATCTCTATTTGGTCTGGACACCGACTGTAGGCGCCCGATCAAAATGTCGCCTCTGCTGACGACCGAGCTTTTGGAGCGGGCCTGCATCGCGGGACCCCGGTTTAAGCGCCAAGCCAGGCTACCATGTTGCGATAGATACCGTCTGCGGTCCGACGAATGAGCGACACACCGATAAACCGCCCACTTGATCGCCTGCTCGCCGTCATGGCGCGACTGCGCGACCCGAACCGCGGCTGTCCGTGGGATCGCGAGCAGGATTTTTCGACAATCGCGCCGTACACGATTGAGGAGGCTTATGAGGTAGCTGACGCGATCGCACGCGACGATCCCGATGCGCTAAAGGACGAACTCGGCGATCTTCTCTTTCAGGTTGTCTTCCATACCCGGTTGGCCGAGGAAGCGGGGATGTTCAGCTTCGAGGATGTTGCCGCGGCTATTGCCCACAAAATGGAACGGCGCCACCCGCATGTCTTCGGCGCCGCCGAAATTGCCTCGGTTGCAGCGCAGAGTCAGGCCTGGGAGGAGCACAAGGCGGCCGAACGCCGGGATCGCGCGCGGGCGGCTGGAACGGCAGATAGCGTTCTCGATGGTGTCGCGCTGGCACTGCCGGCGCTGTTGCGGGCGGTCAAGGTTCAGAGGCGAGCGGCACGCATCGGCTTTGACTGGCCGGAAGTGCACCCGGTCTTCGACAAGATCGCAGAGGAGATCACCGAGCTCAGGACGGAACTCGCTTGTGGCAGCGGCCGCGAACGTTTGGAGGATGAGGTCGGCGATCTCCTCTTTGCCGTCGCCAATCTCGCGCGCAAGCTCGACCTCGACCCCGAAGCGGCGCTGCGCCGCGCAACCGGCAAGTTCGAGAGGCGTTTTCGGCGCGTCGAGGCGCTGGCGGCAGAACGAGCGACCGGAACCGACCTCGAAGCGCTGGAGGCGCTGTGGCAACGGGTCAAGCGCGAGGAGAGTTAATGCAAGCGCTGGCGATGGCGCAGGCGGCTGATGTCCTCTTCGGACAGGCGGACCGAAAGGTGGGCCGTTTCGTTGTCGTCCCGGCGGCCGAGAACTTCTCCTCGGTCGTATATCCAGGCCAGGGTCTTGCCGTCCGTGAGCGGAATATCGAGACGCTTGACGCGGGCTGTGCTTTCAAGCCGGCGATCGATCAGCTCGAGCAGTCCATCGCATCCCTCGCCGGTTATCGCCGACAGAGCGACGCTCTGCGAATTGCGCAGCTGCTGATTACGGAGGCTTGCGTGCGTCGTCGGCTCGAGCAGATCGACCTTGTTCATCGCTTCAATGAGCCCAGCCTCGATGGGCTCATCGAGGCCCAGCTCACCCAGGACATTCAGCACATCACTACGTTGCGCCTCGCTGTCCGGGTGATGCGCGTCGCGGACGTGAACGACCATGTCGGCTTCTGTGACCTCTTCGAGCGTAGCCCTGAAGGCGGCGACGAGATGGGTCGGAAGATCGGAGATAAAGCCGACGGTGTCCGACAGGATTGCCTGGCGTCCCGACGGCAGTTCGAGGCGCCGCATGGTCGGGTCGAGAGTTGCGAACAGCATGTCCCCGGCGACGACAGATGACTGGGTCAAGCGGTTGAACAGCGTCGACTTTCCGGCGTTGGTGTAGCCCACTAGCGCCACGACGGGATAAGGCACGCGGCGCCGGGCCTCGCGGTGTAGTGTCCGGGTCCGCTTGGTCGCATCGAGCTCGCGCTTCAGTCGGGCAATCCGCTCGCCGATCAGCCGGCGGTCGATTTCGAGCTGGCTCTCGCCGGGTCCACCGAGAAAGCCGAAGCCGCCGCGCTGGCGTTCGAGATGCGTCCAGGACCGGACGAGACGGGAACGCTGATAGGAGAGCGCTGCCAGCTCGACTTGCAGGCGGCCCTCATGGGTGCGGGCCCGCTCACCGAAGATTTCGAGGATCAAACCCGTGCGGTCGATGACCTTCGCTCGCCAGCGCCGTTCGAGGTTGCGTTGTTGTACGGGACTCAGTGCGGCATCGATGACGACGAGCCCAATTTCGCTCTCGCTGATCAGCGCGCCAAGGTTTTCAAGGGTGCCGTTGCCGAGAAGGCTGCTGGGGCGCGGGCGTGTGATGCGGGCGATCTCAGCGCAAACAACATCGAGGCGGATCGCCCTGGCGAGCCCGACCACTTCCTCGAGCCGCGCCTCTGCCGAACGGCTGGGGTTTTCCGTCGAGTGCCGTCCTGGCGCCATCCTCGACACCAAGTGCACGACGAGCGCCCGGCCGGTCGCGCCTCCGTCCGCGGTTGTCGTGTTGTCCATCCGACTCAGGATTCGGCCATCTCCTTATTATTGGGCTCGAATAGCTGGATGGGCTGCCCCGGCATCACTGTCGAAATCGCATGCTTGTACACGAGCTGTGAGTGGGCGTCCCGCCGCAATAAAACACAAAAATTGTCAAACCAAGTAATAATCCCCTGAAGCTTAACTCCATTTACGAGGAAGACGGTTACCGGAGTCTTGTTTTTTCGGACGTGGTTTAAGAACACATCTTGGACATTTTGCGATTTTTCTGGAGACATGGGTCTTCCCCACTCCCTTTTTGGAACCGAGCCGTCCCAGTTCATGACAGAACACTCGGACAAATATGCCGAGGTGCTGTTACCAAGATGGGCGCGCTCTCCCGAATCACAAGCCCCGCACAAAGTGAAACAAGGACGCACCATCAGGGAAGACCAGGCGCGGAGCGCAGCAAAAAAATTCCTGCTCGGTTACTCCGTTGCCGAGCAGAACAGGAACGCAACCGCTGTTACGGGCACACTCCATATCAACCCCGGTGTCGCCGACGAACCAAACCACCTCGCTTGCCGCAATGCCGCTGCGCTCCAACGCAAGCAAGACGGGAGCGGCATCAGGTTTGTCGACCGCCGCATCACCCGCCCCAACGACGCTGCCGAAAAGGGGCGACCAGCCTATCTCCTCCGTCTCGCGCCGCAACAGCGAACCTGTCTTGTTGCTGACCACCCCAAGGAAGATGCCCTCCTCAAAGAGACCTTGGAGCAGTTCGCCACGGCCTGGCAGCGGGCTCAACCGCTCGAGATGAATAGCACGAAAGACGTCGAGATAGATCCGCCGAGCCTCCTCCCACCGATTGCCAAAGTGAAGCGGGAAGCTCTCACGCAAGCTAAGCCGGACGCGCTCCTTGGTCTCCTGCAACGACCATGGCGGCTTTTTCATCGCCGCCATAACGGCATTCAACGCTTCGTGAATTGTTGCCCAGCTATCGACCAGCGTGTTGTCCCAGTCGAACAGGATCGCCCGCGGACGTGAAAGCCCCAAGGGCGCGGCCGCCGCTCGGTTCACGGAACTGCCGCCGTATGCGCCAGATAACACTCGAGTAATCGTCGGCTGAGGGGGCCCGGCGCTCCGTTGCCGACGGGATCGCGATCGATACTGATAACCGGAAGCAAATCAACCGTGGTGCTCGTCAAGAAAGCCTCGGAGGCCGCTTTGGCTTCGCCCACGGTAAATGGCCGTTCGACGAGGTTGTAACCTTCGCCGCGGATGATCTCAGAGACCGCCAGGCGGGTGATCCCGTTGAGGATCGCGCTGTCTGCCTGGCGGGTGATCACGATACGCTCGGCGGTTACGATCCAAGCATTTGTCGAAGTCCCTTCGGTCACCCGGCCGTCCTGATCGACCTGCCATGCCTCGTAGGCTCCCGCTTCTTTGGCGAGCTGCTTGCCCAGAACATTAGGAAGCAGCGCCACCGATTTGATGTCGCAGCGCTGCCACCTTATGTCGGGGATCGTAATCACTGCGATGCCGTCGTCGGCGATGCGCGGATCGGTTGGTCGCCTCCGCCGCGAGGTCACGACAAGCACTGGTGTCGCCGCTTTCGGGAAGGCGTGGTCCCGCGGGGCGACGCCGCGGGTGATCTGCAGGTAGACGATGCCGTCGCGGACGCCATTGCGGCGGACGGTCTCGCGCATGACAATTTTCAACGCGGAGTCAGACATCGGCGAGGGAATTCGCAGCTCAGAGAGCGACCTCGCTAACCGGACAAGATGAGGTCCCTCGTCGACGAGATGGCCGCGAACCACCGCCAGCACCTCGTACACGCCGTCGGCGAACTGGTATCCGCGATCTTCGATGTGCACCGCTGCCAGGCGATTCGGCAGGTACTGTCCATCGACATACGCGACACGCGACATGGATTTTCGTCCCCACCCTCTCCCTTGCGCACTTCCCCCTGCATCATAGCGGGTGTCAGGCCCCGATCCTCATTGCACGATCATTGCCAAAAACACCTAAGGATTTCAACTTTCGGTGCAGAGCCGACCTCTCCATCCCGACAAAAGCCGCGGTGCGGGAGATGTTTCCGCCAAAGCGGGTTACCTGGGCGAGTAGGTATTCCCGCTCGAAGACCTCTCTCGCGTCGCGCAGCGGCAACGTCATGATTTCGCTGCCCTTGTCCCATTTGACGACGGTCGGGGCGATCGCGGTTATCTCGTTGGGCAGCATGTCGGCGCGAACCGGCTCGCGCGCATCCCCGGGCATCATGATCAGAAGCCAATCGATGACGTTGCGCAGCTGCCGCACGTTTCCCGGCCAAGTGTAAGCCTGCAGCGCCGCCAATGCGTCCTCGCCGAACTCACGCGGCGCGAGCCGGGCCGCCTCGGACGCCCGAGCCATAAAGTGGCGCGCCATCAGCGGGATGTCTTCGCGCCGGTCGCGCAACGGCGGAACACGAATCGGGACCACGCTCAAGCGATAGAACAAGTCCTCGCGGAACCGCCCGGCGCTGATCTCGCCGCCGAGCTCACGGTTAGAAGATGCGACGACACGGACATCGACCTCGACGCGGCTCGACCCCCCTACCCTCTCGAAGGTCTGTTCCTGAAGCACGCGCACGATCTTGCCTTGCGTCTCGAGTGGCATGTCCGCGACTTCGTCGAGGAATAACGTGCCGCCATGCGCGCGCTCGAATGTGCCGACCTTGCGCGGCGCGCCGTCGATCCGTGTCTCGGTCCCGAACAACTCTAATTCGAGCCGCTCGGGCCGCATTGTGGCGCAGTTGACCGGAACAAAAGCGCCCTTTGACCGCCGGGAGCGCGCATGCAAAAGGCGCCCGACGACCTCCTTGCCCGATCCCGGCGGTCCCGTGATCAGAACCCGACTGCCGGTCGGCGCCACCCTCTCGATTTGCTGCCTGAGCTGGTTTGCTGCCGTCGAGACTCCGACGAGATCGAGATCGCCCCCGGCGCGGAGCCGCAACTCCTCGTTCTCGCGCCGCAACTGGGCCGCCTCGATCGCCCGCTCGACGACCAGCAGCAGACGGTCCGATTTGAACGGTTTCTCCAGGAAATCGTAGGCACCTATTTTTATCGCCTCGACGGCCGTTTCGATTGTCCCATGCCCGCTGATCATAACCACGGGTACCGATGGCATTTCGGCCCGCAGCTGCTTGAGGATCTCGATCCCCTCCAACCCGCCTCCCTGAAGCCAGATGTCGAGGATGACGAGCGTGGGTTGCCGGGCCTGAATCGCCGCCAAGGTCTGCGCGGTATCGGCGGCCTCGCGGGTAGCGAAGCCTTCGTCTTTGAGCACACCCGCGATCAGCATGCGGATGTCCGCCTCGTCGTCTACGATCAATATGTCATGCGCCATGGGTGACCGCGTTCAATTGCACGGGCTCGGCGGATGCATCCGAACGTTGCGCGGTGCGGGTCTCGGAGGTGACAAAGACCAAGCTGACCTGCGCCCCTCGGAGTTCGGCATCCTCCAGCACCAGCTCTCCCTGATGATCTTCCATAATCTTTTTCACGATGGCGAGACCAAGACCCGTGCCTTTTGCGCGCGTCGTCACATAAGGCTCGGTGAGCCGCTCGCGGCCATGCTGTGGCAGGCCTTTGCCATTGTCCTCGACAATGACTGAAACCTGACCGGCGTCTTCGGTGACCGTTACCCGGATACGGCCAGGCGGATTTGGCCCCGGCTCGGCCATCTGTGCTTGGATCGATTCGATCGCATTCTTGACGATATTGATCACCGCTTGGCCGACGAGCCGCGCATCGCAGCGTAGCGTCACGGGATACCTCGGAAAGATCGTGTCGAAGATGATCTCGGCGTGGGCGGTGCGCTGCAGGAACACCGCCTGGTGAACGATTTCGACCAAGTTCTCCGGCTTCAGCACCGGCGCCGGCATTCTCGCAAAGGACGAGAACTCGTCGATCATGCGGCCGATGTCGCCGACATGCCGGATGATCGTGTCGGTGCAAATCGTGAAAGTTTCGGCGTCGTTCTTGATCTCTTTCAGGTATCTGCGCCGCAGTCGCTCCGCCGAGAGCTGGATCGGCGTCAGCGGGTTCTTGATCTCGTGAGCGATACGGCGGGCTATGTCCGCCCAAGCCGCCTTGCGCTGCGCCGAGAGCAGTTCGGTGATGTCGTCGAACGTCACGACGAATCCGATAATGTCGCGCCCGTTGTGTTCGGCGGCGATACGCACGAGCAACGTGCGGGTGCTGCCCCTGCTCAGCAGCTGAACCTGTGACTGCGCCAGGCGCTCAGGTCGGCGCTCCGCTTCGTCCAGCAATCCTGCAATTTCGGGCGCAACTTCGGCGAGGTCCTGCCCGATCGCCTGCTCGAGATCGACCCCGAGAAGGGAAGAGGCCGAGCGGTTCGGCAGATGGATTCGCCCCAATCGGTCGAGACCGATCACCCCTGCCGAGACGCCCGTCAGCACCGTTTCGGTAAACCGGCGCCGCTCGTCGAGCTGGCGATTGGCTTCCCTGAGCTCACGCTGCTGACTTTCGATTTGATAGGTCATCCGATTAAAGGCGCGACTGAGCGAGGCCAGCTCGTCGTCCTTATCGCTTTCGGGGACGCGCGCCGCGAGATCGCCGCCGCGAACCTGCTCGGCCGCCGTAATGAGACGGCTGACCGGAACTGCGAGCTGCGTGGCGAAATGAATGCCGATCGCCACCGCCGCGACGAGGAACAGCATCGCCACCATCATAAAAATCAGTGCGAAGGTAATCTGAAAGCCGGAACGCTGACCCTCCAGCTGCTCGTATTGAGCGGCCGCGCGCTGAGTCTCCTCCATGTGGTTGAGAACCCGGGGTTCGATGAACCGGCCAACGTAAAGATAGACGTCGCCGAATTGATTGAGCCGGACAAGGGCACGTACCCGATCGTCGCTGTCATTGGTCATTATCGCGACGTCGCCGGTATCGGCGAGGCGCATCGCCTCGTCGGGAACCGGCTCGAAACCGAGGGTGAATGACAAGCTGGAGCGCGCCAATAGATGACCGGGGCGGTCGAATACCATCGCCTCGGTAAGCCCGCGCAAAGCCGCTTGGGCCGAAACGACTTGGTCCAGATGCTGCGGGTTGAGCGCCAGCTTCACCGAGTCTCGATTGAGGTCGTTGGCCATCGCCAGGACGTCGGCGCGGATCGCCTGCTGGTGTTCGTGCAGATACGCCTCGGCAACCGCGAGCGATTCGGTGATCGCGGTTCGAACCTTGTCGCTAAACCACGATTCGATCCCAAAACTAAAGAAGAGATAGGAAAAGACGGCGACGATGATTGTCGGCGTCACGGCAATCAGGCTGAACAACACGACGAGCCGGATTTGCAGCCGCGAACCGGCAAGGCCGCGGCGCCGCTCGGCCCACACCTCGATCAACCGTTTGGCGACGACCGCGCCGAGCGCCAGCAACAGAACGAGGTCGAGATTTAACAGCGATAACACGGCGCCGGGGTTTGGGCCAAAAGGCGGAGCCCCGGTCAAAGCGAGATATGTTGCGACGCCTGAACCGAGAGCCGGGATCGCAAGCGCGATCGCAATTTTGCGCCCGAGAGCGATTCGACCGGCCCAGAGACGAACCCGCCGCATCAGGTTCATTCGAAGCCTCTGCCGGGCGGCGTCGCGGACGGTCGTAATGTCGCCGAGTCCAATGCTCTGCGGCCGATCGCGCTCATGACGTGGCGGCCCCACCCCTTCTGCTGTACGAGTCCTCCCTCCCCGTGTCCACCGGGGAGAGCCGGTGTAGGGGCTGGTATCGTTCGATCTCGGTTTATTTTAGGCCGCGGACGACCGGGATGTCCAACTCGCGGATCTTCTTGCGCAGCGTATTGCGATTGAGGCCCAGTAGATGCGCCGCCCGGATTTGGTTGCCCCGGGTGGCGCCGAGTGTCAGCACGATCAACGGCCGCTCGATCTCGCGCAGGACCCGATCGTAAAGTCCTGCGGCCGGCAGCTCTCCTTTATGTGCTGCGAAATAGCCTTTGATGTGGCGCTCGACGGCCGCTGACAGTCCCTCGCCGCTCAACGCCTGCGCCGGATCGGCCGATGTCGGGCTGTCACCGAGTTCGCCTTCAACCACCCCAACGCCGATCACCTCCTGCGAATAAAGGGCTGCCAGCCGACGAACCAGATTTTCCAGCTCACGGACGTTTCCGGGCCAACGATAGGTGCGCAGCCGCTCCATCGCAGCGTCGTCGAGCTGCTTCATCGGCAAGCCCTCGCGGACCGCCAGCGCCGCAAAATGCCTGACGAGCGCCGGTATGTCCGAGGTCCGCTCCCGCAATGGCGGCAGCCGGATGGGTGCTACGTTCAGGCGGTAGAACAAATCTTCACGAAACAGGCCCTGGCGGATCAGCTGCCGAAGGTCGTGATGCGTCGCCGCGACGATCCGGACATCGGCGCGGATCGGTACACGCCCGCCGACGGCTGTGAACTCGCCCTCCTGAAGCACGCGCAATAGCCGGGTTTGCGCCTCAATCGGCATGTCCCCGATCTCGTCGAGGAACAATGTTCCGCCCTGAGCCTGCTCGAACCGTCCCACACCGCGCGATGTCGCGCCGGTGAAGGCGCCCTTTTCGTGACCGAACAATTCACTTTCGATCAACTCGCGCGGAATCGCCGCCATGTTGATCGCAACGAAGGGGCCGCTTCGGCGCTTGCCGTAATTGTGCAGGGCGCGGGCTACCAATTCCTTGCCGGTGCCGCTCTCCCCCATGATCGTCACCGTGAGGTCGGTTCCCATCAATCGCGCCAGGACGCGGTAGATCTCCTGCATCGCCGGCGAGCGGCCGATCAGCGGCAGCTGGTCTTCGACATCGTCCTCGGCAAGCGGGACCCGAGCCTCCGAAGGGGCGGTCAGTGCCCGCTCGACGACGCTGACGAGCTCGCGGAGATCGAATGGCTTGGGCAGGTATTCGAAGGCGCCGCGTTCAGTCGCCTTGACCGCCGTCAAGAGCGTGTTCTGCGCACTCATGACGATGATGCGCAGCTCCGGGCGGAGCTTTTTAATTCGGGGGATCAGGTCGAGGCCATTTTCGTCGGGCATGATCACATCGGTGATGATGAGGTCTCCCTCGCCATCCGCAACCCATCGCCAAAGGGTCGCAGCATTGCCCGTCATTCGCACGTCGTGCCCGAGCCGGATCAGCGCTTGGTTGAGCACCATCCGGATCGCTCGATCATCGTCGGCCACCAGGATCGTCGAGCCCATCACCTACTACCGTCTTGCGCGACCACCGGCAGAAACACACGGAACACGGTTCGCCGCGGCTGGCTGTCGAATTCGATGACGCCGCCGTGGTCGCCAATAACCTTGGCGACTAATGCAAGACCGAGGCCAGTGCCTTTGCGCCTTGTCGTGACAAACGGCTCGAAGAGATGGGGGCGCAGGTCTTCTGGAATTCCGCTCCCGTTATCGGTCACTGCGACCATTAGGGGCAGATGCTGGCGGCCTTCGCCGCCCGGTCGCGTCAGGCGCAGACCATGCCGATAGGCTGTCGAAAGAACGATTTCGCCATCCGCCTTGGGCAGCGCTTCAGCGGCATTTTTGACGAGGTTGAGAAAGACCTGAACGAGCATATCGCGATTACCGAGAACCAGAGGCAGCGACGGGTCGTATTCCTCGACGATGCGGACATGGCGGGCGAAACCGGATTGCGCCGCTTTGCGCACCCGCTCCAGCACCTCATGGATATTGACCGCGTCGCGTTCCAGCGGGCGATGATCGGAGAACGCTTCCATTCGATCGACCAGCGCGACGATACGGTCGGTTTCGTCGCAGATCAGCTGGGTCAGCTCGCGGCCCGCCGAATCGGCGTCCTGTTCGAGCAATTGTGCCGCCCCGCGAATCCCGGAAAGCGGGTTCTTGACCTCGTGCGCCAGCATTGCCGCCATACCAATAACCGACCGAGCAACATTTCGATGGGTCAGGTGGCGGTCCATCATATCCGCCATCGAACGCTCGTGCAGTGTCAGCACGAGCATGTCCGCCCCCTCTCCGGTGGGTGCTCCCTGGATGGTGACCGAGCGCCCGCCGAATCTCGGTCCTTCAAGCAGCATGTCGTATTCGGAGATGGTATTTCCGATCCGCCATACCGAATCGACCAGCGACAAAAGCGGGCTGTGCGGCGCGACGAGATCCGCCAATGCGCTGCCGCACAACGCGGTGGCGCCGGAGCCGAAAAACTGCTCCGCCGCCGGGTTGACGAACCGGATAAGTCCGCGGCGATCAACGACGATGACCGGGTCCGGAAGAGCCGAGAGAATCACCGCCGCTTCAGACTGGACATCAGCCTGCGAGCTCAGTTTTGTGCTCGGCGTGGCTGCGCCTCCCCGTCGCCACGGCGCCGCCTTGATCATGCCGGACCGCGAGCCACAAGCGGCTCGTACAAAGATCGGATCAGGTGCCGAACCCGCGTGATATCAAGGGTTTCGTTGACCGCCGCACGGAATTCTGCCGAGCCCGGGAGACCCTTTGAATACCAGGCCACATGCTTGCGGGCGATCCGCGGGCCGACCTCGGTACCGTAATGAGCGAGCATTTCCTCGTAATGGCCGAGAACGATGTCGAGCTGAGCCCCGAGTGGCGGATCGGGAATCCGCCGCCTACCCTTGAGCCACTCGACGAGCTGACGAACGAACCAGGGCCGTCCGTAGCACCCGCGGCCGATCATCAACCCGTCCGCGCCGGATTCGCGCAGTGCCTGGTCGGCATCCTCGAGAGTGAGGATATCGCCGTTTGCGACGACGGGTATACCGACAGCGCTCTTGACCTCGCCGATGAATTTCCAATCGGCCGAGCCGGCATAAAGCTGGCAACGGGTGCGGCCATGCACGCTGATCATGCGGATACCGCATGCTTCGGCGATCCGGCCGAGCCGTGGCGCGTTACGGCTATGCTCGTCCCATCCGGTGCGCATCTTCAATGTCACTGGGAGGTCTACCGCCTTGACGGTAGCCTCGAGAATATGCGCGGCATGGGCCTCGTTTCGCATCAGTGCAGAGCCGGCGTGCCCGTTGACCACTTTTTTCACCGGGCAACCGAAATTTATGTCGATGATCCGAGCCCCGCGGTCGGCGTTGAGCTTGGCCGCCTCAGCCATGACCCGCGGCTCGCAGCCGGCGAGCTGCACCGCCATCGGCTGCTCGTCTGCGCAACTCCTTGCCATCGTCATCGATTGACGGGTTTCGCGAATCATCGCCTCGCTTGCAATCATTTCGGAGACCACGAGCCCCGCCCCAAGCCGTTTGACGAGACGCCGGAACGGCAGGTCGCTGACGCCGGACATCGGGGCGAGGATCACGGGGTCCTCGAGTGATATGGAACCGAGCAAAATGCCCATTGATTATGCAAACATGCTGCGTGCCTGCCGATTAGGCAGAATGTTAGACCTTTTCTTTTTGCAGTGCAACATCAACGGTTAAGACGCGCCAGGCGATGGCTAACGACCCGATGGTACGCTAGGTTCTGATTATGGCGTTGGTTTACGCTCTTGTGGTGGCGGCGGGACGCGGCAGCCGGTTCGGGGGAGCGTTGCCAAAGCAATATCTCCCGCTCGGGAACGCCAATGTGCTCCGGCACGCCGTTGTCGCTCTCGCCGAACACCCGCGGATCGTAGATGTCTTGGTGGCTATCAGGCCGGAAGACAGGGCGCTGTTCGACAGCAGCGTCGCCGGCCTGCCAGTGGCTCCGCCGGTCGCGGGCGGGGCGACCCGGCAGGATTCGGTTCGGCTCGGGCTCGAAATATTGGCGGCCTACCGCCCCGAGCGAGTGCTGATACATGACGGGGCGCGGCCGTTCCCCGATCCGCGACTGGTCGACCGGGTCATTGATGCCCTCGACCGGGACGTCGCGGCCATCCCATGCGTGCCGTTGCGGGATACGATCAAGCGTGTCGAGGATGGGACAATTAGGGAAACGATCGATCGATCCGCGCTATGGCGGGCGCAGACACCGCAAGGCTTTCACTTCGAAGCGATCCTTGCCGCCCATCGTGCTGTTGTCGGTCACGCCCTGACCGACGACGCCGCGGTCGCCGAAGCAGCGGGCATGTCTCCCGTGATGGTCGAAGGCAGTGAGGACAATCTGAAGATCACGATGCCTGAAGATCTCGCCGCCGCCGAGCGGCTGATCGCCGCCCGGCAATCCGATGTCCGCGTCGGCCAGGGCTTCGACGTCCATCCCTTTGCCGTGGGCGATCATCTGTGGATATGCGGCGTCAAGATCCCGCACGGCATGGCCCTTGCGGGTCATTCCGACGCGGATGTCGGCCTGCACGCACTGACCGACGCGGTACTCGGCGCGATTGGCGCTGGTGACATCGGCATGCATTTTCCGCCGAGCGATCCTCGCTGGCGGGGTGCAGCTTCCGACCAGTTCCTGCGCCATGCCGCCGATCTGGCGCGCGCCCGCGGTGGCACAATCGCCGCGGTCGATGTTACGATCATCTGCGAGCGTCCAAAGATCGGCCCGCACCGCGCAGCGATGATCGATCGCGTCGCGGCCATTCTCGCCATTGCGCCCGACCGCGTCAGTATCAAGGCGACGACGACCGAGAAGCTCGGCTTCACCGGCCGCGGCGAGGGCATCGCCGCGCAAGCGGTCGCCACCGTTCGCCTGCCGCTCTGACGATTTCCGTTCGCCGTCATCTCGGCTTGCCGCTCTGGCATCCCGCGCTGGTACTCGGTACCTGGTTCGGCGTGGGGCTGCTGCCGGTGATGCCGGGAACCTGGGCCTCATTGGCGGCGCTGCCTTGTGCTTGGACGATTTGCAGCTTGTTCGGCAGGATTGGCCTCGCGGCTGCCGCCGTGACCATCTTTGCCGCCGGATGCTGGGCTAGCTCCAGGGTCGCAGAAGCAAGCGCCGTCAAGGATCCCGGAACAATCGTCGTCGACGAGGTTGCGGGACAATGGTTCGCACTGTTGACTGTGGCCCTTGATCCCCTCTCCTATTTCTCGGCGTTCTCACTTTT
>Ga0070717_10002353_pt1 | contig 13321 bp, 10 predicted proteins | sample LARL113metaG_FD_71366 | JGI IMG/M metagenome (GOLD analysis project Ga0070717, IMG submission 71366) | Corn, switchgrass and miscanthus rhizosphere microbial communities from Kellogg Biological Station, Michigan, USA - LAR L11-3 metaG | ecosystem: Host-associated > Plants > Roots > Rhizosphere ... | reverse complement strand
GATCGAGCCCGCGGGAGAAATGTGATCCGTCGTAACGCTGTCGCCTAAAACGGCCAGCACACGGGCCTTCTTGATCTCTTGCACCGGGGAGGGTTTTACCGCCATGTCGTCGAAATACGGAGCGCGCTGAATGTAGGTCGAGTTCGTGTCCCAGGCGTAGGTTTCGCCTTTCGGGACCTGGAGTCCGCGCCAGCGTTCGTCGCCTTTAAAGACCTCGCCGTAAGACTTAGAAAACATCTCCGAGGTTATCGAGTGTTGGATCGTGTCTTCAATTTCGCGCGACGATGGCCAGATGTCGGCAAGATATACCGGCTGGCCATCGCGACTTTTGCCAAGAGGGTCTTTGCGCATGTCGATGTCGATGCGCCCGGCAAGCGCGAAGGCCACGACCAGTGGAGGCGACATCAAGTAGTTCGCGCGGACTTCGGAATTGATGCGTCCCTCGAAGTTGCGGTTCCCAGAGAGCACCGAAGCGACCACAAGTTCCTTCTCGTCGATTGCCTTGGAAACTTCTTCCGGAAGTGGACCCGAGTTGCCGATGCAAGTGGTGCATCCATAGCCCACAAGATGGAACTTCAGCTTCTCGAGATAGGGCATGAGCCCAGCTTGTTCGAGGTAGTCGCGAACGACCTTCGATCCCGGAGCAAGCGAGGTCTTTACCCAGAGGGGAACCTGCAGTCCCTTCTCGACAGCTTTTTTAGCAAGCAATCCCGCGCCAATGAGAACGGAAGGATTGGAGGTGTTGGTGCAGGATGTAATCGCCGCAATGACGACGCTGCCGTGCTTCAGCGAATCTCTGACCGAGACAGGAACATGTTCGTGAACGTTGGGATCTTCTACGCCGACTGCTGCAGGGCTCCCACCTTCCTGCTCCCAGCGTTCTTTGGTCGTGGTTTTGTTGTTCGTCGGAGCGGATGCCGCAGCGGCCGCGGCAGCTTTCGGTTTGATCAGCGAAGGCAGGGCCTTGCTGAACGACTCTCCGGCTTGCGAGAGGACCACGCGATCCTGCGGACGTTTGGGTCCCGCGAGCGACGGCTCGACTGTTGCGAGATCGAGCGTAAGCAGTTCGGAGTACTCCGCCTCGGGAGTCTTCTCGTCATGAAACAATCCCTGCTCGCGGCTGTAGGCTTCGACCAGCGCGATTTGCTCATCGCTACGTCCGGTCAGACCAAGATATTTGAGGGTCTCCTTGTCGATGGGAAAGATCCCACAAGTCGCGCCGTATTCGGGGGACATGTTGGCTATCGTGGCGCGATCGGCGAGAGGAAGATCGCGTAGCCCAGGTCCGAAGTACTCGACGAACTTGCCGACGACACCGTGCTTGCGCAGCATCTCGGTGATCGTGAGAACGAGGTCGGTTGCAGTTGCGCCCTCACGCAACCGCCCAGTTAGTTTCACGCCAACCACCAGCGGGATCAACATGGATACAGGTTGTCCGAGCATGGCCGCCTCGGCCTCAATTCCACCCACTCCCCAACCCAACACCCCCAAACCATTCACCATGGTGGTATGACTGTCTGTTCCGACTAACGTGTCGGGGTAGGCTTGACGCTTTCCAGGCCCCTCATGAACAAACACTACTCTCGCTAGATATTCGAGATTGACCTGGTGGACTATGCCGGTGTCGGGAGGGACTATTGCCAGATTGCGGAATCCGGTTTGGCCCCATCTCAGGAACGAATAGCGTTCTTTGTTGCGCTGGAATTCCAGGAGGGCATTCATGTCTAAGGCGTTGTTCGTGCCGAATTCGTCTACCTGGACTGAGTGATCAATTACCAGTTCGACTGGCTGGAGCGGGTTGATCAGTGACGGGTCTCCGCCTAGTTGTTTCATGGCGTCGCGCATGGCGGCGAGGTCGACTACGCAAGGAACGCCGGTGAAATCTTGCAGCAGGACGCGGCTTGGGGTGAAAGCGATTTCCTTGTCTGGCTTTGATTTACTGTTCCAGTTCGCGAGCGCGCGGACTTCCTCTTTGCTGACGTTACGGCCATCTTCGGTGCGGAGCAGGTTCTCGAGCAGGATCCGGAGGGAGAACGGGAGGTGCCCAGTCGTGATGCCTGCCTTGTCGAGCGCGTCCAGGCGGTAGATTTCATATTCCTTGTTGCTGACTTTGAGGGACGCGCGGCTGTTGAAGCTGTTCAACGACATGATGGTCTTCCTTACTGGAATTCTGAGATGGGTTTCAAACTAATAGTGTAATTCGTTAGGGTGGGAAATTAGTAGCGGCGCGCATGTTTCCAATCACCGAGAACGACCGAAATTCTCACCACGGCGGACACAGAGAGCACAGAGGATGGCAAGAGCTTTGAACCGCTGACGACTTCTGCAGAGTTCCCCTAGGAATGCTATCAATCAGGCAGCTGGAACCTTCGTGTCCGCTTGCGCGTCACCTTCAGAAACATCTGAAACTTGAGTCACGGGCAGAAGAACACTCAGCAAGGTGCCCTGGGAACCGGACTTGATGGCCATATAGCCGCCTAGTTCGCGGACACGCTCTCGCATGCCAGCGATACCGACTCCTGTTTTACCAGCGCCCTGGTTCATTTGGCGGAGAACCTCATCGGGTATGCCTTGGCCGTAGTCCTGTACGTCCAACCGGATATGGGTGGGCTCGAGAGAGACTCGGATATCAGCTTTGGGACTGTCAGAGTGACGATGGACGTTGGTCAAGGCTTCCTGAAGGGCGCGGAAGAGAGCGATTTCCACATCGCTATGGAGCCGACCGATATTGGGAGGCAGATCGAGATGGACGTCAACCCCGCTTCGCTGGGCGAATCCTTCGACGAACCAGCGAGCTGCGGAGGCGAAACCGGCCTCGTCGAGCAGGGGAGGATGAAGGAGATGAGAGATAGTACGAGTCTCAGTGATGCAGCGATCGACGATCTCATTCGCTTGTTCGATGAGTTCGGATCCATCACCATTGGACATGGAGAGAAGACCTAGTTGCATTTTTAGGGCGGCGAGATACTGACCTAGGCTGTCATGGAGACCGCGAGCAATCCGGCGGCGCTCATCGTCCTGCAGGGTCAGGATGCGGCCGCTCAAGCTACGGGCAGCATTCTCGGCGAGCTTGCGGGCAGTGATATCGGTATTAATCTCCATCCAGCCGGTGAGTTCACCCACTTGGTTACGTAAGCTAGTCCAGCGGCTGGCCACGACAATCCGTCGTCCGTCGCGTGTGGAATGAGTAAGTTCGCCCTCCCAAACTTCCTGTTTTTCGATTTCGGACAGCGGAATCGGAAAAGTGGTGTGAAGCAGCTCGGCATGATTACGGCCGAGAGCCTGCTCGGCGGTCCAGCCGTAAAGCCTTTCAGCGCCCTGATTCCAATAAGAGATGGCGCCGTTCGGGTCCTTGGTGAAGATGGCGTCGTTGGCAAGATCGAGCAGGGTGGCTTTCTCAATCATCTCCGCTGTTCGTCGGTGTAGAGCAGCGGTTCGTTCGCGAACGCGTTGCTCGAGTTCCTCTTGAGCCTGGAGCAGGTCTTCCTCCGCTTTCTCGCGTTTTGCGATGGTGCGGCGGGAGGATTCACCAAGGACAACCACCACCGCGGAGAAAACCAGGAAGCCCAACATGCCCGAAAGCTCGGGAGTTCCCTTGACATAGAAGGAATCGATGGGGGGCAGGAAGTAATACCAAATTCCCACCGCGCAAACGGCGACCGTTACAACCGCGGGTCCCAAGCCGCAGTACCAGGCAGCGAAGACGACTGCGAGCCAGGCAGTGTGGTAAGGATTGTGCTCCCCAAAGAAGGGAGTCAGAAAATTACGAAGCAGCAGTGCGCCGATGCCAGCCAGCGTTCCAAGGGTATAACGCACAAGGGCAGCCGCAGTGGGGTGCAATGTGGTCCATCGGGAGGACGAGGAAGACACTCTCCGGAATTTAGAGAATATGGTTATCACATGTGATCGCCCCCCAGGCGTTCTTGGGGAACCCAGAATCGAGTGTTGAGAAACGGGCGGACTAACTACCCTTCCATATAGTTTATACCGGTAGGGCAAACGAACGGGAATCCGGGTATTGGTGTCCGGATTTTGGAAACCGCGGGGATTTTTTGAGGATGGCCCGGAGAGACCACCTCTGGCAACATCGGTCAGACCTTTTGAGCCTCGGGCTGTCGAAAATCCAACTTTTGGCACAAAGGGCCAGAAATGAGGCACACTGTGCGGTGATCAACGGGCGCGGAGAAGGAGGACGGGAACGCGGATGCTGTGCTGGACGCGGGTGGCCGTGGTGCCGAGGAAAAGGTCGGCGATGAAGCGGTGGCCGTGTGTGCTCATGGCGACGAGGTCACAGCCTTTGTTCTCGATCCACTTGATGATTTGGTCGGCGGGTTCGCCGTAAGCAAGTTCAGCATCGGTCGGGATGTTTTCGGTCTGGAGTTCGGATTGGACGCTGTGTAAGTAAGCAGTGTCTTCGACGATTTCGCGGCTGACGGCGTCAGAGCCGTAGGTTCGAGCGGCCCATCCGTCGGCGACGTGGAGCAGGACTATACGGCTGTGGGCGAGTCTGGCGAGCTGCTTGACGTGTTCGATAATGGCGCGGTCGGTTGGCGTGCCATCGAGTGTGACCAGGATTTTGTCGTACATGTTTTCAGCCCGACACGAATTGAATTGGACGGTTCAGGCGTCCCTACGGGACGCGGATGCTCCAAACTTGATACCCGGCGTTGAAATGCCGGGCTTGTCTCAGGTGCCCTCTCAGGGCGCACGTTACGACGGCACCAACTCGTTGCACATCAGCCGCAGCCGCTCGGTTTCCAGACGACAGTCGCTCATCCTCCGCCGATCAACTGCCACGCGGTTTTCATGGACTCGGGAAGGCCGTAGATATCCATGAAAGTGATCAGGATAGCACTGGCCCAACCGGCGGCTAGCAGGAAATAGCCGTTCCGCCATTTGCCCATCCGCTTTTGGGAACTGGTTAAGTGCAGCAACGGGAACATTGCGAACGGGAGTTGAAGCGCGAGTACAACCTGACTCAGAGTCAGCAGGTCTGTGACGCTGTTATCACCGCGCAGCCCGATGATCACGACGGCGGGAAGAATCGCAAGGGTGCGGGTAATCAGGCGGCGCACCCAGGGCTTGATCCGCCAGTGCATGAAACCTTCCATCACAACCTGGCCGGCAAGAGTTCCCGTGATGGTGCTGCTTTGGCCTGCGGCTAAGAGCGCCACTGCGAACAAGGTGCTAGCTACAGCCGTGCCGAGTAAAGGGGCGAGGGTGAGATACGCGACCCGGATCCAGTCGCTATCGGGGCTAAAGGTGATGAACTTTCCACCAGGGACCATGATTCCGGTCTTGCCGTAAAAAACAGTGGCGGCCAGGACCATGATGGCGGCATTGACGAAGAAGGCAACAGTCAGCGCAACCGTGGAATCGATGGTGTTGAACTGCAGAGCGCGGCGGATGGATGAATCGTCTTTCTGGAGACGGCGGCTCTGGACCAGTGCGGAATGCAGATAAAGATTGTGCGGCATGACCGTGGCACCGATGATGCCAACTGCGACATAGATCATTCCGGCCTGACGGATGTGAGGGATCAGTAACGCGTGACCCAGTTCGAGGAAACTGGGTTTGGTCTCGGGGAGAACGAAGATTTCGATGAAGTAGCAGACGCCGATGGTCGCGACCAGCACCAGGATGACAGCTTCGATGGTGCGCATGCCAAATCTTTGGAGTGCGAGCAGCAGCAGCACGTCGAGTCCTGTGATGATTACCGCCCAGAACAGCGGAATGTGAAACAGAAGATTAAGGGCGACGGCGCTGCCCAGAACTTCGGCGAGATCGCAGGCTCCGATGGCGATTTCGCTCATCAGCCAGTTGGGCCAGCGGGTCCAGGCCGGATACCAGTCACGGCAGCACTGGGCAAGGTCTTTGCCGGTAACCACTCCGAGACGGGCCGAGATAACCTGCATGAAGATCGCCATGAGACTGGCTAGTCCTACGACCCAGAGGAGGCCGTATTTGAATTGAGCTCCGCCTTGCAGATCGGTGCCCCAGTTGCCCGGATCCATGTACCCGACGCTGACCAGGATGGCTGGACCGACGAAGGCCTTCCACTGTTGCCAGAAACTGGCCTGATAATGCGGGACTTCGACGGAACTGTGGACATTTTCCAAAGAACGATGCGTTGGTGGAGGCTGGGGTGCCGCGGAGTGGAAAGGCGCAGGGCGGGCGATTGGTTGGTCTTTACTGCTCATGGATGGCGCAGAAGATCCCCGAGATCAACAGATGTTAACGAGTATACACCCAAACTAGTTAACTGTAGTTAACTAAAGTGAGGTGCCCCAGGGTCTAGAAATGCCTTGATCTTTCGAGCGTGTGCGCCGGAAAAAGCGCTCTGTCGAGGTCGATTACCTGGCTTTTCTTCGCGTCCGCTGCGACGTTTGTCGAAGGCATGTCAGGCGTGCGCGGCGGCTGCTTTGGGTTGTGAGGAAATGAGCCACTCTAGTTTGGAGAAGGGTAGGTAAACAATGGGTGCGTCCATGTTGGCCATGGCGCCGCCGGTAACTTCACGCAGGGCCGCGGTCATTTCAGCGCTGTCGAGAAAGAAGCCGGTTTCGTCGGCGGCGGTGATCGTCCCCGAGAAAGCGCGGGTGAATAAGGAGACTTTGACTACGACCGTTCTGTTGACCAGTTTGTCTTTTGGCGAGGACATGCGCACTCCCGTGAAGAACGTAAGACTGCGATCTTGTGCTTGAGTCTGACAAAAATCGATCGAGGTTTGAAGTGACGGGAGTAACGACCGCTAGCCCTGAAGGACCGCTGTTCCACGGTCGTTGCGATCTACGTGTTTCGATCTAGTGTTTTGATTTCGACGCAGGGGTGAGCCAGACTCTTTCCGATGCTGCTGGGCCTAGCGAGACGGTCCCTTCGTCCGTATTTAGCGTGAGGGTCTGGTCGTAATTGCGTTCGATTACCTTCAACCGGGCTCCAGGGCGAATGCCACGGTGTTCGAGGAATTCGAGCAGACCGCGGTCGCGTTCGTAGATGCCGCTAACGGTGTAGGGAGTGTCTACATGCGCTTCGGCGAGCAGGACCAGTCCACGGCGGCGGCGGCTGGCGGAGCTTTCCAATTCACTCAGATTGCCATGCGGACAAGCTCCGGCCGAGCCTAGGCTCGCGAGGAGTTTCGCTTCGAAATCGGGGGAGACGGCGTGCTCGAGGCGCTCGGCTTCGTCGTGAACCTTCCACCATTCCATGCCGAACATTTCCGAGAGCATGCGCTCGATGAGGTGATGGCGAAGCGTGAGCTTCCGGGCGATCTTGCGTCCGGCGGCGGTAAGGCCCACTTCGCCTTTGGCGCCTACGCGGACAAGGCCGTCTTTCTTGAGGCGGCGGAGAGCCATGGTGACCGCGGGAGCGGAGACTTTGAGGATGTGGGCGAGGCGGGCGGAGATAACGGTTTCGCCTTCGGTCTCGGCTTCCAGGATGGACTTGAGGTAGTCCTCCTTGGAGACGGTGATCATGGTGGGATTATACGGGGTTAATTGTGGTTAAGGTGTGAAGAGCGATAGGGTGAAAGAATCAGCCTTCGCTTACGCGAAGCGGACAGCCGAGGCGGCTGTCTCCACATAGTCTGAGCGGAAGAATGCATCCGCCAATACACAAATGCAAAAAGGACAGTCCGGAGCCCCCGAGACTGTCCTCCATAAACCCTCCCGGTTAGAAGGGCAACTTGATGACCCCTACGGTACTGCGGAGATGTTGCAAACGGATTGCAGATTCGTGAATATCTGATGAATTCGAGCCGCTGCTATAGTAGACGCTTACGTTTCAGTGAGTTTGACATCTGTTTTCTCCGCGTCGAGAGGAATTGATGCCTTCCACAACCTTGCGCAAAACCGAACAATCACGACGCCTGCAGGAGCGGGCGGAGAGCATGATCCCGGGTGGAGTGAACTCACCGGTGCGGGCATTCAAGTCCGTGGGCGCAGATCCGCCCTTCATTGTGCGCGGCAAGGGATCGCATGTGTGGGACGCAGATGAGAATGAATACATCGATTACATTGGATCGTGGGGACCGTTGATTCTTGGGCATGCAGAGCCTAATGTGCTCGATGCGATTGTGAGTGCGGCTTGCAACGGGACCAGCTTCGGAGCGTCGACACCTGCGGAAGCAGATTTAGCGGAATTGGCGCTGGGCGCTTTTCCGAATATGCAGAAAGTGCGCTTCGTCAGCTCGGGGACGGAAGCGACCATGTCGGCGATACGGCTGGCGCGGGCTTACACCAAGCGGAAGTACATCATCAAATTCGAAGGGTGTTATCACGGGCATGCGGATTGTCTGCTGGTAAAGGCGGGGTCGGGCGTGGCAACGTTGGGGATTCCGGGATCGGCGGGGGTTCCGGAAGAATTCACGATGTTCACGATCGCTCTGCCCTTCAACAATCTCTCGGCGGTAGAGCACGCGTTTTCGAAATACAAACATCAGATCGCTTGCGTGATCGTTGAACCCGTGGTCGGCAACATGGGATGCGTGCCGGCCGCGGATGATTATCTTGTCGGGCTGCGGTTGGTTACCCAGCGCGAACATTCGGTTCTGATCTTCGATGAGGTGATGACCGGATTTCGCGTCGCTTACGGCGGCGCGCAGGAGTTGTACAACATCAAGCCGGATCTGACGACGCTGGGAAAGATTATTGGGGGCGGATTGCCGGTCGGGGCGTACGGCGGGCCGAGCGAGATCATGGATATGGTCGCGCCGCTCGGGCCGATGTACCAGGCGGGGACGCTGTCGGGGAATCCGCTGGCGATGGCGGCGGGAATCGCCATGCTGAAGCAACTCCGCGAACGTAAGGGAGAGATTTATCCGAGAATTGAGAAGCTGCGTGGAGAGTTGGTGGATGGCGTGATGGCGGCCGCTCGAGACGCTGGCGTGCCATTGTGCGCGAACCGCGTGGGATCGATGTTCACGTGGTTTTTCCAAAACGGTCCAGTAACAGACTGGGATTCAGCGTCGAAGTCCGATACAGAAGCGTTTGGGAAATTCTTTCGTGCGATGCTCGATAACGGAATTTACTTACCACCTTCGCAGTATGAGGCCGCGTTCCTGGGAGCTACGCATAGCGAGGAAGATGTGCACCGCACGATTGCGGCGGCTAAACAGGCATTCGCTACGATGAAAGCTTAGAAGGGGACACTAATCGTGCCGAGAAAGTCAAAATCCCCACCCTTTCTCCGCAAAGAACGCGAAGACAAGCGTGGGCCACCCAACGCTCGATTACTTGTGCGATGGCAGCAGCGACCAGATCTCTGGGTCTTCTGCGCCTAATACCCACGAACAGAACCCTTCCAGCCCTCGGTCACGGACTAGATTCAGCCTTTCCTGAAAGCCGCGCTTGTCGGTATAGAAGATCCAGTCGCGCATGTCGTCGCGGTAGAAGTAGAACCATGAAACGCGGTCGACGGCATCCCACTCTACTTTGGGATGATAGCCAGCGACGTAGCCATCGATCTCCTGCTGTCCGATGTACTCGGCGGTGGGATTGGGCTTTTCGTCTTTGCCGGGGTCGCCGGCGAACCAGTGATATCCGTAGACGGGAATGCCCATCGACAACTTTCCTTTGGGTACAAATTGCAGCGCGTAATCGACGTTCTCGACCGTCCATGGATATCCGGCGACAGGGCCGGGCATAGTCCATCGCGTGTTCTGGTCGTAGGTCATCAGGCAAATCAGGTCGACGGATTGGGCGAGTGCTTTGAGATCGAATGATCCGCGCCAGTTGGCATAGAGCCAGTGCGAGTAGGGACTCTTGCCGGGATATCCGGGGGCATTGGGGACAGTGGCGATCGTGAGTTGAAGCTTTTCCTTATGAAGAGCGGAGGCTGTTTGGGCGACCAGGGCTGAGAGGAGATCACGATCGGTCCAGTTCACATTTTCGAAATCGATCTGGAAGCCGGTATAGCCGTTCTTTTTGCACTCGCTGAGGAGTGCGTCGATAAAGGCAACCTTCGATGGCTCAGTGGTGAGGAGTTTGTGGAGCTCGGCTTGGTTCATCAAGGCGACGATCGGCATGACGGGAACGTGGTGTTCCGCGGCGGCTCTCACGACCTCGGGATTGGGGCCTCCCCAGACGAGACCGTTGCCATCGACCTGATACCAAGCGGGAACGATGATGTCGATCTTGTCGGCGTGGGTGACGAACGATTTCACCGAATTGAGTTTTGATCATGTAGAAGAGGCTTTGGTTTGAGCGGAAGCGAAGACAGTGGTGGACAGAAAAAATATAAAGGCGCGCATGATGAAGACTCCTGGATTCCGGAATTTCCGTGTCTCGCAAAACCGGCGAGACCTGGGGCTCGCACGTTACGTTTGATCTTACAAAGTCAGATCTTCTGCTCCAGCATCTGGGGAATGGTGACGAATTCGTATCCTTCGGATTGGTAACGCGACAATAAGTGATCGGTGGCCAAAACGGTTTGACTGCGATCAGCGCCCATATGTCTGTGGCCGCCGTCGTGGAGGAGAATCACGTCACCTCCACGCATCTGACTTTCGACTTTTCGTTCAATCGCGGCTGCGGGCGGGGCGTTCCAGTCGTAGCCGGTGACGTTCCACATGATGGGCTGCAGGGCCAAGCTGCGCGCGACACGCAGAACGGCTGGACGGCGTCCGCCGAATGGAGGCCGGAACAGGTTCGAGTGTTGGCCGACCGCGTCTTCGATGGCCTTGCGGCAGTCAGTAAGCTCACGGTGGACTTCGTCGGCGCTCTTAAGGGTCAGCAAAGGATGGGTGAAGGTGTGATTGCCGACAACGTGTCCGACTGTCACGGCTTCGCGGACGATGTCGGGACGCTGCTGGACGTAGCGGCCAATCAGGAAGAACGTTGCATGCAAGTTGTGACGCGCGAGAACCTCCAGCAAGCGGAAGGTGTGCGGGTCGTTTGGACCGTCGTCGTAGGTCAGGGCGAGTTTCTTTGTGCCACGCGCGAGTCCTGTGAAGGTGCGGCCGTACCATTGGCCGGTGGGCGCCATGGATTGGTAGCCGGCAGTAAGGACGGTGGCGATAGCGGTTGCCGTTCCCGCGAGAGCGGCTGCGAGCATGGGAGGATTGTAAAAGATTGCGGATTGAGGATCGCACATTTTAGATTTGCGACAGGGTTTCGACAATCTCAAATCTGAAATCTGCAATCTGAAATTCTTTACTGTTAACTCTTCGCGCAATTGCCAGTGCGACTCATCCGAGATATCCTGCCTCTTCCTGGTACTGCGTCGACTCCATGGCCAATCTCTTTGAGCTTCCCCGTTACATTGCAGTGGAGGGTCCCATACGAGTCGGCAAGAGCACGCTGGCTCGGATTCTTTCCGATCGACTGAATGCACAGCGGGTTATGGAACCGGAGGACAATCCGTTTCTGGGCGCATTTTATGACGGAGAACGCGGTGCCGCCTTTCAGGCTCAATTGTCATTTCTTGTGCGGAGGTTCGAGCAACTGCAAACGCTCGATTTGGGGCCAACCTCGAACAAGACTGTTGTGGCGGACTTTATTTTTGAGAAAGACAAGCTGTTTGCCTACCTGAACCTCAACGATCAGGAACTCGATACCTACAACCGGTACTACAACCACTTCCGGGACCAGTTGCCCACACCCGATCTTGTCATTTACCTGCAGGCCACGCCTGAGGTGCTGCGGAAACGCGTCAAGAAAAAGAATGCCGCCGGCGAAAAGGCGGTGAACGATGAATATCTGGAAGAGGTGGTGAAGGCGTACGAGCACTTCTTTTTTCACTACACCTCCTCCGATTTGTTGATCGTGAATACCTCTGAGATTGACTTCGTCGACCGCAACGAAGATTTGCAGGAACTGCTGCGCAAGGTGACCGAACCGATCAAGGGGACGCAGTATTTCCTGCCGCTGGGCGGGCAGGAAGCGGCGAGCGCATAAGCAGCACTTCCGGAAAGTCGGCACGGATCAATTCCACTTTTTTGCGTTTGCCACCCGTGCGGAAACCGGTTTTGTGACATCTCTGCTCTAGGCAAGAAAAGTTGCGGGAAAATCTGTCGTGAATATTGCGCTTCGTACAGCATGCGTCCATGATGTCGCATTTGCACGTAATGTGTACTTCGAAACCATGCACGAGATCATCGAACGTCTGTTCGGATGGGACCAGAGTCGCGAAGAAAATAACTTCGCTCGATTTTTCAGGCTGAACGAAGTCAGGATCATCACCGCCGATGGCAAGGATGTTGGGTGGATTCAGGAGCAGATTTCCGAAACGAGCATCAATCTCGGTTCTTTCTACGTAACACCCGGGATGCAAGGCCGTGGCATCGGCACACAAGTTTTACGAATGCTTCTCGAGAGGGCGGCTTCCGAATCAAAAACAATGACGTTAGCAGTTGTGAAGATAAATCCGGCGCGCCAGTTTTATGCAAAGCGCGGATTTCGAACCACGCACGAAGATGAGCACAAACTCTATATGAGCGCGTCCCCCGTGGTTCTCAGTAGCAACTCTCGGTCCTGCATCCAGCCTTCCTAACAGTCTCTGGCGGACTGGCGAAGTTGAGCTGTTTCTATGAGTTACCCAGCGTACCGCTTTACTCAGATATGCGGTCGACTCACGCGTTTTTTGCCGCTACAATACCCCTAGCGTCATCTAAGCTTTAGACGTCACGATGCGTGCACAGGCTCTATCCACCTGAGGTGGAGGGGCACTGGAGGGACATCATGAGCTTGACCCCTATTGGCGAGCCTCGCCATAAGGTAACTACTTCTTTCCTGCGGGATCAGAAGCTTCACCACGATCCCATCACTTGCTTAACCGCTTATGACTACGCGACGGCTCGTCTGGTTGACGAGGCCGGTATAGACATGGTGTTGGTGGGAGATTCTCTCGCCCAGACCATGCTGGGGTACGAGAACACGCTCTCCGTCACGATGGACGAGATGCTCCACCATGTGAAGGCCGTGCGGCGCGGCGTGAAGAACGCCTTGCTTGTGGCAGACATGCCGTACGGGTCCTACCAGGTGGATACCAAAGACGCCGTACGGAATGCTGCCCGGTTTGTGAAGGAAGGTGGAGCGGAAGTTGTGAAGTTGGAAGGCGGCGAGCGGCGTGCCGATCTTATCCGGCGAATTATTGATGCAGAGATTCCCGTCGCCGGGCACATTGGGCTGACGCCGCAATCTGTCAATGTGATGGGCGGGTACAAGGTGCAGGGAAAGAATCTGAGCGGCATTGAACAACTGATGCACGATGCCATTGCGCTCGATCGCGCCGGGGTGGCTTGCCTATATCTCGAGGGCATTCCTCGGGAGGTGGCGGCGATGATCACGGCTGAGGTGAGTACACCGACGATTGGGATCGGAGCCGGACC
>Ga0070717_10002352_pt1 | contig 13323 bp, 12 predicted proteins | sample LARL113metaG_FD_71366 | JGI IMG/M metagenome (GOLD analysis project Ga0070717, IMG submission 71366) | Corn, switchgrass and miscanthus rhizosphere microbial communities from Kellogg Biological Station, Michigan, USA - LAR L11-3 metaG | ecosystem: Host-associated > Plants > Roots > Rhizosphere ... | reverse complement strand
GGGACCGCTGCTCCGTCCACGTGTCGATCGGCGATGCGCGGTACGGCGAGGGGCGGAGGTCGCGGCTGGCCCGTGAAAGCGTCGTCCCGACCCACGCGCCCGGTTGTTAATATTTGGGACTCTCGACAACAACGACATGAATTCATAACTCGCGCGTCATGAGTACGCGCGGCGACCACCTGGTACGCGCCGACCGCGGTTTCGCGACTGGCGGCGGGCTCATTGCGCGGCTCACGACCCCGACGCTCTCCAAGGTTCTCGACGAGATCGATCGCCGTCTTTCGATCGGCGGGATCGAAACGACTCTTCCCGACGGTTCGAAGCGCCGTCTCGGCTTCCACGCCGAGGGACCAAAGGCGGTGATCCGACTGTCGAGCTGGCTGGCCCTCGTACGCCTTGCGACTTCGGGCTCGGTCGGCTGGTACAAGGCGTGGACGCTCGGCGAATGGTCGAGCCCCAACCCCGTGACGGTGTTCGAGCTTTTCTCGGTGAATGCCGTTCCACTCGGCAATGTCGGACGGGCCAAGGGGCCGTTCCGCTGGATCAATGCGGTTGCGCACCGCCTGCGCGACAATGCCCCTGGAAAGGCGAGGCAAAACATCGCCGCGCATTATGACCTCGGCAACGATTTCTATTGTGCCTGGCTCGACGAGACGATGACCTATTCGTCAGCGCGGTTCGATTCAAATGGCGACAGTCTCGAAACGGCCCAGCTGCGCAAGGTCGGCATGCTGCTCGATAGGCTCGATCTGAAACCGGGTCATCGATTGCTCGAGATCGGCTGCGGGTGGGGGACGCTTGCGATCGAGGCTGCGAAACGGGGCGCTTCGGTTGTCGGACTGACGCTGTCGACCGAGCAGAAGAGCTGGGCGGAGCGGAAAATCGCGGACGCTGGCCTTTCCGACCGAATCGAGATCCGTCTCCAGGACTATCGCGATACGGCCGAGCAGTTCGAGGCTGTCGCCTCGGTCGAGATGGTCGAGGCAGTCGGCCGCCGCTGGTGGGGCGCTTATCTCGACAGCATCGCCCGGAACCTCAAGCGGGGCGGACGAGCGGCGCTGCAGTTCATCAGCATCGATCACCGCCTGTTCGATCGCTATGCGCACAATGCCGATTTCATCCAGGCCTATATTTTTCCCGGAGGGCTTCTCCTGGATGAGCCGGAATTCCAGTCGCTCGGGCGCGACCGAGGACTGACCTGGGAAGATCGCCAGGGCTTTGCGACGGATTATGCCGAGACCCTGAAGCGCTGGCGCGAACGCTACGATTCTGCAGTCGCACGGGGCCTACTGAAGGGCTTCGAGGAGCCATTCCACGATCTTTGGCGCTACTATCTCATGTACTGCGAAGGTGGCTTCCGCGGCGGCGCCATCGATGTCGCGCAGGCGACGATGGTCAAGGCCTAGTCCAGTTGGATGGGGAGAGTCGGGTGAGCTCTACCGGCCTGAAAAAGCTTGGCAGGGCTCACCCGTGCTCGGCACAGGGGCAACGTTGCACCGAGCAATTCAAAAATCACCCGAAAAGCGCGCTGCCCAGCGCGTCGACCCTCCAGCACTCCGCGTGAAAACGTGAGTTACGCTGCCCCCCCGCATAACGGTCGCGACGTGGTCTTCAATTCAATACGGGTTAACTTTGAGATAGGCAACGATTCGTTGATTTGAAGGTTTCGCACAATTCGCGCGCGCTTCGGATCGAAATGCCCGGTTCGAAGGAAAAGCAAGAAGGCCCGCTCCTCGTGAAGAACGAGCCTTCCGCATTGGGAGCTTGCCCCAACTCCCTCGAGCGATTTGTAAACCCGGCACGGGCGGCGCGCAACCTTAGGCCTCGACGCGTATTTTTTCGCCGGTCGGAGCACCCGCTGTGAGGCGTTCGACGATCGCCGACGCGACCACTTCGGGCGGCTTCACGCTCTCCGGCTCCTCGCCTGGAAAGGCGAGTGCGCGCATCCGCGTGCGGGTCGCGCCGGGGTCGATGACATGAACCTTGATCCGTCCCGTGTACTCGGTCTCGTCTGCATAAGCGCCAAGCAGGGTCTCAAGTGCCGCCTTGGACGATCCGTATGCGCCCCAGAAGGCGCGGGGCTCATTCCCGACCGAGGACGTGAGCGCAACAAGATCCGCCTGCTCGGCTTTCCTCAGCAGCGGATCGAACGCAGCGATCATCGCCTGGTTGGCGAGCAGGTTGAGGCTCAGAAGGCGGGAATATTCCTTGGGATCGATGTCCTGAACAGGAGTGAGCGACCCCAGCATCGCGGCGTTGAGCACGAGTATGTCGAGCTTTCCCCATCGCTCGGCGACGGCGACCGACAGCTTGCCGATGCTGTCCCCGTCAGTGAGATCGAGCGGCGCGATCGTCGCGCTGCCGCCCGCTGAATGGATCCGCTCTTCGACTTCCTCGAGCGCAGACGTGCTTCGGGCGACCAGGATCACGTGTGTGCCGGCCGCTGCCAGCGCCTCTGAAGTCGCTGCGCCAATTCCGCGGCTCGCGCCGGTGACGAGCGCGAGCCTTCCTTCAAGAGTCTTCGATTCTGTCATCGCGTGCACTACTAGTGCCGGGGACGCGGGGGTCCAGACCCCGAGAGTGTTTCCAAAATTATCGCGGCCGGATTGAACTCGGGGGAGGGGGCGATGAACTGGAAAACCGCCAGTCGGCTGTTGTTTGCGCTGACGATGATCGTCATCGGATTGATTGGACTTGTGAGCGGCACTTTCGCCCCAATCTGGGCGGGCGTCCCCAAGTCTCTCCCGGACCGCGAATTGCTCGCTTATCTCTGCACTCTTGTGTCGCTCGCTTGCGGCGTGGGCCTGTTGACGAAGCGAACCGCTCCACTCGCTGCATTTGTCCTGTTCGCCTATTTGCTGCTCTGGACGATTCTCTTCAAAGTTCCGGTTATCATCAGGCACCCGTTGGTCGAAGTTGCCTACCAGAGCTGCGGTGAAGGCCTGGTGCTCGTCGCCGGGGCGTGGGCGCTCACCGCTTCATCGGAAAACGGCCCGACGAACGCATTGCTCGATTTTCTGCGTGGGAACTCGGGATTGCGTATCGCATACCTTCTTTATGGGCTGGCGCTGATCGCTTTCGGGCTTTCCCATTTCGCCTATCTCGATCTCACGGCGCCGCTTGTGCCGCCGTTTCTGCCGGCTCCCGTGTTTTGGGCCTATCTCACCGGCTGCATCTATCTCGTTACGGGAATTCTTCTCGTTGCCGGATTTGGAGCGAGGCTCGGAGCGACGCTCGCGGCGGCACAGATCGCTCTCATCACCTTGCTGGTTTGGGGGACGATCGTCCTTAAGGGCGATGTGAGCGCTGGCCATTGGCAGGAGACGGTCGTGTCCGTCGCGCTGACGGCGGCAGCCACCGCGATCGCCGCATCATTCGATGGACGGCCGTGGATCGCCCAGAGGCAGTCTGCGCCTTCGACTCTCGCCCGCTAGCGGCTCGCGACCAGGGACAGCGGCGCTCCGGCTTCCTTTTCGGAAACGTCGGTCAGGGTCGTCGGATAGGCTCCGGTGAAGCAGGCGTCGCACCGTTGCGGCTGGGCGGCGTCGCGCTCCTGGCCAAGTGCCCGATAGAGTCCCTCGATCGACACGAACGCGAGGCTATCGGCATTGATATAATCGCGCATCTGATCGACGCTCATCTGCGAAGCGAGCAGCTTGGCGCGCTCGGGCGTGTCCACCCCGTAAAAGCAGCAATGCCGCGTCGGGGGCGATGCAATCCGCATGTGCACTTCGCGAGCGCCCGCATCGCGCATCATCTGAACGAGCTTCACCGACGTCGTGCCGCGAACGATCGAATCGTCGATGAGCACGATGCTCTTCCCGTCGATCAGAGCCGAATTGGCGTTGTGCTTGAGCTTCACGCCCTGGAGCCGGACGTCCTGGTTCGGCTGGATGAAGGTCCGGCCGACATAGTGCGAGCGGATGATGCCGAGCTCGAACGGAATACCGCTCGCCTGGGCGTAGCCGATTGCAGCTGGGACTCCGCTGTCGGGAACGGGAACCACGTAATCCGCATCGACCGGCGCCTCGCGTGCCAGCTCAGCGCCGATGTTCTTGCGAACCTCGTACACCGACATCCCTTCGGCGATCGAATCCGGACGCGAGAAGTAGACGTGCTCGAAGATACAGGGACGCGGCTCCACTTTTTCGAACGGACGGAAAGACCGAATGCCGCTGTCGTTTACGAGGATCAGCTCGCCCGGTTCGACATCGCGAAGGAAGCTCGCACCGATCACATCGAGCGCAACCGTCTCGGACGCGAAGATCGTGGCTTCGCCGAGCTTGCCCATGACGAGCGGACGAATGCCGAGCGGATCGCGGCAGGCGATCAGCCCTTCGTCAGTGAGGACCGCCAGCGAATATGCGCCTTCGACCTGTTTGAGAGCATCGGTCAGACGGTCGAGCATGTTGGTGCGGTCGGACGTTGCGACGAGGTGGATGATCACCTCGGTGTCGCTGGTCGACTGAAAGATCGAGCCACGGCGATTGAGAGTGCGCCGAAGCTTCATCGCGTTGGACAGATTGCCGTTATGGCCAACTGCAAAGCCACCTTCGGCGAGCTCGGCGAACAGCGGCTGGACGTTGCGAAGGGCGGTCTCGCCGGTAGTCGAATAGCGCACGTGGCCGATGCCGCTCCGCCCTGCGAGCTTCCGGATGATATCGTCGCGATCGAAGCTGCCCGCGACATGGCCCATTGCCCGGTGAGAATGGAAATGCTTGCCGTCGAACGTAGTGATGCCGGCGGCTTCCTGGCCGCGGTGCTGAAGTGCGTGCAAACCCAAGGCAACGAAGCTCGCCGCATTCTCGGCACCCCAGATACCGAAAATGCCGCACTCCTCGCGCAGCTTGTCGTCCTCGAATGGATTGGTCGTCAGCACAGTACAGGTTCCCCCGAGCGCGGTCGCCGCTGTAATCAGCGCGTCATATAAGGCGAGGGCGAACCTTTGTCGCCCCCGGCCTGAATAAAGCGTGAAATCTTAACCGCTTAGGCCTTAGGCCTTGTAAAGCGCGGGGAATTTCTTCTGCAGCGCAGCAACCTTGGGCCGATCGTTGACGACGATGTAGGGAAAATAGGGGTGCTTGCGGGCAAAGCCCTGATGATAGGCCTCAGCCGCATAGAATCCCCCGCCCTCGATCCTCGTCGCGACTGGCGCCTTGTAGACGTGGGCCGAGTTCAAGCGGGCGATGAATGCCTTTGCAAACGCAGCCTGCTGCGGCGATTGAGGGAAGATTGCCGAGCGGTAACTGTGCCCGACGTCCGGACCCTGGCGGTCGACCTCGGTGGGGTCGTGCGCGACCGTGAAGTAGACTTGCAGTAGCTGGGCGTAGCTGATCTGCGACGGATCGTAGGTGATCTTCACGGCCTCGGCGTGGCCGGTGCCTTCCGAGCTGACCTTGTCGTAACTCGCATCCTTGGCGTCACCGCCCGCATAGCCGGATACGACGTTCGTGACGCCCTTCACATGCTCGAAGACGCTTTCCATGCCCCAAAAGCAGCCGCCTGCCAGAACGGCGGTCTCCGTCCGTGGAGCGGCGGCGTTGGCGGGCACCGCAACGAGAGCAGAGACGAGCAGCAATTTGGCCAGATTCATGCTTATTCCTTTCGGATGCGATCTAGTGTGGCCCAAGCGACATTTACAGATGCTGGACGGACGCCCCTTGGCAGGGCAAGAACGCTGCTGACACGGAGGTAAGCAATGCCGATCTATGCCGCGCCGGTGCGCGAAACTCGCTTCATCCTAGAGAATGTTCTCGACATCTCGCGCTATTCGAACCTTCCCGGTTTTGCGAACGCGACTCCGGATCTCATCGAGGCGATCCTACAAGAAGCGGGCCGCTTCGCCGCGGAGGTCCTCCAGCCGCTGAACCGCGTCGGCGACGAAGTCGGGTGCAAGCGCAACGATGACGGATCGGTGGTAACGCCTCCAGGCTTCAAGGAAGCCTACAGGCAGTTCGTCGATGCGGGCTGGCCGACTCTGACCGCCCCGGAGGAATATGGCGGGCAGGGGCTGCCGCAAGTCGTCGGCACCGCCGTCACCGAATATATCCTTTCGGCCAACCACAGCTTCGAAATGTACCAGGGCCTGACAGCGGGAGCGATTGCCTCGCTTCTCGTCAAGGGGAGTGACGAGCTGAAGCAACGGTACGTACCCAACATGGTCACCGGCAAATGGACCGGTACCATGAACCTCACCGAGCCGCACTGCGGCACCGACCTTGGCCTCTTGAAGACGCGCGCCGAGAAGAACCCGGACGGCAGTTATTCGATCACCGGAACCAAGATCTTCATATCGTCCGGTGAGCACGATCTTAGCGACAACATCATCCACCTGGTCCTCGCCAAGCGCGCTGGCGCGCCCGACAACGTCAAGGGCATCAGCCTTTTCGTGGTGCCCAAATATCTGGTGAATGACGACGGCTCGCTGGGCGAGCGAAACGCAGTCACCTGTGGAGCGCTCGAGAAGAAGATGGGCATTCATGGCAATGCCACCTGTGTCCTCAATTACGACGGTGCGCAGGGCTGGCTGGTCGGGGAACCCGAAAAGGGTCTCGCAGCCATGTTCATCATGATGAACGCTGCAAGACTTGGCGTCGGGCTCCAGGGAATTGCTCAGGGCGAAGTCGCTTACCAGAACGCGGCCGCCTACGCTCGGGACCGGAGGCAGAGTCGAGCGCTCAAGGAGAGCGAGCGCGACCCTGACGCGAAAGCCGACCCCATCATCGTCCATCCGGACGTTCGCCGGATGCTGATGGAATCGAAGGCGTGGAACGAGGGCGGCCGGGCGCTCGTCCTGTGGGGCGCGCTCCAGGTCGACCTGATGCGCCGTTCGCCGGATGAAAATGAGCGACAGAACGCCGACGATCTGCTCGGACTGATCACTCCGGTCATCAAGGGTTATCTGACCGACAAGGGCTTCCAGGGCGCCGTCTACGCGCAGCAGGTGCTAGGAGGCCACGGCTACATCCGCGAGCACGGCCTCGAGCAGTTCGTCCGCGACGCCCGGATCACCCAGATCTACGAGGGCACGAACGGGATCCAGGCGATGGATCTCGTCGGCCGGAAGCTCCCCAAGGATGGTGGCCGCGCGGTTCGGGCCTTCTTCGAGCTGGTCGGCCGCGACATCGCCGAGGCAAAGGCGAATGGCGATCCCTCGGGAGTCGCCGCGGCGCTCGAGCCGGCGCTCCATGATCTGCAGGGCGCGACCGTTTGGCTGGCGCACAACGGAATGGCCGATCCCGACAACGCCGGCGCAGGCGCCTATCCCTACATGGACTTGATGGGCCTCGTGTCGCTCGGCTGGATGTGGCTCAAGATGGCGGACGCCTCGCGGCGGGCTCTTGCCGATAGCTCCGACGATCGGCCGTTCCATGAAGCCAAGCTCGTCACCGCCCGCTTCTATGCGCAGCGCGAACTCCCGATGTCGTCGGCCTTGAGGAAGAAGATCGAAGCGGGGGCCGAAACGCTGATGAAGATCCCCGCGGAAGTGTTCTAAAGGAGGCCGAATTTCGCTCGTCCTGGCGTTGTAATTTGATTCCGGGCCAAAATCGGCGGGAGGATGATGCCATGGCAAGCGTGATTGAAAGGGGAAGCCATGGATCATGTACTGCACATCCCTCATCCTCACCTCGAAAACCGCAAGGAGTTCCTGAGGAAGCATCGCGAGGAGGTTCGCGGCTTTAACAACCATCTCGCCGTCAAGATTACCAACATCGTCGGCACGATGTGGTGCGCCTACGCCTTCGCCCTCCTCGCGCTCATCAGTCTCCCCGAAGCCGTCAAGGCGGGCACCAGCGCACTCGTCGCCTGGGTGGCCCAGACTTTTCTGCAGCTGGTCCTCTTGTCGATCATCATGGTGGGGCAAAAGGTTGCCGCCGAGAAATCCGATCGGCAGCTTGAACAGACGTATCTCGATGCCGAAGCGCTGCTCCAGATCAACGACGATATGCACAAGCTTCTGAAGCAGAACCATGTGCTGACCGAACAGATCAACGAACTGGTCCAACGTAACACCCAGCTGGTCGAGCAGATCAACAAGCTCGTGTGCCACAAGGACGAGAGTTGATTGCGGCGGAACGCCGCTCTTGGCTCACGCCTGCACGAGTGCCTGTTGCCGGATCGATCTTACCCATTCGGGAATGCTTCTGAACTGACGCTTCGGGACGCCGCTGAAGCTGCACAACGTATCCAAATCCTCCAGCGTTACCGACCGCCCGGACCGGCTGATCATCCCGGTCTGCTCGAGCTGTTGAATCGTGCGGTTCGCATGGACGGTCGTAATTCCCAGGACATCTGCGAGCTCGATCTGCGAGAGGGGCAGTTCGAAGGTCGGCGCCGCCAGAGGCGCAATCCTGGACAATCGATCATGGATCGAGACGAGAAAGGCGGCGAGCCGTTGTGCAGCGCTGGTCCGTCCGATCGACATCAGCCGGTCCATGAGCCAGATGCGCTCCTGTTGCGCCACGAGGAACATCGCTGCAGCAAGCCGCGGCGAGCGCAGGAACAATTCGCCGAGGCGGTTCGAGGGAATGACGTCAATGCTCGTCTCGTTGAGAGCGACGAGGGATTCAGCGGCATGGGTCAGGGCGAGGCTTGCCGCGCCAAGGACGTCACCGGGCAGGTGAATCTTGACGATCTGGCGGCCTCCGTCCGCCGCCTGGAGGCGACACGCGACCCAACCCTCGACCAAGAAATAGACATGATCCGCGGGATCGCCCTCGGACCGGATGATGCCGTGTCGGCTGTGCTTGCGTCGGTCGACGGCGAGCCCGGCGAAGGCCTCGGCCTCCGACCGGTCCAGCCGGATGAAATCGTTCAGGCGATGGAGCGGCAGCGGCTTCACGACCCCGATGTTTATTGATTCGTTTTGGTCACGCAATCGCTCACGGGCAAGCGAGCCCCATCACCTGGGGGTCGGGCCGCTCTTCACCTCCGCGGGGCCGCCTTTACCCGGCTCTAACTGTCAGCCTTACCGCCGTCTTTACGGTCAAGAGTTTGACCTAAATGAGTCGGTTAACGTGCTTACTAATGATATGTGGATAATTCGGTCCAGCGAGTCGCATCGGGGTGGCTCGCCGGCCGCGCCATCGGGGGGTGGCGGCTATGGAAACTGACCTCGCCTATTACCGGCGCCGGGCATGCGAGGAGGACGCAGCCGCCGAGGCTGCACTCCACCCGAAAGTTCGTTCAATTCACCTTGACCTGAAGCGCTGCTACGAGGAGCGCGCGATCGCCATTGAATCAAGATACGAGGGCTCCGCGTTGCATCTCGTCTCCGCCGCCTGAGGGGTCCGCGGCCGCATTTCAAGGCAAGCGCAAATCGCTCGCTCGAACCGCTCCTTCTTTCACAAACAAGGTAAATTTCCGGGCAACCACAAGCTTTCAACCAAAGTGAATATGCTTTGGGGCATTTGGGCGTCCTCGACGTTTGAAAGAAGTGGGGAACCAAGATGCGTTTGAATATCCTTCTCGCGGCGGCTGCCGCGACTCTCGTTGCGGCCACGCCGGCCATCGCCCAGCAGACCGCGACGGCCACCGCGCCGGCGACGGCGAGGGGCACGGTCCTTCTGCCGCTCACCCTGACCCAGAGCCAGGGTCTCGACTTTGGCACCGTGATCGCAAGCCCGACTGTCGCCGGCAACGTTGTCATCAACGCCGACTCAGGTGCCCGGACCGTCGGCGGCGGTGTGGTCGGAGTTCCGAACTATCCCGGTGCCCGAGGCCTCTTCCAGGGCGCCGGGAGCGCCAACCAGGTTGTCGTACTGACGCTCACTCCGCCAGCAGTCCTGACGAGCGGAGCCAACTCGCTGACGGTCAACAGCATGACGTTCGACACCGCCGGCGGCCTCAACACGACGCGCACGATCGATTCGACCGGCTCGTTCGCGATCGGCGTTGGAGGCGATTTCGCGATCGGCGCCAATCAGCCGAACGGCGTCTATACGGCCAACTACACGGTCACCGCCGACTATCAGTAAACTGAAGGTTGTCGGCAGTTACGGGCGGCCTCGCGAGCATCAGGCTCGCGGGGCCGCCTTTGCATTTCGAGCCATTTAACTGCTGTTCACGTAGAGGCGACGACTCGCCCCTCAACAGCGGTGAATTTTGAGCCGTAGCAGGGCCTAAAGCGTTGAAGACTCAAGGACTCCATCAAAAAGGAGGAACGAGTCATGCGTATCTTCAGGAAACTTCTGGTCGCCACTGCCGCCCTTGCGACTGCGGCTCCGGCGACGGCACAATATTACGGTTACGGTTACGGCAATCGGTATGCCAACCAGTATGCCTACGGCGTGGACACAAGCATGGCTGCTTCGCAGTGCAGCTCGGCAGTTCAGAACCGGCTCTATAACCGCACCAGCATCGGCGGCATCCTTGGCGCCGTCCTTGGTACCAGAACGACGGGCCAAGTTCTGTCGGTGACGCAGATTAACCCCCGCAGTGATGGTCTCATCACTGTACGCGGCCTTGCCAGCAGCGGTCGCTATGCCTCGAACGGCTACGGCCCGTATGGCGTCGGTGCCTACGGCGCGATGGGATATGGCTATGCCAATGCCGCGGACCTCAGCTTCCGCTGCGTCGTAGCCCCGAATGGCTCCGTCTATAACGTCAGCATCAATCGCCGCTACTAAGCGGCCTCACGCGAGACCCGAGGAGAGCGCCGGCTTAGGCCGGCGCTCTTTCATTATTCGGCTGGTTCAGCGAATGGTCAGCGCGGTCGTCACAACCAAGCGGGGATTCGTGCGTTCAAGGCGCTTGCCGCGCCATTCGAGTGCGAGACCAGGGATGAAGGATAACGATGGGTAAGCTTGGCCGCGGTGAGTTGCCGCTGAAGAAGGTACTTGCAGCTTGCAGCGCGCTCGGCGCCGTCGCGATCGTTGCGCCGCTGACGCTTGGAACGGCGCCAGCCCATGCGGCTGCTGCAGTCTCGCCGTACGATGGCGAAATCGCCAACTTCTATCGAAGCCGCGGCGGTGCGCCTTTGTGGTTCGGGCCCGCCGCGGGCAGCGCTGCGCCTCAGCTGCTCCAGCTGCTCGCAAGTTCAGAAGCCGATCATCTCAATCCCAGGCGTTACAATATCCGTGGAGTTGATCGAGCGATCGCCGATGCACGGTCGGGCGATCCCGGCGCGATCCAGCGAGCCGAGGCAATGCTGAGCGCCGCGTTCGTCGCCTATGCTCGCGATCTCAGGCACGACCCGGGCACCGGCATCATCTACGTCGACCATGAGCTTAGGCCCGCGCCGCCGTCCGCCACTGAGCTTCTGAACGCGGCTGCGCATGCGCCGTCGCTCAGCGATTATGTTCAGCAGATGAAGTGGATGAATCCGATCTATGCGAAGCTGAGGCAGGCGCTCGCCAGCCGGATCTATGCCAATCCCGCGCAGTATCGGCTGCTTTCGCTGAACCTCGAGCGCGCCCGCGCCCTGCCAGCGGGCAATGGTCGCTTCGTGATCGTCAATCCGCCCGCAGCACGGCTGTACATGTACGAGAACGGGCAGGTGGTAGACTCGATGCGAGTCGTGGCCGGTCGCCCCGATCCGATCGCCCAGACCCCGATGATGAACGCCTTCATCCGCTTCGTCGCCCTCAATCCGTACTGGAACGCTCCGCCGGACATCGCCGCGCGCAAGCTGGCGCCGAACGTGCTGAAGCGCGGCCGCGCCTATCTCAACGAGAAGGGCTATGAAATCGTCTCCGGCTTCGGCCCCGACGCGAAAGTGCTCGACCCGATGTCGGTAGACTGGAAGGGAGTCGTCGCCGGGCGCGTTCAGGTCAACATGAGGCAGAAGCCGGGGCCGGCGAACTCCATGGGCCGAATGAAGTTCATGTTCCCCAATGCGCAGGGGATCTGGCTCCACGACACGCCCGAGAAGGAGAAGATCGAGGACGCCGCGCGTCTCGAGAGCAACGGGTGTGTCCGGCTCGAGGATGCGCCTCGGTTCGAGCGATGGCTGTTCAACGGCCGTCCGCCAAGGACCCTCGGCGCCCGGCCCGAGCAGAAGGTCGACCTTCCGACGCCGGTCCCGCTCTACATCACCTATTTGACGGCGGTGCCGAGCGGGACGTCGATTGTCTATTTCGACGATTTCTACGGGAAAGACCGAACCCAGTCGCGGATGTTTGCGGGGCTCTAGCTCGCCGCGCGCTGGCCGATGTACCAGGGTCTGAGCATCGTCGCCTGGTTGCTCTTCTCCTTCTTGGGAGCAAGTCGGCCAAGGTCGAACTGACCGTCGAACTGAAGCCCGAACTTGCGGGCCTGTGCCCAGCGCACGATCCCGCGTACCGGGCCGACCCCGACGATATCGATCGCCAGTTCGATGCCCGGAGTCACTGGGACCTGGCATTCGACCAGGGCGCCCATTGAAGAGATGTTGCGCAGGCGCAGCTCGACTCTCTCGTCATCGATCACGGCGAGCGCACGCCGCATCAGGCGGTGGCGAGGCTCGCGGACACAGGCAAATCCGGCGGCTTCGAGAGTGACGCTATTGGCGATGTGGCGCGCCGTTTCGGCCTCACTGGGCTGTCCGAAGATGTAGCCCTGGACCATGCTGACGCCGAGCTCCCGAATGAGCTGCAGGTCGTCGTGGGTCTCGACGCCTTCAGCACAAGTATCCATGCCGAGCGTTTCTGCGAGTGTGACGATTGCACGAATGATGGCGGCGTTGCGGTTCGCAGCCGCGGCGGATGCGGCGCCGCGCACGAAGCTCTGGTCGATCTTGATCTTGTCGAACGGCGCTTTCTTCAAATAGCCGAGGGAGCTGTAACCCGTCCCGAAGTCATCGAGTGCCAGGCGGACGCCAAGATCCTTGAGCTTCGCGAACGTCTCGTCGGTTGAATCGCCCTCGGCCAGGAACACGCCCTCGGTGATTTCGAGCTCGAGGCGGTCGGCGCGAACGCCCGTTTCCTGAAGATGCTTGCTGACGATGTCGACGACATGCGGGTCGTTGAACTGGAGCGGCGACAGGTTGACCGCCACTCGGACATGATCTGGCCAGTGAGCGGCTTCCTCGAGGGCCGTCCGCAAGACCCATTCACCGATCTTGCCGATGAGACCTGCTTCCTCGGCCAAGGGCACGAACTTGGACGGCGAGATGGCCCCGCGTGCCGGGTGCTGCCAGCGGACGAGGGATTCAAAGCCGGACACTTCCTCTTCGGCCGTGCGAACGATCGGCTGGTAATGGACCGAGAGCTCGCCGCGCTCGATCGCCTGCCGGAGGTCATTTTCGAGCAGCTGACGCTCCGCCGCCTCGCTGTGCATCGACGGCTCGTAGAAGCAATGCTTGCCGCGTCCCGCGGCCTTTGCGGCATAAAGCGCAAGGTCGGC
>Ga0070717_10002351_pt1 | contig 13326 bp, 13 predicted proteins | sample LARL113metaG_FD_71366 | JGI IMG/M metagenome (GOLD analysis project Ga0070717, IMG submission 71366) | Corn, switchgrass and miscanthus rhizosphere microbial communities from Kellogg Biological Station, Michigan, USA - LAR L11-3 metaG | ecosystem: Host-associated > Plants > Roots > Rhizosphere ... | reverse complement strand
CCGACACCGGAATTGGCGGCGTTCTGCACCACCCACTCGCCCGGCTTCAGGTCGACATATTCGCTGAGCAGCAGCGCCGCGGTCGGCGGATTTATAGCCAGCATCGCCAACTGTCGCGGGTCCGCGTCAGCGGGCAGGGCCGAAAGACCGCCTGCCGATACGACTAGTCGCGCCCGCCAAGTGAAGCTGCCAGGTGGCGCCAGAACCCGGTCGCCGACCTTGACGCTTTCCACTCCTGGCCCTACGGCAAGAACGCGGCCAACGCCTTCATTGCCGATGACGGCCGGCAGCGGGGGGCGGAATGCGTAGATGCCCTGTGCGACCATAAGGTCGTTCGGGTTGATGGGGGAAAACTCGACGCCGATGAGAACCTTGTTCGGGCCGGGCGCGTCGGGCTCGGGAATGTCGACATACTCAAGACCGTCGACAGGGTTGCCAAAAGCTGTGAGGTGAACAGCACGCATCTTGCGATCTCCTTTGGATCTACTTGTCTGAACGTCAGCGGCGACGTGAACAGGCCACAATCAGGACGCAGCTTTGGCCGTCGAGGTCGCGCGAACCTGTACTTTGCCGCCATCCTCGAGATCGACCGGTGGACTGAGCACCACCTGGTCGCCCTGCTTGACGCCGTCGCTGAGCTCGACCTCGGTTCCTAAGTCGCGGATTTCGGTGATCTTGCGGCTGTGCACGACGCCGTTCTCGACCACGAGCACGTGGAGGCCGTCACGGTCGAAGACGATCGCCCCGGCCGGCACGATCAGTGACGGCGTCCGGCGCGGGACCTTGAGCTCGACCGTGCAGTAGAGCCCCGGGCTCAACTCGCCGTCAGAGTTGGGGACGTCGATCTCGGTCATCAGGGTCCGGGTGGCCGGATCCAGGGCGTTGGCGATCCGCGCGACCTTGCCCGGAAAGGTGCGGTCGGGGATCTCGGGAACCCGGACCACCGCATCGACACCGGGCTTTACTCCGATGGCCGCGTCCTGCGGCACGTAGAGCCGGATCCGCATGACATCGCTCTGGGTCAAAGCGAACATGAACGTGCCGCTCGTCGCATCGGCCTGGACCAGGCTGCCGACATCGATGTTCCGCTGCGTCACAATGCCGTCGAACGGCGCGACGACCTGCTGATAGGCCTTCTGCTGGCGCAGCACCAGCAACTGCGCCTCCTGCGACTGGATGGCGGCGTCATTAACCTGCTTCGCCTGCTGCTGAGCCGCATAGTTCAGGCGATCGGTGTCGCCCTGCTGCTGAGTGGCCCAGCCTTGCCTCACGAGCACAGCGTCGCGGCCCCAAGTGACCCGGGCCAGTTCACGGTTCGCCTTGGTTTGCCGGCGCGATGCCTTGGCCTGAGCCAGGCTGGCCTCGGCCTGGGCGATCTGGTGGTCGAGCTCCGGGGCGGTGATCGCCGCCAGCAGGTCGCCCGCCTTCACATGGGAGCCGATATCGACATTGCGTTCCGTGATGTACCCGCTGGCGCGGGCAAAGATGTTGGCGGCTTCGAAGGCGTTGGTGGTGGCCGGCAAGGTCACGCTCATCGTGCCGGGGCTCGCCCGCACCGCTTCGACGCGGACGGTGGGGACGAAATCGCGATGCTGCTCTGCGGCGGCCGTGACCTCGAGGTGCAGCGCGTAATGCCGCCAAACGCCGATCGCCAGACCGCCGAGGAGCAGCAACAGCGTGGCGAGGCCGAGCAATCGTCGACCGGAACCACGGCGGCGATCGTGCTCGCCGGATGGCCGCCACTGGATGTCTCGGTTCCGCGCCGGATGCTCGAGCACGCGATGGTCCAAGTCGGTCATTTAGAGCTCCTCCGCAAAGACGCCCTGCGCTGGTTTGCCGTCGTTACGTTTGCGCAGCATGGCGAAGAGGTAGGGTACGACGAGCAGGGTCGTCGGTGTCGCGAAGAGGAGGCCGCCAATAACGGCGCGCGCCAGCGCCGCATTCTGCTCCTCACCGGGACCACCTATCGCCATCGGGATCATGCCGACGATCATCGCGGCGGCCGTCATCAGCACAGGCCGAATCCGCGTGCGTCCCGCGGAGATCGCCGCATCGAAGGCGCTCATGCCAGCCAGCTGCTGCTCGCGCGCGAACGTCACGAGCAGGATCGAGTTGGCCGAAGCGACGCCGACCGCCATGATCGCGCCCATCAAGGACGGGACACTCAAGGTCGTGCCGGTAATATACAGCATCGTGACGATGCCGCAGAAGGTCGCTGGCAATGCCAGAATCACGACCAGCGGGTCGCCGAAATTCTGATAGTTCACGACCATCAGCAGGTAGACGAAGACGGCGGCGAACAAGAGCCCGATGCCCATGTCGCGGAAGGCGTCGTTCATGCTCTGGATCTGGCCCAGCACCTGGATTGTGTTGCCAGGCGAAAGCTCCTTCTGCAGCCCAGCGACGGTCTTGCCAATTTCGTCGGCGACACTGCCGAGATCGCGGCCTTGGAGATTGGCGTAGACCTCGTAGACCGGCTGAATGTTCGCCTGGTTGGCGTTGGTCGGCAGCGCAGTGCGGGTGAGGGTCGCCACATTGCTGAGGAGGCCCGGCACCGGATCTCCTTGCGGCGAGAGGGACGTGCTGACCGGCGTATTGGTCAGCGCATTGAGCGACGCCACCTGAGGCTCCGGGGTCTGAACCACCAGGTAATAGGGTATCCCCTTCACGGGATCGGTCCAGAAATTGGGGGTTACCTGCTCGGAGGAGCTCAGGCTGACGTTGAGGTTGGTGGCAATCTGACTGGCGTTGAGGCCGAGCTCCGCAGCACGGGTACGGTCGATCGCGGCAAAAAAGGCCGGCCCATCGACCTCCTGCTGGAGGTGGGTATCGGCAACACCCGGGATCGCCCCGATGCGGCGCCGGAGCTGCCGCGCGATGTGCAGATTTTTGACGCGGTCATAGCCGACAGTCCGCACGTCGATCTGGGCTGTCACCCCGAAATTCAGGATCTGGGTAACCATGTCGGCAGCCTGAAAATAGAAGATGTCTTCCGGAAACGCTGCGGGCAGCGCTTGCCGCAGCTTGCGCACATAATCGGCCGTGGGCCGGTGCCCGTCCTTGAGCGACACCAGGATCGCGCCGTCATTGACACCTATCGTCGAGCCGTCCGCGAAGGCGAGATTGTAGAGCCGCGCCGGCAGGCCGATGTTGTCGACGATCAGTTCGCGCTCGCTCTCCGGGATGATGTCGCGGATCTTGTTCTCGACGGCCTCGAAGATCTGCTCGGTCTTTTCGATGCGCGTGCCGGCAGGGGCACGGACATGGAGCTGGATCTGCCCGCCATCGATGAGCGGGAAGAAGTCGCGTCCGACAAAGAGGTACATGACCGTGCCAAGAGCGAGGATCGCTATAGCGAAGACCGGCACGATGATCCGGCGGGTCAGCAAGGTCGCGAGGAGCTCGGCATAACCGTCGCGCAGGTGATCAAAACCGCGCTCGAGGTGATGGTGGAACCGCGCGAACCAGCCTCCTTCAGCGCCGTGACCTTCGCCCTTCAACAAGAGCCCGATCGTGATCGGCGTCAGTGTCCGGGAGAGGCCGTAGGAAGCGAGCATCGCGAACACGACGGCAAGGCCTAGCGGCGTAAACAGATATTTCGCCGGGCCCTCGAGGAAGACGACCGATGTGAAGACGCAGCTGATCGCCAATGTCGATACCAGGGTCGGCACGGCAATCCCCGCGGCGCCATGCAAAGTCGCCTGCGGCAGTGGCTGTCCTTCCTCGGTCAATAAGCGATGAGTGTTCTCGATCGTCACCGTCGAATCATCGACGAGAATGCCGATCGCGAGCGCCAACCCGCCCAATGTCATCGTGTTGAGCGTATCGCCGAGGAAATAGAGCACGATCAGCGATGACAGAACGGACAGCGGGATCGAGATCATGACCACCAGGGTCGATCGCCAGGAGCCGAGAAAGAGGAGAATCATCAGCGCTGTCAGCCCGGCGGCGATCGCTCCCTCGCGCAATACAGAATCGACCGAGGCGCTGACGAACACCGACTGGTCGAACAATTCCTTGATCTCCATGCCCGGTGGGGCCGACGCGCGCGCGATTTTGAGCGCCTCCTTGACCTGCCTGACGACGTCGACGGTCGAGGCATTGCCGTTCTTGATTACGCTCAGCAGAACCGAACGCCGCCCATCCGATCGAACGACGTTCTGCTGCACCAGTGATCCGTCGCGGACATAGCCGAGATCCTTGACATAGACCGTGGCGCCGTTGGCGTATTTGACTGGAATGTTGTTGAGCTCATCGATTGTCGCCGGTACCGCATTGGTGCGCACCGTGTATTGGGTGTCGCCTATTTTCGCCGTGCCGGAGGGCAAGGTCAGGTTCTGAGCGTTGACGGCATTCGCCACATCCAGCGGGGTCAGGCCCTTGGCCAGCAGTTTTGCCGGGTCGAGATCGACCATGATCTGGCGATACTTGCCGCCGGCCGGCGTCGGAAAGGTGACGCCGTGGATCGGCGCCAGCCGCTGCCTCAGATTGTAGAGGCCGTAATCATAAAGCTGCTGTTCGTTGAGGGTATCCGAGCTCAGGCTGATCTGCAGCACCGGGACACTGGAGGCGTTGTATTGCACGATCAGCGGCGACTGGACGCCGGGCGGCATCAGCACGCGAATATAATTGGTGGCCGAGATGATTTGTGCGATCGCGAGATCGAGATTGACGTCCGGCTGGAAATAGATCTTCTGGACCGAGATACCGTCCAGCGTCTGCGCCTCCATATCCTTGATCCCACCGACGTTGGTGCTCATAGCGTATTCGCTGTAGGTCGTGACACGCTGCTCCATCTCGGGCGTGCTGAGACCGGTGTATTGCCAGATGACGGTGACGACCGGGATATCGATCTCCGGAAAAATGTCTTCCGGCATCGACCGGAAGGCGGTGACGCCGAGAAACAGGATCAGCAGGGCCAATACGTAAAAGGTGTAGGGCCAGCGCAGCGCAAAACGCACGATCCCCATGATGAGCTCCGTTTGTTACAGGCGGTTGGGGTTGGCGGCCCGCACCCCGCGCGGTTGACGGAATTTTCTACCTGTCGCGACGCGGCACGATCAGATCGGAGACGAGAACCCGCACGGCCTCACCGTTCTGGTTCACCGTCGACCGCACCTTGATCAGCCCATGCTGGGGTCGCGACTCTGACGGCCTTACCTCGAGGACTTCGCTCTCGGCGCGCAGCTCGTCTCCGGGCCGCACGGGCAGCGGCCAACGCAACTTTTCGAAGCCGGCTCCGACGACCCCGCCTGCGGGATTGCCGGACTGCCCCCTGGTGAACCGCCCGCGCCGGTCCCGCGCCCCCTGTTCCCCCTGTTTTATCTGGTCGAGATCAGGCATCGCTAACTCCTCCAACGGCAATTTCGCACCCGCGCAGGAGCGCCAATGCTTGCCAGAATAAAATGCGACTATGGCAATTCCGCGGTTGTCGGTATCGCAAATTCTGGGTAGCCGGCACGAAGCGCGCTATGACCGGTTGCGCCATGCTCCACTCGTCGGCCGCCCCCGACCCTCCCCGGCAGCCAAAAGCGACTAGTGGTCAAAATCAAATGGACGATTCCCGTCGTAGGCCCTCATCCATCCAGCCCTGCGGGTGGGTCCCCCCTCTCCCGCGGTGATGGAAGGGCGGGGGATCGAATTCGGCGGCGAGGCTCTTGATCGACCCACACCCGTCCAGAGCCGAAGGTCTGTCCCACGGCGAAGTCTTCGAGATATTTATTGGTCATTGCTGCCTTCTGGAGTTTGGCGCAGCTTTGTCGCCGCCGGTGCTCGCCTTGGCGCTTACCAAGGGAGCGGGTCATCCGGGTAGAAGAAGCCCGCTGTCGGCCCATCCTGTGGCAGCTTCGCTAATTTGACGCGAGAGCGGGTGGTGCCGCCCTAAATCGCTTCGCGCATCGTCGCGAGGAGACCCGCCACTCGTCCGCCATTGCGCTGAATTATAGCGGCAAACTCAGAGCGCTGGGTGAGCGCCATACTCACGCCGTCGATGCTAACGTCGCTGATCTTGTAGCGTCCGTCGCTTACCAGGAGCCGCCAATCAACCGCAATTGGCGGTCCTTGCGAGCGAATGATTTGGCTGGTCACAATCACGCCGGCGGGACCAATCCTGCTACCGCTCACCGTCAGGGTTTCGCCGCCATATTGCGCAAACCGCTGACCATAATAGTGGACAAGATGGTCTTCGAAGAGGCTGCTGAACTCCCGCCGCTGCGCCCTGCTCGCACTTCGCCAATACGGACCGAGAACAAAGTGGGACATGTCGGTAAGGTCGAAATCCTGGCGCAGCATCTGATGGAAATAAGTCGCTTTCTGGTCCAGCGTCGCACCGGAGCGGATCACCGCGAGCCCCTGATTGCCGAGGATGCGGATGAAATCGGCTGGGTCCTCGCCGGCCGCAGCAAAACGCGCCGTTACCAACACTCCCACGACCACCACCAGGGCTATCGTGACGACTCTTGCAAGCTCCACAACGGCGGCAAACCCGGGGGAGTGTTCTCGGACACTGTGGGGCTGCCCACAGTCTGAGGAGCGAGTCCGGTGATCGAACAGCACGACTGTGTCACCCCCAGTAAGGAATCCTGGCATGGGAGAAACAATGGGATCGTCCGTCATATGGTCAACATCCTAGGCAATAAGGGTAATTGCTCCTATTAGCCTCGCTGACAGATGGAGCTCGACTCGTCGGTGTCAAGCGGGAAAGTTGACACCGATGCCATCGCGAGGTGATATCTCGTGCCAATTGATCACTGAGCACCCCAAGGATCGATTAGCCGCAATTGCTCTCTCGCTGCCGTGGAGAGATGGGGCTGTCCTCGCGAGCGTCAAACCGGGATAATTGCACCAATTAGAAACCGAGCGCCGGGAGTTGACGATACAGGTAAATACCCTTATCTAGCGAGAGTAATCGGTGCTTAGCGCCCATAAACTTAAAGGTGATAGAAGATACCAATGTCCGACGTCGAGCCCGAAATCTGTAACTGCGGCGCGCTTCGCCAGGCGGCGCGGCGCGTGACCAAGCTTTATGACGACGCCCTCGCGCCCATCGGATTGGGCGTGAACCAATTCTCCATCCTGGCGCGCCTGAGCCTGGTCGGTCCGAGTACGATCCAAGATCTCGCGCGGCTTCTGGTCATGGATCGCTCGACACTGGGGCACCTGTTGCGCCCACTCGAGAAGCGCGGTTTTGTGAAGCTCGTAGTGTCCGAACAAGATCGACGCAGCCGCATGGTAACGCTGACGTCCGCCGGGAAGGCTGCCGTAGGAAAAGGCCGTCCGCGTTGGGCCGCGGCGCAACGCCGTTTTGAAAGCATCTTCGGTAAAGAGGCTGCGCTGGAGCTTCGCGCGGTCCTCAAAGAGGTTGCGACGGCGGAATTCGGCTAGGCATTGCAATAACCATCCGGGTTTCAAACTCGATATCCAATTTTCAATCCGAAGACGGTGCTATCGGGCAGCACGACCCCGCGGCCGGGACGGCTCCGCGCGCCGCGGAGCCGTCCCGGCCGGCGCGACAGCGTCGATGCCGCGCATTGGTCCCACGCCCCAGGGGCCGGTACGAGGGTCTCCCGACCGAAACCACAGTCGAACGCTCTGCTTGCGAAGACACGCCGAAGGATCCGTGTACTTTGATTGGAGGGATCAGATCTGGGCAATCCCTCCATCCACAAAGATTTCGCTTCCGGTCATGAAGCGACTGTCGTCGCAGGCCAGGAAGCTGACCACCTTTGCGACGTCGGAGGGAACTCCATTCCGGCCGATGGGGGCGATGTTGGCGGTCTGGGCGAAATAGGCGGCTAACTGGGTCTCGTCCGGGCCGATAACGCCGGTAAGCCCAGGCGTGTAGATCACGCCGGGACTGACCGCATTGATGCGGATCTCCCTGCCCTTGAGGTCGGCTGACCAGGTGCGGGCGAACGACCGGACGGCCGCCTTCGTGGCGCTATAGACGCTCCATTCGGCGAAGCCTTTACTGGCGGCGATCGAGGCGTTCAGAATGACGGACGCTCCGGGAGCGAGCAGCGGAAGCGCCTTCTGAACCGTAAGAATCACGCCCTTGATGTTGATCGACAGCAGATCGTCTATGTGCTTGTCCGTGAGTTCGCCCAGGCGGGCCGTGTCGCCGATGCCGGCGTTTGCGAACAGCACGTCGATTTTTCCCTTCTCGTGCTTGACTTGGCGATAAAGGCGATCGAGGTCGTCCGGCTTGGAGACGTCTCCCTGCACTGGCGTCACGTTCTTGCCGATGTGGGCTACGGCCGCGTCCAGTTCGGCTTGTCGGCGCCCCGTGACGAAGACGTGAGCGCCTTCGACAACGAAGGCTTCCGCTGTGGCGAGGCCGATGCCGGAGTTGCCCCCGGTGACGACGGCGATCTTTCCTTCAAGCTTTCCCATAAGTTTAACTCCTCTCGTTGGTATCGTTCCGAAGTGACGAGGCCTCCGCAGCTGTCCATTCGCCGGTCCGTTCATCGCCTCAATGCGGAAGTCATCGGGCAGAAACGGCGGCGTTCGGCTTTGCGATGTGCAGGTGGTCGCCGGCGTTGGTGAGCACGACCCGCGCCGGCGCCTCGCCCGCGGCGCGCGGGATCGAGACCGCGGCCGATTGCCCCGGCGCCAACACCGTTTCGAAGCGCTCGACCGCTGCCTGGTCCGTCAGGCCCTGCTGGGTCGTTACCACCACGTGGAAGCCGTCGGGCGCGCCGGTGTAGTAGACCAGGGCGGAGCAGTCCGCGCCGAGCTTCGTCGCGTGGCCGGTCATGGCCGCTATATCCGCCGCCTGGGCCGTCGTCATCCCGGTAATCGCAAATGCGGCGGCCGCAAGGAGGGTCCTCATCTCGTTTCCCATAGTGCAAAAGCCTTTTCACCGAATACGGGCAATTGCTCTCATTCGGCGCGCTGGTAGATGGGGCCATCCTCACGAGTGTCAAGCAGGGATGGAATTGCGTAGTTAGAAGCTCTACACAGGGAGGTTGACGATGGAGGTAATTACCCCAATCTAGGATCGGTCGGTGCTACCGATAATCCTTGCAGGGTGATGAAGCGCACCAATGTCCGATGTCGAGCCCGAAATCTGCAATTGCGCCGCGCTTCGCCAGGCGGCGCGGCGCGTGACAAGATTTTATGACGAAGCCCTCGCACCCATCGGGTTAGGTGTGAACCAGTTCTCCATCCTGGTGCGGCTGAACCTCGTCGCGCCGAGTACGATCCAGGATCTCGCACGGCTTCTGGTCATGGATCGCTCGACGCTGGGGCATCTTCTGCGCCCACTCGAGAAGCGCGGCCTCGTCAAGCTCGACGTGTCCGAGCAGGATCGGCGCAGCTGTATCGTCGCGTTGACACCTGCAGGAAAGGCTGCTGTCGCCAAAGCCTGTTCGCGCTGGGCTGCAGCGCAGCGCCGGTTCGAAAGCGCATTCGGTAAGGACGCGGCGGTCGAGCTTCGCACCGTCCTCAAAGAGATTGCGACGGCGGATTTCGCCTAGTCCATCGGAGAGTGAGATGCGGGTTCTCGTGGTCGGCGCTGGCGCGATTGGTGGGTATTTCGGCGGGAGACTGCTGGAGGCCGGCCGCGATGTGAGCTTCCTGGTGCGCTCGCGGCGCGCCGCACAGCTGGCCCGGACCGGTCTCGTGATCCGCAGCCGGCTCGGCGATATCGATTTCTCCGCGCCGCCGACGGTCACGGCGGATGCGCTGCGCCAATCGTTCGATCTCGTCCTTCTCAGCTGCAAGGCTTATGACCTCGACGATGCAATGGCCTCCGTTGCCCCGGCGGTCGGACCGGAGACGGTGATCTTGCCGTTGCTCAATGGTATGCGCCACCTGGACGCTCTGGAGGCGCGCTTCGGCGACAGTCACGTGCTCGGCGGCCAATGCCTGATCTCTGCAGCTTTGGACCCCGACGGCCGAATTCTCCACCTCAGCGACACTCATAGCCTCTCCTTTGGCGAGCGCAATGGCTCGCGCTCCGCTCGCATCGAGGCGATCGCATCAATGCTGTCTGGCGCCCGCTTCGAAGCACGCCTCAGCGATGCGATTCTGCAGGAAATGTGGGAAAAATGGGTGTTCATCGCGACCGGCGCCGGCATCACCTGTCTGATGCGCGCGGCGATCGGCGACATCGTTGCGGCGGGCGCTGCCGATCTTGCCGCGGCGCTCCTGGACGAGTGCACCTCGATCGCTACGGCGCAGGGCTTTCCCCCGCGTCCTGAATTCCTCGCGCGAACGCGGCCAATGTTCACTGCGCCTGGCTCGCCCCTCACTGCCTCGATGCTCCGCGATATCGAGCGACGCGCGCCGATCGAGGCGAACCACATCCTCGGCGATCTGCTTCGCCGCGGCGGCAGGAACAGTCAGGGCGGCTCGCTCCTCAATATCGCTTTCCGGCATGCCAAAGCTTACGAGGCGCGACGCGCCAGGAACCAGGCTGAGACAGCAAAGGCGGCTTAGTGGCCTGTCACAATGCCGCTGACCCAAAACCCGACGAGAGACGAAAGATGATGACGTTTGGAGAGGCCGTCTGGGAAGGCGGCATCAAGGACGGCAAGGGCGCCATCTCGACGAAGAGCGGCGCGCTCGACAAATATCCATACGGTTTCGCCAGCCGCTTCGAGGGTATGCCAGGCACAAACCCCGAGGAGCTGATCGGCGCCGCTCACGCCGGCTGTTTTACGATGGCGCTATCGCTCATTCTCGGCGAAGCCCAGCTGAAGGCCGAGCACCTGGAAACCAAGGCCGAGGTGACGTTGGACAAGGTCGGGGACGGCTTCGCCATCACCGCCGTTCATCTGATCCTCACCGCCAATATCCCAGGCGCGGATCAGGCGAAGTTCCAAGAGCTCGCCGCCAAAGCAAAGGCGGGTTGTCCCGTATCCAAGCTCCTGAACACTAAAATCACTTTGGACGCCACGCTGGCGCCCTGAGCGGGCCTAGTCAGAAATCAGCTTGAAGAGGCAGTCATGACAGATATTCCCTATCACACCGCGTTGATCGTCGGGGCCGGCCCAGGCATCAGCGCATCATTGGCCCGCGTTCTGGCGGCAGCTGGTCTTAGAGTCGGTCTGGCGGCGCGCAACGTGGAGAAGTTGGCGCCGCTCGCCGCCGAGATCCGCGCCCAAACATTCGCGGTGGATGCGTCGGACCCTGCTGCGGTCGCTCGCTTGTTCGAGGCGGCGGACACGCAGCTCGGGGAACCCGATGTCGTGGTGTACAACGCCAGTGCGCGGGCACACGGCCCGATCGCCGAGCTCGATCCGGAAGCCGTGCGGAAAGCGGTCGAGGTGTCGGCCTATGGCGGGTTCCTCGTCGTCCAGCAGGCGGCACGGCGGATGATACCGCATGGCAGCGGCGCGATCCTGCTGACCGGCGCCAGCGCCAGTGTGAAGGGGTATCCCTTCTCTGCAGCCTTTGCGATGGGCAAGTTTGCCTTGCGCGGTCTGGCGCAGAGCACGGCGCGCGAGCTCGGGCCGAAAGGCATTCACATCGCCCATTTCGTGATCGATGGTGGCGTGCGCAGCGGGCGGCGGCCCGATCCGGCGGACCGGCCGGACAGCACGCTCGATCCAGACGGTATCGCTCAGACCTATCTCGAAGTCCTGCGCCAACCACGCAGCGCCTGGTCCTTGGAGGTCGAACTTCGGCCGTGGGTCGAGACCTTCTGAGGGTGGCGGGACGGACGGTCCCGGCAACTCGCGAACAGCTCGGAGGTGGGAGTCCCCTACCGGCTTTCCGGAGTGGCGTCGCTCGGGTTTAGATCGTACGAAGGCGAATATTGCACTGGACCATGAGCGGCTGGCGACGCTGAAAGATTGACAGGAGACCGAGGGACACGGCTGCTTTACTCCGGTTCTGAGTCGTAAAACGAGCGCCACGGCAGAGAGGAAGGCCGAAACACGGGCTTCAGTCGTTGGTTCTTATTGGCATACGCGCGTTACGAAGACAAAGAACTGACGCAGCGGTAAGGCCCTTGGTCTGGACATCGCCGTCGACGCTCTTTGTTGCCAAGACCGCAACGGCCGCCGAGGGCAATTGGGCCGGATTCTGGGGAACCGGAACCGTGATGCGGCCTGGATTGGATCAGAACGCCGGAGGGCTGGCGGATGGTGATCGACATCGCGCTGCCGATCCCGCCGGCGTCGCCTCCACGCGACTGATCCCGCATCCCGCGCGTCTCATAGTAAGCGCGATGTGGCCGGACCAACCTCTTCCCCAGGCCAAGCCGCCAATGCGACCGGTGCGCCGCCGATTTACTAGTAGCGAGGGATTGGACCATCGTGCGGCGTGGCGCGATCGCTGAGGTCGAGCATCACCTCGTCGACGTAACACCATCCCCAGCCTTCCGGCGGGTCATAGCCTTCGATGATCGGATGGCGAGTAGCGTGAAAGTGCTTGGTGGCGTGACGGTTCGGCGAGTCGTCGCAACAGCCGACATGACCGCAGGTCCGGCAGAGGCGCAGATGGACCCATGGCGAACCGATCGTCAAGCACTCCTCACAGCCGAGGGCGCTTGGCGTCACGTCACGGATGGAGTTGGCGTGAATGCATTCGTCGGACATTAGTGTTTCCCGGCGTTGGCGGAGAGTGCGGCTCTGTCGCCGGCTTCCGCGAGAAAAGCCTGCGGGCGCGGCCTCCACCTGTACGCGGCTTCGCCAACGGCGGCAACGCGCTTGACCGATCCCGAGCGCAGGTCACCAAAGCAACTAATGTTTGCGAGGGCAAGACGCGTTGATGGACCTACAGGACGTCGGTCGACCCGGACCCGAGACGGACCTGCAGTGTCTGATGGTACCTCGATCCCAACAAAACTAATCAGGCCTCGGTCCGCGCATTCCATCAAGGCCTGCGGCCAATACGCCGCGGCAATAGGCCGGACACATGACCGCAAGCGACTACTCCTGCTCATCACTCCCGCATTTCGACTCGAGCTTTCCGGAGGTATCCTCACGGGTGCTGAACAACAAGAGCATCACACCGGATATCGGCGGCAGGATCCTGTCCGGAGGCGCTCGCCTATATGGTTTCACTGAGGCCGACTACGGCAAGGCGGAGGCCTCCCAAGCGGCGTGACAATGTCTTCGCCCCGATGACTTAGAGGAGCTCTCCGGGCGCCGTCGTCAGCGCTCGGTCAGCCAGAGGCGACGCCGGCATCTGGACGGGAACGCAGACCAAGCTGTCCGGATCGAATCCGATCCGTGTAGGGCTCTTGCGCACCAGGCCGACAAGTAATGTCGCTCAGTGCAAGCGGATTAATCAGCCGAGCGGCGGCTCTAGCCCTCTGTCCAAGGGCCAGGCAAAACTGAGCTCGTGACCGTCCGGATCGGTCAAGTGAAAAAAGCG
>Ga0070717_10002350_pt1 | contig 13326 bp, 9 predicted proteins | sample LARL113metaG_FD_71366 | JGI IMG/M metagenome (GOLD analysis project Ga0070717, IMG submission 71366) | Corn, switchgrass and miscanthus rhizosphere microbial communities from Kellogg Biological Station, Michigan, USA - LAR L11-3 metaG | ecosystem: Host-associated > Plants > Roots > Rhizosphere ... | reverse complement strand
TCGGGAACGAGATCAACGTCGGCATGCTGTGGAACGACGGCAAGGTCATCGACAACGACTTCACGAACCTCTCGCTCCTGCTCGAGCAGGGCTACAACGCCGTCAAGACGTGCAGCAGCGGCACGCAGGTCATCATCCACACGGCCGACGCGGACAGCGACGCGCACGCGCGCTGGTTCTATGACGGCATCAAGGCCAAGGGCGTGACCTGGGACGAGACCGGCCTGTCGTACTACTGCTTCTGGCACGGCTCGCTGGCGAACATGACGAGCGTCGTGTCCGACGTCAGGTCGCGATACGGGAAGCCGGTCGTGATCGCCGAGACCGCCTACCCGTTCACCGCCGCCAACGCGGACAGCGAGCCGAACTCGGTGACCGGCTCGGCGCCCTGCTCGGGCTACCCCGCGACCTGGGCCGGCCAGGCGAGCAACTTCACGGCCGTGCAGAACGCGGCGCGGTCGGGCGGCGCGATCGGCGTCTTCTACTGGGAGCCGACCTGGTACGCCATCCCGGGCAACGGCTGGGATCCCGCCAACATCAACGGCACGGGCGACCAGTGGGACAACATGGCGCTGTTCGACTGGACGGGCCACATCAACCCGAACGTCCGCTGGAGCCCGTAGCCAGGCAGCTACCCGCCCAGCACCGACCGCACCTGGCGGGCGATCTCCACGTCCTCCCGGGCCCGCACCACCAGCGTCCGCACCCGGGCGGACGGCGCGCTCACGTCCGCGTCGGCCTCCGCCGCGCCGTTGCGCCCAGCGTCCACCGCGACGCCCAGGAACGCCAGGCCCCCCGCGGCCTCCCCTCGCACCTCCGCCGCGTGCTCGCCCACGCCGCCCGTGAACACCAGCGCGTCCAGCCCGTTCATCGCCGCCGCCATGGCGGCCACGCCCGCCCGCAGCCGGTGGACGTACACCTCCAGCGCCAGCCGGGCGTCCGCGTCGCCCGACCCCGACCCCGCGCGGCGCAGCACCTCCCGCATGTCCGCCGTGCCCGCCAGCGCCAGCACGCCCGAGCGCCGGTCCAGCGCGTCCGACGTGGCCGCCGCCGTCAGGCCCGCGTGGTCCTGCAGCCACAGCAGCATCCCCGGGTCCACCGAACCCGAGCGGGTCGCCATAACGACTCCCTCCATCGGGGTGAAGCCCATCGTCGTGTCCACCGACACGCCCGCCCGCACCGCCGCCAGCGACGCGCCCGCTCCCAGGTGGCACGTGACCGTCCGCAGCCGGTCCACCGGCTCGCCCAGCAGCTCGGCGGCGCGCCTGGCCGCATAGGCGTGCGAGAGGCCGTGGAAGCCGTACCGGCGCACGCCGTACCGCTCCCGCCACTCGCGGGGCACGGCATACGTCGAGGCGGCCGCCGGCAGCGTCGCGTGGAACGCCGTGTCCACGCACACCACAGCCGGAGCCCGGGGCAGCAGCCGCCGCATCAGCTCCACGCCGGCCAGCGCCCGCGGCTGGTGGAGCGGCGCCAGGTCGATCAGCGAGCGCAGGTACTCCTCCAGCGCCGGGTCCAGCCGGGCCGGCCCGCGCAGGCGCGGCCCCCCGTGCACGAACCGGTGGCCGACCGCGTCCACGCCCCGCAGGCGCTCCACGATCGACCGGGCCTCCGACTCCTCGAAGCCGTGCTCGGCGGCCGGCAGGTCCTCGTCGGCGAGCAGCTCGTCACGGTGGTCGAGCAGCCGCACCTTCAGGCTGCTCGACCCCGCGTTGACGACGAGGACCCTCACTGCACAGGCGCGGAAGTGGTCGCGCTCCAGGTCCAGCCCCGCACGTCCGGCGCGTCCTCGCCCTGCTCCCGCGTGTAGATCCGGTGCCGCACCCGCTCGTCCACCATCCGCTGGCGGAGCAGCGCGGACCGCGAGCCGAGGCCGGGCACCCGGTCGATCACGTCCATGACCAGGTGGAAGCGGTCCAGGTCGTTGAGCATGACCATGTCGAACGGCGTCGTGGTCGTGCCCTCCTCCTTGTAACCCCGCACGTGCAGGTTGGCGTGGTTGGTGCGGCGGTACGTCAGCCGGTGGATCAGCCACGGGTACCCGTGGTACGCGAAGATCACCGGCCGGTCCGCCGTGAACAGCGCGTCGAACTCCGCGTCGGACAGCCCGTGCGGGTGCTCCTCCTTCGGCTGCAGCTTCATCAGGTCCACGACGTTGATCACCCGGACCCGCAGCTCGGGCAGGTGCCGCCGGAGCATGTCGGCCGCCGCCAGCGTCTCCAGCGTCGGGATGTCGCCCGCGCACGCCAGCACCACGTCCGGCTCCTCGCCCGGCCCGCTGCTCGCCCACTCCCAGATGCCGATGCCGCGCGTGCAGTGCACGATCGCCTCGTCCATCGTCAGGTAGTCCAGCGCCGGCTGCTTGCCGGCCACGACCACGTTCACGTAGTGGCGGCTGCGCAGGCAGTGGTCCGCCACCGAGAGCAGGCAGTTGGCGTCGGGCGGCAGGTAGACGCGGATCACCTCCGCCCTCTTGTTGACGACGTGGTCGATGAAGCCCGGGTCCTGGTGCGAGAAGCCGTTGTGGTCCTGCCGCCAGACGTGCGAGCTGAGCAGGTAGTTCAGCGACGCGATCGGCCGCCGCCAGGGGATGCCCCGCGTCACCTTCAGCCACTTGGCGTGCTGGTTGAACATCGAGTCCACGATGTGGATGAACGCTTCGTAGCAGTTGAACAGGCCGTGCCTGCCGGTCAGCAGGTACCCCTCCAGCCAGCCCTGGCACTGGTGCTCGCTCAGGATCTCCATCACGCGGCCGTCCGGCGCCAGGTGGTCGTCGCCGGGCACCATCTCCGCCATCCACGTCCGGTCGGTGGCCTCGAGGACGGTGCCCAGCCGGTTCGACACCGTCTCGTCCGGCCCGAACACGCGGAAGTCCGACGGGTTGTCGCGCATCACGTCGCGCAGGAACGCGCCCAGCACGCGCGTCGCCTCGCTGGAGGTGGTCGCCGGCGCCGCGACCGGCACCGCGTAGTCGCGGAAGTCGGGCAGGCGCAGCTCGCGCAGCAGCTCGCCGCCGTTGGTGTGCGGGTTGGCGCTCATCCGCCGCGTCCCGGCGGGCGCCAGCTCGCGCAGCTCGGCCACCGGCGCGCCGTCCGCGCCGAACAGCTCCTCCGGCCGGTACGAGCGCAGCCACTCCTCCAGCTGGCGGAGGTGGTCCGGCCGGCCCCGGGGGTCGGAGAGCGGCACCTGGTGGGCGCGGAACGTGCCCTCCACCGGCTGCCCGTCCACCTCGCGAGGCCCGGTCCAGCCCTTCGGCGTGCGCAGGACGATCATCGGCCAGAGCGGCCGCTCCGCCGCGCCGCTGGACCGCGCCCGCACCTGGATGCCGGCGATCTCGTCGCACACCTCGTCGAGCGCGGCCGCCATCGCCTGGTGCACCGCCTCCGGCTCGTCGCCCTCGACGAACCAGGGCCGGTGGCCGTACCCCTCCAGCAGGCAGCGCAGCTCCTCCCGGGGGATGCGGGCCAGCACGGTCGGGTTGGCGATCTTGTAGCCGTTGAGGTGGAGGATCGGGAGCACGGCGCCGTCGCGGGCCGGGTCGAGGAACTTGTTCGAGTGCCAGCTCGTGGCCAGCGGCCCGGTCTCGGCCTCGCCGTCGCCGATCACGCAGCAGACCAGCAGGCCCGGGTTGTCGAACGCCGCGCCGTACGCGTGGGCCAGCGAGTAGCCGAGCTCGCCGCCCTCGTGGATGGACCCGGGCGTCTCCGGCGCCGCGTGGCTGGGGATGCCGCCCGGGAACGAGAACTGCCGGAACAGGCGGCGCATCCCGCCCGCGTCCATCGTGATCGCGGGGTAGCGCTCGGTGTACGTGCCCTCCAGGTACGCGTTGGCGACGACCGCGGGGCCGCCGTGGCCGGGGCCGCAGACGAAGATGGCGTCCAGGTCCCGCGCCCGGATCGCCCGGTTCATGTGGACGTACAGGAAGTTGAGGCCGGGGGTGGTGCCCCAGTGGCCGAGCAGCCGGGGCTTCACGTGCTCCGGCTGCAGCGGCTCCGCCAGCAGGGGGTTGTCCAGGAGGTAGATCTGGCCGACGGACAGGTAGTTCGCGGCCCGCCAGTACGCGTCGATCCGGCGCAGCTCGTCAGGCGACAGCGTCATCGATACCTCCAGCGTGAGTGACTCGGGGCCTGGGGGCTCCATCGTCGTGCAGGGCCAGGCCCGCGCGCCACCATACGCTGCCGTCAGATGCTGAAGTACCGACCCCGGCCCGCCGCCGCGAGCTCCGGCGGGGTGGTCCCGCCGCAGCCGGACGAGTCCGTCACCGAGTCGTCGATCCAGAACGCCTGGTCGACGGGGAGCCGGCCCTGCGGGCCCTGGCCCTGCGGCCCGCCCGACTCGTCCATGACGAACCAGGCGCCCCCGACCCGGTTGGCCAGGACCCACTCCGCGAACTCGCCCGGCCGGGGTGTGGCGATCGGCGTCGTGTTCCTGAACCAGTGTCCGGCCTCCCGGAACACCGGGGCGTGGCAGTGCCCATCGAGCTCCACGACCTGGTCGGCGCCCGCCACGTACGGGCCCCACCAGTGCTGGTTCGGGTCGGTCGGCTCGGGCTGGAGCGCCGGCGCCGGCGTCGGCGCCCGGCCGGCCCACGCCGGGTCGAGCACGATGCTCTCGTCGTAGTGCCCGCCGGTCAGGCTCTCGCCGGCGAACTGGACCGCGACCGCGCCGGGCACGTCGCGGGTGCCGTCGAGCGTCGCCGCCCACCAGTCGAACGGGCGGCTGCCCATGGCCTGCCGGACCGCGCCGATCTGGCCGCGGTTGCAGTAGATCGTCGGCCGGCGCCGGCCCGGGCGGTTGAACTGGTCGGCCCAGCGCGGGCATTCGCCGGGTTCGGCGGCGCCCGGCTCGACGTCCAGGATGTCGCCCCGGTCGTCGCCCGAGATCACGATCGAGAGCGGGACGATGGGCGACGGGAACCGGGCCCAGCCCGCGCTGGACCACACGAACTGGCCGTCGCCGTAGCCGGCGACCACGTCGAGGCCGGACAGCGGGATGTCGAACGGGTTCGTCGAGTCGCGCATGATCAGTGCCATGCGTGTCAACGTAGGGTTGACGCGGTGGCGCCGCCCCCCGGAGGACTACTGGTTCTGAGCCGGTCACCCGGACCGGGCCAGGGCCACCGCCTCCTCCTGCGAGAGCGCGCCCCCGGCGGCCCCCGCCCGCCGCGCCGTCGTCCGGGGCAGACGGCCCCGAAGCTCGTCCAGGTCGAGCGGGATCAGCTGCCGCACCACCGCTGACGCCGGCACGCCGGCGCGCTGCCGGAGAGCCGCCGCCGCCGCCCCGAGGCGCAGCGCCCGCGCCGCGTCGCCCCCGGCGGCGGCCACGCACGCGATGCCCTCCAGGCACTCGACCAGGTTCGCGCTCGGGCCCAGCTCGCTGAGCAGGTCCAGGCTCTCCCGGTAGCGCCCGCCGGCGGCCGCCGGGCGGCCCCGGGCGAGCTCCATCGAGCCGAGGTTGGTCAGGACGTTCGCCGTCTCGTACGGGTCGCCCACGTCGCGCAGGATCTGCAGCGCGGTGCCGAGGTGAGCCTCGGCGGCGCCGTGGTCGCGCAGGAGGACGGCGGCCACGCCCAGGTTGCCGTGCAGGAACCCGACGCCGCGCCGGTCGCCCGCCGGGTCCGCGAGGCGCAGGCACTGGAGGTACAGATCGCGGGCCCGCGCCGCCCGGCCCTCGCTCAGCGCCAGCGAGCCGAGGTGGTTCAGGCACAGCTGGACGCCGTCCTGGTCGCCGAGCGTCTCGAAGATCGCCAGGCTCCGCTCGATGGACCGGCTCACCACCGCCGGGTCCGCCCGCGCCCACGTCAGCTTGGCGAGCGCGATCAGCGCCAGCGCCCGCTCCCGCGTGGGCCGGTCGTCCAGGTCCACCAGGCGTTCCAGCCGGCGCCGGCCCTCGCTCCCGTGGCCGCGGATGAACCAGAACCGCTCCAGCGCGAGCGCGAACCCGAGGACGCTGTCGAGCGCGTGCTCCTCGCCGTAGTCGAGCGCGGCCCGCAGGTCGTCGTTCACCTCGGCCAGGCGGGCGACCCACGCCACCTGGTGGCGACCGCGCAGCCGGTCCGCGGCCGGCGCCGCCCAGGCCAGGAAGTGGTCGTAGTGGCGGCGCCGGGCGGCGTCCAGCTCGCCGGCGTCGCGCAGCCGGCCCCACGCGTGGCTCCGGATCGTCCCCAGCAGTCGGTACCGGCCGGGCGCCGGCCCGGCCACGACGAGCGACTTGTCGGCGAGCGCCGACAGCGGCCCGAGCGTGGCCGCCACGTCCCGCGACTCGCCGTGCGCCGCACATGCCGCCTCCAGCGTGAAGGCGCCCCGGAACACCGCCAGCCGCCGGAACAGCCGGTGCTCCGCCTCGGTCAGCAGCCCCTCGCTCCACTCGATCGCGGCCGCCATCGTCCGCTGCCGGGAGACCAGGCCGCGCGTGCCGGCCAGCGGCAGGTGGTGGCCGAGGTGCTCGCGCAGCTGGTCCACGGAGATCGGCCCGAGCTGGCCGGCGGCGAGCTCGAGCGCCAGCGGGATGCCGTCCAGCCGGCGGACGATGTCCACGACCGCCGCCACGTTCTCGCCGGCCAGCGCGAACCCGGGGTCGGCCAGCGCCGCCCGGTCCACGAACAGCCGGACCGCGTCGGCCTCCGCCGCCCGGCCCGCGGCCTCGGACGCCGCGTCGGGCAGCGCCAGCGGGCCCAGGCGCCAGATCAGCTCGCCGGTCACGTGCAGCGGCTCCCGGCCGGTGCAGAGCACGGTCAGCTCGGCGCAGGCGCGGAGCAGCCGCTCGGCCAGCGGCCCGCAGCCGTCCACCAGGTGCTCGACGTTGTCCAGGACGAGCAGGCGGGGCCCGGCCGCGCCCGCCGCCGCGACGACCGACAGGATGCCGTCCACCGGCCGCTCCTCGTCCACGCCCTCGGCACCGAGCTGGCCGGCCACGTCTGCCGCCAGCCGCTCGGGGTCGCGCAGTGAGCTCACGTCCACGAACCAGACGCCGGCCGGGTACCGGTCCAGCAGCCCGGCCACGAGCTGGAGCGCCAGGCGCGTCTTGCCGCAGCCGCCCGGGCCGGCGATCGTCACGAGCCGCGCCGTCCGCACCAGGGAGCGGACCTCGGCCAGCTCCCGGTGCCGGCCGACGAACGTGGTCAGCGGCGCCGGCAGGTTGTTGGGGGCCGGCCGCCCCGGCACGGCCGCCCCCGGGTCCGCGCGGCGGGTGAACCATGTCGCGATCTGGGTCCGGTTCTCCAGCCCCAGCTTGTTCCGGATCTGGAGCACGTGGTACTCGACGGTCCGCGACGACCGGAACAATCGCTTCGCGATCGCCTTGTCCGAGAGGCCGTCCGCGATCAGCGAGGCGATCTCCTGCTCGCGGACCGTCAGCGCCGGGCTGGTGCCATGCCGTTCCGACATCGGGTGCCGCTGCCATTAAACACCCGCGCCGGAGGGCCGGCCGGGGCCGCCTACGGCGGCAGGTGCACCCGGTCCGGCTCCTGCGTCGTCACGAGGCGCACGGCGTCCAGCCCGATCTGGCCCGCCGCCTCGAGCGGGGCCGCCGCCGCCTCGGCCTGGCCCGCGGCGCGGGTCCTGACCCGCCACCGCCCCGTGGGCACGTCCAGCACGACCACGTGGCCGCCGTGCTCGCCGATCTCCAGCGGCCCGCTCGTGTGGTCCAGGTGGTCGAACGGCGCCGGCTGCGGGCCGCGCTGGTACCACGTCGGGAAGACGAAGTTGGCGACCAGCCAGTCCCGGCTGCCGTCCACGCGCACCGGGTAGGCGTCCGCCCCGGACGACACCGGCGCGCACACCTGGACCGGGACGAGCTCGCGGGTGCCGGGCGGGGCGCTGTCGTACACGGCCAGGTCGGCGTACGGGTTGGCCAGCAGCTGGAGCAGCGCCCGGCTCGCGGGCAGGGTCCAGTCCTGGCCGGGGACGGGCTCCACGATCGCCAGGGGCAGGCCGCCCACCGTCAGGTCGCGGTAGCCGCGCTCGGTCAGCGCGTCCCGGTTCCCGACGATCAGGCCCCAGGCCGACCTCCGGCTGTCCGCGAGGGAGATGACCTCCAGGTGCGCCGACACCCGCCACGCGTCCGCGAAGTGGGCATCGATCTGCGCCTGCAGCGCCTCCACGCCCCCCGCGACGTCGGCCTCGTCGACGACGTCGTCCCAGACGACGATCGCCACCTCGATCGATGCCATCGTTCCTTCTCCTCTCAGTCGTTCGATCCCCGCAGGGACCGCGCCAGGCCGGCGACGTCGATCAGGCCGGCCCCCGTCGCCGCGTCCGGGCCGGGCCCGGCGAGGTCGCCCGTGGCGCTGGCCCCCGTGGTGACGTCGCGGGCGTGCGCCGTCAGCAGCGCCCTGACCTCCGCCGGCGAGAGCTCGGGCCGCAGCTGCAGCGCCAGCGCCGCGGCCCCCGCCACCTGGGGCGCGGCGGACGACGTGCCGCTGAGCAGCGCCCAGCCGTCGTCCGGCGCGGTCCCGTCCGCGGGGGCGCCCGCGCCGGGCGCCGCGAACTGGCGGTCGAGGTCGGAGCCGGGCGGGACCGGCAGCATCAGCAGCGGCGCGCGGCCGCCGACGTCCTGGCCCACGAGGCCGCACACGTCGGGGACGTGCCGGCCCGGGAACAGCACGCTGTCGAAGCTGGACGCGTGGTCCGAGGCGCGCAGGCCGCCGCCGGGCAGGTCCACCATGACCCCGCCGCAGGCGAGGACGTCGGGATGGCCGGCCGGGAAGCTGCGGTCGCCGTGGTTGCCGGCCGCGACGCAGACCACGACGCCGCTCGCCGCCGCGTGGGCGATGGCTCCGGCGATGGCGGCCGCGAACGGTGGCATTCGCCGGCCGGGCTGGTCGATGTGGTGGCCCCAGCTGACCGAGATCACCCGCGCCCCGGTGGCGGCGGCCGCGTCCAGGGCGCCCGCCGAGTCGGGGCCGACCTTCACGGGCTGCAGCTCGACCCCGGGGGCCACCGCGAAGACGTTGGCCGCGATGCCGGTGCCGTGCCCGGAGATGTCCACCTCGGGGAGGGTCGCGCCCGGGCCCAGGATCACGGGCCGGACCGTGAAGCCGTGCAGCGCGTAGAACGGGTGCCCGGCGAACGCGTCCACCATCGCCACCCGGACGCCCTGGCCCGTGACGCCCATCGCCCGGGCCTGAACGGCGCCCAGGACGGCGGCAACGTCGTCGGGCAGCCGCAGGTACGGGTACGTCCCGGCGGCCGGGGCCACCGCCGGCGGCTGCCCCGACGCGTGGTGCACCGGCGGCTCGGGCAGCGCCGCGCCCTCGATCAGCTCCGCCAGCCGGCCGGTCGCCAGGCGCGGCCCGGCCGGGTCGCGGGTCGGCGGGAACGTGCGGTCGAAGAGGGCGCGAGGCCCGCCGATCGACCACGTGACCGGGCCCTCCTGGAGCACCCGGAAGCCCAGCCGCAGCAGCTCCCGCCGCGCCTCGCCCCGCACCGTCGCGTCGGAGGTGAACCGGTCCACGGTCGCGCTCGTGACCGGCTCCGCGTCGAACAGCGACACGCCGCCGCGCGACCGCGGCGACACCACCGCCACGACCTCGTCCGTCCCGCCGCCTGTCTCGTCCATCGCAGACCAAGCATGGCCCGCCGGTCCGCCGGACCGACCCGGGGAAACTACCGGTTCTGGTCCGGCCCGGGACGGCCGAGGAGACAGCCGATCTCGCCCCGACGCATCGCCAGGTCGAGGACGAGCGCGGTGAGCAGGCACGACGGCGCCGGGTCGAGCGCCTCGTCCGGCAGCCCGGCCACGTACGCGTCGGTCGCGGCCCGGATCGCCAGCCCGTAGGGCCGCAGGCCGGCGAGGTCCAGCCGCACGCGCCCGACCCAGCCCCGCCAGTCGATCGGGGCGGTCAGCGGCGGCAGCTCGCTGACGCCCGTCCGGCCCGCCCACGTCGTGAGCGCGAGCGGCCGCCCCGCCGCGAGCACGCCGTTGACGACCAGGTCCTCGCTCAGCAGCACCCCCGCGTAGCAGGCGGCGGCGCGGGCGGCCGGGCCGGCCGGGCGCCGGCGGACCGCCTCCGGGCTCAGCGGTCCGACGGCCCCGTCCAGCAGGTCGTGCGCGACCTGGAGCTGCCAGCGCAGCAGGCCCCTGGCCGAGGTCATGCCGGGGCCGGCGGGAGCGCGGCCGGGAGCCCGAACGCGGCGAACAGGCCCGGGTCGCGGAAGCCGACGATCGACTCGACCGCGGCGCCGCGGAGCGCCAGCACGTGGATCGTGTGGGCCCGGTACTCGCGCCCCTCGGCGTCCGGGACGTACATCGCGAACGCCGGCTGCCGGTTGGCGCCCGTCGGCACGAACCGGTACGGCGGCAGACCGGTGCGGTCGTGCTGCTCCCGGGCCCAGGCGAAGAACGCGCCGATCGCCCGCGGCCCGCGGTACCACTGCGGCCACGGCGGCATGCTGAGCACGGTGTCCTCCCGCAGCAGCGCCACGAAGCCGTCCAGGTCCCCGTCCTCCCAGACCCGGACGTACCGGTCGAGCAGCGCCCGCTGCCGCTCGTCGGGCACCGGCGTGGAGGCGGGCTGACCGTCCGGGAAGCGCCGCCCGAGCGTGGCGTGCGCGCGCTGGAGAGCGCTGTTGACCGACGCCACCGACGCGTCGAGCAGGCTCGCGGTCTCGGCCGCCGACCAGCGCAGCACGTCGTGGAGCAGGAGCGCCGCCCGCTGCCGGGGGGGCAGGTGCTGGATCGCGGCCACGAACGCGAGCTGCACGGACTCGTGCAGCTCGTATCGCGCGTCGGGGCCCGGCGCCGCGTCGGCGACGCCCTCCAGCGCCGAGTCCGGGTAGGGGTCCAGCCAGGCGATCTCGGTGACCGGGTCGCCGGCCGGCATCCCCTCGGCCGGCGGCACCGCCGACTCCGGCAGCACCCGGCGCGCCGAGCGCCGGGTGGCGAGCGCGTTCAGGCACGCGTTCGTCGAGATCCGGTAGAGCCAGGTGCGGACGGAGGCGCGGCCCTCGAACCGGTCGAACCCGCGCCAGGCGCGCAGGAACGTCTCCTGCACCAGGTCCTCGGCGTCGTCCAGCGAGCCGAGCATCCGGTAGCAGTGGAGCCGCAGCTCGCGCCGGTGGGGCTCGACCAGCCGCTGGAACGCCTCCTGGTCCGCGGCCGTCACGCCGGCGCCGGCGCCAGGCCATCGGGCGTGACCAGGTACGCGGTCCGGTCCAGGCCGGCGTCGGTGGCGAGGTCCCGTACCGCCGCGCCCACCTGGTCGGCGGTGAGCGTCGCCCCGCGCCGCTCCAGGAACGCCTCGACCTCCATGCCCTGCCGCCGCGCGTACGCGGCCACGGCCGCCGCGCCCAGCTCGGTCGCCGGGGTCAGGCCCGGGAGCACGGACACGACGCGGATGCCCAGCCCGGCCCGCTCGGACTCCTCGGCCGCGTACGCCGCCATGAACCGGATGGTGGCCTTGGCGCCGGCGTAGCCGCCGCTGAGCGGCGAGCCGGCGAGCGCGGCGCCGCTGGAGAACGCGATCACCGAGCTGCCCGGCGCGAGCGGCAGGAGCAGGGCCTCACGGGTCCAGTTGAACACGTGCTGGACGTCCACCTCCCAGCTGCGGCTGAACGTCTCCCAGGTCTGGCGGTGCAGCGGCCGCGACAGCGGGCTGGCTCCGGCGTTGAGCACCAGCGTGGCCGGGCGGTACCGGTCCAGCAGCTGGCCGGCGACCGTGGGGTCGGCGGCGTCGGCGACGACCGGGGTGAACGCGTCGCCGAGCTCCGCGCGCACCTCGTCCAGCCGGGTCCGGTCGCGGGCGATCCCGACGACGTGCGCGCCGGCGCCGGCCAGCGCCGCCGCGGTGGCGCGGCCGAAGCCGCGGCTGGCGCCCGTCACGATGGCTGTCGTTCCGCGCAGGTCTCGTGTCGTCATGTCGGCTCCTCTGTTGGCGGTGGGAGGCGCCCGCGCGCCTCGTTCGCCGGTATGGACAGGGGAGCCGCCGGAAACTCATCGGTGACGGCGCTCAGCGCCGGAACGCGGCGGCGCCTCCCGGGCCGACCGGCGCCGAGGCCGCGCCGCCCCGCCGCTCCACGTCCGCCAGCGCGGCCGCGTCCGCCTCCGGCATCATGCGGCCGGCGGCGTGCTCCACCAGCGCCGGCAGGAACGCCCGGGCCAGCTTGGCGGCCAGCATCGAGCGGGGGACGTGGATCGTCCGCGCCCGCCGGACGATGCCCGCCTCCAGCAGGTCCACGGCGGCCGAGACCGGGTACGTCCGCGTGGCCGGGCCCGGCATCCGCCGCCGCACGGCCCCGAACACCGGGTGCTCCTCGGCCGCGGCGACCATGTCCGTCGCGATCCACGACGGGTGGGCCACGCCGACGGCGACGCCCAGGTGCCGGACCTCGGCCCGGAGCGTGTTGGCGAACGCCTCGGCGCCCGCCTTGGCCGCGTTGTACGGGGCCATGCCGGGCAGATGGACGGCGGCCGCCATCGACGACATCACCAGGCAGTAGCCCCGGCGCTCGACGAGGTGGGGGAGGCAGACGCGCACCGTCCGCCACACGCCGAGGAGGTCCACCTCGATGACCCGCTCGAACGCGTCCGGGTCGATGGACCGGACGAACCCGGCGGTCGCGATGCCCGCGTTGGCCACCACGACGTCGATGCCGCCGTAGCGCTCGACCACGCCGGCGGCGGCGCCGCGCAGCTGGTCCCAGTCGGTGACGTCCACCTCCCAGGCGGACGCGTCCGGCCCGCACGCCCGCGCCACCCGGCGCAGCTCCTCGGGCTCCAGGCCGGCCAGGGCCACGCGGGCGCCGCGATCGGCCAGGCGCCGGCCCAGCGCCGCGCCGATGCCCCTGGCCGCGCCCGTGACCAGGACCACCTGGCCGTCGAGGTCGCGGCGGCTCATCCCGCGTCCACCGCGTAGTCCGCGGCCCGGGGCCGGCGGGTGCGCAGCCAGAAGCGGAACGACGAGCCGGGCCAGAGCGTCCGGTTCGTGCCCGTCCGGTCCAGGTACCAGCTGGCGCAGCCGCCCACGCTCCAGACCGCGCGGCGCAGCCGCTCCTGGAGCCGCCGGTTGAACGCCGACTGCGCCGCGGGCCGCACCTCCAGCGACGCCGTCTCCCCGGCCGGGAGCAGGCGCAGGCAGCGGAGCACGTACCGCGTCTGGGCCTCGATCATGAACACCATCGAGTTGTGGCCCAGGCCGGTGTTGGGGCCGAGGATGAGGAACAGGTTGGGGAACCCGGCCACCGCGGTGCCCAGGTACGCCTCGACGCCGTCGCGCCACGCGTCCTGGATGCGGAGCCCGTCCCTGCCGGCCACCGGGATCTGCTCCATCGCGTCCGTCACGTGGAAGCCGGTGCCGAACACGATCACGTCCAGCGGCCGCTCGACGCC
>Ga0070717_10002348_pt1 | contig 13333 bp, 5 predicted proteins | sample LARL113metaG_FD_71366 | JGI IMG/M metagenome (GOLD analysis project Ga0070717, IMG submission 71366) | Corn, switchgrass and miscanthus rhizosphere microbial communities from Kellogg Biological Station, Michigan, USA - LAR L11-3 metaG | ecosystem: Host-associated > Plants > Roots > Rhizosphere ... | reverse complement strand
AGCGCCTCCACTATGGCCAGGCGCTTCTGCCAACCGCCGGATAGCGAGGCCGCTTCCACTTCCATATCCTCGAAACCGGCGCGGCCCAGCGTCTCAGCAAAATGGGTAGCGCCTTCGAGATCGTGTGACGCCGAGCGTTGCAGAGCCCTCTCGATGACAGATCGAACTGTGTCTGCCGCTCTGAACCTGGAGTCCTGTTCCACATAGCTAAGTCGCGGTCGCTTGCGGATCGCCACATTCCCACCGTCGGGCTCTTCCGTCCCAGCTAGAATGCGCAGCAGTGTGGATTTCCCAGAGCCGTTCGGCCCAATCAGTCCAATGCGATCTCCCTCAGAAACCGTGAAAGAAACGTCCTGAAAGAGCGGCTTCGCTCCGAAGGCTTTCGAGATTCTTTGTGCATTGATGATTGGCGGCAACGACTGCGGTCTCCAGTGACCTATCTTGAGATTATCAGGAGAGGCTGAGTCCAGTCGGCAGGCTGCGGTCCATAGAGAGGTTGTACTCGTAAACTTTGTTGGTGTCTTGTCCGCACCCGGAGCCGCTGCATACGACCCGTCCGGATTCCCAGACACTGTCGTGGCGTTAATGGGGTAACGAGCTCCGTTACATCTTAGCCTTAACCTGGATTGCGGCAGCCTTGCCGTCATACTCAACCGCAGCATCGGGCTCGGGACTCGAAGCGATACCGGTTCCATGTCCGTCACGGACGATGATTGCGCGGAAGGTCCGGTGCTCCAGCATTCCCGGGAAACTGCCTTCCCTAGCCCCGATGCTAAGGGTCAAGGACTTGTCGTCCCAGTGGATGGGAATGATGGAGCGGGCCCCGTGCTCGTAGTCGTAATTGTCGCCTTCGTCTTCATACAGACTGAAATCGCCATTGGCTCCGGTATAGATCCGCAGATCGATGGGATCGGGTTTGCCGGCAGCCGATTCCACACGCGGGCCGTAAGGAATGATCGAACCTGCCCGGACAAAAATCGGCATCTTCTCAAGCGGAGCTTCGGAGGTGACGCCCCGGCCGCCGGTTTCGCGTTTACCAGTCCAGAAATCAATCCAGTACTTACCAGTCGGTAGATAAACCATGCGCTGGGTTGCGCCCTCTGTGACTACAGGGTTCACCAACAGCGACGAGCCAAGCAAGAACTGGTCAGAGACGGCCCGCGAACCAGAATCATTGGGGAATTCGAGAGGCAGCGCGCGCATCAGGGTCTCACCTTTATTGGTAACGCCCCAGGCTGAGGAATAGATGTACGGCAATAGGTGGTAGCGCAACTCATCATATTGCGTGGTGATGTCCAGAACCTTCGGACCGTAGTTCCAGATCTCGGCATTCGAAATCCATCCGTGCACGCGGAAGATGGGACAGAATGTTGCGTACTGGAACCAGCGAATCAGGAGCTCGTGGTACGCCTCATTTGTATATTGATCTTTGGGCCGGAAGAAGCCGCCACCGTCGGTCGTCCAGTAAGGGAGGCCGGCCATGCTGAAGTTCAGTCCCGCCGGAATCTGCCGTTGAAACGTAACCCAGTTCGCGGAGATATCTCCAGACCAGGTGATCGCCGCATACCTTTGTTGTCCGCTGAATGCGGAACGGGTAAAGATGACCACTCGCTTACGGTCCGTGGTTGCGCGCTGGCCTTCATAGATCGCTTTGGTGACATATAAAGGATAGGCATTACGCACGGTTTCTCCGCTGCCAAGGAATGTCTGCCGACCTTTGAGGATGTCGAACTCTGGCTCGGACGCGTCCATCCACCAGCCATCCAGCCCATAAACCAAGAGGCCCTGGTTGACTTCCGACCAAAAGGCTTTTTGCGCTTCCGGATTGAAGAAATCGGTCCATGGAGTTCCTGGAACCAGCAGGGACTTGGCGCTCATCCGTTTATAAACATCGGAATCTTCGCCGAACCTTGACCATACCGAAATTGGCACGTGCTCATCCAACGCGTGAAACTGCTCCATCATCGCTTTGGGGGCAGGATAGTTGCTTTCATCGAACTTCATGGCGTTCCAGCCATACTTGCCCCAGTACTGCCAGTCCTGCACCAGGGCGTCAACCGGGAGTTTGCGTTTGCGGAACTCGGCGCCAACATCGAGAATTTCCTTTTGCGTGTGGTAGCGCTCCCGGCACTGCCAATATCCGTAAGCCCACTTCGGAAGCAGCGGCGCTTCGCCGGTCAGCTGCCGATAATCGGCAATGACACTGTTCAACTCCGGTCCGTAGAAGAAGTAGTAATCAATGGCCTGCCCCACTTCAGAGCGGAACGTGGTTGTATCCCGCGGCGGACGGGCCGACAACTGGATACCTCCTGGACCGCCCTTGGCCGAGACCTCGTACTCTTTGCCCGCTTCAAGATCCATCACGCCGGATGCCGAGCTCGGAGTCCACATGTTGACCAAATCGATCACGTGCTTACCGCCCACATCCACGACGAGTTGGTCTTTGTTGTCGCTGGCTAGCAGGAAGCCGTAGCGGCCTTTTGCGCCGGTGATGAACTTCCCCTTTCCGGTGTTAGAGTCAATTTCAATCGCTTGGTCTGCCGGATTGAAATCAGTCAGGGACGGATTGTTCCATAGAACTCCGTACCCCTTGCTCGACAGCAGAAACGGCACCGACACATTTGTGTTTGCCTGATGCAGGCGGATGGGAACGCCGCGGACATTGAATATTCCTTCCTGATGCTGTCCCAGCCCGTACTGAGCCTCATCGGAGGGCGAGAGGAACGTCTGCTGAATCTGCCAGGTCTTCATCTCGGCAAGGGCGGGCACATCGAAGGCCTTGCCTCCATCTCTTGGTTCAGCGAGTACAGTCCTGCCTTCTTTCGTTAAGAATGTCACTGCGCCGGTCGCGCGATCCACTTTCACCGTGACCACTCCAGTCGAAAGCTTTACGTCATTCTTCTCCGACGCGACCTGAAGATTTTGAGCATTACATGGTTGGGTGACAACGGGAACCTTGGGGGCCGGAATCTCGGATGTGGAACTGGCGACAACATGGACGACACGATCGCCACAGGCTTCAACCCGCATGGCTCCAGCAGCAGTCACGAAAATGACACCACTCGAATCCCGATGGAACTCTTTAATGGCGAAGTGTGATTGATCTGCAGACCATGCAAGTGAACTGATAACAATGAACAGCAAGACAAGCGATTTATTGCTGAGTTCGGTTACCCGAATTGGCATCGGTAAGCCCCTTGTGCAGAAATGTTGCGCTGCTGTCGTAATCCGCGACTGTTTTGTGGAATCGAGCCTCTATGGAGACTCGGGATCGTCTTGACCTTGTTGCATCGCAACAGCTGCCCTGTTTACCCCTTGCCCGATTAGCTGTTGTGAGACCCGAAAAGCTTCCTTCGCTGAGTCTTGATCGCCAACCTTTAAGTAGAGACGACCTATCTGGTAATGAAGGTGGCCGTCATTGTCACCGGGAAGGGCAAGCTTTAATTCTGCAATCGCTTCGTGTATGCGATCCGTGTGGGCATATACCTGCCCCAACAATGCGTGCACATGGGGAACATACTCCGGCTTGGTGTTCAGACTTTTCTTGAGATATGGCTCAGCGCCGGAGAAATCATGGCGGGCGCAAAGAATCTCACCCATAACAGCATTGAGTTCAGGATCCTCGAAACTATTTTTCAGCGCAGCCTGCGCCACATCAAAGGCTTCGTCGATCTTCTCATCCGCAAGTAGCGCCAAAGCCAAACCGAAGAGTGCACCGGTGTCTTCGGGTTGAATTGACAAGGCCTTGCGATATTCCTGTTCAGCATCCCGAAAGTATTTCCGCTGGCGATAAAGGTCTCCCAGCAACACATGCAATTTCGGCGAAGCCGAGTCCATTTCGCTGGCACGGGCCAGCGCTTGGGCAGCAAGCTTTTGCGATGATTTTGTTTCCCAGTACAGTCCCTCAGCTTCTGTAATTGGACTCGAAACCATTTTTTTCCCTGCATCAAATGCGTGCCGGTAGTCTCCAGTTGAAAATGAACAGAACGCGAGCAAACGGAGATCCTTTGGGGGAAGCAGTTGAACGCGTGTAGCCAGCAAGTCGCTGCATTGGCGATATTCCCCTTTGGTGTAAAGCTCTGCCGCGCTGCCCACCCGATCCTTCCTCGAATGAGTGCCGGCCTCAACATTCGAAGGTGCCACTATTTCAGCAAGGGTTTCATCAGTCCTTCGAAACAACGCCGTGGCCTCTTCCGAAAGATCGCCGGTTCGTTTCCGTTCCTCCAAGGCTCGCTGAAACTCTGCGCGTTTGGGCTCAGTCAACCCAGACTGGACGCGCTGAGCATTAGCCCTCAGGAAACCAGCATCGGTCTTCCAGATTTCTGCAATCTCCTTCGCGCCTTCGTCCGTTTTACCCTGCTCGATCCACAAGCGAGCCATTCCGAGCTTCGACATCAGAGAGCCGGGATTCGACGCGAGCTCGGAGCTCAGTACGCGTTCCGCGCCAACCAGGTCGTGTCGGTTGAGTAACACGAAGCCGTAGTTGGCCTTCGCACCGAAAGGCACGTTCGAATGAGTCAACACCTTCTCGTAAGCCTCAGCAGCTTGAATGAATGCATGTTGCTCGGCGAAGTTGTCTGCCATCAGGAGCTGTAAGTACGCTGAATCCTTGTAACGTGTCAGTAGAACCCGTGCATCGGCTTCGACTTGTTCCAGATAACTTATGCCGAGGCGATACCAAACGTCCGAGTTTCGGGTGTCGATCTCGGAAGCACGCAAATATGACGTAGTAGCAAGATGCGTTTTCCCAACCCCTTTATAGGCGTCCCCAAGAGCTAACTGCGTTTGAATCTCTGTTGGTTTCGATAGAGCGGCTCGTTTCAGGTATGGAATAGCGTTGTCAAAACGCTTCAACCTCACATAATCAAGTCCAAGAAACAGATTTGGAACGAACAGCGCGGGGTTCAAACGAAGCGCCGCAAGGAACGCTTCTGCCGCTTGGTCGCTTTTCCCCGTCTGGTAGTACATCAGGCCAAGATTCGCCCTGAGTTCGGGGATTTCGGGATGAATAGCTACGGCCTGTTTGTAGAACTCGGCGGCAGATTGAAAATCCCCCCTGGCCTGGGCTTGTTGCGCCGATGCCAGGAGGGATTCAAATTGCGTCTGCTGTGAGAATGCTTCTCCCGCCAACAGGCACACGGTCAAAAAACCGACGACAGCAGTAGCGGACAGTTTGCGCACGCATCACCAGTAAAACCTGAGCGCTGCCTGCATTTGCCTCGGCGTCCAGGCTTGCGTGATCGCCCCGTAGGTTCCGGGCGGATTGTCGAACGGCGTCGGGCCCACGAATGTATTCGGGCTGTAGTAGTTGGTGTGATTCAGCGCGTTAAACATGTCCAGACGGAACTGCACACGATACCGTTCCTGAATCGGGAAATACTTCTGAATGCTGAGGTCCCAATTCTTGTAGTTGGGTGCCCGGAGATCAGAAAAATATCGCGGAGCATTGCCCAAACTCCAAGGCGCGGCAACCGCAAAGGCCGAGGTGTTGAACCACTGACTGCGGTTTGGATTTGAGACATGATAGTCGCCTATGACGTCCACATGCTGCCCGACCCCGAAATAGTTAAGCCCATTTCCTGAGCTAGTGACTGTGAGTGGGAACCCCTGTTTCAGAGTCAGTGTGCCCGATGTCTGCCAGCCACCGACAATCGCGTTCATAATTCCGTTCACGCCTGAACCGAACTTTTTACCTTTGCCGACCGGTAGCTCATAGACATAGCTCAGAACGAAGCTATGCGGAGTATCGGTCGCATCCACCGATTTTTCGGCCGCGAGGTTGTACACATTGCGAATGTTCTCGGAGAAGTTCGCGGATGCTGAGGCCCAGTTTTCAGGTCCGCCCACGTTGTCCATAAACTTCGAGAAGGTGTACGAAGCCAACAGTGTGAGGCCTTGCGAGACGCGGTGCGTGTAATTCACGTCGAGAGCGTTGTAACTGGAGCTGCCGGCGGGAGCCTGGTTTTCGTTAATGTCGCAGAATTCAGGATGCGGCCTGAGCAACTGGCCCTGTGCAATTGTGGGTTGATCAAGGTTACAGCCGCTGGATGTGATGATGCTAAAGAACGGGTTCCGAACCTGAGTCAGCAGGGCGTTGCCCATGGAGAAGTATTTAGGGTCAAGCTGATTCAGATTCAGACCGCTGGCATTGACGTTAACGCCGTGGTTTCCAACATAGGTCACATCGAGAACGTCATTGGAAGTTGGCGCAAACTGGAACCCGTACATCCATTGCTGATCATAGTATGTTTTGCGGCTGCGTGAGACTGCAGTTACGCCAAATCCCACGTTGGTCAAGCCGTCGAGTGAATTTCCGGTGATCGGAATGAGGCCGCCCGAAAACGCTGAGCTTAGGGTATTAGCCGGGGTCAAATTGTTATTGTTCGAGGCGATGTAAGGAGTATCTGAACTAAAGCCTGGCGCGGGACCAGTTCCGCGATAGGTCGGAGGATAGAATACCCCGTAGCCTCCGCGCATTACCAACTTCGGCATCAATTGATAGGCAAATCCGATTCGCGGAGCGAAGTCCTTGTGATTGATATCGAACAACCCTCGTTGGCCGGAACTGGCGAATTGAAGTTCGCCTGTGTAGGTTTGACGAACAGCGGCGCTGATCGGGTTGGTGGCATTGTAGTCAAACCATGCCTGGCGGTTATATCGGTCGGTGACGGGACGCTGAAGTTCGTAACGAAGCCCGAGGTTCAACGTCAGTTTTCGGGTAGCCTTCCAGTCATCCTGCAAGTAGACGCCGTGGAACCAGGTGCGGCTTACATTCTGGATGGAGACGCCGGTGTTCCCGCTCGAAGGCACCCCCATCAGCATAGAAGCGGACGCATCGCCAGTTCCGCTGATATTGGCGCCCGACGCGTCTATAGCGCTAGTGAACAGCGAGTCAAAGTTAAACGGCGTGAAGTGGAATCGCCCGCCGTTCTCATCGGTAGCAACGGCCATATACCCAAACGACAATTGGTGCTTTCCGCGGACTTTCACGAAATCAAGCGATCCGCTGGCAGCAGATCGTGGAAATGAACCCTGTCCGGCGCCTGCCACCGGCCCTTCCGGTAGATAGCTTGTGACGCTGATGATCGGAAATTGCGGAGAATAGGTGTCTATGAAACTGGGCAAACCGAGGGAGGAGGCTTTGAAGCCGTTGCTCTGCATATCATTGCCCTCTACCCATTTCATGCCGCCAACGTTCGCGCTCATGGTGAAAGTGGGGCTGAAGACCTTGCTGAGGCCAAGACTGACGTTCCATCGATTATTAGGATTTCGCTGCCCCGGGCCAGCGGGATCGTTGGCACCGAAGAAAGCAGCTTCTTCGTCCTTGTATTCTTTCTTATACGAATATCTTCCGTAGAGACGTGTGTTGTCGTTGAAGTTGTGATCGACGCGGCCGCTGTACTCGTCGGAATAGTCGGCGAGAAGTCCGGTGGCGTTAAAGTTAGTGCCCAAAGCATTCTGCGATGGCGTCGGATAAAAGTTAATCAGCTGCTGTCCAATGCTGTTGATTAAGGACCCGCCCGTGTAAGGGGACACATAAGAAGCCAAGTCGTTGCCCGGGATGGGATCGCGCACAACGCCGCCAGGGACCGAGCGGCCGCTGAACGGGTCATAAAGCTGGCCGCTGAGAACTGGCCTGCCGAGGGCGTCAACGCAAGCCTGGTTGTGGCCAGCGCCACAAGTCATCAACTGGGAGCCAAGCAAGGCCGAGAAGTCTCCGGTGCGAAAATTCGGCAGGGGAACGGTACCGGAATACTGCCCAGCGTTGTGATCTCGGTGGCCCTCGAAATTAAAGAAGAAGAATGTCTTGTCACGCTGCTTATAGATTCCCGGAATATATACTGGGCCGCCCACCGCGACACCAAACTGATTGCGATGCGAGTTCGGCTTTGGTGAGCCGTTCAAGTTGTTGAAGTAGTTGTTGGCATCGAGCGCGCCATTGCGCAAATAGTCATACACATCGCCGTGCAAACTGCTTCCGCCGGACTTGGTGACCACGTTGATTACGTTTCCGGTGCTCCAGCCGTATTGCGCGGTAAATGAATTTTGCTGAACTTTGAATTCTTGCACGTTGTCGGGGGATGGCACGTAAATGACGCCGCCCCACCCTTCGCTGGTGTCCCACGCTCCATCCAACAGGAATGCGTTTGTTCCGAAGTAGCCGCCGCCAAAATTAAGGAAGGAAACGTCCTGGTCGGAAGATCCCTGTTGGCCGCCCGAAGAAATAGTTTGCCGTTGCGACAGGTTGTTGACTGATGAGTTCAACTCCACAAAGTTGAAAACGTTTCGCAGGTTCAGGGGCAGCTCGGTGACCTGTTTCGTAGAAATCTCGGTACTGATGTTCGCGTTCTCCGTCTGGAGGAGAGGCGCTTCCGCAGTCACTTCAATCTGCTCGGCAGATCCAATCGTCAACACAACAGTCTGGCTTGCGGACTGGCCAACTTCGAGGGTGATTCCCTGTTGCTTGGTCGTCTTGAAGCCCGAGGCCTCGACAGTCAAGGTGTAGGTAGAAGCCGGAAGCAGCGCGAAGGAAAAGTTGCCTTCCGCGTCGGTCTTAAAGGTGCGCGTTATGCCTTTCTCCGGACTGCTTAACGTCACGTTCGCATTCGCCAGACGAGCGCCCGTCGAGTCCGACACCGTACCTGAGAATGAAGCGGTAGAGGCAAGCGTCTGCCCGTGCGCGGCGGGCATGGCTATGCTGATCGCGAAGGCAACGGCAAGCGAGACAAGCAGTGACAGACCACGAAGTTTGGGCATCGACTAGGACCCCTTTTCAGTTTTAGTTGGTAGTTATCGGTAACTGTACCGAGTGCTGCACATTCTAGTGTTTATCTATGGGTGGTTGTCAAGCTATTTTTTCCGACGTTTGTCACAGGCATGCAGAGTCACAGCAAAGAGTAGCTGTTCCGCTCCGTTGAAGCGCTCGCTCACCATTCAAGTTTGGCACTGGCATCCTGGTGTTATTCACAACATGAAAGGGTTGTAGTCATAATGCCCATTTTCTGAGCAGTGGCCCTATCAAATGCCCGGACCGGGTAGTGCACCACTTGCTCTTATAACCGCCAGAGCCGCCCAACAAGGACTGAATTCGAACCCTGGGCACATGATTGATGTTCGCGAAACAATCGATGTCGGAGGCTTCGCAAGCCGAAGCCACCTCTGCCAGATTCATCGCTAACTCTCAGTGCCATGGCGTCGCTACAGTTATCGGTACCTAGCGGTTACGCGACGATGCGCGCTAGTACGGAAAGCATATAAAGTTGGGCTTCAAAACCTAGCGGCCGGTATGAGCGAATGTCAGCCGCAGCGCGTAAGCGAACTTGGCCGGGGTTTGAGCGGGTAGCTGAACATGCAGGCCATCGGCGCGCTGGTCGAATTTCAATTTCTCATCCCCACCTAACAAGGCGACGTTTTGCAACGGCTCACTGCCGGCAGTGACCGCGAGTGAATGAATCACCGCTTCTCCATTCGTTGGCCAAGCCAGCCCGATTGCATAAAGCACATCTCCTTTGGTTGTAAAACGAAAGTCCTCAGGTTTATAAGTTGCGGGGTCCGTATCGTGAAAAGATCCACTCGCTGCCTTGGTGGGGCCTTCGCCATAAATCCTCCAGGGTCGAGTGCCATAAATCGCCTCTCCATTCACATCCAACCAGCTTCCTACATCGAGAAGCACACGCTGTACCTCTTCCGGGATCGTGCCATCCGATCGAGGACCAATGTTCAACAGCAAGTTGCCATTCTTGCTCACGATGTCAATCAGTTGATGAACAATAAATTCCGGGGACTTGAATGTGTCTTCCTTGATGTAGCCCCACGATTTGTTGCTGACGGATGTATCCGTCTGCCAGGTCAGCGAGCGCAGGTCGCCAAGCTGCCCGCGTTCAATGTCCAGGACACCGGAGTGATCCTGCATGGCATAGTCCTTGAAGTTGATTACTCCGACGTGATCGCCATACTTCAGCGAGCTGTTGTAGTAGAAGGCGGCGAAGCGCGTGAGGTTCGGGCGGATTGACGCCTGCCCAATCCACCAGTCGAAGTACACGATGTCAGGATGGTATTTCTCTACTAATTCCGCAGACCGCGCCAGCCAATCATTGGCCCAGGCTGAAGAAACGTACGTAAAGTCATCATTGAGCGGCAGGCCCTGCGGTGCCATGAGCCAGTTATGTGCGGGGCCGTAGAGCATGGCATATTGCGGATCGTTCACGTCCGAGGGTATTGTGCGCCCCGGACCCAGAAAGAAATTGTGTTCCACGCGATGCGACGACAGGCCGAAATGCAGACCCGCAGCACGCACCGCTTTCGCCAGTTCTCCAGTCGTGTCACGATGTGGTCCCATCTTCGCCACTGTCCAGTCACTCAGTCCGCTGTCATACATCGCGAATCCATCGTGATGCTCCGCGACGGGCACGACGTATTTTGCGCCTGCTTTTTTGAACAGTTCCGCCCATGCGGCAGGGTCGAAGTTGCCAGCCTTGAACATTGGGATGAAATCTTTGTAGCCGAATTTGTCTTGGGTTCCGTACGTAGCGATATGGTGCTTGTATTCTGCAGACCCGTCTATATACATGAGTCGCGGATACCACTCGTTGCCGAATGACGGCACGGAATAAACTCCCCAGTGAATAAAAATTCCGAACTTCGCGTCTCGGTACCATTCCGGCGCTTCATATTTTTGGAGTGACTCCCAATCAGGGCGAAAGGGACCTTGGTGATCGGCGGTATCTACATCCTTCAGCAAGGCCGCGCGTTGCGAGTCATATTTGCTGCTGGCCTTTTGCCAAATCTGATCGATGCTCTCCGGATCCTGAGAGGCGGTGGGAGCAGTTGCATTCTGCGCGTGAAGCAGGGAAAGTGGCGATAGCGCCAAAAGCAAAACTAAAAGCTTCAGAATTGATTGTCTGAAAAAATTAGCGATCACGAGGGGGTCCTTTCAGGACAAAGATTCGCCGGGCGACGAGTCCAGCTTGCTCAGACTTGACCATACCAGTCCGTACAGTGCGACGAAGACAAAACATACCAGCGGCACCACAAACCCAATGCGCATCGAATGCCGGTCGGCTATGTGGCCCATGAATGGCGGAGCAATCGCCCCGCCGACGATGGACATTACGATCAGGGACGATCCCAGCTTCGTGTGCTCTCCCAACCCGCGAATTCCCAAGGCGAAGATCGTCGGAAATCCGATGGACATGAAGAAAAAGCTGGCGAACATCGCGTACATTCCAACCTTGCCGCCGCCCATGGTGATCGCGACCAGTACAACATTCATGCCCGAGTAGATTGCAAGGACGCGATCCGCGCGGAATTGACTGATCACAGCGCTGCCGCAGAGCCGGCCAACCATGAACAACACGAAGCCGATCGCTCCCAGCCATCTAGAAGCTTGCAGCCGGGTGACACCCGGATCATTCTCAAGCACGTAGTTCACAAAGAAGCTGAAAATGCCGGTCTGCGCGGCTACGTAGAGAGCTTGTGCAACAACGCCAAGACTAAAATGCGCGCGCCGGAACATGTCCCAGTTTCGCGAAACCAACGCTAACGCCGCGATGTATGCGACGACAAGCAGGCCATATTTCACGGGCTGAAACCAAGCTTCGTTCAGATCAAGCAAAGTCCAAACCAGTCCCAAGATCGGCGCGATGAAGAAATACAACACGCCGAGCACTACCGCCAGGACCAGCGCGATACCGACCAATTCAGATCCAGATGGCTTTACACGACTCTGTGTCAAACCCGAGGAATGACTCTCATCCTCAACGTGCAAATCCGGGACCCGCGAAATCGCAAAAACGATGAACAAAAGAAACACGAATATGCCGATACCCATGTAAGGCGTGGAAAGACCAGCATTTGAGTTTGCGCCCGCCTTGGCGGAAAAAACAAAGTATCCGCCGACGATAGGCCCAAGGATCCAGCCGGCGCCATTCAAGCTTTGTGCAATGTTGATCCGCGTCGGGCCCGCTTCTGGCGCTCCCAGAACCGTCGCGTATGGATTGGCAATGGTTTCCAGGCATGTCATGCCTGCGCCAATGACAAAGAGACCGAGGAGAAACGCCCAGTACGTCCCGATATTCGTTGCAGGAATGAACCAGAATGCACCCGCCGCAATTAGCGACAACCCAACAAGAATGCCGCCTTTGTACCCGATCTTCCTCGCAATCAATCCGGACGGAATGGCCATCAGGAAGTAGGCCAAATAATTAGCGGCCTGTACCAGACCGGATTGCTCCTTGTTGATATGCAACGTGTCCTGAAAATGTTTATTCAGGATGTCGATCATTCCATTGCAGAATCCCCACAGCAAAAATAATGAGGTGAGCAGTGTGAAAGTGAAGGCGAGATTTTCACCCCGCGCTGTGCGAAACAATCCACCTGAGCTGCTAACAGCTCTCGCGGTGGCTGCCGGTTCCGTGGTGGAAGTGTTCATGGGATTAATCCAATGAGACCATAATTTTTTTGAAGCGCGATGGATTCTCACTCCAGGCACGCAAAGCATTCGGCGCTTCCTCGAGAGGAACGATCAGGCTTACTGCCTCATCCACAGGAAATCTCCCCGTCTCAAGAAGCTTGATCACTGCTTGGAAGTCTTCGGGTTGAGCATTTCTCGATCCGAGAACGTCCAATTCTTTTTGCACGAACAGCTTGGTTTCGTAATTCACCGGTTCTTTGGCATAACCGATGTACACGACCCGGCCGGTAAATGCGACCTCTTCGACGGCGGCACGGAATGTTGACGGGGCGCCAACCGCTTCGATCACGACGTCCGGACCCATGCCGCCAGTGAACTCGAGTAAACGATCATGTAGAGATTCACTGAGGCTATTGATCGCGTAAGTAGTTCCTACAGCCCGTGCTAGTTCGAGTTTCTCATCATCTACATCAATCGAAATCGTGCAGGCGCCCCGAGCATGCGATGCGGCGAGGGCGCCGAGCCCAACTCCTCCACAACCGAAAATTGCGACAGTATCATTTGCCGCGACCCGCCCCCGAGCCACTGCATGAAATCCAACTGTAAGCGGTTCAACTAAGCACAACTCTTTCGGCGTGAGTCGTGCAGGATACAACTTCTCTCGCGCCACCGCGATGAATTCAGTGAGAGCGCCGTGCCTTTGCACGCCGAGAGTTTCGTTGAATTGGCAGGCATTCGGACGGTCCCGCAGGCACGACGCACATCGGCCACAACTTGTGTATGGGGAGAGAGCCACATCAGTGCCAGCGCAAAGCGTCCCGCCCCCTTTCACGACGGTAGCACACACCTCATGGCCAGGAATCCTCGGAAACGAGACCAGTGGATTCAACCCTCGAAAGGAATTCAGATCACTCCCACAGA
>Ga0070717_10002347_pt1 | contig 13336 bp, 10 predicted proteins | sample LARL113metaG_FD_71366 | JGI IMG/M metagenome (GOLD analysis project Ga0070717, IMG submission 71366) | Corn, switchgrass and miscanthus rhizosphere microbial communities from Kellogg Biological Station, Michigan, USA - LAR L11-3 metaG | ecosystem: Host-associated > Plants > Roots > Rhizosphere ... | reverse complement strand
TTCTTCCGGCCGGGCCGGCTCGATTGCGGTCGGTTTGCGATTCCCGGCTTTCGGGCCGGAAATCTTGCGGTGCTGATCCAGCCGGCCCGTGGTTACAACATCGATCCAAAATCGACTTATCACGATCCGGCCTTGGTTCCACCGCACGGGTATTTCGCGGCCTATGCCTGGCTTGCCGAGGATTTTCGCGCTGACGCAATGATCCATCTCGGCAAACACGGCACCCTCGAATGGCTGCCTGGGAAGGCACTGGCCCTGTCGGCCGAATGCTTCCCTGAGGCGGTACTTGCGCCACTGCCCCATTTTTACCCCTTCATCGTCAACGACCCGGGGGAGGGGACGCAGGCGAAAAGACGCACTCAAGCGGTGATCGTCGATCACCTCACGCCGCCTTTGACCCGCGCCGGCAGCTACGGCCTGGTGGCCGAGCTCGAACGGCTGATCGACGAATATTACGAGGCCTCGCTTAGCGATCCCCGGCGCGTCGCGGTCCTCGCGGCGGCGATCCTCGAACAAGCACGCGCTGCAGGGCTCCTCGGCGATTGCGGCATAATCGCCGAGGAGGAATCTGCTATCGCGCTGCGCAAGCTCGACGGGTTCTTGTGCGAGTTGAAGGATCTCCAGATCCGCGACGGGCTCCACATTTTTGGCTGCAGCCCGGAAGGCGAGAGGCTGCACGCGCTGTTAACCGCCTTTGCCCGTCCAAGCCGAGGCTCCGCCCCTGGGGACGCCTCTTTGCTGCACGCGCTGGCTATCGACCTCGGCCTCGGTGAAGATCTACTCGCGATGGATCAGGCCTGCCCCTGGACCGGGCGGCGTGCCCCGGTGCTCACCGGCCCCGGGCCGTGGCGCACGGTGGGCGACACGATCGAGCGTCTGGAGGAATTGGCCCTGCGGCTTGTCGCGAACGACCTCAGCCCGGATCCGAACTGGCATCAGACCTCCGCGGTGCTCGACTGGGTCGAGCGGAAGCTGCGCCCTGCGGTCGTAGGATGTGGTGAGGCGGAGCTTGCCGGACTTCTCGCCGGGCTCGACGGCCGCTTTGTGCCACCCGGCCCTTCCGGTGCGCCCAGCCGCGGTCGACCCGAAGTCTTGCCAACCGGCCGCAATTTCTATTCGGTCGACACCCGTGCCGTGCCGACCCAAGCCGCCTGGCGGCTCGGCTGGAAGTCGGCGGCGCTGCTGCTCGAGCGGCACGCCCAGGAATACGGCACCTATCCGGCGCGCGTCGCGCTATCCGCCTGGGGTACTGCGAATATGCGGACCGGCGGCGATGATATCGCGCAGGCGCTCGCGCTGATGGGGGTGCGCCCGATATGGGAGCGGTCGAGCGGCCGCGTGACCGGGTTCGAGATCCTGCCGGCCTCGGTGCTCGACCGGCCGAGGGTCGATGTTACGTTGCGCGTCTCTGGTTTCTTCCGCGACGCATTTCCCGGGCTGATCGACCTCTTCGATTCGGCCGCCCGAGCGGTCGCTGCTCTTGACGAGCCCGCAGCGGTGAACCCGTTGGCCGCTCGGTTCGATGCCGATCGCGATGCGCTCGAACAGCAGGGTTTCACGTCGGCGGAGGCGACACGGCGGGCTGGTTATCGTGTCTTCGGCTCGAAGCCCGGCGCCTACGGGGCCGGGTTGCAGACGATGATCGACGAACGGATCTGGAACAACGAGGCTGATCTGGCGGAGGCATATCTCGGATGGAGCGGCTACGCCTATAGCGCCGGAGTGGAGGGACGCCCCGAACGCGCTATGCTCGAGGCGCGGCTCGCGGCCGCCGATAGCGTGCTACACAATCAGGACAATCGTGAGCACGACATCCTCGACAGCGACGATTATTACCAGTTCGAAGGCGGGTTGGCACTGGTCGTCCGGCGGCTCTCGGGGCGGGTACCGGCGGTTTGGCACAGTGACCATTCGTCTCCCGAGCGGCCGCGCGTCCGCAGCCTGCGCGAGGAGCTCGGGCGGATCGTCCGCGGCCGCGCCGCGAACCCGCGCTGGATCGCTGGCGTCATGCGCCATGGCTACAAGGGAGCGGCCGAGATCGCCGCCACGGTCGATTATCTGTTCGCCTTCGCTGCGACTTCGCGGGCCGTTGATAACGCGCATTTTGAGGCACTCTATGACGCTTACCTTGCGGACGATGACGTGCGCGGTTTCATGGCCGAACACAACCCAGCCGCGCTTTCCGAGACCAGCCGACGCTTTCTCGAAGCGATCGATCGCGGCTTGTGGCGTCCGCGCCGCAACAGTGCCCGCGACGCGCTGACCCAATGGAGCCAGACGTGAGCGAGCGCGTCGAAACCGAGGAGGAGATCAACCGGCGCCACAACGAAAAGATGGCCAGGCGCAAGGCGATGCGCGAACGCATGCTGGCGACCAAGACCGAGGAGCGAGGCCTCTTGATCGTCCATACGGGCAAAGGCAAGGGAAAATCGACGGCCGCTTTCGGGGTGGTGCTGCGCTGTCTCGGCCATGGCATGCGGGTCGGTGTCGTCCAGTTCGTCAAGGGTGTGTGGAGCACTGGGGAGCGCACCGCCCTCCAACGGTTTGGCGACCTCGTCACCTGCCGGGCGATGGGCGAAGGTTTCACCTGGGACACGCAGGACCGCGCGCGCGATATCACCGCCGCGCGTAAGGCCTGGGAGACGGCGAGAGCGATGATTTCAGACCCGTCCTACCGGCTGGTGCTGCTCGACGAGCTGAACATCGTGCTGCGCTACGACTACCTGCCGCTCGACGAGGTCGTGGCGGTGCTGAGGGCGAAGCCGCGCGACCTCCATGTCATCGTCACCGGCCGCAATGCCCGACCCGAGCTGATCGAAGCGGCCGACCTCGTGACCGAGATGACCCTCGTCAAGCACCCGTTTCGTGCCGGTGTCAAAGCCCAGCTTGGGATCGAATTCTGATGGCACGCGCGTTGATGCTGCAGGGCACCGGATCGGACGTCGGCAAATCGCTGCTGCTAGCGGGGCTGGCCCGCGCATTCACCCGACGGGGGCTCGAGGTGCGGCCGTTCAAGCCGCAGAACATGTCGAACAATGCGGCAGTGACTATCGATGGCGGCGAGATCGGCCGGGCTCAGGCGCTGCAGGCGCGCGCTTGCGGCACGGCTCCCGTTACCGACATGAACCCGGTGCTGCTGAAGCCGCAATCCGAAAACGGGGCGCAGATTGTCTTATGCGGTCGGGTTTGGCGGACGGCCGCTGCCGGCGAGTACCGCCGACTAGCACCGGGCTTGTTGCCGGCTGTTCTCGCCTCCTTTTCGCGCCTCGCCGAAGCAGCCGATCTCGTTTTAGTCGAAGGGGCGGGAAGCCCGGCCGAGGTCAATTTGCGTGGCGGCGACATCGCCAATATGGGCTTTGCCGAAGAGGCGGATATCCCAGTTGTGCTGATCGGCGATATCGAGCGCGGCGGTGTGATCGCCCAGCTCGTCGGCACGCACGCTCTGCTCTCTGCAACCGAGCGGACGCTGCTCGCGGGATACATTGTCAACAAATTCCGCGGCGACATCCGCCTCTTCGATGGCGGCATCGCTGCCCTCACCGCGCACACGGGCCTGCCATGTTTTGGTGTGGTGCCGTATTTCTCCGGTGCCGCAGGCTTACCTGCGGAGGATTCACTGGCGCTAGCGCCAGTCCTCATCCACTCAGCCCGCACTGCGGGAGAGGGTGCTAACCCCCCGAACGTAGTCCAGTGGGAGGCGGGTGAGGGTAGGGGGCTGCTCCGGATCGCTGTCCCGTTGCTGCCGCGCATCGCAAATTTCGACGACCTCGACCCGCTGCGCGCCGAGCCGGGGGTCGAGCTCGTCATGGTCCGGCCGGGACTGCCGCTGCCGCGCGACGCGGCACTCGTTATTCTGCCTGGCTCGAAGGCGACGATCGGCGATCTCGAATTCCTTCGCCGCGAGGGATGGGACATCGACATCGTCGCCCATCACCGCCAAGGCGGAAAGGTTTTCGGCATCTGCGGCGGGTATCAGATGCTCGGTCGCACCATTGCCGACCCGCTCGGCATGGAAGGGCCGAAACAGACCGTGCCGGGGCTGGGATTGCTCGACATCGACACCGTGCTGACCGGCGCCAAGCGGCTCGGCAAGGCCGCCGGCATCGGGCTCGATACCGGTATGCCGGTCGCCGGATACGAGATGCATCTCGGGGAGACGACCGGGCCGGGTCTCGAACGGCCGATGCTGTGTCTGGCTGGCGGCCCGGACGGGTGTGCCAGCGCCGATGGTCGGGTCGCGGGATGCTATCTGCACGGGCTCTTTGCTGGCGACGCATTCCGCCGGGCGTTTCTGGCAACGCTTGGCGCAAAGGCGAGTGGGGTCGCCTATGAACATCAGATTGAGAGAACCCTAGACGTGCTTGCAGATCACCTCGAGCGCAACATCGATCTCTCAGCAATCCTCGCCGCAGCTCGGCCACCTCGCTTCAAACGGGCAGCGTGAGATGGGTAGCGAACCACGCGCACAGCAGCAAGCCACCCTCGATCAGGCAGGCGAGGCGGTAGAGCTGCAGCGCTCGCGTAACATCGGACGTCGCGGCCCGCGCGCTGCCATCTCCGAGCCACGGGTCAGCGACAAGACCTTCCGGGTAACGGCGTGGTCCCGCCAGTGCCAGATCGAGCGCCCCAGCCATCGCACTCTCCGGCCACCCGGCATTGGGCGAGTGATGCTTGCGTCCGTCGCGCAGCATGATCGACAGCGCGTGACCAGGCCGGCCGCGCTTGGTGAACACCGCCGCCGTCACGAGCAGGAACCCGCTGAGTGGCGCCGGAACAGTGTTCAGAACATCGTCGAGCCGTGCCGCCGCCCAACCAAAACTGCGGTAGCGCGGCGTGCGATGCCCGATCATACTGTCGAGAGTATTCGCCATCTTGTACGCAAAAAGCCCCGGCAGTCCGAAGAGCAAAAACCAGAACACCGGGGCGACAACTCCGTCGCTGAAGTTTTCGGCGAGGCTCTCGATCGCGGCGCGGGCTACCCCATGCATATCGAGGCTCATCGGGTCGCGCCCGACGATGTGCCGCACCGCCTCGCGCCCGCCCGCCAACCCGCCCCTATGAAGCGCCCTCGCAACGGCGGCGACATGGTCGAACAAGCTGCGCTGGGCGACCAGCAGAGTTATCACGAGGACTTCCACCGCGGCCCCGGGGAGGCTGCCCCGGCAGGCGCGCTGGACCAGCAGCCCGAGCAGCGCAGCGCCGCCGACCAGAACGACGACCGTGATGATGCCGCGTTCGCGGCGCGACCGCTCGCTGCGCACCTCGCGGTTGAGCTTTCGGTCGAAGAACGCGATCGCGCGTCCGGCGAGCACGATGGGATGCGGGATCCGGCGGAAGATCGCCGGCATATCGCCAAAGAGCGCGTCGACCGCGAGCGCCGCGAGGAGCAGCAACAAGGGGTCGGCACCCGCCGCCGTCATCGCAGTCCCGAGGGGATCGGCCAATGACGGAAACCGCGGTGCTGTTGTGCGGACACGGCAGCCGCGATCCGGAGGCGATCAGGGAATTCGAGCTTGCCGCGGCGGCTTTGCGCCCGCGGTTGTCGGGATTCGATTTCGCGACCGGTTATCTCGAATTCGCCCACCCGACGATCCGTGAAGGGCTCGCGTTGTTGGCGGCCCGCGGCGCGCAGAGAATCCTCGCGATTCCGGCGATGCTGTTTGCGGCCAGTCACGTCAAAAATGACCTTCCCTGGGAGATGAACAGCTTCATCGCAGACAATCCTGGCATCGATGTCCGCTTAGCACGCGATCTGGGGATCGATCCGAAGCTGCTGCAGGCCGCGGCCGATCGTATAGCGACAGCAACTGATGACACGAGAATCCCCCGCAATGAGACGTTGTTAGTCGTGGTCGGGCGCGGCACCAACGACCCCGACGCAAACTCCAATATCTCCAAGCTCGCCCGCATGCTGTGGGAAGGCATGGGTCTCGGATGGGCCGAGGTCGCCTTCAGCGGTGTCGCCGATCCGCGGGTCGATGCCGCGCTGATGCGGGCGGCGGGGCTCGGCTTCCGCAGGATTATCGTGTTTCCTTACTTCCTGTTCACCGGTGTGCTCGTCAAACGTATCTATGCACAGACCAACAGCGTCGCCGTTCACTTTCCTGAAATCGAGTTCGTCAAAGCGCTCTACTTGCGCGACCATCAGGGTGTGCTCGACGCGTTCTGCGAGCGGGTTGCCGAGCTTGACGAAACTCAGCCGGCAATGAATTGCCAGCTCTGCAAATACCGAACTCAGATCATCGGCTACGAACACGATGCGGGTGCGCCGCAAGCCGGGCATCACCACCATGTCCGTGGTATCGGCACTGGTCATCATCACCATCATCGATGATGTTCGACACATTCGCGATAGTCGACTGGAGCGCCGCGACCGTGCCGCGGACCGGCCGCGACAGCATTTGGATCTGTTGGTATGCTCAGGATGGCGAGAGGCTCGAGAATCCGCCGACCCGTCACGCCGCCAAGGCGCTCCTCGCCGAGCGGCTGGCGGCTGCTCTATCGCGTGGCGAGCGGGTTCTGCTCGGCTTCGATTTCCCGTTCGGTTATCCCGCCGGCTTCGCCGCCCGGCTTGGCCTGTTCGGTCCACCGTGGCGAGCCGTCTGGAACGAAATCGCCAGGCTTCTCGATGATGACGAGGACAATATCAATAACCGCTTCGATGTAGCCAACGCGTTGAACCAGCGAGTCTCCGGCGGCCGGTTTCCTTTCTGGGGCTGCCCGCCGGTACCCGCCAGAGCCCATCTCGGCAGCAAGCATCACCGGGGGCATGAGCAGAGCGGCTTGGCTGAGCGCCGGCTGGTCGATCTCCACATCCCGAGCGCGCAGCCCTGTTGGAAGCTGCTCGGAGCGGGCTCGGTCGGCGGCCAGGCTCTGACCGGGATCCCGGTGGTGCGCGCCTTGCGCGACGATCCGCGCTGGAACGACCGCACGCGGATCTGGCCGTTCGAAACCGGCCTGCAAGTCCCGGAGGATGGGTCGGCTGTAATAGCCGAGGTTTATCCCTCGCTGTGGGCGGTATCACCGGCGGCCGGGGAACCCAAGGACGCGGCCCAAGTTCGCGCCGTTGCTCGGTTTTTTGCCGAGCGCGACCGCACCGGCGAGCTCCCGGCGCTGTTCGCCGGTGACCCTGCGCTGACGCGTGCGGAACGCGACCGGGTTGAGACAGAAGAGGCCTGGACCCTCGGTGTGACCGCAGCAAAGCAGCGCCCGATTCCAACACCGACTGTCGTCTCGCCCCTCATCCATCCAGCCCGGCGGGCTGGGTCCCGTCTCTCCCGCATTGCGGGAGAGGGCGCCGAATGCAGCGAGGCAGCTGCAGGCAACGGTGCTCCGGCCTACGCCTACCTGTGTGATCCAGCCGAGATCTCGCGCCGTTCGCTTGCGCTGATCCGCCAGGAGGCGGATCTAGCGCGCTTCCCGCGGCAACTGCGGTCGCTCGCGCTGCGCCTGGCCCATGCGGCCGGCGACTGTGCGATCCTCGGCGACCTCGCTTGGTCAAAGGGAGCGCTTGCGGCGGGGCACAAGGCGCTCGCGGCCGGCGCACCGATCCTCGTCGACAGCATGATGGTCGCGGCGGGAATTACCAGCACGCGGCTCGCGAATACCATCCTGTGCACCTTGCGCGATCCCGAGACAGCTCCGCTGGCAACTGCTCAACGGACCACACGCTCGGCTGCGGCGGTCGAACTGTGGAGCCCGAACCTAGCCGGGGCGATCGTTGCGATCGGCAATGCGCCAACCGCGCTCTTCCGACTGCTCGAGATGCTCGCTGGCGGCGCCCCAAAGCCGGCCCTCGTCCTCGGTTTCCCCGTCGGATTTGTCGGTGCAGCGGAAGCCAAGCTGGCGCTCGCTTCGTTCGGGCGTGACCTGCAGTTTGTTACGCTGCACGGCCGCCGCGGTGGCAGTGCGCTTGCCGCCGCGGCGGTCAACGCACTGGCGAGCATGGGGTGAAACGCTGGTTGGCCGTTGTCGGTATCGGCGAGGATGGGACTGCCGGCCTCAGCCCTACGGCGCGCACGCTTGTTGAAACCGCCCAGGTGCTGGTCGGCGGCGAGCGCCATCTTGGGATGGTGCCGGAGGGCGGAGCCGAACGAATCGTTTGGGAACGCCCACTTCGTGCGACAATCGACGCGATCGAAGCACGCCGCGGCCGTCGGGTAACCGTTTTGGCGAGCGGCGACCCGATGTGGTACGGCATCGGCGTCACCCTGGCCCGCCGCTTTCCGCGCGAGGAAATGACGGTTATCCCACAGCCGAGCGCTTTTAGCCTTGCGGCGGCGTGGCTCGGCTGGCCGCTCGCCGACTGCGCGACGATCACGTTGCACGGGCGGCCCCTCGACATTCTGCGGCTCCATCTCGCTCCGCATCGCCGGATCCTGATCCTGTCGGAAGACGGCGATACGCCGCGGGCGATCGCCGTGCTGTTGAGCGGGCTGGGCTGGGGGGCAAGCGGGCTAACTGTACTCGCCAATATAGGCGGCAGCCGCGAGGCGATTGTCGAGGAAAACGCCGAGTCCTGGGGGGATCGGCAGGTTCCGGACCTCAATACGATCGCGATCGTTTGCCGCCCCGGCCCCGGCGCGCGCGTGTTGCCGCTTCTAAGCGGCCTACCCGACGACACCTACGAGCACGACGGCCAATTGACCAAGCGCGAGGTTCGCGCCGCCACGCTCGCGGCTCTCGCTCCATTGCCTGAACAAACCTTGTGGGATGTCGGAGCTGGGTGCGGTTCGATCGCGATCGAATGGCTGAGGGCTGGGGAAGGCCGCTCCGCTGTCGCGATCGAGCGCAACCCGGCGCGCGCTGCGATGATTGCCCGCAATGCTGCTTCGCTCGGGGTCCCAGGGTTGCACATTGTGCTGGGTACGGCGCCCCAGGTGCTGGAGGATTTGCAGCACCCGGACGCAATCTTCATCGGTGGTGGGATCGGCGCGGCCGGTTTGCTGCCAAAGGTTTGGGGAAGCCTCTCGCCTGGGGGCCGCCTCGTCGCCAATGTCGTGACGGCGGAGGGCGAGGCGCAACTTTTCGATTGGCACGCGCACCATGGCGGGGCGTTGACTCGGATCTCGGTGAACCGGGCCGAGCCGGTCGGGCCGAACCATCTGTGGCGGCCGCTGTCATCAGTGACTCAGCTGGCCGCCGTCAAGCTTGGCTGAGCGCGCCATGCACGCCCTCGCCCGCCTTGTCGTACCCGGCACGCTCTCACACGTTGCGGAGAAGGAGCGGCCCAGCCTGTCAGGCTGGGTGGGTGAGGGGATGAGCATCTGGGCCTATGCGCTGCTGTGCCTTCTCTGCCTTGCTCTCTATGGGCCGGGGCTCTCCGCCATCCCCCCACTTGACCGCGACGAGGCGCGTTTCGCACAGGCGACGCGGCAAATGCTGGAGTCAGGCGATTTCATTCGCATCCGCTTTCAGGACGAGGCGCGCAACAAAAAACCGGTCGGGATCTATTGGCTGCAAGCGGCTGCCGTTGCGGGTTTTAGTTCGCCTGAGAGTGCTGCGATCTGGCCCTATCGTTTGCCTTCCGCATTTGGGGCGGCTGTTGCGGTGCTGTTGATTTTCGCATTCGGCACCCGCCTTTTAGAATCGCCGCAGGCTGGTTTTATCGCCGCTGTCCTGACGGCGAGCGCGTTGGGCATCGTGGTCGAGGCGCACTTGGCCAAAACCGATGCAGTTCTTCTCGCGGCTGTCGCAATCGGACAGGGAGCACTTGGACTGGTTTATACCGCAGCCCGCGGCGGACGGCGGGTGCCCCACTCGTTGCCGCTCGCCTTTTGGCTGGCGGAGGGCGTTGCGATGCTGCTGAAGGGGCCACCTGGGCCGCTCCTGGCGCTGTTGACGGTGACCTCTTTGTGGATCGTCGACCGCAACATCGGCTGGGTCAAGGGGTTGCGGCCCCTCGCGGGCACGTTACTCACCGCGCTGATCGTGACCCCCTGGTTGGTCGCGGTAGAGAGTGCGACAGGCGGTCGGTTCGTCTCCGACGCGGTCTCAGCCGACCTTTTGCCAAAGCTGGTGGGCGCTCAGGAATCTCATGGCGCGGTGCCGGGCTATTATCTGGCGTTGGCGTTCGCAAGTTTTTGGCCCGGATCCCTCTTCATCGTCCCGGCACTCTTGTGGGGCTGGCAGCGGCGCCGTGCCGCCGCCCAACGCTTTCTTCTCGCTTGGCTCGTTCCAGCCTGGGTTTTTTTCGAGCTCGTACCGACCAAACTGCCGCATTACGTCCTCCCTCTTTATCCGGCGCTGGCATTGCTTGCCGGCGGTGCACTGGCGGATGGGTTTACGAAGTGCCTGACGGGCCGAGCGCGCTTCTTCGACGCAGCGATCAGACTCCTGTGGGGCGTCGTCACGATCGGCCTCGCTGCCGCGCTGGTCGTACTGCCTGGCCGGTTCGGCGGCGCCGTTTCGCTGGCAATTATTGCAGCGACATTGGTGATGCTTGGCCTGGCGCTGTTGTTTATCATGTTCGAGTGGCAGCCAATATATGCCGCCGGCCTACTCGCGGCACTCGCCGCCGCCTTCGTATTACCCGCCGCGATCGAGGTCGCGCCCGGACTCAATTCGCTGTGGCTGAGCCGATCGGCGGCCGCGCTGCTCGCCCGCTACCCCCGGGGTCCGGGTGACGCCGTGCTTTCTGTCGGCTACAGCGAGCCGAGCCTCGTCTTTTTGCTGGGCACGGCAACCCGGCTGGCGACCGCGGCACCCGCGAACCATCAATTGGCCGGTGCCGGAATGGCGCTCGTCAACGAGCGCTTCGACACCGAGTTCCGGCAATCACTGGCGAGCCACAATCTCGCGATCCGAGCGCTCGGTCGCGTCGAAGGGCTCGATTATTCGTCGGGCGGCGGCAAACTTCTCTTGACCCTCTATCGTCTGGAGCCGGGCTGAATGCCAGCGGGGCGTGGCCGATTGTACGGGCTCGGCGTCGGGCCGGGCGACCCGGAGCTGCTGACCTTGAAAGCCCTTCGGCTGCTGCGGGAAGTGCAGGTGATTGCCTATCCGGCCCCGGAGCATGGCGACAGTTTCGCCCGTGCGATCGTTGCCTCGTGGATCGAAGGGCATCAGCAAGAGATCGCGATCCGTTTCCCGATGCGGCCAGGACCGCCGCCAGTCTCCATCTACGACGGTGCCGCAGCCGCGCTCGCTGCCGAATTGGATCGCGGCCGTAGTGTCGCGTTACTCTGCCAGGGCGATCCGTTCTTCTATGGCAGCTTCATCAATATTTTCGCCCGGCTCGCCGGTCGATATCGGATCGAGATCGTTGCCGGCGTCTCATCACTGACCGCCTGCGCCGCTGCGGCAGGTCTTCCGCTCGTCTGGCGTGACGAAACTCTGTCGGTAATCCCAGCGACGCTCGACAAGGACCAAATTGCCGCTCGGCTCGCTGCAGCCGACGTCGCGGTAATCGTGAAGCTCGGCCGCCACATCGAGAAGATACGCCGGCTGTTAGATCGGATCGGCCTGCTCGACAGCGCGATCTATGTCGAGCACGCCACACTGCCGACCCAGCGGGTCGCGCCGTTAGCCTGCATAAACCCAGACGACGCTCCCTATTTCTCGATGGCGCTCGTCCACTGCCGGCGTGCAACGGGGTTACAGCGGGGATGATTGCGGTTCCCCTCTTGGGAGCACCGGGCGATTAACTCGCGAACCCAAGCGGCAAGAATTGTCGCGTGCGAGCAGTGATCTTCGCCCGCTGCAGACGGGCTCGCGCAACCGCGTGCTCTTCTAAGGCTGCGCGGTCGGCAGCGCCGACCGACCCCTGGGTTGGCGAGACGCACGCGGTCGGGCAACGCGTAATTCCTTTGCTGCGTATGAACTCAGCGATCACCTCTTCACAATCGGCCGTGTGCATGTTCGCCCTCGCCTTGGCTCTGCCATCGGGAATGCGTCAGTCGCCTCGCCCTCTGGTCTTTCCTTTGACGTGCTTCAGCTTGTAACGAAATGTATCTAGCCATGTCCAATTTGCAAACAAGGTTGACGTCGGTCAAAGCGTCACAACTCGAATGGGTGAAGCTCGTCATGTGACGGTGAGCGAAATCAGCGTCAGGAGGCGCTATATTCCGCGCGATGGACGAAGTTGAATGCGTTGTGGTCGGGGCCGGTATCGTCGGCCTCGCGGCGGCTCGGGCGCTCGCTCTGGCCGGCTGTGACGTGCTCGTCCTCGAACAAGCCTACACGATCGGGTTCGAAACCTCCTCGCGCAACAGCGAAGTCATCCATGGTGGGCTCTACTACCCGATCGGCAGCTTGAAAGCCCGCAGCTGCGTCGCTGGGCGCCAGCGCCTCTACGCCTATTGCCGTGAGCACGGTGTCCCACATGCGCGGATCGGCAAGCTGATTGTTGCCACGAGAGAAGCCGAGATCGCAGGTCTCGAAAGGATCGCTGCGACCGCACGCGGCAACGGTGTCGAGGACCTGGAATGGCTCGATCAAGTACAGGCGCAGCAACTCGAACCCGCGCTGCATTGCGTTGCTGCGTTGCTGTCGCCGTCGACCGGCATAATCGACAGCCATGCGCTGATGCTCGCCTATCAGGGCGAGGCCGAGGCCGCGGGGGCGACCGTGGTGCTCCGCACCCCGGTGCTCTCGGGTTCGGTGCGAAATAACGGTTTCGAACTTGACGTCGGCGGCGATGACCCGACTACCATCCACTGCCAGCTTCTGGTCAACGCCGCCGGGCTCCATGCCCCAGGCCTGGCGCATGCGCTGGAAGGTGTACCGCCCGAGACGATCCCGCGGGCCTATTTCTGCCGCGGCGTTTATTTCACGTTGAACGGCCGGGCGCCGTTTCGGCGGCTCATTTATCCCGTTCCTGTCGCGGGCGGACTCGGCGTGCACATCACGCTGGATCTGGCCGGGCAGGCAAGGTTCGGCCCGGATGTGGAATGGATCTCTTCGGTGGACTACACGGTCAACCCGGCGCGCGGTGACGTCTTCTATGCCGCGGTGCGGACGTACTGGCCGGACTTGCGGGATGGCTCGTTACAGCCGGGGTACGCTGGAGTCAGGCCGAAGATCAGCGGGCCCGCCGAGCCGGCCGCAGACTTTGTCGTCCAGGGGCCCGACGCGCATGGTGTGCCGGGCCTTGTCAATTTGTACGGGATCGAATCGCCTGGCCTTACGGCATCCTTGCCCTTGGCCGACGAGGTAGTGCGGGAACTCTGTTCGCTGGGAAACTAATCTAGCGAAAGCTCGTCTCGGCAAAAGCACGACAGAATGACCGGGCCGGGCGCGCGCCTTGGGAAAGGTTGCAGCCCAACAACGACGGCTGATCGCGAGAGGAAATCGACGACTTAAGGGCTGCGTAAACGACAGACCCGTTAATGATGAC
>Ga0070717_10002346_pt1 | contig 13336 bp, 14 predicted proteins | sample LARL113metaG_FD_71366 | JGI IMG/M metagenome (GOLD analysis project Ga0070717, IMG submission 71366) | Corn, switchgrass and miscanthus rhizosphere microbial communities from Kellogg Biological Station, Michigan, USA - LAR L11-3 metaG | ecosystem: Host-associated > Plants > Roots > Rhizosphere ... | reverse complement strand
CGTCCCGTCCTTCTGGCAGACCGGCGGACCGCCCATCCGGATCCCCTGCTCATAACGGGAGAAGCGGGCAGCCGGTTCATACTCGATGGAATCCTGATCGCGGGCCGCGCGCTCGAAATTCGCGAGCATGTCGACGAGGTCATTGTTCGCCACTGCACGCTGGTTCCAGGCTGGTCGCTACACTCTGACTGCGAGCCTCACCGCCCCGGCGAACCGAGCTTGCTGCTGATGGAAACATCCTCCAGGGTACAGATTGAGCACAGCATTCTTGGCCCGATCGCCGTGTTCCAGAAGGAAGACGCTCACCTCGATCCCATATCGCTCGCGATCAGTGACAGTATCATCGATTCGGCGAGACCAGACCTGCCGGCGGTCAGGGCTCTCGAGGACAGGGTCGCACCATTCGCGCTCACCATCCAGCGCTGCACGATCATTGGACAAGTTCAGGTGCACGCTCTCAGCCTTGCGGAGGGTTGTATCTTCACGGGAGAACTGCTGGCCGCGCGGCGTCAGCAGGGTTGTGTGCGATTCTGTTACGTCCCTCCCGGGTCACGTACGCCGGGGCGCTATCACTGCCAGCCGGATCTTGTAGACGAAGCCGCAGTCGCTCTGGCCAGAAAACACCAGCTCACACATTCGGAGAAGATCGCGCTGAGGGATGAGGAACGCCGGCGCGTGGAACCCTCGTTTGTCAACATGCGCTTCGGGGATCCCGGTTATTGCCAGTTGGGGCAGAACTGCGCAGATGAAGTGAAGCGCGGTGCCAGCGACCGATCCGAGTTGGGCGTTTTCCATGACCTCTATCAGCCGCAGAAAGAGGCGAACCTGCGCACTGGACTTGATGAGTACGCGCCCGCTGGCATCGATGCCGGAATTGTTTTTGTTACTTAGATGAGGAGAGATTATGAACGGCGATTTTAGTCGCGACAGCTTCAATCCGGCCAAACATTTTACCCGCGTCTTGATGCAGCAAGGCCGACTGCAAATCGATGCCGATTGGAATGAACAGATTTCGATTTTTTGGCAGTTCTGGCGTTCCTTTGTTACCGATTCAGTGGGTCCGCACGCCGGCCCTGAGAAGGACTGCGGTTTCTACATCGCCGCCCTTGGGGACTTGCAAAAACTGCAGGTCACCAGCGAAGAGCGGAGGCGGCTGCAATCCATCCTCGGCAGACAGGGTGATTTCTTGATCTCTCCTGGACGTTACTACCTCGATGGAATCTTGTGCAGCAACGGTGAGTACCTGCTCTACTCGAACCAGCGTGGCAATCCAGAACCTATCGTGACCAACGGGCCCCCATACTTGATTTATCTGGACGTATGGGAGCGTCACATTACACATCTCGAGGACGATTCTATTCGGGAAGTTGCTCTGAATGGTGCTGACACCTGCACCCGGGCCAAGGCTGTGTGGCAAGTGCGCGCGGAGCCGCTTGAGGGCGAATTGCCCCCCGCTATTGATCGCCGTTTCGTTGAGGAACAATGGACAAAGATCGTAAACAATTGGCAGCCGGGCAACCGCGGACGCTTGAAAGCCAGGGCCAAAGAAACGCAGGAAGACACCGCCCCAAACATCGTCTCGCCTGAGTCTCGATACCGTGGCCCCGAAAACCAACTGTATCGGGTGCAGATTCACAATGGCGGTACTGTCGTCGCGGACTCAGCCAAGAATGGCCCCACGTTTAAGTGGTCCAGAGACAACGCCAGCAATACTTATGGAGTAGTGTTGGTGGAGGGCGCTGTCGTCACGCTCGACAATGTCCGTGATGCTGGCTCGGGATTGCGGCCCGGGGATTGGGTGGAGATCGTCGATGATAAGCACGGCTGGCAGAATCAAGTCGATCCTCCGCCGCTCTTACAAGTAGAGAAAGTCGACCGCGGACGCTCCCAGATCACACTAAAGACGCAAAGCGGCTACCCCTTCGACAAACACTCGCACCCAGTGTTGGTGCGCTGGGATCAAAAGGCAGGCGACCCGAGGAAAGGCGACACTGAGCTTTACCATGGGGCCGCACTTATTCGCGAAGAGGCCGGCGATAGATTCTGGCTCACCTTAGAAGATGGCTTCCAAATTCAATTCGAGAACTCCGATCCGCCAAACACATACCGTACCGGAGACTATTGGCTCATTCCAGCTCGAACCGCGACCGGAGATGTCGAGTGGCCCCAGAAACACGGCAAACCGCACGCCATCTCGCCGCATGGCATTGAGCACCACTATGCTCCGTTGGCCATTGTTAAGTTTGAGGGCAACGTCTTTAGCAATCAGGCAGATTGCCGCTACCAGTTCAAGTGGCATCGTACTCACGCAGACCTGCCTCACAGTTGAGAAGTCAGGACTGCATGCGAAAGATACAAGTGACCAGCTTGTTACTTCTCCCCGATGTTGGGGGAAGTGGGAACCACAATCAACCCCGCTTTTGCAGCAGGAATTCTCTTATCGCTGGATCTTCAGCCAGACCGATGGCCCGGTCATAAGCGTCTGAAGCGTCAACAGCTCTTCCCAGGCGGTGCAACAGGTGCGCGCGAACCGCCCAATACGGTTGATACGCAGAGACTACATCCTGATCGATTGCGTCCAGAACTGCGAGGCCCGGTTCCGGTCCACTTGCTTCGGCAAGAGCAGCGGCATATCCAGTTTGCCGGCCGATTGTCGGCGATATGCGGATTAGCTTTGCGTAGAACTGAACAATCGCGTTCCACTCAACACTGCCGCCGCGTGCGCGTTCAGCATGTACCGACTGAATTGCCGCTTCCAGTTGAAAACGCCCGAGTCGCCCATTTTCAGAGGCCTCTGCGAGATGGCGCTCCGCCTCTTCTATTAATGGGAGTGACCACAGTTTCGGGTCCTGCTCGGAAAGGGGAACGTAACGGTTATCTTTATCACGCCGGGCGCCACGCCGCGCTTCACAGTGGAGCATGAGCGCCAACAATCCTTGAACCTCTGCTTCGCCAGGCATTTGCTCAAGAAGAACTCTTGCGAGCCAGATGGCTTCTTCGGCGAGACCGCGGCCGTGCTGATCGGCGCCCGTCATGTCGTCCCAGCCGATGCCAAACGCAGCGTAAATCGCTTCCAGGACCGCATCCAGCCTCGGTGGCAGTTGCTCCCGCTCCGGCACCTCGAACCGGATACCGCCGTCACGGATCTTGGTTTTGGCACGCACCAAACGCTGTCCCATGGTTTTGGGTGAAACCAGGAAAGCACCGGAGATGCGGACGGCATCGAGGCCCAGAACTGCTTGCAGCATGAGAGGCGTATGCATGGCAGGATCAATCGCCGGGTGCGCGCAGACGAAGAGTAATTTCAGTCGCTCGTCGGGATAGTTTGTTTCCAAGGGGTCCGCCGCTGAGTTTTGGGTAAGTAGCAGGAGGCTGGGTTCGCTGTCTGACACTACTCGTTGATGACGGAAGAAATCGATGATCGAGTTGCGCGCCGTCTTGAGCAACCAAGCTTCAGGATTTTGGGGCACACCGTCTCGTGGCCAAACGGTCAGCGCCTTGAGCAAAGCCTCGCTCACAGCATCTTCGGCACCCGCCAAGTCCTGGGTGTGCACCGAGAGATAGGCCACAAGGCGCCCGTATGACTCGCGTGCCACTCGCTCGACGGTTCGCTGAACCTTCTCGTCATCACTTCCATTCATTCCACGATCCTGCGCCTGGTTTCGGAAGCGAGCGGACGCACCTCGACAGCGCCGTACGAGGCAGCCGGACAGCGCGCCGCCCACTCGAGGGCTGCGTCAATGGATGGCACTTCTATGATCGTGAATCCCCCCAGCTGTTCTTTAGTGTCAGCATACGGACCATCCTGCACGCCGCGCTTTCCGTCCTTGATCTTTATCGTGGTCCCCGTTTCCGGTACCTCCAGCGGATCGCCTCCGACGAACACGTCTGCCTCGACGAGCGCCTTGTGGTAGGCGCGCCAGGCGCCAGTGTAGGCGTCGCTTCCATCGCCTTTCCGTGATGCGAAAGCGTCCGGCGACTCGTAGATCAACAATGCAAACTTCATCGTCTTTCCCCTTCTAAGAAGACCGTTTTTACTTTTACCTGATCGTATGACGTACAGGAAGCCAAGATTTCGACAGCGGTTTATGAAGAATGTGACGATCGATGGAGTATTGTCGACAACCCGGAAATTAGCCGCCTGGAACCTCGGATCTCCACTTCTGCAGACAGATTACTAGTCTCCTACGGAGCCGCGTAGCACCGTAATCGATGCCATCGGAAGTTTGTAGAGTGTTTCTGCGCCGCCGCTCACCTTTGAACGGGAGGGTGGGCCGTCGGGGTCCGCGTGACCGCGCTCTCCTTCTGGATGCCACTGGTATTCGGCGGATCCGAATGTGATGCTGTCAACTTGTCCGGAGAAATGGTGGCTGCGTCTGCTTTCCGGATCATTGAAAACCACCTTCACCGCGTGTTCGTTGTACTGGTCGCGATTGACCAGCATCACGGACCACTGTCCATCTGGGCGCTCGACCGCATAAGCTGTGACCAGCAACGTTCCCGCAGCGTCGGTTACATCGCTAGAAACCTTGAAGAGTTTGTGCGGCGCATCGATGGGTTGGACCCACTCTTTCGTGATCACCTGTGATGCCATGTACTGCGGAGGGTAGCCCTTCACGTTGTAATTTTCATCGATTAGAAGGAGCGGATAAGCGCCGGTGTTGCGGCCTGGAGAAGGCATGTAGTGGAAATAGTAAGTGGCCCCGGCACCTGCGGTCATCATCGATCCGACATAATCAGCGAGCCACAACGCGCCTTTCACTGTAGAGACCCCAGCACCACCTCCGATGTTGCCCTCGGTCATAAAGAAAGGAATGTTCGGCGGCAGGCCGTTGTCCTTCCACACTTGAACGATGTGATTGACGTATTCGGGCTCTGGATACAGGTCAGCCCAGGAGTAAGTGGGCTTGTCCTGGTAGGGATAATGCTCAAAAGAAAAAAAGGTGAAGTCGTTGAGCCGGCCGTGGGCTTTGAGGTAGTCCACGAAGCGGCCGAGCCACGAGACTTTCCCGTTCGCGTCCGGCCACACTTCAACGTCATCAAACGTTCCCTCGAAAGGCGGTCCTCCTAGCTTTGCATCTGGAACCACGCGGTGAATTGCGGTAGCGAATTGGAGGTACAACGCGCCGTAGTCTTCGGGCAGCATGTGTTGCCCGTCGGCCTCTTCTCCCATCTCGATCCACGAGATCGGATAGTGGCGTTTGTACAGATAGGCAATCTCGTTGGCTGCATCTTCGGGAGTGGAATACAACATCGCAATCGGGACCATGGTTGGAAGTCCGCGGGTGACACCACTTGTGAAGAAGAAATCGAATCCGACCTGGTCTCCTCTCGACTCGTCTATATCAGTGGCCGCATGCCATGGGTCAACCGAAGAAGGCCAGGTCACGGTCTGATTGCGGCTGGGGAAGTGAGTGACGTAATCGTTGAACTGGCCATCTGCCGAGAGCGCCCCGGCGTAGAGTTCATTGATCGCGTAACCTACACAATTTCGCTTGTCGGCTGAACCGTGGGTGTCGCAGGTATTTGAAGACTCCGTCATCCAGATGCGGAGATATCTCACGGGGATCATCCAGGAAACCAGCTTTAGTGTGACGGTGCCACCCTTGCCTTCGGTGATGGCGCCCAGTGGAAAAGTTTGCCATGTGCCCTTAGTGGTGCCGTCGTAGAAGGGCTCCAGTTCCCCGGTCCAGAACTGGACTGAGTAACGCTTCGCATAGGGATCGGCCCAGGCAATGCGTATGGCGTTGACGGGAATCTTGCTGCCGAGATCGATCATCACCCACTGCGGGTGCAGCGAGTCGTCTTCTCCAGTAAAGGCTTTCGTGAGGTACGGATTACTCTTCCAGTAGGACTTCAAATCACCGTCGGTGAGGCGGGACCAACCGTTTCCGTCGCCCCGGCTGAAGCCACGATGCGGGAGAGGCGCTGCCCAGGAATGGCGAATCATCTCAGCGGTCGGATCTGCGCTGCCTACAAAGTAGCCGTGTTGTTTCTCCGAGTCGCTCCACTTACCGCGCGGGTTCCAGTGCCAAGCCTCGACCATTAACTCGGTATTTTGGCGATAGGTCACCGTTTGCCATCCTGCGCCGAGAATCTCCTTGAGAAGCGGGTCGGTCAGCAAATGGTCCGGCGTTCCAGTTTTCAGGCGATCAATCGCCGCTCCCAGAGAGCGGACGGGACTGAAGGTATTCGCCACGTGCGAAGGCGCAGCATCGACAACGACGGTCTGGGCTTTTGCCGCAGTGGTGGTACAGAGGCTTGCGGCCAAAAAAAGGAGCGTGATCCTAACGGAAACTTCAACGCCTCTGTACTTGATGAGTGACGCCATCCCCGCCTCCTTGCATTTTCTGGCCTCGAAATCGTCACCAGTAGAAAACCAACGATACCAGCTTTCATTTCAAAAGCCGATTCATCGAGAAGCGGTTTGGAGAAGTGGAGGCAGCGCAGATGCACCGATGCCATCCCCGGCCTCTAGTTTTCGGTTCACCCGTTTGGCTCAGGCGACCTCTCGTCTCTGCAGCCGTAGTTCAGCTTCCATGGCGGCCTCAGCCTGCAAGCTTCGGAGATCGCGGGAGATGGTCACGATAGCGAGGGTGCGACCAGCTTTCTTGTACGCCGCGGCACAATCGCGCGCATCAAGGCTCCCATCGATCTCGACTGCGTCCCACTTCTCAGCATGGCCCACGTAATTGATGGCCACGTCGTAGTGTTGACTCCAGAAGAATGGAACAGCGTCAAACTTTTCGCGACGACCAAGAATATTCTTAGCTGCTACTTGCCCCTGGCGCTCGGCAACTACCCAGTGCTCGACGCGAATTCGCTCACCGGTGTGCGGATCAGGCCAGCGGGCGGCATCGCCAGCAGCGAAGATTCCGGCCACGCTGGTTTCGAGGTATTCGTTGACTGAGATACCGCGATCGACGGCGAGCCCGGCTTGCTCGGCCAAAGCCAGTGATGGACGGACGCCTACACCCAAAACAAGGAAGTCTGCGTCCAAAGTTGTTCCACTGGTTAAGGTGACTGTGCGACCATTCACCCGGCTGACAGTCGCCCCCAAATGAAAGCTTACGCCGTGAGCTTCGTGAAGCTTGCGGACGAAGTCGCCAACCTCAGCTCCCATTACGCGTTCGAGTGGATGGCGATCAGGTGCTACTACATCTACGAGGATTCCGCGGGCGCGCAGCGATGCGGCAACTTCCAAGCCGATAAAGCTGGCGCCGCAAACCACCACACGTTTTGCTGACGCCGCCTTGGCAATGATGGCCTTGCTGTCAGCGAACGTGCGGAGATAATGGACCTGAGAATCAGTCGCGCCTTCAATCGGCAAATGGACCGGGTCGGCACCCGTTGCGAGCAGCAGTGCGCCAAATTCGAGCGCCTTGCCATTCTCAAGCAGTATCCGCCGGTTTTTTGTATCAAGCGATGAAACTCGCGAGTGGAGGAGAAGATCGATCCGGCGGTCGCGATAGTAGTCCGAAGGCCGCAAAGGAATCCACTCTTCTTGAGCCGTGCCTGCCAGGAAATCTTTGGAAAGGTTCGGACGATCCACTGGCGGAGAGTCGTCGGCACTCACGATGGTAAGAGGACCGTCGTAGCCCTCTCGGCGCAGCATGTCGGCCGCAGCTAGACCGGCGGCGCCTCCGCCCACAATTACAACCGAACTTGGCCCCTCTGTCTTGCGCTTGGGAGCCGGTGGTGAGACTTTCTCACGAACAAAAATCCTGTCAGCCACTTTTTCAACCCGCCAACACGAGATCGGGTCGAGAGCGGGTGCTCGCAGCGCCTCGCCAGTCCGAAGACTGAAACACGCATGGTGCCAGGGACAGCGCACGGTGTCCCCGACGATTAAGCCTTCTGCGAGCGGGCCACCGTAGTGGGTGCAGTGGGCGGCGATGGCAAAGACCTCATCACCGAGGCGGGCTAGAACCAATTCTTCGCCGTCGACCTGGCCCGATATCATGCTGCCATCGCCGAGATCGCGAATCGGAAATCCATTTCTGAAATCGTGTTTGTTCGTGTCTGCTGTCTCTGCCATGATTTTGCCTCTCGAAACGATTTCGATACTACGGTAGATTCAGATGCTGGTTGTCATCGACTGCACGGCATCGCAATTCAGTTTCTCTTATGCGGTTCGGGAGAGCGTTGCACGATAATCAGCGGCGAATTTCTCAATGCCTTTGCGTGTAAGCTCGTGTTGTATATCAAACGTTTCCCACGGCTGTTCCAGGTCAAGCTCCTCATAAGGGATCGGTTTACCAGAGGACTTGTACTGAAACAACTTGTCGGGCATGGGGAAATTGCTGTTCGCCCACAGTTCCAAGACCTTCGCAGGTACGGTTACAAGCTCGCTTTCGAGCGCGAAACAGTAGAGCAGGTGCTCCAGGCTGCGGATGCTTGCTGCCAGAACCAGAACATGGCCGTCACCCTTCAGGAACATCTGTTTTATGTTTTTAATAACGTCCATACCGTTCTGGCCTATGTCGTCCAAACGCCCAACAAAAGGTGAAACGTAGGCAGGTTGCTTTGTACCTTTCGTCGCTGCGTAGACTGCGGCTGCCTGTTGCTGCGAAAAACAAAGCGTGATATTGACTCGCATATCTTGCCTGACCGACATCTGTGCCGCACGAAGGCCTTCGGCCGTGCATGGATATTTGATGTAGGCATTGGGAATCCACGTAAACATTTCCCGGCCTTGGTCGAACATCTCCTGCGCTTTTGTCTGCTCGTCTGAGAAAACTTCGATGGATACTCCCGCATCGCCGACTAATGGAGAAACTGTCTGCACGATTTTCTTGTATTCGTTCATCTCTTCGCGATTTGAAAGTTTGTGCCCTGATGCGATTAATTCCCTGATGTGCGGGTTCTTGGCAATCAAAGACGGGTTGGTGGTCTGTCCATCGACAAACCCCAACAGTTCCTTGGCGCGCCGAGTCTCCTGCGGGTCGCCACCATCCACCAATATTTTCGTCTTGGGTCGAATCATTGCAATGCTCCTTTCTGAGTGAACCTCAAGCCTACGCCCATTCCGCCATCTCCTTCCAGCGCCCCGGAGCGAAATGAAATTTCATTGCGGCTACCAACGACGAGCGGGAGCGCCTCATCACCGCGGGGGGCCATTCGTGGCTCCCGCATGGCGCGCTCAATGGGTCGAACGGATGGGCACATAAGTAGCTCGGCGTAGTTCTGTGGCGTACGAGAGAACTAGAGGCCCAGATCGCTCAATCCTGGATGATCATCGGGACGGCGGCCAAGCTGCCAGTGATATTTGCGGTCGGATTCCGAAATTCGAAGATCGTTGATTGAAGCGAATCGTAAAGCCATGAGCCCATCGTCATTGAACTCCCAATTCTCATTGCCATAGGAGCGATACCAGTGACCCGAGTCGTCGTGCCACTCGTAAGCGAAGCGCACCGCGATGCGGTCGCCGGTGAACGCCCACAGTTCCTTGATGAGCCTGTAGTCCAACTCCTTGGCCCACTTGCGAGAGAGAAAGGCGATGATTTCGTTTCGTCCGTTGATGAACTCCGAGCGATTCCTCCATCGTGAATCGATCGCGTACGCCAGGGCTACTTTCCCCGGATCGCGGCTGTTCCAGCCATCCTCGGCGAGGCGCACCTTTTGAGTCGCGCTCTCGCGAGTGAACGGAGGCAAAGGTGGGCGCGTTGTGGCAGGTGTTGTTGCCATTAGTTCCTCTCCTAGCCGGCTTCGCCTCTGTCGTTACACCAACCTTCTCGCCGCCGCGAAAAACGGAAAGTTAAGATTATATTCCTGAACTTTTCGGCACACCTTTCCGTTTCGCGGCAGGCCAGTATGCTCTCCAGGCATCAGGATCTGTGGCGCTGATGTGCGTAAATTTCCCCGATACGGCTGCGCGGTGAGGGCCGGAAGCCCAGGGTAAATAGAGGTCTTCGGGCGCTCCTGCGGGAAGGCTACGATGCCCGTTCCTGCTTGACGAGATGCAGCCGAGAGCGGTGCTTTTCCTTCATTTGTTCTGTCGAGACAACTTTGCGGCCAAGGTCGGCAAGTCGAACAAGCTCATGCTGGATGGCCTGCAAGCGTTCATTCCTTTGTGCGTGAGCGACTTGGGCCTCGGCTCCATTCAAGCTCTCATGCCGAAACTGCTCATTTAATCTTTGAATGTCAGCGATCTCCTCTCGGAGATGCCCAATCTTTTCCCGAAGAGCCAGTAGATGATCCATGTCAACAGAATAACTCATCTGGACAGCTGTTGAAGAGCGATCGAGAGCACGGTCAGTTTAGCCGGACGCAAATTACCTGGAATTCGGCAGTCAAGCTGCAGAGCCAGCCGAGGCTTTTAAGTTAAAGGCGACGTTCTCGCCTGCCGCCGCGTTAGCCTTTCAGCAGCAAGAAAAATCTTCAGGCGCGTTTTACCGCGACACCAAAATACTTACTCAGCGCTTCACGCAACTTGACGCGAGCACGCCACAACCGGGCCTTAACCGCCACAGAGGTAGACTCGGCCACTCCGCAGTCTCCTCGGTCGAGCCCCTCTATGTCACGTAATACGAAGACGACTCTTAAGCCGGGCAGTAACTCTTGCCCCTTTGGCTCTCGCTCAATGTTGGACTTATTAATCACTTGCTTCATCCACAATCCACGGTTGATGATGACTGCCGACTTGGAAGAAGGAGCATGCCCCGAGCACGACGAAGCTAATGGTATAGTTCCGCGCTCGCGAACACATTACCACCGCCGCCGACACCTCCGGCCACGAGTACGCTTCCGTCCCCTAGCAACGTCGCCGTATGCCAGGAGCGAGCGGTGGTCATATTCGAAGCATTGGTAAACGTCACCGTGGCGGAGTTAAACAATTCGGTGCTGGCCACTGGCGTGACGGACGTAAGCACCGTCAATTGTTGCGCCGCCGAATGGACAGTCGCACCACCTGTAATCAGCACTTGTCCATTGCCCAGCCGGGTGGCGGGGTGAAAGGCGCGTGACGTAGACATGTGTCCAGCGGCGAAGAAGCTGTTGCTGGCACTTACGAAGAGGATTCCAAGCGCGGAAGAAACCGGCCCGAAGAGACAACATCTGGTGCTGCCACCGCTGATGAGAGTTGTGAATTCGCCCCCAGCGAGAAACACCCTCCCGTCCTGAAGCAATGCTGCCGCAAGCCAAGCTGTCTGGGTGCCTCCGGTCGCCGTGGTAGAAAACGTGGCTGTAGAGGGATCGAATAAATCTCCCAGAGCATTTCCACTTACTGTCTGTACCACCTGCTAAGAGCACTTTGCCATTTTTCAGTAAGGTTGCTGTATGGCCTATGCGCGAGACGATCATGTTCTTTGTAGAGGTAAATACGCCGGTGCTCGGATCGAAAAGCTCCGCGCTTGCGTTTCCGCCTCCCGCTACCAGCACTTTACCGTTTGCCAGCAAGGTCGCCGTATGGCCGATTCGCGCAATTCTCATAGTTCCGGTACGCGTGAAAGCGCCGGTGGCAGGGTTGAAAAGCTCTGCTGCGGCGAGCGTTGCTGTTCCGTTTGTCCCACCGGTTAGCAAGACTCTTCCGTTGGCTAGCAAGGTTGCCGTATGTCCGGCCCGTGCTGTTGTCATGTTGCCAGCGCGGCTGAAGGTATGGGTGGTGGGGTTGAAAAGCTCAGCAGAGGCGAGAGTCCCTGTCGTGTTTGCGCCTCCGGTGATTAGAACGAATCCGCTAGCCAGCCGCGTTGCCGTATGCCGTCGACGCGCAAACTGCATATGCCCGGTCGCTGTAAAACTCGCGGCGAACGCGGCCGAATGTGTCAGAGTTGCAACACCATCAGCGACACGAAACGCAATGTTCTCGATTCCATCTACTTTGCCTCCCTCAAATGCCGGCCACGTCGCTTTTGGGAATTCCCTAAGTCATCACACATGTCCCAAAACCAGTCGAGTTAGAGCAGATCGAATGATGCGGGAAAGGCGCGGCGCAACAACGGGGTAGATTGGGACCGCAAATTGCTCCAATAGGCGTGCAACCGGGCGGCGGCTGAGAAACGCCAGTTCCTGTCAGAGCCACTGTATGCGGACTGCCGGTAGCGTTGTCGGTAACGGAAACATTAGAGCTAAAGTTACCCAGTCCAGTAGGAGCGAACGTCACCGTGATCGTACATGTCGCACCAACCGCAAGGCTCGACCCACATGTACTGGTCTGGGTAAAAGGGAGTTCGACAGCAATCCCAGTAATGTGCAGCGCCGCCGAACCGGTGTTGCTCAAAGTTATTGCTTCATCGCTGGCTGTTCCGACTTCCTGGTCGCCGAACGAAATGCTGGAGAGTGACAAAATGGCAGTAGGTGATCCGCCTAACAAAGAATTGGTTGGTGATCCACCGCAGGCGGCCAAGAGGAGCACGCCGCAAACTACGGGTGGGAGATATTTGTTCATATTTGTTGTGGGATTATCGGCGGTCAGAGACGGCAAGGCAAGCGGGAAGCTCATGGAAACACACAAAACGAGGTAGCACCCAGACTCACGCTTTGGGGGCTGTCGGTTGAGTTATTAGAAACTATGATCTGATCAAAGGATTTTGCAGGACCCATGGATGTTGCAGACAGCGGTGTGTACACAACATCAATGTCGCAGGACTGTCCCGTATCCAAGGTGGCACTGCAGTTGTTGGTTTGAGAGAAACCAGCCGTACCATCCGTGAGCGCGATCGTGCCGATGTCAAGCGGTGCGCCGCCCACGTTGGTCACCGTTACCAGGTCACCGTTAATCGTATTCCCCGGCGTATAAGTGCACTCACACCCCGATGGAAAGCCGACATCCTGGCATATAACACCTACGCTAGGCGTGCTGAGCTTAACCACTGGGTTGGAAGAAAGTTGGCACGTCAACACGCCGGAGCCGGTGACTGTGCCTGCCTTGCCGGGAGCGGAACCGACAATGGTTACGGGGCCCCCGACTGTCGCACAGGTCGCAAGACCCGTGGCGGTGTCAACGGTGGCTACGTTCGAATCTGACGAAGACCACTGGACGGCAAAGTTGGGTTGAGTCAGAGGCGCCTGATTGAAGTTGCCCACCGCGGAGAACGCTATCGTGCCATCCGGTGCTACCGCCTGAGCGTTCCCAGGTTGAACGCTAATTGATACTAGCTGACGCTCCGCGGTGTTGAATGTGCCTCCACAGCCCGAAAGCAGAGCTGCCAGCATCATGACTAGGCTCAACGTCCAGAAATTCTTGATTTGCGTCTGAGGGCTCCTCGAACGGACCGCAACGCCTGCCGTTAAATTTGGCTTCATATCTCCTCCCCTCGCGTTTGTTCGCTGCAAGGTCGTACTCGCATGCGGGGTGACTCTGGCACCCACCTTCGCGACCACTCTCTAACAAATCCGC
>Ga0070717_10002344_pt1 | contig 13339 bp, 19 predicted proteins | sample LARL113metaG_FD_71366 | JGI IMG/M metagenome (GOLD analysis project Ga0070717, IMG submission 71366) | Corn, switchgrass and miscanthus rhizosphere microbial communities from Kellogg Biological Station, Michigan, USA - LAR L11-3 metaG | ecosystem: Host-associated > Plants > Roots > Rhizosphere ... | reverse complement strand
GCCAGCCGGTGACACTCGCGATCGGCACTGACTCCATCGTCGTCTCGGTCGGACTCTCTAGCCCGACGTTCCAGTTCCCAGGAGTCCAAGGGCCAGTCGTGAACGCGTTTGATTGCGCGATCTCGGGATCGTCTGACCTCCGCGGCCAGGCTGGCAGGATCATCTACGACGTGTGGGCGACCAAGGGGTCTGAGAAGCAGCAGGTCGTCGGCGCGTCCTACCTGAACATGGTGGCAAGTCTTGGTGGCCTTCGGTGACCAAGCACCGCACCCCGCCGCAGGGGTACAAGTCGCAGGAGGATCGCGACCTGGCTGAGCTCGCGCGTCGGCGCGCAGCCGAGCAGGCGAAGATCCAAGAAGAGTCCGAGGGGCCGGTTCCCCAGGAGTTCGTCAACGAGGAGCTGACCAAGCCGACCGAGATAATCGAGCGCGGGACGATCTTCTCTGACCCGGAGAAGCGAGACCTCCACGCGGCTCAGCTTCGATACGAGCAAGACGGCGCCTTCCGCGCGTTGTGGAACATGACTAGACGCCAACGCCGAGAGTCTGCGAACTCGCTCACGAAGGTCGGTAACGCTGCGCTCGAGGCTCAGAACGGAGACGTCACAGAACTCTCCGATCGACTCGGCGAAGTCGAACACAAGCTCACGAGGATCGATACGCTCATGAACATCTCGAAGTTCGTTGTCGGCGGGTTGATCATGCTCGTGCTCGGTGGCGTGATGGGCCTCGGCTACAAGATCTACGGCGCGGGGTACACCGAGGGCACACTCGAGCTCCGCGTCCAACAGTTGGAGAAGGTACTCGACAGGATGATTGACCAGAGGCACTCTCAGGTCCAAGTCCAGCCACAGCTTTTCAAGGAGGCAGCCAAGTGACCAAGCAGACCAAGAGCATCGCGAAGTCGGTGATACTGATGATCCTCGGGTCAGCCCTTACGGCGCTGACCTTTGTTGCACTCGAGAAGATCGGCCACGCGCAAGCTTCGGCCCCATCTAACTCGGGCTCTGCGATCGCAATGATGGCTGATGCAGGTGCCATGGACGCTGCGGGATCGGGATCAGCGGCCCAAGTCGTCGTCGCCCACGTGAGCATAGACAGCACGCCGGTGGTCATCGACCCCGCGTCGACCATCGACCAGATCTACACGTTCATGCGGACCGGCAAAGGCACTGCGGCTGTCGGCCTCATCATGATCCTCATCGTATGGGGCTTTCGATCTGGGCTCGGATCCAAATGGGCTTGGTGGAAAACTCCGATCGGAGGTTATGTGATTGGCTTCTCGCTCCCTGCGGTCACCTACTTCGGTACCGCTATCAGCAGCGACAATCCGATCACAGCTTCGCTCATTATCAACGCGCTCGGCGCGGGCTGGGTTGCTGCCGGCGGCTGGCAGCATCTGCAAGACCTCATCGCAAAGGTCAAAGCCGGAGGCAACGTCGCTGGCAAGAAGGCCGCTGGCACAGCCCTCGTGCTTGGCCTTGTGATCGGCCTCGTGTCCTGCGCTCACTTCAAAGGCATGAGTGGCAAGTTCAAGACATGCGCTCAAGCCGACCTCGGGCAGATCATCCAAGGCAAGGGCCCACTGCTCGACTACATCAGCAAGCTGATCTCCAGCAACGCGTCCGAGCTCGAGGCAGAGCTGACCGCGACTGCGATCCAAGCAGGGACCGACGCGGTCATCTGCGCCATCGCTGCCTACGACTCGGTGAAGAACCCGGCCATACCTGCGGGCTCTGACAGCCTCGTGACTGCGAAGGCCCCTGAAGTCGGCCTCGCTCGCGCCAACGACTGGGCCACCTCACACGGCGGCGCGCAGTGAACGAGCAGCAGACGATGAAGCTCGGCAAGCTCCCACCGCGCCACGACCCACGGACGTTGATCTTCGGGGACTACTTCGCGAGGCGGAAGCACCTCCCGCCGTCGCCCCCAGTCCGAGACTGGAACGACAAGCTCGGTCCGGACCTCGGGATGATGAAGAACGACGAGGCGGGCGACTGCGGCTTCGCAGGGCTCGGTCACGCGATCATGACGTGGTCCAGCGAGCACGGGAACCTCTACACTCCGAGCGACACAGAAGTCCTTGGCTGGTACTCGGAGTGCACCGGGTACGTGCCTGGGGACCCGAGCACGGACAACGGCGTGGTACTGCTGGACGCGCTGACCTACTTCCGGAAGAAGGGGTTGATCTTCGCGTTCATGAAAGTGGACCACCACTCGTTCGACCACCTCCAGACCGCGATCAACTTGTTCGGCGGGGTCTATATCGGGGCCTCGCTGCCGGTGAGCGCGCAGGACACGAGCAGGCCGTGGCACGGAACGACCGGCTCGCTCGAGGGCGATGCGGCGGTCGGCAGCTGGGGCGGCCACTGTATGTGGGCAGCGAAGTACGCGCGCCCCGCAGCCTCGGCGTTCAACGTCGACTTCTCGACCTGGGGCAAGCGGCAGCCTGCCGATGCGCAGTGGTGGCTCGACTACGTGGACGAGTGCTACGCCATCCTGAGCCCGCGGTGGGCGGACACGGCACTGCCGGCGCCGTCTGGCTTCGACCTCGCGACGCTGCGCGCGGATCTCTCCGCGCTGTAGGGCGTGTAAAAAACACGCTAAGTGCCCCTGGCAGCTGGTCGCGTAACTAGCCATCGGCCCGTCCGTGTCCGCTCGGACACGAAAACGGGCCGCTTCGCGTAGGCGTTCTGGGACCGCCCACAGCGCGTTTTTGAGAGGCCCCCCGAGCGTTATGGCGGGATCCCGCGGAAACGCGTTGTGGGAGACCCTGCGCGGCGCTAGGACGCCGCTACTGGGGACGCTGCGGCTTGGGGGGCCACGAGCCTGCGCAGGGTCGCGCGTCGCCGACGTTCGCGAAGTGCACTCGGGGGGACCCGTCCGGTCGGAGCATCCCCCCACATCGCACGCACTGCGGCCCAGCATCGAGCTTGAGAAGGGACCCGCTGAACTTCGGTGCGCGGAACTCGTTGGCCATCACGTGGGTAATACCACGCGTGAGGCCAGCTGTTCGAGGAACTCGTCCAGGCGAACCGTCGCGAGGATCTTCTGCTGTCGACCAACAGTCGTGCTCGGGTTGCCGAGTAGGCTGACGATCGTCCCGAGCTCGGTCGTGAGCCACAGGGTCCGCTCTCCGTGCTTCCGCCAGACGACCACGGGCCAGCGGCAGCGCCGCGTGCGATCGTAGAAGACCTCGCAGTCACGGACAGCCTGTTCGTACTTGGTCGGCGGATCAGGCTGCTTGCTGTGTTGGCACTCCCACCAGACGTCCGCGAGGAAGTCCGGCAGCTGGTCCCCAACCACGACCACGTCCGAGTCGTAGGCGCGCTCAGCCTGGGACGATCGCCGGATGGTCATCGTCAGCCCACTGTCCCGGAACGCGAATAGGATCGCATCACGGACTACGAGCTCGAACGACTTGCCCTTGCTTCGTGAACGACGACCGAGGACCGAGCGGCTAGGCTGCGGTGACGACACGGGCGTCCAGCTCCAGCTTGGACTCGCGGTGAGCGATCTCGACCACAGCAATCGCCTCGGAGAGGCTCACGCCGCTCTCGGCGCAAAGCTTCCCGAGCGCCAGAGCCAGTGCCACAGACGCAGCGTCCCCACCGAGCTGCTCGCGCAGGTCGTCACGCGCCTTGTCGGCCGCGCCTGTGATGGATGCAATCTGGGACATGCTGATCCTGAACTTTGAGAGATCGAGTGTGGTGATCCTACCACGGCGTGATCGACTGCGCAAGGTAACCTCCAAGTCAAAAGAAAAAGCCCGTCTGGCTTACGCCATGACGGGCTGGTGTTGAGATCGAAAAAGCGGGAGCAACCCCGGGCGAGTAAGGAGAACCTGACCCCGCCCGGGGTCTTACTGGCCACCACGCCAGCGCTCCCAAGAATCATTTGTACTCCCCGTTCCACAATTTGTAGAGCCGGTAGTCCGAGCGCGCCTTGCGGCGCATGAGGTGAACGGCACCGTAGACGTCACGTCCGGTCTCGCGGATGACTTCCTTCGGGGGCCTGTTGCGTGCGAGCACCTCGACCGCCGCATCGCCATCGCGGCTAGCGGCTGCCAGCTGGCGCAAGCGATCGCGCACTGCAAGCCTGAACTCCATCTCGCGAAGCTCCGTGTTCGGATCATCCGCTGCGAGGTGCGTCGCCTCTGTCAGCTCCGCACTGTAGACCCCAGCGATGTTCTTGCGGGGATCGTGCAGGCCGCCCGACAGTGGGCTCGACTGACGCCAGAGGTAGTCGCGTACTTGGAGAGTCGCCGCGCGTGCTGCGTAGCCGTCGAACGGTACACCGACCTGAGGGTCGAACGTTTGCTTCGCCTCGAGCACTGCGCGCGTCGCCTCGCTAGTGAGGTCGTCCTTGTCGGCCCACCAGCAGCGGCTCTTGTAACGGGAGGCGACAGCGCGCGCGATGCGTAGCACGTCGTCGGTCGTGATGATTGACCTGTTGGACTTGACCGGCTCGGGCTGCGGCTCTGCGGTCTGCTCTGGCGCAGGGGTCGCCCACTGCGCGATCTGCTTGAGCATCGAGTGCTTCATCGCTGCGCCTCCACGAACGGATCGACCCAGTCCAACGGGTCCTCGGGGGCCGTGTCGAAAACGATCACGCGCATCGGCCCGCGTTGCTCCTCCAGTGTGCACGTCCACGGGAAGCTACCATCGGTCGGGATGGTCTCGCCAGCGATCACGGGCCGCCCTTCGTGCAGCAACTCGGCGCGCCTGAAGATGCAATCGAGGTGCGTACACTGGTCTCGGCACGGGAACGTATCGCGACACAACGCGCACTTCTCAAGGCCCCCACGTGCTGGCTGCCAGTTGTGCTGGCATCGGCTCTTGAGCCTGCGCGCAACGCGCGTCAGGTCGAGTATCTCTTCAGGCATCGGTCGTCTCCTCGTCGCGTGGTGGAAGCGGTGCGTATCGGCCGGGCTCGCAGCTCTCACAGCCTGGGCACGGGGGCAGTGTCGGAGCGGTGTACTTGATCTCGTCAAGCTCGTCAACACTTTCGATGACGCGAGCTGCATGATCGACCATCGCCCTGTCGATCGCGCCAGCGATGGTCAAGCCAGCGCGCGTCGTCTCGATGGACTCGCGCGGCGGCAGCGTCCCATAGGTAGTCGCGATCTTGACCGTGAAGCCATCGCGCGGGCCTGCGATACCTCCGACCGAGATCGTGATTCGCGTGCCAACTGGGAACGCGCTGAGGTGCCTAGCGAGGTCACCAAGCGTACTGTCGTTGGCGAGCGGCTCTAGCGTCTTCACGCTGCACCGTCCTCGCGCGCGGCCTCGGCCGCGAGCCGCGCAGCGGCCACGTCCACCTCGAGCGCGCCGACCTGCGCGCGCAGGTTCTCGAGGCGCTCCCCGATCACGGACTCGTACTGGGCGACCTTTGCGAGAAGCGCCTTCGAGTCGTCGGCTCGCTTGTCCAGCGCACGGACCCCGAGCTCACCGCTGACGACCTCGTTGAACACGCGAGTCACTTCAGACTCGATCTCAGAAGTCAAGCTGTCCAAGATCGCGCGTGCACCATCGGCCGTCATGCGCACGGTCGGCACCATGTAGACGTGGTGTGACGGTGCGGCCTCTTGGAGCGCACCAACGATCGCGCGCCACTCGGGCATGCGCTGCGGTGGGACGTAGTAGATCCCGCCGCCTTCGCGCAACCCGATCGCGCCGAGCCGCTCGATCTGCGTCAGCAGCCAGTGGCTGACATCGTGAGTCGTGAGCACGTCCAGGAAGTGCGCGTAGGACGTCTGCACCTGCTGCGCCTCATCGACCGATGCGTTCTTGAGGATCGCGCGGCCGATCTTGTCCAGCGTCACCGTCGGCCCGTTCCAATGCTTGAGCTTGTCGTTCGAGACGTCCAGCTCCTCTTCGATGATCGCCCAGGCCCCGCGCCGCAGGGGGCGGACGAGCCGCCGCTTGCCGCGCAAGCCGTCAACCGCGCGCCGGAGCGCTGTCTCGGGCTCGACTGGCTTGGGGTCGGTCACCTGGTCAAGGGCCTCGTTCTCGAGCGCAAGCACCAGCGCCTGCCTGTCGGCCTCTCCGTGCAGTCGCCACCAAACGGTTGCGCCTGCCTGGTCCTCGTTGCCATCCGATACGATCACGAACTCTTTGTCGATGTTGGTGTGCTGCACTTTCGTTCTCCTGTGTGGTGGTGGATTGAAAAAATGGACGACCGCCCGCGGCACTTCGCAGCCGTCCTGCCCGCTTGCCTCTCTCCGCCGCTGTGTCGACCAGCTGCGCGGAGCGGTGCCTTGCTTACACGGGCCTGGAGTTGAGCCTAGTTGATCTCGCAGAGGTCGTAGCCGTTGGTCGTGCACTGCCCGTAACACGCGCCGATGCCTGGGTACCCAGGGTGCGCAGCGAGGTCCGCAGCGCACTCTCCTGTGACCCACTCCTGCTGAAACGCCGTCGCCTCGTTCGTGTTGTGGAAGCACGGGCGATAGTCGTAGTCGGTGTGATCGACTGCGACCGGGTAGCCGTACTGGACTTTGAAGTCGCACTCGAACCGCGTCCCGAGCTCCGGTACCAACGGGATGTTGTTCGCAACGTCCGACACGTTGCAGCCCACGAGCACCAGTAGCGAGAGCAGCGCGCTCTTGCACCACGCGAGCTTGAGCGGCTTGGGGGGAGGGAGGCAGCCGACGCACGTGGGAATCGCCCACGTAGCGCGGTCGCCGATGATCACGATACCGCAAGCGCAGCGCGCCCTCACGTTGCCTCCTCCCGCGCCGAGACAACGATGCGGTCGCCGTACGCCGTGGTCGGCGTATCTTTGCGGTACGCATCGATCAGCAACCAGATGACCCTGGTGTGTCGCGGAGCTTGCGGCGGGACCCCAATGTCACCGTCCGTCATGAAGATCGCGATCTGCGGTTTGATGCGCATCTTCGCCATGTGGTCGAACGCGGGGATGAACGACGACCCGCCCCCGCCCTTGACGAGCTTCGCAAGCTGCGCGGGGTTCTCCACTCGGCCCACAGCGTGGACCTCGTAGTCGCAGGACCCGAACTCGATCTCAGCCCCAGCAGCTTTCAACACGCCAGCGGTCTCCGCGAGACCGAGAGCGAGCTGATCCTCGCCCATGGAGCCGGACGTATCGAGCCACACCATCACGCGCGGCACCGGACGGACGAACGCGGGGAGCACCGGGCACCCCACACCGAAGCCGACGCCACCCTGCCGGCGGCTGATCCGACTGTAGGAGTAGTCGACGGCGCCGGGCCTGTACGCGACCGCCTGCCGCACAACGCGGCCGAGGATCGTCTGCCACGGGACCTTGGGGGGCGCCATCGCTTCGTCTGCCCAGCGGTCAAGGCCCATCGGCAGGCTGCCGCGTCCCTTGTTCTGCTGAGCGTGCGTCTTCACGGCCTCGGCCACGCGCAGGCGGGTCTGCTGGACCTCGGACTCGCTGCGCCCGCCGGCTGCGGCGGCGTCGCCTTCGCCATCCTTGCCTGTGCCGCCCGGCTCGCTCTCCATCGGGTTGCCTGCGCCCGAGCCGCACGCGCCGGACTTCCACGAGCCGGCCTTGCTCTGACCAGCCTTCGCCATCGCAGAGTCGATCGCTTCCTCGGCCTCCTTGAGGAGCAGCGCGTAGTATTCCTCGGTGCTCAGGTTCTTCGGGAACCCGAAGCCCTCGGGGAAGCAACCCCCGGGCGGGAACACGAGGCCCATGTTGCGGCCCTGATCGTTGATGAAGATGTCACCAGCGATGTTGTAGAGCCTCGGGTGCTTGTCACCGCGACGCCCGTGGTGATCAAGAACGAGGTGCATCACCTCGTGCCAGTACAGCGCACCCATCTCGTCCTGCGATCGCTGGTCGACCCACTCCGGGTCGTAGACCAGCAGCGCGTCCTTCGTCACGCCGATGGTGCCGAGGCCGGGGACAGGATGCGGAACGAGCGACGTGATCATCGCCCGGAAGTAGGGAGCCTTGCGAGACGCAATGAGGCGCCCCGCCGCGAGCTTATCGTGAACGCTTGACATGACGTTTCTCCTTTGTGGTGGTGAGCGTAAAGGCTCTCCGGTGGTCTTTGCAGCGGCACAGCCAACCAGCCGACAGAGTCAGCGCGATACAAGTGGCGCAGTCCGGGATCACTTTCCCTCGACCGCGTTGATCATCGGCAGCAGGCGACGCATGAGCTTCTTGCTGTCCTCGGACGCATCGTGCATCCCGGTCTTCGCGATCTGCTTCGCAGGACCCCAACACAGGTCGACCGCGCCCTCGGCCGTCTCGCCTAGCAGGTCGAGGAGCACGCCGAACCGCTTCATGACCTTCGTGTCCTTCTTCGCCTTGACCGCGCCACCAGCATCGGCGATCCCGGTCATGACCACGGACGAGGTCGAGCCGAGCACAGCGTAGGTGCGGTCGAGCCGCTTGAAGTCCGGTTTGAACTTCACCTTGCCATCGAGCACGTCTACCGGGTCCGGGAGGTCGGCCTTCGCCCTGTACTCCACGAGCTCGCCAATCGTGCCCGAGCCGACGAACGCGCAGGCGAACATGTCGCCATCGGCCTCACTGAGGCCGTGCACCTGAGCCGAAGCGAGCGCCCTGCACGCGAACTCCCACGACCGATGCGAGGGCCACGCCTTGCTGGCGTCTGGCGATCCCGATGCCGGCTGCCTGTGCAGCGCGGCCGGGTTCGCACGAACGAAGCCCGCGACCAGACCGCGGGCGCGCGCCCACGCCGGGCCCCAGTTCTGCGTCACACGCTTCTCGACCGCTTCGGTCGGCTCGTTCGTGACCGTGGTCGTGTCGACCTCGGTCATGAGCCACTCCGTCCATTCCGACTCGTTTGGCAGCTCCCACGGCAAGTGCCCCATGCGGTTGGCAGTCGGAGGTGCGAGGTCCCAGCCGCCTGCCGCGTCCTGCACGTCGTTGGCTGCGCCCATCACGCGGACGCGACCGTTGAGCTCGCTGCCGCCGATCCGCTTGTCCAACACGAGCCCGAGCATCGGTGCCTGGATGGCCGGCGGTGCGAGGTTGAACTCGTCCACGAAGACCAAGCCGCACGCCTTGTCGAACTTCTGAGTCCAGCGCGGCGGGGGGTAGCTGATGTAGCCATCGGAGTCGGGCATCGGCGTGACGCCGAACGCGCCTTCGCCACGCTCGCCGGGGCTGAGGATCTCGATCGCAGCACCGAAGCCGCACTCGACCGCGATCGACTTGATGCGCGTCGTCTTGCCGCCGCCGGGCTTGCCCCAGAACAAGATTGGCAAGCCCCAGCCCATGCGGGTCGGCGTGAAGAGTGCAGCGCGGATGATCTTCTCAATGTTGGTCATGCTCATAACGGTTCTCCTGGTTCTCTGTTGTGGTGGTGTGTACTTGTCGAAAGGGTAGTCTCGTTCCTACTGCTAGTCCTGCGTGCCTGCAATGATCCGCGCGCGCCAGTCGTCGATGTCGATGACGTCCCTAGTCGACATGCTGCTCCGATGGTAGACCCAGTAGTGCCCCTCTTCATCAGGACCGACCAGGAACGCGTTGGCCTTGAGGTTGCTCGCCAAGTCCCGTGAGCCGTGCTCCTCAACGTCCAGCTGGCAGCACAGCGCTCCATCTGACTCGACATCGTACCCGAGCCCGCGGCACAGCGTGAACGGGCTGTACTTCGCGTTCGGCTCCTCCGGGTCGCGCCACGGGTACTTGACGATGAACGGCCTGAACAGTGACCAGCGCGACCGCGTCTCCGGTCCGTAGGTCGACAGCGTTGCCATCTCCTTCATCACGGCCGGGATGTTGACCATCTGCTGGACTTGCAGTGCGGCGTCCTGCCAGTCGCTGCGGTGCTTGCCGCCTTCGCACGTGCCGCGCATGATCGTCCGGCTCACAGGCGAGCCGTGCTCGAACAGGCGTGCGACGAACGCATCGCCGATCATCTTCACGCCCGTCTTGCCGCGTGACCGCTTGGGGCGCGTGATCTCCAGACGCCACGAGCGGTCGATCTGACCACTGACAGCGTAGTCGGGCCTGACCCAACCGGCGAGCCTGAGCTCGCAGTAGATCTCAGGCACAGCCGCGCCGTGCCTGTTCAGCTTCCATGCCGTGCCGTGAAGGGCGACCCCGTAGTGGGATTGTTGGAAGCGGGGAACCTCCATCTCTTTGTCGCGTGCCATGTCGTGTCTCCTTGTGGTGGTGGATTGGGTAACGGTACCCGCGCGAGACACGAGACGATCTCGTGTGCCGCACGGGCCAGCTACTAGCCGACGTCCGGGCAAACGTGTCCGCGCGCGAACATCGCCTTGACGCCGTCCTTCGTGGTCGCTACGACCTTGTTGCCGCGGATCTCGATCACTTTGATACCGCGCATCTGGTCGGGCTCGAGGATGCCCTCGTACTCCCCGACCCGCTTGTCGGTGATGCGCACCAGCGAACCCGGGAGCAGTTCGATCTTGGTGTTGTTCTTCCCAGCCGACGCCACGCGGGGCCGGTAGTCATCGGGCAGCGTGACGAGCGCCGACGCCGCCGACTTGAGCGCATCCAGCGCCTCGGTGACGCGCTCCTTCGCCCGCTGCACCGCGCCAGTCGCCTCGGTCGGCCAGTTCGCGATGGCGTCGGCTTGCTTGGTCAGCCGGTTCACTTCGTTGCCGAGCCGCACTGCGACCCGCTTGGCTGGAGGGAGTTTGCTGAACTCGTCCTTCGCCTCGGGCTCCTCCGTGATGTCATCCACGTCGGCCTTCGGTGCAGCCGCAGTCGGCTTGGCCGGGACGGGCTTGGTCGCGGGGGTGGGCTTCTTATTGTTTGCAGTCGCCATAGGTCGTGTCTCCTTCAGAGTGATGGTGTTCGGTGCCGATCAGTATGATCGCCCGACAGGCCCAGTGAGGCAGCGCCTCGCGGGGTCTAGCTGGCGGGGACGCTAGCGCGTCCCTCTGACATCGTGCTAGCGGTCGAGCCCGAACTGGCTCAACCTGAACTGAGCCTTCGCCGACGCGCGCTCGGTGCGCACCTCTGCGACGTAGGCAGCCACCGCCTCGTCTCGACCCTCGGGCTCGGGGATCGGTCCGCTGAACCCGTGGTCGGTCGTGAGCTCGAGGCCGGCGTAGTGCGTCCGCAAGAGGTGCCACAGCGCGGCGCGAGACCCCGTCGGCACAAAGTTCTCCTCGGCGTCTCCGTCCCACTTGCGTCCGCGGATGGAGCGCCACGCCTCGACCGCGGCCGGCTTGTACGGAGCCTTCACGTAGTAGCCCGTCAGCTTCGAGCTCAGGCGCACGTGGACCGTGCCGGCAGCGGGAGCGTCCTTGCCGCGGAACTCGATCCGCTCCGGGAGCTTCTTGAACCCCAGGAGCCGCAGCGCGGCGCAGCCGGCGGCACGCGACGCCTCGTCCGTGCCGGCCTGCGCGATGTGGCAGACAATAACGTTAGCGGCCTCGCGGGCCCCCTCACCGAGCGCCTGCACTTCTGCGTCCCACCCGTGCCGCTCGCGGCAGACGGGGCCGATGCCGCACTCGACCGAGATCGAGTCCAGCAGCGGACGGGAGCAGACCGCGCAGTGGGTCGCGAGCATCTTCGTGGCCGGGGCGTTTTCGTAGCTCACAGCGACACCTCAATGTGGGCGCAGCCGGCAGCCTGCGTGACGCCGAACGCTTCGACATCCTTGAGCGCAGTCTCCAACTGGATGTGGAGTCGGTTCAAGCGGTCGTAGTGTTTGTCCTCGTCACTAACCGGGTGGCTGACGACGCGCTTGAGGTCCGCGATCGCTTCGAGCCACGCGCTCGCCTGCTCGTGGGTCATGCGGATGATGATGTCCTTGCCGGGCGGGGTCCACTCTTCGACTTTCGCTCCGCTCTGTTTCGCCATCGCGATCGCCATCTCGGTCTTGCTGGTCTTCATGTTCGTTCTCCTTGTGGTGGTGGTCGAGATCTAAAAGAGTTGGTTGGTGTGGACGGTGCGCGAGTTCGCTGCCTTGGGCCGACCGCTCACTTCGACAAACGCTCCGCCGCCGTTCCCGCTGTCGGTGTCTTGGTTGATCGCGACGTGGTACTGCGGGCCGTAGACTTCGTACTCGCCGCCGTACGCGGGATGCTGGCCAAACGATGTGAGGCCAGCCTGCGTGATCGCCTTCGAGACACGAGCCGCCTCGGCCTTCGGGTTCCGCATCGCATGCGGTGCGCGGAGCCACGCCTTGCATCGCCCCTGCTCCCGGCACTGCTCCGAGACAGTGTAGCCGAGAGTCTTGAGGGCCAAGACGATCCTGCTGCGGATCTGCGATGGAGTGAGCTTGCGGGGTTTCATACGATCTCCTTGGCGAGTGTTGAGCCGCACGGGCAGTTGCGGAGTTCCAGCGTCATCGGCTTGCCGTCGTCATCGGTCGTCGGTTGGCGGCCAACAAGTTTGAGTAGGCGCCACGCTGTCGGATCGGCCTTCAGCGCGTCGTGGTCGAAGTTCGCTTTGCACACGGTCAAGCCGCCGCCAGGTCGATGATCTCCTGAGCCGCGCCCGCCGGGATGTTCAGCAGTTTCGCTACCGCGAGTTCGATGGCGTCTGGATGTTCGTTCATCTCCTGAGCGGAGCGCACGTAGTCGACGCCCTTCTTGATTTGCGATTTGGTCAAGCCTCTGATCGGTCTCATGTCGTTCTCCTTGTGTGGTGGTCGAGAGATCTACTAGTTGCCGTCCGGGGTGCAGGACGAGCGCTGCTCCGGGGGGAGCGTGCGCATCCACTGGATCCACCTGGACGTCGCCAACGCGCTGCCCTGGAGTTTGACGATCGCTTCCCAGGTCGCATTGTAGGCGCCGAGTGCAGCGTCCTCGCCTGTGCCGGGCATAAAGGTCAAGTCGGGATCGACCGTCGCAAGGTACAGAGCCTTCAGCGCATCCCAGAGGTAGTCGGTCATCGGCTTCGGCATGTCGTTCTCCTGTTGTGGTGGTCTACTAGTTGTCGGAACTCGGGGGCTAGCAGGAATCGAGTGCAGCGACAGGCGCTGCACTCGATCCCTAGTTGTCCTCGGTTCTTCACCGGCTGAGCCTACTCACCTACTCCGTGTGCGGTACTTGACGGTCTGCCTCTCGGCTGTCCGACCTATTGCGCCCCCGACGCCACCAAACGATCTCAGGCCAGCGACCCCGGTTGGGATCTAACAGCTCCTGGATGTCAAACTTGGCAGCCTCGGTTTGCGCCGACACTTTCGATTCTCGGCTCAGGTTGTCGGGGGTTCTCGCCTCAACGGGCGGTCTAGCTCCCCTCGCATCGTTCATCTATTCAGTTGTCAGATAACAGTTTTAACAAGTTGCTCCGCAATGAACAACCTTTTTGGGGCCGATTTTCCGCTTTGATCATGGCAACTTGCGCCATTAGTTTGTCCAGGGGACACAAGTCGGCAGCGTCGGGTCCGGGAAACACGC
>Ga0070717_10002343_pt1 | contig 13341 bp, 17 predicted proteins | sample LARL113metaG_FD_71366 | JGI IMG/M metagenome (GOLD analysis project Ga0070717, IMG submission 71366) | Corn, switchgrass and miscanthus rhizosphere microbial communities from Kellogg Biological Station, Michigan, USA - LAR L11-3 metaG | ecosystem: Host-associated > Plants > Roots > Rhizosphere ... | reverse complement strand
ACCTTTTCCATCCAGTCGACCGGCTTGCCGTTCAGCGCCTCCTGAATAGCGATATGAGTCATCGCGGTCGTCGGTGTCGCGCCGTGCCAATACGCAAATCTCGAAGAGATGAAGTGGAAGTGGAACGCGCCAAAGGACGCGGATGTCTCACGCGAAGCGTGAAGTTGGCGGGGCTTGTGCGTTGCTTCTGTTGTTTAGCGCAGAAGCCGTGACAATCGCCTTTTTCGTCCTGCCCGAGCGCTGCATCTTCCGTCTCGATTAGCTTCTGCGATATTGTTGATCGCTAACGTGTTCCATCCACGCAACGGCTTTTCCGTCCAAAGCCTCCTGAATAGCGATATGAGTCATCGCGGTCGTCGGCGTAGCGCCGTGCCAATGCTTCTCACCCGGCGCAAACCAGACCACATCACCTGGCCGGATTTCCTCCATCGGGCCGTCCCAACGCTGCGCGCTGCCGCAGCCAGCGGTCACGATGAGGGTCTGGCCTAACGGGTGTGTATGCCAGGCGGTGCGTGCACCCGGCTCGAACGTGACGCTTGCACTGGCCACGCGTGCCGGAGCGGGTGCTTGGAAGAGAGGGTCAATTCGAACGGTACCCGTAAACCAATCAACTGGCCCTTTGTTTGAAGGTTGTGATCCAGATCTTTTTATCTCCATCTTGTGAACGTCATCGCTGCACGAGTTTCTCTCAACTTTCACTCGTCACGCCGTAGTTTCAACGAAGGAGGAACAATCAACTCTCAACTTCCCGGCTCGTCACGTGTCACTTCTGCGCGATTGTTTAGATGCGGCCCCCCGCGGCTAGCCGTTCTCGCCGCTTCGACACAGCTGCACGCCGTTTGCCAAAAACCAAATCACCTGACCGACCAGGACAAGGAAGAAGAGGTGCAGACTTCGGCTGAGTAATCCTGTAGCTTGGGCCATCATGGTTCCTGCTCCCAATAAGCAGCCATAAACTCCGATTGTGCGCGCAAATGCTCCGCTGCGCACGATCGCGACTGACCATAGTACAATCGCCAGAGACGACGCCATTAGAAACACGTTCATGAACGCCGCATCCAGCAGCCCATTATGATTCAACGCAATCTTCCATGCTTCCGATTCGCCGGGCCCTGCGTTCACAATCGCTCGGGCCAGCCCAGGCGTCACTAAGCCGTCGATCACGATTGCATTCATCATGGCGCCGAGCGCGAAGGCATAAATAATCAGCGCTGCTACCGCACTCGATGAATCCCAGCCGATCCGCCGTGAAAGACCGAGTGCGCCCATAAACAACAGCGGCAGAGCAAACAGAGCCACCGAATGCACAATGATGGTTGTTCGGCGGACCGACTCGATTTGAGAGGGATCGAACAACCCGCGTTCGTTTGGGTGCAGGACGAGCGTTACCAGGATACCGACGGAGCCAGCAATCAGCGCCCAGCCGCTTAACCGCAGATGTCTTGTCATAATGGAATTCGTTTTGGCCAACCCAAAAAAATCTTCAAGCCAGAAGATCAGTTCTGCTTTCCAATTTCAGCGTGTCAGTGTTTCAGCTTTCAGCGTTTCACGAAGAGAATGTCAATCATGCCGCCCTGCGGCAAACTACGAGTCGGGTACACTCTTGATGAACTAGCGGGAGCGTAAATGTTTAGATACGACCCGATTGTCTTTTTCCATTTTGCCGCTCTCTAGAGATGCGACGCTATTGCTTTCGCTAACTCGACATGAGTCGTTGCTCGGCAGCTGCCAGCATCTCTTTGAAGCGCGGGTCATCGCAGATGCGGTCGAGATCAGGATCGACTTTGGCGTGATGAATCATGCCAGTGCCCATCTGTTCGAACGCCGGACGCAGCATCTCCAAAGCCGCCTCCTTATCGCCGAGGAAGTTGGCCAGCGTACAAACAAAATTGTAGCGCATCGTTAGGTTGTCGGGATCGATCAGCAAGGCGCGCTCCATCCATTCCTTCGCTCGCTCGTGCTGGCCCAACACCGCCAGCGCAAAACTTACGTGGCCCATTGCTGCCCCGTTATTGGAATCCCGGGCCAAAACCTTTTCACACCTCTCCAGCGTTATCTTTGCAGCGCGCTGAGCCGCTTCATGCTTACCAAGCGCCGTATAAACGGTAACCAGCATCCCAGCCGATCCGAAATTATCTTGCTCGAGAGTCAGCGCCTTCTCCCAGTAGGGGATGGCTTCTTCGATTTGCTTCTGTCGGAATCTCAGGAGAGCGGCGGCCCGATTAACTTGATAAGACTCGGGATCGAGCCGAAGGGCGATATCGATTTCGTGCCCGGCCTCATCATAGCGATTTTCCTCGCTCAAAATTCTCGCCTTTACGGCATGCGCCTCAGCCAGGTCCGGATTGAGCGCAAGTGCTCGTTCGGCCGCCGCCAGCCCACCGTCACCACTTTGCCGGCCCACACTCGAACGCAACAGCACTTCGGCCAACGCGATCAAGGCCCAGGCGTCGGCATAGTTAGGATCAATCTCAACGGCGCGCCGGCACATCCGGATAATGGCGTCGAGTCGCCGAGCGTCGGCCTCGTATCCGGTGGCGTAAGTCTGCCGCCCCATCAAAAATAGATTGTAAGCGTCGACATTGTCGGTGCCGCGGCGCTCGATCGCCTTCTCCTCTTCCGGCAGGAGTTTCACCTTCAGCGCGTCGACGATAGCGTGAGAGATCTCGTCCTGGATGGCGAAGATATCGTTCAGATCGCGATCGTAACGTTCCGCCCAAACGTGCGTGTCATTCGCCGCATCAATTAACTGGGCCGTGATCCGAACCCGGCCGGCCGCTTTGCGGACGCTTCCTTCGACAACATGGCTGACCTTGAGTTGAGTGGCGACCTGGCCTACATCGACCGCTTTGCCCTTGAAGGTGAAAGCGGTGTTCCGCGAGACAACATTCAGTGCGGAGATCTTGGTCAGATCGGTAATGATGTCTTCGCTAATCCCATCGCTGAAATATTCCTGTTCAGGGTCACCACTCATGTTCGCAAACGGCAGCACACAGATGGATGACCGCTGTCCTTTTGTCGAAGTTTTGCTCGCTGGTCGCTGTGGCGCTGGGTGGTGATTCGGTCTCGCATCCAGCACTTTCTTTGGCATCTCCGGATTGCCGGCCTCGTCGGTATAGAAATTGAAGACGTGAACGCGTTCGCCGTGTTTCACTTCCATTTCGCCCAAGTCATGCAGATGAGGCCGCCACCGGCTGTACTGCTGCAGATCTTCGGCGACTCTTTTCGAAAGCAGGATGTGGCCGGTATCGCCGCAATCCATGACTCGTTGGGCCACGTTGATTCCCATTCCCGCCGCATTGATTCGGTTATTCAGATCGGTCACCGCGCTTACCGGGCCGCTGTGCACCCCCATACGCACCCGTAGCGACGAGGAATTTTTTAGCGCACGACTGATTTCAACGGCGCAGGTCACCGGTTGTTCCGGGCTGTTGTAAAAAATGAGGGCCATTCCATCGCCGGTCGGAATTTTGATTAATCGATCCGCAGACGCGGCTTTTTGAAACTCTTCGGAACCGCGAACGGCTTGATTGAGCCGGTCGATTAGTTCCTGCTGCTCGTCGGTGAGCGCTTTGGAATAGCCGACAATGTCGAGAAACAGGACGTGAACGATCTGCAGTTTGACTTCCCGCTTAATATCCGCGGCCATGCCGGATGTACTATTCCGAAATGGAATGGAGCGTCAACCTCGGCAACGTGACGTCGGGGCCAATGCGAATCTTAACCGCCGACCACACAGAGTCCGCAGAGACGTTCTCTCAACTATCAACAATCCGTCACGCCGAAGCCTCGTGCAAAGGCGGATCAACCATCAACTTCCCCGCCACCTCTTTTGATCTCCGTATCTCTCCAGATCGCAGCGAGCCCAAATCGGCGCAAGCACCGTCGCATTAATCCTTTCAGCTAGCATTGCACTTGCTTGTCTTGCAATGCATGCCACTCACACTTGATGAAATAGTAGAACACGAGGAGCGCCTGCGGCGAGAGATCGTCGAGAGAGAATGCCTCCTCGCCGCCTTTAAGGTCCTTCACGGTTACGCTGCGAACGGCCAGGGCCCGAAGTCCATGGAATTAGGTTCGCTTGTCTCGGCCCTTGCGCCCTCTACACCTGACGTTGCGTTGCAGGGATTGGCCGCCTCGCTCCCAGGGGCGACGGCAGTTTTGCCTGCGCAGGCTCCAGTGCCCCGTTATATGCACCCGGAACTGCGCGCGATGAAAAACCGATTCGGGAACAACGGTGAAATTGTCTGGTGGGCGATCCAGCGAATGACGCACGATTATTCATTGCGGGACATCGCCGCGCTCCTCGAGCGCGAAGGCAGTGAGATCAAATCTTCCGAGATTTCGGTTGTTCTCACTCGCTTGAAGCGCCGGGGCAAGATCAAAGAAATCGAGAGCGGCCATGGACCGATCCCGGCAGTCTATCGCAAACCCGAGAGCACGACGCCTCCGGAGACGGAATCGACTGACCCGATACAGGCGGCGGAATCGACCACCGGATCGACCCTCGCGCCGTAAGGAAAAACTATTTCGGTGCTCGGCCGCCACCTTCGCCGCGCTGCGGCCACTGGCACGCCACAACTCCAGCGCCTCATGTTTGTACTCTTCGGTGTACCTCGCCTTGGTTCGAGTCGGTTTCGTTAACTGTGTCTTCATGTGGGCTTTCTTTCGGGTTTTTGACCCTTAGCCCACTGTTCGTCAAATCAATGCAACCCTACCCTGACCCTTTTCTTCCCTTCTGCTTTGCTTACCACGCCCGGGAGTGCGGCCCGGGCGAGAGAGAATTTCGACATCTTTGCTCTTCCGGAAGATGCGCTGGACGAAATCAATCGAATTCAGACCAGACAGAGGCTGAATGAGGTGGCGAAAACCGGCGTTCGGGGTTATTCCGAAAGGAGCATGAACATGGAAGCAAAACCGCAGCTGGAGCAGACCACGCGAGAGGAACAAATCCGTGCGGCACTGGATCAGCATTGGGCGGCGTCCGATGCCAACGATTTTGAAACAGAGCACCTTATCTATCACGAGGACGCGGTGCTGGAATACCCGCAGTCAGGCGAGCGAACCCGCGGTCGATGCAACATACAGAACCAGCGCGCTAGTCAGCCGAGCAAAAAGCGGTTTGCTGTCCGACGAATCATTGGCCGCGGTGATCTTTGGGTTACCGAATTCATCCTGACATATGACGGCAAGCCGTCCTACACCGTGAGCATTATGGAGTTCAGGGGCGACAAGGTTGCGCGGGAAACACAGTACTTTGCGGATCCATTCGTTGCTCCCGCATGGCGCGCTCAATGGGTCGAACGGATGGACACATAATCTCGAGGCGCCAACTTCGCGGAAGCAATGCGATCCTGGCAGAAAAAGTCAGTCCGTTCGCTATCGGCATCGCTTTTCTGACACGCAACAAGGCAATGATGTCTAGAAACATCGCTTCGTCGGCCAGAAGCAACATTTCTTCAACCAGCGGCACGACAGACCTAACCATGAACATCGTTCCGCTGGTTAAATGAATCGTTTCTTAAACCAGCAACACGACAATGCTAACAAGCAACATCACTTCTCTTGTTAGCAGAATCGTTTTGCTGGTTAGCAGAATCGTTCTGCAGGTTAGCTGAATCGTTTTGCTAACAAGAGAAATCGTTTTGCTAACCTTCAGCATCGTTCTGCTAATGAGCAAAACGATTCATCTAATGAGCAACATCACTCCTCTTGTTAGCAGAATCATTCCTCTAACCAGCAACATCGTTTTGCTAACAAGAGAAACGATTCCTCAAGTTAGCAAAACGATTCTGCTAACAAGCAAAGCCGTTTTGCTAACAAGCAAAGCGGCGCCGCAACCCTGCGAACCGGCCTTGCAATGCTTCGCCACCGCCTTTACGGCCTGGAAATCATTTCAGTTCAACGTGCCAGCCGGCAACATTGTTGCGGACGCCAGCGGATAATCGACCGGCCCTTCTTGTCCCGCCGTCTCGTCGCGTCGTAGCTTCTCAGCGAAGATGGAAGCCGCGACGAAGGAGGATGCTGGAATTTTGCGACCCAGATCTTTTTATCTCCATCTTCGATCTCCCATCTTCTATCTTCTCTCAGCTCTTCGCTCTTAGCCCTGGCTCCGAGCTGATATGCCACTTCTTTTAATCTCCATCGTTTCAACTCCTCAAATTTGATCGCTTACCAACCGTGCTTGTGGCTGCCGGTTTTCAAAACGTCAGTTTAGATGCGACCCCGGCTCTCCCCCCGTCTGCGGCCGGGCTGGAACGGGCGATACACGGGGTGATACAGATGACGAAGCTCGATCTCGCAAAGCCCCCAGAAAGCATTTGCGGGAAAGTAACGAACGCCCGCGCAGTCACGTTCCCGCCATTTTCCGCAGCGTGATTCATGCGGGAATCTAACATCCGTTAGCGCGCGCCTGACCGTTTCGCCGATTTGACGGAGGGCATAAGAATGATGATAGCCAATCGCTGAAGCGCGCGGAAAAACAATCTCAGACCGCAACCTCAAAGGTGGATTCCTCCGGCCAGAGCGGCCTGCTGGTCTTACTCGGTGTGTTGTTCACGATCATTCTTGCCGGTCTCGACAACACGATCGTCAGCACGGTCATGCCGGTGGCGTTGCCTGAGCTTGGCGGTGCGCACCTGTACGCGTGGACATTTGCGGCTTACATGCTCGCCGCGGCGGTATCGATGCCGATCTGGGGACCGGGGTCCGATCGCTGGGGACGCCGGCGCACGTATCTCGTCGGCATTTTCGCGTTCACGGTCGGGAGCGGACTCTGCGCCATCGCGCGCACGATGATGGAGTTCATCGGCGCTCGCGCCATCCAGGGTATCGGAGCGGGAGCCGTTGCGACTCTTCCGTTTGTTCTGCTCGGAGTTGTTTACCCGCCTAACAAACGCGGCAGGGCGCTGGGCGCGGCCAGCAGCGCGTGGGCGATCGCGAGTGTTGCCGGACCACTCCTTGGGACGTTAATCGTGACGCACGTTTCATGGCGCTGGGCTTTCCTGATCAACGTGCCGATTGCCATTGTGGCTGGCTTCCTCGTAATCGCCGGAATGCATGAGAGCATCGGACATAGCGTCGGCCGATTCGATTTTGCCGGTGCGCTTCTCGCCGGCGCCGGCGGCAGTTGCCTGATGTGGGCGTTTGTCGATCTCGGTGAGAAACAAATCGGACTGATGCAGGCCGCGCTCGTTGGCGCCGGAATCATTCTGCTTGCCACCTTTGTCTGGCACGAGGGACGAACGCCTCATCCCATTCTGCCTTTGACTTTCTTTCATCATGCCGGCTACGCGTCGTCGGTTTCTTCGTCATTCCTCGCCTTCTTCAGCGGCTTCGGCCTGAGCGCTTATCTGCCGCTCGCAACCAACGCCGCTTTTCATGACAATCGGGCGTTCGTAGGGCTGGTGGTTGGCGCGTTCACCATTGGATGGAGCACGTTCGCCTTCGGCGCGGGACGATTGGTCCATCGAATCGGCGAACGACTTCCGAGTGTGATTGGAATTGTTGTGCATATTCTGGGACTTCTCGTTTTCATGGTCGCATTCGAACATGGACTCGGCTGGGTCATCGCTGCGGCGCTGATCGCAGGCGCCGGAATGGGACTGCTCTCGCCCGCGCTCACTGTCGTGGTGCAGAATAGCGTCCCGGTTGCCCGCATGGGTAGCGCGACTACCAGCCAGCAATTCATCCGGCAGATCGGTGCTGCGCTCGGCGTCAGCGCGTTTGTCCTGGCCGCGACCGTAGGCGGATTTCACCTGGGCTTGCTGTTGATGATTGCAGTGAGCGCCGGAACATTTGCGTGCGTGCTTGCGCTACCCGCGCACAGTCTCCACGAGGCACACCAAATCGATGCTTTAGAATAGTCATCCCACTCTCTCAACCTGGTTCACCAGCGAATGCAAGAAGAGCGGCAAGAAGCTCGACATGGGTAAAGGTTGCGTCCGCTTCAAATCGTTGGACGACTTGCTTTCGGCGTACGGTTCGCAGGGCGCGAACTTTACGGCGGGAGGCCACGAGCTGTGGCGAGTTGGTTTAGGAAAGCCGGCGCCGCGGTTTTGGTGAAAGCCGGTCGGCCGCAACGTTGCGCGCGTGTCCGTGGAGGAGCACATGGCCAATTACCGTGCGGCGAGGGCGCTCCTGGGCAAGGGAAACTCCGAAAGGGTTCGCGAGCGGGGCATCAGCGAAAAGAAGGGCGCGGTGAAGAAGACAAAACCAAAGAAGTGACCCTGGCCACTGCCTTCAGCGAGAAGTGAGGGCGGCCACGACTGGCCCTACTGGCATCACCAGATGTGGGAATACGTGGGCGCGCATTTCTAACAGCTGAACCGCGTCGCCTGCTCCTTTCCTTGACAGCTCCGCCGGAGTTCACACCGACACCTGCTGAAATGTCAAATGTTTAGACGCGACGCCAATCATACTTCCCTCAGGTTCGAGTTCGCTCAACGTCTAAAGCATGCCACGATCAGACTCGTAAACGAAACGCCAAGCGCCGCCAGGGCTACGAGTGCCGACATTAGTGATATGAGAAAGGATCGAGTTTCCCGAATCCTCCGCAGTTCATGTACAGCGTTACTAGAAACCTGTAGCGACGCAATTACAGCTTCATCACGAGTCCGCGCTCCGAGCCTGCTCGGCGACCACCACTGTTCTGGCATCCCTCTCCATTGCAGACGCGTTATCCGATCTGGGCCGAGGAGCTCCTTCTTCTCGTTAAAAAAGTTTTCCCCCTTCTGGAGTCCGCGAAGCATAAGGTCGAATGGTTCAGTCTCCGGTCCCGAACGCCGCCAGGAACGAAGCTCAGCCACGTGTCGCAGCGATTCACTCTCCAAGTATTGGAGCGAAAGAATTACGTCGCTGCCGGGCTTAATGTCTTCCCACCTTTGATTCCACACGAGACAGTATTAGTCGCTATTCACCTCGGTTTCGACTGGGATAATGCGTCAGCGCTCATATTGGTGCATGAGTGACTCATAGGTAAGTTGAAAACGCCAACGCTCTTTTGAGGCAACCGGCATCTTTTTGTCAATTTATGGATATTTCACCCCTTCTCCAGAGGTCCGAAGGCGACACGCTAGATTTCAAGCGGGATAATTACCGCTTCGTCAATGCAACTGAGGAAGAGAAGTCTGAGCTGTTAAAGGACATATTGGCGTTGGCGAATGCATGGAAGGCCACGGATGCACACATCATCATCGGTGTCGAGGAACGTAACGGCCGAGCAACGGACGTAATCGGAGTAACGCCAGAACTCAATGACAGCCAGGTCCAACAATTCGTAAACTCAAAAACGAATCGCCCTGTCGGCTTCGCGATCGAACACACCCGTCACAGGGGAAAGCCACTTACCATTATTAGGGTCAACCGCAACCAGACCCGCCCGATGTTCCTGACCACCAATTATGGCCGATTGAAGAAGAACGTAGTGTACGTCCGGCACGGGAGCAGCACGGACGAAGCTTCGCCCGACGAAATTGCAGAAATGGCCAGATCAGATGTGGCTGTTCCAGCCCCTGACGTCCAGCTAGCCTGCCGAATTGTGAAGGACGCTTATTGTTACCGGCAAGAACCGTCTATCCCTTTCGCTGATAAGAAGCCAACCTACTTCGATGGGTTCCAAGTAATCGTTCGGAATGAGGGAACTGCCTTGGCGCAACATATTGAGGGATCGCTACAGTTGCCGCGTTGTGTTTTCAGTGACTACTTCAATGAACTGAAGTCGGCAAACCAAGACGTCAGGATCGCCGTAGCCAAAAGTAAGCCGGTGAAGCTAGAGTTCAGCAACTACTTACGAGAGCCACCACATCATTATCTAGCGAAGCCAAATCCTTTGGAGTGGAAACCGCTGCTGCCTGGAAGAGAATTAAAGTTACTGAGCAGAAAAGCTATCCCGCTGAGAGAACGTTTCCTCGAGGTAGATGCAAAGATAATATGGAGCCTGGCGGTGGATAATTGTCCGCTACGCACCGGAGAGATGCGTTTCCGTGAGATTGCAATTACTGGTGACGCTGCCGAGTGACAGTCGACAAGAACGTCGCACCGTGTGCGCGCGGCCTTCATGAGTCAATGCATTCGGGAATCCGATTTGGGGTCACTCCTCACTTTTGACAGGGAAACAAAGGTTAAATGGGTGGTTATCGGAGCGTCAAAGTGAGGACTGAATCCACTGCTTTCTACCAGCAAACCGCTTTGGTACTTGTCGGCAAACAACGACTCGCCCGGCGTGACACGTTTCGGTGCGTGCCCATAACTTTCCTTGACGTCGAGACGTTCTTCAGAATCGCTCCGGTTTTCGTCATCGCCGTTTACTCAGTGAAGATTGAATTTTCCTCGAGTGCTCCTAAGATGGCCTTAACCTCAGGATCAATCTCATCGAGGGTCAGACTCGCCGCGACTTGCGTTGCGCCGACTGAAACACCAAAATTCTTCTGTGACCATTCTGCTAAGCGAGCCAAAGCTTTTTTTCCGCTAATGATTCCGAGTCGTTCTGACAATTTACCCCAGCGAGCGGCGACCAATTCCCGAGCACGTTGATTTGCTGTCGCCACCACAATTTTACGATCGCGCGCCTGAATGCACGTAGCAACAGCGTCGACCGTGTCATCGAGCAAGTCCGCAGCAATGTTTTCGAGAGCTTTCAACAGTGCGTAAAGACTGGGAGGTTTCTTGCCTTTTTCTATTCTTTGTTCAATGAACCTGTGAATAGCTGTTGGCACGAGGAGGTAGTTTTCAAGCTCCTTCTTTTTCCAAATATGTAATGAAATATTGCGCGCTTTGGCATCTTGCATTCGCTCATTGATCTCGTCCGGGGTATGATAGTCTGAATCGAGGATGCAGTAGGTTACTATTCCCTCGCCGCCCGCGTTCTGAAGGAACATTTCTGAGCCAATAGCATAAGACCAACCTCCCCAACCGCCGATCGATCGAGACGGAATTGTATCGATGGGAGTCTTGCTCTTCGGCAAAGCAACGTTTTGAAAATGTTTCAGGATGCCGATGTCATCTCCTTCAACCATTAGAAATCGATGCGCATTCCAAAGCCGCGACAATTGCAAGTTGTGGATACTTCCTACTCCGCTGAGCACCTTCTGAACGACTGGCAAAGACGATGCAAATCTCGAGGACGAACGAGCGCGGTCGATCACCAGGATGTTTTCCGGCGCTACCTCCGCCATTATCTCCGATGAATGAGTCGCTATTACGACCTGCTTATGACCTGCTCGCACATAACGCACGAGACGGCGCTGCAAATCTGCATGCATGTAAACGTCGGGCTCATCCAAGATAACAGTTTCATGATCCGCGGCCCGCGTCAGGAACCACATAGTTTGCAGCCACATCTGCAACCCGTGACCCATCCAAGCTAGCTCCGCGGGGAAGTGAAAATCTTCGACCAGCAGGCTAAGTATTGTTTTAGGCGCTGCGCCATCAGCCCGTAATTCCCGGATCCGCAGACCGGGCCAAGTTTCGGAAGCCACTTCCCTGAATTTCCTAAACCAATCAGGAAAGATGTAGAGCTGATTTCGGAAATGCGAAGGTGCCAGTGAAGACGACAAGGCGCTCCTGACATACTCGGGTGTCAGTAACCGTTCCTCACGCTGGACTGGAGCCACTTGGGGCAAGATGCTTACGCGCGCTAATCGAGAGCCAAGTTTGTGTTTCGCAGCCGTTCGATCGCACGACCCGACGATCTCGTTGTCATCGATTCGTACTTCGACGACTTCTCCGGTCGAAAACCTCGCGCTTATTCGCGCCGGAGGATCGCCATACCTGTAAAAAATGCTCTGTAGGTTGATTTCTAAATTCTTGTAACGATCGCGCCCCTTCGGATTCCGAGGGAAGTTCCACAGTCGCGGAATCCGATCCAGTTGACCTTGGAAGCGAGAAACTACTAAGGAAATCAGTCGCAGTGCCTCAATAATGGTGGATTTCCCAGCGTTGTTTCGGCCGACGATTATCGTCAAAGGGCTCAGTGGAACTTTATGATCCTCGAACCCGCGGAAATTTATGAGATGGAGTTCAGTGATCATCCAAAAACTCCGAAATATCGAACTAAAGAAGGGTCGCGGGCGAGAAAAAGATCATCGGCGAAGCCTTTTACTCGGAGATTGATCCAAAATGATCGTTCACCTCGTTGACGGCACTTACGAGCTCTTCCGTCACTTCTACGGCTTGCGCCGGTTCAACAAAGGCGTGGACCGCCCCTACGGCGCCGTCGTCGGCGTTCTGCAAACTGTCCTCCAGATGATCGAGAACGGCGACCGCGTAAAAGGCTGCGCCTCACGCGGTCAGGGCGACAGGTACCTCGGCGTCGCCACCGATCACGTGATCGAGTCGTTTCGCAATCGGCTTTGGGCGGATTACAAGACCGGCGCCGGGATCGAGCCCGCGTTGCTCGCGCAATTCCATCCGCTCGAAGAGGCGCTCGCGGCGATGGGGGTTGTCGTGTGGCCGATGGTCGAGCTCGAAGCCGATGATGCGCTCGCTTCGGCCGCGCATATCGCGGCGAAGGACAAGAAGGTCGAAAAGGTCGCCATCTGGACGCCCGATAAGGACCTGGCGCAATGCGTGCGAGGTGCGCGCGTGGTGCAGATCGATGGCCGGCGCAAAACGATTCGCGATGCGGCTGGGATACGCGAAAAGTTCGGCGTCGATCCGCCGTTCATTCCGGATCTGCTCGCCCTTGTGGGCGATGCAGCCGACGGTTACCCCGGCATCCCTGGGATCGGTGCCCGGACCGCCGCCGAACTTTTGAACCGCTACGGTAACATCGAAAAGTTTCCGTCAAACATTCTCGGCAAACAGCGCGATCTCGCGCTGCTCTTCAAGAAACTCGCGACCCTGCGCACCGACGCGCCGCTCTTTAAAAAGGTCGAGACGCTGCGCTGGCGCGGCGCGACGCCGGCATTCGCGAAGTGGGCAAAGCGGATGAAAGCGCCGCGGCTACTCGAGCGTTGCGAAAAGGCTGCGGGCCGATGACAATGCGCGATCAGCAGCGAGGCACCTACAGACTACGTCTTCGCATAGATTTCGGCGCCGGACTTTGCGAACTCCGTTGCCTTCTTTTTCAATCCTTCGGCATTGCGTCTAAGACTTCCAGGATGCCCATGGGCTAATTGCCGCGCTTGGAAAAGAGCGGTGAGATGCAGCATCGTAAAGAATGGGACCATAAATGCCGGGATGAGCACCAGGGGTAATCGTGTCATTGGGCTTGTGGTGACGTTTCCAATCAGCCCGCTGATTCCGGGGAACGCGCCCGAAGATAGGGTCGCAGTTGACACGGCTACAACGAAGTCAATGATCCCAAGAATATTCCAGATCACAAATCGTCGGCTGGCAGCA
>Ga0070717_10002342_pt1 | contig 13344 bp, 8 predicted proteins | sample LARL113metaG_FD_71366 | JGI IMG/M metagenome (GOLD analysis project Ga0070717, IMG submission 71366) | Corn, switchgrass and miscanthus rhizosphere microbial communities from Kellogg Biological Station, Michigan, USA - LAR L11-3 metaG | ecosystem: Host-associated > Plants > Roots > Rhizosphere ... | reverse complement strand
CGCTGGAGAAAAGGCTGGCTATCAAAACTGCAGGGAATATCGACGTCACAAAGCGCATGGAAGCTCCGAAGGAAATGGGCTTGTTCCTAGTATTTTTAGTATAACGGCTTGTCCTTATTCGATCAGACAGTTGTACCGAAGGTTGTATGGTTGACAAAAGATGACAAAGGTACGACGTTAAAAACCCGGCAGTTGCACTAAAGTTGCCGCAAATGTTGCGAATAGCGTCGTTGGAAGTGACCGTGAAATCGGCATTAGAACCCCAGAAAATCATGGGATTCGGGGCGGCTGGCCTTATACTTCCGGGTTGAATCTGAAACACCCATGACCCTGCCTGAGGCCGCAAGAAACCGGCTCGCCTACATTGATTGGATGCGCGGGCTGGCCTGCCTGCTGATGTTCCAGACGCATTGCTACGATTCCTGGCTTAGCCCGCAGGCGCGGCAAAGCCGCTTTTTCATGTATTCGCAGCTGGGGGGAACGTTTCCGGCGCCGCTGTTTTTGTTTCTTGCCGGAATCTCGTTTGCGTTGGTTACCGAAAAACTGCGGCAAAAGAATCTTTCGCCGGCCGAGATCGCTCGCAGCACCATCCGCCGCGGGGCGGAAATTTTCGGCTTTGGACTGCTCTTTCGCTTGCAGGAATTTCTGGTGGCCTGGGGATGGGCGCCGAAGAGCGACCTGTTGCGGGTCGACATTCTCAACACCATCGGGGTTTCGATGATGCTGATGGGCATCGTCTGTTTGCTGGTTCCGGCGGTGAGGCGCGGCCCAGGGACGCGCACGGCTTTGATGCTGACGGCAGGAGGAACGGCGCTGCTCATTTCCCTGCTGACCCCGCTGCTGTGGACTACGTGGCGGCCGGGTTGGCTTCCGTGGCCGATCGAGTCTTACATCAATGGCGTACATAATCTTGGAACTCCGCAGGCGTGGATGTTTCCGGTTTTTCCGTGGACAGGGTTCGCCTTCGTGGGTCTGGCGGTGGGATTTGTCCTGCAGAGCTCGTGGGCGCAAGAGCGGGGAGCGCGGGCATTTTTCTCGTTGGGCATGACCGGAGGGTTGCTGATTGAATTCGCGCGCTGGCTCGAGGCGCAGCCGCGTCAACTCTATTCCGTCTACGATTATTGGCATACTAGTCCCAGTTTTTTTCTGATCCGCGTGGGAATGCTGCTGGTGATTCTGTGTGCGAGCTATGCCTGGTGCCGCTGGGGCGCGGGCCAGTGGGGATTCAGCCCGCTCATCCTGCTCGGGCAAGCCTCGCTGCTGGTGTATTGGGTGCACATTGAATTTGTCTACGGCCGGGTGTCGATCTTGCCGAAGCACGCCATGACGATCGGTGGGGCGTCGGTGGGACTGTTGATAATTTTTCTCGCTATGCTTGGACTGGCTTACTTGCGCACGAAGATGAAAGGGCGCGGCGCGGAAGTGCTGCCGTGGTTCAATCGGGCTCCCGCGCGGACTTGAGCACGCGGCAGCGAATCATCGTTTTGTGATTGACTTCTATTTCGCCGGCGCGAGGATCGCATCCAGCCGATCGGGCGTCGATTCCACTCTCTCCAAGTGTGGGTAGCGCATTCCGCCGTGGTAGTCCAGTGAGATGGTGAGGAAATCGTCGCCACGCTTAAGCAGGAGCTTGATCGGGTCCTTATTTTTCTCAGCGGCCAGGATGGCTGCGCGCAGATCAGAAGCCGTGTACTTCTGATCGTTGACGGCTTGCAGTTGCATGTCGGGGGTGATGCCGGCTTTGAAGGCGAGACCGTCCCACCAAACGTTGTCCAGGCTGCCGGGTGAGGCCCCAGGACCGGACTCTGACTTCATCGAGAAGCCCAGCGAGGTCGCGAAGTTCGGTCCGCGAAAGCTCTCTGCTTTTTTCAACCACTCTGGTTCGCTGTCGTTGTAGATGAGTCGATAACCGCCTCGCGTAAATCCGTCTTCGGGGACGCTGGGGTTTACGTCGTAAACCCGAACGCGAAAGAATCCTGACCAATCGAAGGGCTGCACGGTGTTCAACGCTTTCACGAGGTCGTCAAACGTGAAAGGAACGGTGATGTAGCTTCCGTTGACGATTCCGAAAAAAAGTTTCGCGAAGTCATCCAGCGACTTCTTTCCATCGCTGAGTTCGCGGATTTTAGTGTCGGCGTCGAGCCAGACAAGGTCTGACTCCGGATAGTAGTCGTAGGAACGCTGCCAGCTTGGCCAAGTCTCGGCGATGGCGCCGTGAGACGAAATAATCGGCTGCATCGTAGTCTCTTCCAAGGAGCGCCACGTGCGGCCCGGGCTGATTTCGAAACTGGCTGCGATTTGGGCCCATACATCGCGGGCCTGCTCGGGAGTTCGCATTCCGGAACGGGCAGCGAGGACGTTGCCGTAATAGTCGGTCAAGCCCTCATAAACCCAAAGCAGGTCGTTGCGCATCGGGACATTGAAGTTGGGCGTCCACAGATCAGCCGGCCGGCGGAACTTGCCGTTCCAGGAATGCGTGTATTCGTGGGGCAGGAGGGCCCGAGCCGACACGTTTGCGCCCCAGTCAGTAAAGTAATTGGCGCGAGAACCGTCCTCGCTTGATTGGTGATGCTCCAGGCCTTTGCCGCTCACAATGTCGCTGACGGAGAAAAGAAAATCATAGCGGTCGTAATGACGGGAGTTGAAAAGCTTCTGCGCCTCGATCACCAGGTTCTTGTGGTACTGCAGTTCGTCGGGAGTGATTTCGAGATCGGCAGGTTTGTCGGCGAAGACGTCGAGGTACACCGGATTGTCCGGCCCAGTAGAGAGGTCTAGACGCTTGAAGTAGGCGCCCGCATAGAGAGGGGAATCGATTAGCGTATTCAGCGTCGTTTCTTTGAAGTGAATCAGGTTGCCGTTCTGCGATTTCACGTCCAGAGAGCAGGCAAACTGCCACCCTTCGGGTAAACGGAGAGAAGGTTCGAATTTGATATCCCGGGAGAAGTATCCCGCCGGATAGAGAAGCACGCTATTCCAGGTAATGTCGGCGAACTTCGAGGAGATGCGGCTTCGTTTCGGATCCATCGGGGCCAGAAACTGAAAGTCCACATCGAGCGAAGTCGCTTCTTTTGGCGTTTCGATATGGAAGGCATACATGTCGACCCGGTCGCGCTGCCAGGAGATGCGTTTGCCATTCGCGGTGACGACGAGGCCGGCGACTGCGGCCACGGGATTCGATGGCGAATGTGTTCCCGGAAGCCACTCGGGATAGAGCAGTGTGAGGTCGCGGGTTTTTATCGGAATCGTCTCGTGCACCTTCAGGACGCGATCCGTGATGTTGGCGAAATCGACGAGCAGAGAAATTGTGCCCGGGTAAGGGGCGTCCGCGGGCGCAACAATAGACGGGGGCAGTGGAACCGGCTGTGGGCCCGAGGAAGGCTGCGCATACATGGTGGCGGTCAGGGTGATGCAGACTGCTGCGAAAAGCGCTGCGTCGCTTCTACGACGGAAAAATGAATGTTGCATGCAGATCCTCCAAACTGCTGATCCGTTCGACGAATGTGGGGCGAGTTGGTGATCAGTCACGGGGCAGAATCCTACGTTGTGCGAAACAGTCGCGTCAATGTTTTGGAGCGGTGGGCTGCGTTGAATCGTTGTGTACGACCATCGGAATGCTCATTGAGCGGCCACGAACTCGACGACCTCGCGCTCGGCCCAGCGGCCGTCGTCCACGGGATCGCCGTTGCGCACACTTAGGAACGCGCAGTGACCGCCGTCGGCTGTTTCCACGTAAGTGATGTTCGGATTCGCGTTAATGCGGCGCACAGTTTCAGGATGGATCCGGATGAACGGATCATTCGCGGCATGAATGATCAAAGTCGGCACGGCGACGCGGTCGACAACGTTGGCGGCAGCCGCCCGCGCATAGTAATCGTCGGCGCCGGTAAACCCGCAGTAGTACGCGGTGATGCGGTCATCAAACATTCGCAGGCTGGAGACGCCGCGGAGGCGTGAGACATCGAACTTTTCGGGAAACAGGCGCGCCTTGTGTCGAATCCTGCGGAATAGCTGGATCAGGAAGTAGTATTCGTAAAGCCGGTTGCGCGGTTCGTGCAGCGCGTCGGCCGAGGCTGCCAGGTCCATTGCCGGACATACCGCTGCTACGGCTCGAAATTGCGGCGGGGCTTCCCTGCCCCACTCTCCGGCCAGCTTCAGGACCAGGTTTCCACCCATGGAAAAGCCGATCAGCGCGAAACGCGAGACGCCGTCGTTTTCGAGCACGCTTCGCACCACAGCGGCGACGTCGCCAGAGAGGCTTGAGTTGTAGAGCGTAGGGGCACAAGCATCCATGCCGCCGCAGTTGCGCTGGTTCATGAGGACGACATTCATCCCCGCAGCCAGCCCGTTACGAGCCACGCCCAGCATGTATTGCGAATCGGAGGAGCCTTCGAGACCGTGGACGACAACCAGGGTCAGGGCCTGACGGCGCTCTGCTTCACCCTGCCAGTAGCACCCGCAGCGAACTTTGATGCCGGGCTCGACTTCGACAAGCCGTTCTTCCCCCGGGGGCAAATGGATTCTGCGCGGCAGCAGAAAGCTGGCGATGGTTTGCACGTGCCCGCCGCCCAGCCAGCGGCGCGAACGAAACTGGGCGCGAACCGTCCACCGGCTGGTAGGAGGTAGGACTCTCGAATCTTGGATTGGAGAGCCGGAAATTTGCGAATCTGGAGTTTGCGAATTTTCCACAAATTGATTCTAATGGAGACCGATCTGGAGTTGCCCATGCCCATCTTCGAATACATCTGCAAGGAATGTCATCACCCGTTCGAGACTCTGCTCTACGGCAAGGAAAAGGCGGAGTGTCCGAAATGCCACGCCACCAAGCTGGAGCCGCAACTCTCGGTTTTCGCCGTTTCAGCAAAGGGTTCGCCGGCTTCGGCGTCGCCGACGGGTGCTTGCGGGTCGTGCGGCGATCCCCGGGGTCCGGGTGCTTGCTCACTTGGGGATATGAATTAGTCCGGCCGGGCGGACGCCCCTACGCGATGCCGACGAGGACTTCGCCTGAAGATTGGTGGTTTTAGTATTCGGAGGCCAAAAAGCAAATAGTGCGTCGGAGATTGAAAAAGATGAACCCTTTGCGTTGGATTCTGCATTTCCTATTTGGCTGCCATCACAGCCACATGAGTCGCATCTTCACGATCAAAGGACGCACCTATAAAGTTTGCTTCGATTGTGGAGAAGAATTTGACCTGCCGGATGCGCAGGCGACTGAGGCAGCGTAGAGCTCCTGCTCTGAATTCTCGTCACACGTCTCCCGCGGCCGCGGAGACGTTGCGAGCAACATCTCTACTCTATTTTGCTACGTCGTCGAGCAGAGAGCGGAGCTTTTCGGAACGGGACGGGTGACGCAGCTTTCGCAGTGCCTTGGCTTCAATCTGCCGAATGCGTTCTCGGGTCACGTCGAACGATTGGCCCACTTCTTCCAGCGTGTGTTCTGAACCGTCGTCCATCCCAAAGCGCATGCGGATAATTTTCTCTTCGCGGGGGCTGAGGGTGCGCAGCACGTGCGCGGTTCGTTCCTTCAGATTCACGTTCAGCACGGCTTCGGCGGGCGACATTTTTGTGCGGTCCTCGATGAGATCGCCGAGGTGAGAATCGCCTTCTTCGCCAATCGGCGTCTCCAGCGAGATTGGCACGCGCATGATTTTTTTCACCTTGCGCACCATGGCTTCCGGGATGTCCATCTGCTTCGCAATCTCGGCCGAGGTGGGTTCGTGTCCTGAGGCTTGCACGAGCTGCCGCGTAGTGCGAATCAGCTTGTTCACGACCTCGATCATGTGTACGGGAAGGCGGATGGTGCGCGCCTGATCGGCGATTGCGCGGCTGATGGCCTGGCGGATCCACCACGTTGCGTAGGTGGAGAATTTGTAGCCGCGCCGGTATTCGAATTTGTCGACGGCCTTCATCAGGCCAACATTGCCCTCCTGAATCAGGTCGAGGAACTGCAGCCCGCGATTGCCGTATTTCTTGGCGATGGAGACCACGAGACGGAGGTTGGCTTCGATGAGTTCGCGCTTGGCCTGCTCGGCATTCATGTCGCCTTGGATCATCCGGCGCTGGGTGCGCTGCAGATCCGAGAACGACATTCCGGCGTCCTCTTCCAGCCTCTTGATTTCGGCGCGATGTTGCCGCTGGGCCGCACGGTAGTTCTTTTTGAGCTCGTCGCTGCGGGTCGCATTAATCTTCACTTCCAGGCTGACGATGTCGCGATCCAGCGAGCGCATGAGTTCGATGGTCTTGTTTACGCGCTCGATCAGACGCTTGCGCTCGGCGTGGTTCCAACCGAGATTGCGAATGATGAGCGAAATCCGGACCATCTCGCGGCTTAGCTGTCCGCGGCAACGGCGGTATTCACGGGGCTTCTTTTTTGCTGACAGGGTGGCTAGCCGTTGGGCCAGCCGCAGCGCGGTCTTGTAATGCTTTTTCAGTTGGTCGATGCGGCTCGTAACTTCATCGACGCGCTTCTGCAAAGTCTCATCGGTGATCTCTTCGTCATCGATGACGACCGTATCTTTGATGGAGCGCAGACCGCGCTTGAGATCTTCGCCAATGGCCAGCACCTGCTGGATGACGATCGGCGATCGCGAAAGGGCCTTCAATGAAGTGACTTGTCCGCGCTCGATGCGCTTGGCAATCTCCACTTCCTCCTCGCGGGTGAGCAGCGGCGATGCACCCATTTCGCGGAGGTAAACCCGCACCGGATCGCTGGTCGACTCAGCGGCGCCGGGAGTCAGGTCAAGTTCGACTTCTTCGCTCTCCTGGGCGATGCGCTGTTCCAGTGCGGAATAAGGCGAAGGCGGCTCGCCCTCCACTACATCCAAGCCACGGGTGGCAATGGAGCTGAGCATCTCGTCAACGTCGGGGGAAACAGCGTCTTGGGGCAGCAGATCGTTCACCTCGTCCTCTGGGACATCCGTTTTTGTATTTTGCAGCATCGATCGGTTCTTTATGTCGCCTGTCGCCAAGTGGAGTGCCTCTTCGGTGCCTCTGTATGGGGAGAAGAGAACTTGGCGATTACAGTGGCAAGTTCAACAGAAAGCGGGAATCTAGCATCTTTGATGCTAGCACAGGAGTGTCCGCATTCCTATTCTTGAAAAATGCGTCATTTTCCGGTGCGGTTGGTGGGCCATGGTGTATTGTTACTGCGGACACCGGCTTCCGGCTCTCGGCTTCCGGCTTCGGGAAGTGGATTTCTTCGAAAAAGAGAAATCTGTTCAAAATTTTACATCTTTCAAAACATAGTCCGGGTTATCGTGAGTCATCTGGTGACAATCGATGAAAATTACTCTTCCGGCGCTTCTTAGCCTTTCGCTCCTGATCGGGTTGGGAGCCAGGCCGGTTGCGGCTGTGCCCGTCGATCCTCCTGCAGCAAGCCTCGTTCCGCTACTGAAGACGGAAGAAATCGTAACCAGGATGGTCGAGAGAAATCTGGAACGCGCCCGCGCGCTCGGCGCCTACCAAGGAACGCGAGTCTATCGTCTCGAATATCATGGTTTCCCCGGCTCCAGAAGCGCTGAGATGATCGTTGAGATGAAGTACCGCGCTCCCGGAACCAAGGATTTCACCGTCCGCTCTCAACACGGCTCCAAGCTCATCATCGATAGAATATTCAACCGGATGTTGCAAACCGAGAAGGAAGCGCTGGCCGAGGAGAACCAGAGCCGGGTGGCCATCAATCAGGACAACTATCGATTTGCGCTGGTCGGATCGGAGAACATGCCTACTGGCGCAGCCTACATTCTTGCGGTCGAGCCCCGAACCGAGAATAAGCTTCTTTACCGTGGCCGAATCTGGGTGGATGCAGGCGACTTCGCCGTGGTGCGTATTGAGGCCGCTCCCGCCAAGAATCCCTCGTTCTGGACGAAAGAAACGAAGATTGAACAGGTCTACGGGAAGGTGGGCAATTTCTGGCTTCCCGTGTTCAACCGCAGCAGCAGCGAGGTACGGCTGGGAGGCCACGCCGCGTTCACCATCGAGTATCAGGACTACGAGATCACCGCCGCCACTCCTCTGCATAGGCCGGGCGAACTCGCGGGATACCCGTAGCGATTGAGTTCGTTCAGATTAATTCCGCCGGAAAACATTATTGCGAAGCCTTTGTCTTTCGGTCCGGTGTCGGCGGTTCGAGACGGGCGTAATAACCCTTGCGAGCGTGCACCTGCAGGCGTTTGCCATCCTTCTCAGCCTTGATCCGGATGGTGCGGTAGCTTCCGTCGGGCACGAAGTCGGCGGGACTGTAGGCGACCAGGTAGCGACTGCGAATCAGGTCGCCGAGTTTGTCGAGCGTGGCGCCCAGTGTGATGGTATCGCCGGGAAACATGGCATCGCCGCCACTGCGCTCGGCCAAGGCTTCTGAGACTTTGTCGGCATCCGTCTTCGCTCCATTGCCCTCTTTCGTGCTGACCATGTAGAGGGTCACGCCGGTCCCTTCCGCGTCCTGAATGCTCTGCTTCAGGGTGCGATGGCTGGAATTATCTTCGCCGTCGCTCAATACGACGAGGACTCGCGCCACGCGTTCGTGGTCCGGATACTTGGCCAACTTCCAGCAGGCGTATGACACGGCGTCGAACAGCCTTGTGCCTCCACCGTTCTTAAGTTGCTCGAGGCCCGCGTTGATCTTCTGCGGGTCGGCGGTGAAATCCTGAGTTACGGTGATGTCGTTGGCAAAACCGGCAACGAATCCGAGGTCCGAGGGATTGCTTACCACTTTCTGCACGAGTTTGCTGGCGGCGTGTTTCTCAAAGTTGAACCGGCTTTGTACGGAGCCACTAGTGTCGACCAGCAGAGCCAGTCGCAGAGGAAGCTTGGATTGCGGGAGGAATTGCATGATCTTTGCGGGAGCCTTGCCGTCATCCCGGATGTCAATGTCGGACTCGTTCAATCCACTCACCATGCGGCCATGGCGGCTCACCGAAAAGAACTGGACCACTTCGTCCACGCTGGCGCGAATTGTGAATTGCTGCCGGGGGCGGCTGGAAAAAGCAGGGCCCGCAGTTGCCTCGTGGTTGCTGCTCTCGGTGCCGTCCAGTGTCTCGCTGGCTGCGTCCTCCGGCGTGTCGCATGCGTTGCAGGCCTTGCCTTCGGATTCGTCGCCCAAAGCGCTAAGCTGCGCCTTCAAGTTCTCGCTGTTGGGGAAGGTCTGCAGCGGCTGAGAAGCGTCGGCCAAGGTCGGAGCGTGAAGTCCGGCCGCGCCTGCCCCTTGCATCGCCGCGTTCTTGTTACGTGCCAGAATCTCCAAGTTGTGGCGCGCGTTGGGCGCGAACGCATTGGCCGGGTCCTCGCTTAAGAAGACCGTGAGTTCGCGCTCCATGGTTTCGAAATCGTTGAGCGCAAGAGCGGCGGCGGCGCCCACATAGTGCACGTCCGCCAATTCCTCGTGGTCGAGCGCGTGCGCCCGCTGCACCGTTTCCAAGGTGCGTCGATACTGATGATTCGCGTTTTGCACGCGCGCCAGCATCGCCCACATCTTCGCGTCCTGGGGGCGCAGCGTTGCAGCCTTTTCCAGCTGCGAGACTGCACTTGAAAAATCTTTTTGCGACATTGACAACACGCCTAGATTCACAAATGAACGGGGAAATTTGTCGTCCAGCTTAGCGGCGGTTTCAAATTCGCTCCTTGCCCGCTCGGAATCGTTCTGGTCGAGGTAGGCGATTCCGAGGTTGACGTGGGCAGAAACGAACTTGGGATAGGTCTTGATCGCCTTTTGCAGATGCTTGATCGCCTCTTTCGAGTTCTGTCCCTTCAGCAACGTCAGGGCGCGGTCAAACTCCTCGACGGCACCTTGGGAAGCGCTCAGGTCGAGTATCGAGGCAGCCCCGGAATCGACGAGTCCTTTGTTGCTGGCGATCCGTTCCCGCTCGGCGTCTTTTGAGTGCTGTCCCTCTGAATTGAAGTAGATCTGTACAAGGTCCAGGTTATTGAATGGACTTTGCAGATTCTGTGCGTATACACAAGTGCCGCCGCCGAACCAGAAGGCGGTCACACTCACGAGCACGGCCCCGGAAACTTTGAACGGAGTTCTCATCGGTTGGCGTTCTGATGCGTCGGGCACCGGGCAGGGCAGTCCGTATTCTGGATCCTATGATTCCCGCGGCTGCTCGCCGATTCGCAACCGGTAAGTGCTGGTCGCGTGCGGTCGGGTGTTTAAGCTAGCGAAGCCGGCGCAGTACTAGAGCCGCCTCATTGTATCCCGGCTCGGCGGCATCAGCAATCAGATCGCTGGGCTCAGGGCTTGAGTCGACTCTTAGAGGCTGCCCATCACGCACCGTCTGATGCAACGTTGCTGGTTCATAGCGATTGAGATCCGCAGATCCGTCCATGACATTTTGCCTGCCGCGTATTTCGCCACACCTACTCTTGTATGCTGCGACAGCTCGGAGTTGACACGAGAGTTCAGCAAGAAGTCTTACGCCACGCCGATATTCGAATCACCATGAACGTGTACAGGCTGATAGAAAACAGAAGTGAAATCAAGACAATTGGGCATTTTGGGACATGTCGGGCGGGCTGAATCTCATATGCTCAGAAGTTTATTGGTCGGGGCGATAGGATTTGAACCTTTGAACCTACCCCCGCTCAACCTTTTCAAACACTTGCGGAACTCGGGTGGCAACCAAAACACCGTAACGGAAGCCAACGGAACATTAACTGGACACGAATTGGACATTGCCGCTTGCCTCTGATGAAGGCTCTCAAAGCTTGCGATGCGATTGTTTTCGTTACCCTTCAGAGGCCACGGCCTTCCAACGGAGACTCCGATCTCCCGGTGGGGGCTAATCTGCTTGCCCTAATGATTTCGGATGGGGTTTATGACAGAGCACAGAATCCGCGCAAATGCGTCATTTCGGCTTTCTAAGCGTGAGGTGACGCATGAGACAGTCTAGAGGTTGTCAGGCGGCGTCTCGCTGCTGTAGTGGCTGTGGAAGCCAGTTCCGTCCGAAGCGCTCGTGGCAAAAGCAGTGTAGTGCGCGCTGCCGCCAGCAGATCTACAACCGCTTGTCAAGCTTGCGGCGAGATGTTGCGCACCTCGGCTGTGCGCCGTGCAGTAGTTGACCGGGCGTCTTCAACTTTTACGCCCTCATTTTCAAACACATCATTCAGTTCGCGAACAAGGAGCAGGAATTTAACCGGGTCTTTTTCCTCCGCGATTAACGCGCATAGAGTCAACGTGCGCTCGGTCATGTGAGGGGTTGTCATCGATCAATACCTTGAGAAACGTCTGAGATTTGAGCGGAAAGGAACGACAACGACGTTGATGATTATGATGACACGAGAAGTTGTTTCTTGCAAGGGTTTTCCTGTAGGGATTTCGCTGTACGTAGTACGCTCTTTCCTGTATACGTTGGACCTCAAGTCGCTAGACTTGTCTGCTTTTCCTCTCACCATCACCCTGACGGGCCCTCTGGTCGCAGGGCAACGTAATACGCGCTGTTCCCCACATCGATTCCTCCAGCATGCGGATGAACTACCTTCCAGTCCAGGATCTTCCGATCGCAATCGCCGCACCCGTGAAAGCAATATTTGCGTGCTCATGGAAGTGAGGCGGCAAGACGAGTCCTGGCGGTCGAAACGTTTCGGTCAGCACCAACCCGTGAACTTCCACGCGCTTGTCTTGATTACTTAAAATGATTGGACTCGGTCCGGAATTCATAACGTCCTTCACAACCAGAGTCTCGTCTTGGTGCGACCTTTCATTTCTTCCGACTTGCCACGGCCTTCTTGATGAGCGGAGCTGCCGCCTTTGTGTCGGCTTCCGTCTCAAACCCAAGCACCGCTGAGAACCTTCGCCCGATCGACTGGGCGACAAAGAAAGTCATGTTGATCCCCGCCCCTGCGATGGCCTGGGCGATCGCAAGACCCAAACCGCGTCTATCGTCCCCTTCGACTAACACCGCTGGAATTGAAGAGGCCGATAGCCCCGCTTCTGAAGCGGCAGCAGTCAGCTTCTTGCCTGCGATGGGATAAAGCTCAATTGCGGCCTTTGTTCCTTCGCCCGGATAGCGATACCCCATCAGCACGTGGAAGTTTGACCCGGCTTTTGTAACCGGCTCAAGCGTATGCGCGAGCGTCCCAGCTTGATTCTCAACCTCTTTACGCCAAAGCGAAATGTTCTTCACCGTAACCGGCATAGCAGCGCCTCCCGTGAAGTCTCATCGAGACCGGATGAAGCGAATACTACGCCCACCCCCTGCTTTTGCCCAATCCCTGCCTCTCGGCGACTCAGTCGGCGGGCAAGCCTTCGGCATGTCGGGCGAGGACATTGCGCTTTGGGTGGGACAAGGACAATCGCCCATTTTGTCGACCTAAGAGTCACACCGTGATGCGCAGAGAGAAGCACCGTGGTTCGTCAGAGATAGTCGCTAAGCACCACATCAAAGGTCAGCGGGCCAACTTCCGATAGGTCTCCAGAGCCGAGGCACCATCAAGTGACTGTACACATCATGGTCATCCAAGGACAGGAATTGCTTCTCTAACCAGTGAGCCTGACAATCATCGTCATCAGCAATCAGAATTCGCACTACTGGCCTCCTCAGTAGGCACGGTAATTCATTTGACATTGAGAAGCTGCTCCCCAAGAGAAACTTCAGCCGTGCCGAGATTTTGCGCCAACCCCCAGACATAGCCTTGGGTAGCTCTTGGGCATGAATCGAGGGGTCTTCGTCTTGGATTTTATGCATACGCTTTGGCCACAGTTCGTCGTGTTCGCTGGGTGCCTTTTGGAGGTCGTGTTATATGGGGCATTCAAAACCCGACAATAGTCATATGGCATCCCGCAGGTGATGAAGCTGGTTAGAACAACCAGTGGAGCCCAAGACGATAGTCCACGGGGTGCGATTCATTCCTCCCAGAAAAATTGATTCAGTTCATCGGCGATCTGCCTGCCAAACAGCAGCAATGGACAGTGCGGTTTTATGCATTGCATGTTTCGCCAGATGATGTCGATCACCTAAGCGTCCGTGATTCGACGCCGTGGTTTCTCGCTGAGAGCTTTGAGACAGTCGTTGAAATGCTTGTCGGGTCTGCGGTAGCGGCTCATCGCTTCCTTCCTCGGTTCCATCCCCACAACAAGAGCAGAATGATCACCAGTATGTGCATCAGTGCCTCCCCAGAGGACTGAGTTTCTGGTGAACCGCCTGAAGGTCATCGGTCAGCAGGTTCACGTTGCGGCGGGTCATATCGAGGGAACTGTGACCCCGACCCACCATTCCTCAGATATGTGATGGCGAACGTGGCGGAAGGCATGCAGCGTGCGCTCTGGCGGAACAATCTTGAGCCGCCGACACAGGAGCTTCACATCCCTGAGCACCACTCGTCTGTGGTGCTCTACCACGGCAAGGGGAGGAA